>Ga0247837_1000511_pt1 | contig 82192 bp, 71 predicted proteins | sample LaCtaG_2_FD_187115 | JGI IMG/M metagenome (GOLD analysis project Ga0247837, IMG submission 187115) | Freshwater microbial communities from meromictic Lake La Cruz, Castile-La Mancha, Spain - LaCruzMarch2015_14.5m | ecosystem: Environmental > Aquatic > Freshwater > Lake | place: Spain: Castile-La... | reverse complement strand
TTGATGCGCTGCAGTCACTGTAGAGACAGCATCGCCAGTCTGAAGGACTCTGTAGCGCCGAGTGAGAGCTTCTCCCCAGGTAGTCTTGAGTCTGCGAGCCAGGTCTCTTTCCTGTCTGCGAGAAACACAGAGAAAGACGTAGCGAGGACTGCAGGGACTGGGCTGGTAGCAGGGCAGCAGAGCCACGCCACAGAGAAGGCCGGGGAGCAGGCCAAGTCCCAGTAAAAAGAGAGGGCGGGAGGCCATAGCCTGCTATATTGCCTGCGGATGGAAGAAATAGACAGATTTGACTATTGCGAGTATTGATCTGCGGAAACTGCACTGTATTGCTGCTTTAAGCATAGAGTGCCCAAATCTACCGCTAAATCTCTCTCCAAAGCAGTATAAATGGCCCGAGCCTCTATAGACTTCTCCGCCCTCCCCGACGAAGAGGGCTACATCTACCTAGACAGCTCCGGCAAAGCCCAAGCCCGCTTCGAAATAGCAGTAGTTTGGGCCCAGTCCAGCGCCATTTCCACTCTCGTCACCCTAGACCGCAAGTACTGTGCACTCAGTGAAGACGTCAAGTACCTGCCACTCAAGATAGCTGAGAGTTTGGAGCGCTTTCCTGTGTTTGAAGGACTGAGCAACCTTTCTGCGGTGAATCTGCAGAAGGAGAATGGTCGCTTGTTGCCGGAGGTAATTGGGAAGTAGAAAGGACCGGTGTGTGAAGTGCTCAAGCAAGGAGAACAAGTCACCTGCGACGTCAACGCCAGCGACCTGTGGCTGCAAGTACGGATTTTGTGTCCTGCTGCCCGTCTCGAGCTCTCCTTCGAGGTCAAAGTGGGCCGGACTTCGCTCATTCAGCCTGTGCGTTTGGGCCTGTTTGACTACGCCTTGCACCTGCTGCACGGCCAAGGACTAAGTGAGGATTTCCAAGTGCGGGACTTGGTGCTCAGTCGAGTTTTGACAGGGAGACAGCAGGGTGAGGAGAAAGTGCTGCAGGATGATGTGCTAATTAGTGACAGTTTTTCCTTTGTGAGCAACCAAGTGGTGGGGAAGCTCGAGAAAGGTGCGGCCGGGACTAGTCCGACGCTGGAAAGGGTGGAGGAAAGCACCTTGCGGCAGCCGGAGGAAATACTGCGCAAGACTCTCTCAGTGCGCAAAATCCAAACCAAAGCCATGGACGTCCCTCGCGAGGCCAAACGCACCCCCACTCCGGCTCGCGTAGACACGAAGTGTCTAGGCTGCCTTCTTTGCTAGATCAATGGAATTCCCTTCAGGCTCCCTTCTCCTCCTTGCTGCCGCTAAGGGCGTCTCTCTTCCTGAAGGCATCGCTGAAGAGATCGGCGGAGTGCGGTTGAGCACGCTGATCGCAGTGACGAAGGCAATCAGCAAGTGGGGCTACAGTTGGGAACTAGTGCTGGACACCGAAGGCACAGTGGCGCTCATCTCCGACGACCAAAGCGAGGCAGCGAAGGACTGGTGTCGCAACCACTCTGAAAAACTCGCACATGCAGCAGCTCTAACCAGTGAAAAGGCTGAGAAATGCGTGGGTCTGGTAGTGCCCAGCGTCCTCGGCTTCATCGGCACTCGGAACTCAGTTCCGCTTGCAGACCTGCTTTCGCCTGCTGTGTCTACTCTGCTGGATAGCCGCAGACCTGTGCTGTTCGCAGGGTACGGCCTGAGTCTTACCTTCGGTATACGCAGGCAGGAGCGATGGGTGCTCAGTGAGTATGCATTGACTTCACTCCCGATTATTTCCCAACTCAGTGAATCTTACAGCGACTCTCTGCCTTTCTTTATCGAAGAAAACGTGCGAGATCAAGGAGGACTGTTCGTGAGTGCTCCCAGCGGGTCCACTGTGCTTGCAGACCGCAGGGTAGTGACCACTCAAAGCGACGCTGGAATCAGCATCGGCGTGCATGCCCTTTGCGCCCTGATAAAAGAGAGCAGATAGACTAGGTCCTATACTCCTCAAGTTCGCTAGTTCTCATACTGGCCTTGGTCTATCGATCAGAATTTGCTGTGTACTGATTTCTATGTGGGAATAGGACGGAGGGGAGAGACAGTCTGAGTGAAGCAAAGACTTAGGAAGGGACAATGGTGAGGACACTTTCGTAAATAAGACAGAAATGGAAGCTTTCTTAGCGGAGTGCTGCTTTGTGTTCGGCTGCGAGGGACTTACGGGCACTAAGGAAGACTGTCTGCGAGCGCAAATCGTGGAGTTGAGATGCACCATACGAAGAATGGTCACCCTGCAAGCCCAGCCTCTCCGGCGGAACTGCCAGTCCGAGAAAGAAGAACTGGAGCTGCCCTTGTACGAGCACACCGAGGAGCAGTTCCGACCTACTGGGAACTACCTATCCGTCTAGAGAGTGAGTAGAAATAACAACTTTTGGCTTTGCCAAACGAACTAGGGCCAGAGGAGCAGCTGAGAGCACATTTAGCCTGGGTTCGTAGGGGATTACTGGGAAAGTGGGGACTGAGGAGCCACTTTGGGGCCTTCTCTGGTCTTCCCTAGCCATAAAACGCTCGACTTCCTGTATTGCACTATGCTTTCCTATTAACGCCTCGGAAAGAACAGATTAGCTGAACTGCGGGAAATTGCCCAAATATCGCAAGCTATGATGAGTGCTTAGGCAAAGCCTGGTGCAAACAAAGAGAATTCAGTGCCATTTGCGTACTGCCTTTGTCTAGTAGTGATGGAGTGGCGTCTAGTAGCCATCTTCCTCGCCAACTTCCTGTGCTGCCTCACCTACGACGTCATCGCGCCCTTCTACCCTGTCGAAGCCCACCACTTGGGTCTCTCCCACTTCAAAACGGGGCTAGTTTTCACCTTCATGCCGCTGGCCGGCTTCATCGCATCGCCCTTCATCGGCAGTTGCTTATACCGTCTGGGCAGACGCAACACCTTCACAGGCGGGACTGTACTGATGGTAAAAGGCCAGTCAGGGCGTGTCTATGGGGCTGATGTCGATGGCGGACCTGTTCCCAGCGGATGTGTTCTTTGCAGTGAGTCTAGCTGCCAGGGCTGTAGCGGGTGTAGGCACTGGCTGCGTGTACACTGTGTGTAAGTCCTAGACAGCCTACGCCTACGTGGCTTCGGACTACCCGGAGCAGATGAACGAGTTGATAGCGCTGACAGAGACTTTCTCGGGGTTCGGACTAGTAGTGGGTCCGGCTGTAGGCGCAGGACTGTATGTGCTTGCAGGCTACGAAGGGGTCTTTCTAGGCCTGGGTATCGTTTTCTTTGCAGGCGCGATTCTCATACATTCCCTTCTTCACAGTGACAAGCCCTATATTATCGCCGAGGCCGAGTCCCACTCCCTCCTTAATCTGGCTCTCAAGTACCCGATTCTGGTCAACTGTCTGCCAGTCACCTTCTCCATGGTCGCAATCGGCTTCTGCGACACAGTGATGGGTCCTCACTTCGAAACCTTCTCCCTAACTCCGCTGGAAGTCGGGTTCCTATGGGCGCTCGCAGACACTGGGTACCTAGCAGTGTCGCTAGTGCTTGCAAAGACGCTGGACTACGTGAATCTGAGAAGTGTGAACTTGGCAGGAATCGGACTAGTCGCAATTGCGTACTGGATGCTGGGTCCGTGGGATGTAGTGCTGCCCAGGATGCTGGGACTGGTAGTAGTCGGCCTGGGCCTGGTGTCGCTGGCGATAGCAGCGCACTACATCGCAGCGCTGCCCAACCTCATTCAAGTCGCGGAAGAGGAGCTCCATTTCACAAAAGACGACCTGCTTATCGACGCTTTAAGTGCACTAGTGGCCAGTTCGACCTTCCTGGGAGAGGTCCTGGGCCCTGTGTTTGCTGGCTATTTAGCGGATTTATACGGGGTGGAGCTCTCTGGAGGCATTTTCGGCATCGTGGAAACCGGCATCGGACTAATCTACTTACTGTATTTCCTACAATACTGGCGGAAAAAGGATACATTTGAGATAAGGAAGTTAGAGGAAGGACTACTGCTCACAAGTACGTAATAGTAACTACCTAGGGTCTTGCAGTCTGTAGGGAGGTAAGATGGACCAGTTGCCAGGGAAACTGTTCCAGGCTTTTCCCAGACATGCGGAAGCGGTGGACTGGGAACTGAGTGAAAAGGCGGCTAATGACCCTGTCCAGCAGCGGTATGTCGCTTGGCTGCAGGCCAATGGGGTTCTCTACCCGAAGCTGCACTACCCCTGCGCCTTCGGTCCCGCAGGTCTCCTCGGAGTCGCCGCCAAGGAAGAACTGCCGCCCGAAACCGCAATTATGTTCATCCCCTACTCCACCTGCCTAAGTCTCAGCTACGCCCACACCACTGTCCTCAAATCCGTATTCCAGCAATCCCCTGAACTCTTCAAGTACCACAAAGATGCACTGGACTACCAACTCTTTGTTACACTGCTGTATGAGCGGCTGAAGGGGGAAGAGAGCTATTGGAAGCCGCTGTTGGACACTATTCCTGCGCCTGAAATGGCGGTGGATTGGTCCAATGAGGAACTGCAGGAGACGCAGGATCCTTTGCTGATGCATGAAGTCAAGCAGTCGCAATTTGATAGAGCCAAGAAGTGGATTGAGGTGAAAGAGGTGATGGAAGTTCATCCGGATTTATTCCCTGTGCAAGGGCCGGACTCGCTGTATGTTCATTTCTGCTGGGCATATGGAGTGGTGTACACTCGCACTTTTGACGTAGGCAGGCCGAGAGGAATGCTAATTCCCCTTGCAGTCAATATGAACCACGGAGAATTCGATATGGCTTATGTTGAAAAAACCCGAGATTGGCTCCTCAACCCCTTTTCAGACGAAAAACAACGCATTGACTATTCCGCCTTCGACGGCTGTTTTCAGCGACTCGCCCCTGACCCTCCCCTCGAGCCTCGCACCCACCACAGCAAGTTAATCAAATACCTTCGCAAACAGCCAGATGGAGGCGAACTGAGGACTTTGGAGTGCTTAGACGAGGTGGACAAGGTGCTGAAAGGCTACATCAGCAGTTCAGACGAGGAGGAGGAAGATCAGGTCGAAATCTCAGATTCTGATTCAGACTCTGAATCTGTCCCGGAATCAGAGAAATACTTCGTCGTAATTACGGGAAAACGCTGTTTTTACCCTCGAAATGCTCAAGTTTTCACCAGATATGGCCGCGAAAGCAATAGAGAACTGCTCATGAATTTCGCCTTCACAATGAGGGAAAACTGCAGAGATTGCGTCAAAATCAGACTGTGGGATGAAGGCTTTGAGGGCGAAGGACATAAAGGGACTTTCCCATTAGGCCACTTTTCGAAGCAATTGAAGGACAATGCGACTCTGTATAAGGTGCGGAAGCATAGGCTTGGTGAGGACTTGCTGACGTATAGTCGGAAAAAGGTGATACAGGACTTGAGACAGGAGGCGGAGTTCGGGGATAGTCTGGGGAATCTGATGTACACAGTCCCTTCAGACGAATTCATCGAATTACAGTCCATTCGCCGCACAATAATTCTCCTTCAAGCAGTCCACCGCAACCGCTTCCCCTCCTCCCTACCCGCAGACAAAGCCCTGCTCCTCACCCCTCTCCCCCCTCGTTTCCGCTTCGCTGTACTCCCTACCTAGGTCCTCTACCGCTTGTCTCAGCAGCGAATTCTCTCAAATCAGCTGAAGTTGTTGGCGGACTTGAAGGGAGTGATGGAGGAAATATGTGCGGGGAGAGGGGTGCATGAGGCCACGGCAGTTGGGGGAAACGTGCAAATTCTGCATCGTTTGTATCCACTAAGGATCTATTTGCGGCGGTTTAGACAGGAGAAGGAGTGGAGGACGGAGGGACAGTTCGCAGCAGCTGGACTGCCCTAGGTAGCTTAAAAGCCACTAGTTAGTGGGGAAAGGAAAGGTGCAGAACTAGTTTAGCTGCATCGCCTGGGTGATAAATGTCACTGGACAGCCCTGCCAAACGTGCTAATCGCGTTAGTCCTATTCATCTACTCCAGCCATCCTACTTGTACCCCGACCACAAGAACTCCCTCGCATCCTTGCAAGCAGCCCAGTCCTTCCGAGAAAAGCAAATTTCCCCAGTTAATGCCAACCTCTCTTCCTGGATGCTTCCCTACCACTCCCTGGACCGCGCAGTTATGCTGCATCAAGCCTCTGTCCGCTCTCGTGCCAGACACGACTTACTCAACTTGCAGTTCCAAGCCAAGAAAGACTCCTACCTCTCTCACAGCTTGGTGAGTCTGCCCAAAGGAAATGGAGGACTAGGGAGGGGTAGAAGGGAGGAAAGACAGCAGAGAGTAGAGCCCAGGGAGAGGCAGTCTATTGGATTTCCCAATACTCTCAAATACTTCAACTCCACTGTGATTCCGGATATGCGGACGAGGCCTGTCTTTCTGTCGGAGGTAAATGCGTATATTGCCTACCTTGAGCGCAAGCACTTCAAGTAGTTTGCTACATCTTTTCATAGATTTGAGCAGTGATTCTGTTGCTTAATTGCGCTAATTCAGAGGCGGAATTAGGGATATAGCGCCATTTATCTTCGATGCAATGATATTGTTGTTATCTTATATACCATATAAACAGATATGAATTTTCAGGTATTTAAGCGGATGCAGAGATAAATTTTTCTTTTTCATAATTAAGATATCAGCGAAATGAGCCTTTTTGCATAAAAAACCTATCTGCGAATTCAACCGAAACACCCTAGAAACGGAAATCTCACCCATCTATCCGCCTAACTCCCTAGTCACTTCTATCCATTCCCAAAGCCATCCCTTGCTAGCCTCAGGGCAGCACTGAGGCCAGTGGGTCTAATTGCCCTCCACAGGGTTTTATATATATGCAGGCCCTCCCTCCTGCAGACGCTGCATCCTACCTGGCCTACCTCGACTCCTTCCTCTCCAAGTCTTCTATGCACCCGCACCCCTACTCCTCTCCTACCAGTCCCCGGCCTGCTCGCATTGAGGATGTGCTAATGCAGCGGCACAGGGTCGCCCAGAGCCACCTTTACACCCTCAAAGCCTTGCACCAGAACCAGGAACTGAGGGAAATGCGGTCTGTTCCTATGATCAACCCGCTTAGCAAGAGACTGGCCAAGGTGATACAGCGGCCTCCACTGGTCCCAGAGAAGGAACACGAGAAGGGAGCGGCAGCAAGGGAGGAAGAGCGGGATAAAGGCACGGGGGAGACTCAGAGTGAGGCGAGAATAGCACCTCCGCCACTGGAACTCAGGTGTCATGTGAGTTTGGAGAGTGGAACAATCTCCCCAGTCATCCCCACAGTAAAAACTCACCAAGGCGACAACCTCCGCTTTCCCAATCAGTCCGGCATTCTCTCCCTTGACACTCTGAGACGCAAAGTGCTTGAAAAGTACGAAAACTCCGAGCAACTCGAACCCCCTCCGGACCTATTTGGCATGGAAGTGCTGGAGAGACAAGAGTACTTCACTGAGAGAAAAGAGCAGAAGTTGAAGAAAGAACGTATTTTGAAGGCCCAGGCAGAGACTCGCCAGTGCACTTTCCGCCCCACTCTCAGTTCCTCTCGGTCCCTGGCTTCTTCCAGAAGCGACCACAGCTCTCGCAGCCTTTCCGCCTCTCGCAGTCACCAAAGAAGCTACTACGAAAGGTACGTCTACTCGAAATCCGTCAAATCCTCACTCAACCATACCGCATCTAATATCAAGCCTGCCTCCAGCAGAGCCGATTCTCGCAAGGCTGATTTTCACTACAAGGCTCAAATGGTGCACTACCAGCCCTTGTCTCCAGCCTCACCGAAAGTGGCTTTTCGCTCTGGACTCAACCTGAACGCTTTCCTGGCCACTGCCAAGCCGATGGTTAGCTATAGAGATGCGGATGTGGAGAAGGCGAAGGCTGCACCGAGGCTGTCTCGCAGCAAGGGACGTTTTTAGAGTAATAGGTATAGAAAAAACAGTATTTGTCCAGTGGTGAATAGGCCCACAATACAGCCCGAGTTTCCCACATATGCCAAATGCACTTCCAAGCCTTCGCAAGGGTTGCAATTCGTCTAGTTCAAGTAGGAGACTTAGGCGTAGGGTCAGAAACCGCTCTGGCCTGCAGAGTCCGCAGCACTTCTTCCAAATCCGTGTTGTCCACTTCCACTCGCTCCACTTCCGTCCTCAGCCGGCCCAGCAGTTCTCTCTGCCGCTCCTCCTTGCTCCTCCCCTCATCGAGCATCTTCTTGACTTCGTAGACACCCCAGAGGAACAGGACTCCGTAGGCCAGTCCTTCGGCTGCCAAGCCTACTCCGGCTTCCAAGGCCTGGGCTTCTGATAAAGGCTTCACTGGCTGTTTCCACTTGGAGTTGGCCAGGCCGCGCTGGGACCGGGTGAGGACTTGATGGTAGAGCTGTCCTGTAGTGATTAAAAAGGACTGCAGTCCTAGGGAGTGATCCAGCTTCCTCCTATATGCCGAGGTAATAAGAGCGACCGCAGGCCTGGTAAAGAGCCGCAAACACAGAGAAAACAGCTTGGCAAAGGGCAGCAGCATCCCTCCCTAGTAAATTGAGTACATATGTCCAAAACCGAGGCTGTCTGCTCCAAGATCCTAGTGCCTCTAGCCCTCCTGCTAGTCCTGCGCCTCTCTGCAGCCGCTTTCCGCCGTCTGCCCGAGGGCTATAATGGGTCCAACTCCAAGCCTTCCCCGCAGTTCAACTACGCAGCCTATGAAGCGGGTGCAAAGGTGCTGGCTGTCAGTGGCCACATCACAGGAGCCAAGGGACTGCTGCAGGAAAGCAGTGAAAAGTACATGGTCGTGCCCTGTCGCTACCAGCAGGAGTGGATTGAGATCAGTCTCTCTGAGGATATCCGTCTGGAAGAGGTGGAAATCGTCAGTGGGGAAATGTACTCTTCGCAGTTTAAGGAGGTGGGGATGGAGGGGTCGCCGGTATATCCTGCGAACAAGTGGACTTCTTTAGGAGTGTTTCCGCTGTCAGCTGTGTCTGCAAAGTCGAGATTTCCCCTCAGAAAGCGACTCTGGCTGCGGTACTTGCGCCTGACTTTCCACACACCCGGCAGTTCCGACCACTACTACTGCTCCATGAGTCGAGTGGCAGTCTACGGCTCCACACTACTGCAAGGCCTAAAGGAGGAACTGGACGACACGCAGGTCAGGTCCGCCCAACAGCTCCACTCCTACAAATCCTCTCAAATCTCCTCCAGTCTCGCCCCTCTTTCCCGTGCATCTTCCAGTCTCTCTGAATCGCTTTTCCTTATTGCGAACATGCAGCGACTGCGGACGAGTTCCGGCTCTTGGGCGTATCCCACCTACGCACCCGTCTTTTACTTCAACGAAACTACAGTGTTCGCTCCCATGGAACAGGGCAGAAAGCCTACCTACGCTGAAGCCAGGACCCAGCGAAACGAACGAAGCCAGGGGAATGAGTCAATCACGGTTTTTAAGAAAGTGGCGGACCAGGTAGCCAGCACTGCCATGAAGTTGGAAGTGATGGGGGACTATATGAGTCTGCTGGAGCAGCTGGCGTTGAAGACGCAGAGCAAGTTGGCGGATTTGGATGTTAGTGTGAGGACTATGTAGCTGACGCTGGTGGAGGGACAGCTGGAGGACGTCTCCAAGCATCAAATTGTCCTCTCCCAAGCGAACTCCCTCCTGACCGACCAACTGGAAAGTGAAATCTCCTCTCTGCGGGCTTCTCTCAGTGCAGTGACCAGGGAACATGAAGACACGAGGAATATGATGTACTTCGTGAGTTCTGTTGCAGTGCTAAATGTGGTGTTTATGGGGCTGCTTTTCTGCTACAGGCCTGGAGCCGCTTTGCAGCTGAAGAGGATAAAGCTGGGCAGGCAAGTGGGCGAAATGGAAGAAACGCCTAGAGAAGTGCAAGACTGTAGTTCCAAGTCAGACCCCTCCCGCCTCACTTTCTCCAAGGCAGCAGGCGAGCGCTCCAAACGCCGCAAGCACACTCGCACCTGACATAATAGCAATTAGGCCAGTTGGAAAGCACGGATTTCCACCTTGCCTTGCAGGGAGTACACCGAGATCTGGTAGTTCCGGCCTTTGATTCTTTGCAGGCGAGTAAGCAGTAAAAGAGTGTTTTCAGCAGAAAACAGCCGTTTCACCGCTTCTTTCCTCTGCTTCTCCTGCCCCCACTCTGTCCTGCCTGCTTCTTCCTCGGCTTCCACCCTGCGCAGTCCGCCCACTAGCTCGGCGCTTACCTTCACTTTCCCTTGGTGCGGCCTCACGGTTATGGTCCAGTAGGCAGTGCCGAGGCGGGCAATGAAGCGCTGGAGGGGTCTACCGAAGTGGGCTTTGCTGTGCTTGAGGAGAGAGCTGTAGAGAGAGGCGAGTCTTGAGCGGTACCAGCGCTGCAGCATTAGGACTGCAGGCAGGTAGGCCGGGGAGTAGCAGCGGTGGTACTCCGCCGGGTCTCCAGAGTCAGTCGGCGCAATGGTGATACTGTACCCTGACAAGTACTGCCTTTTGCTGAGGGCTAGGCCGTGGCCTCCCTCTAACATCAGCAGTGCTACGAGCTGCTCAGCCGCGGCTCTGCCCTGCACTCCCCCTGTCACCTGCCTCACCTCTCTGTCCCCTACTTCCAGTCGCAGCAGTGTATTCGGCCCAGTTTGAACCTCGAGCACCCAGTTCCGATACAGGACTACTGGACTTTTCACTACTATTTGGGCGGTAATGTCTGCGGAAAGTGCTTTTGTAGTGGTTAATTCTATACGCATTTCTTCCATTGGAGCGGCTTTTAGCCGGATTTTCCCACCTGAGATAAGAAGTTGCGGAGAAAGGACCTCCTTAGCATACGAAACCAGGCTCGACAGGGTCGAAAGATGAATATCATTCACAATTTCCTTCCGAATTGAGCTGTTTCCCCCCTTCGCACTGACCAATACGCTGGAAAGCGAGCTATTAGTGCAGTATTTCACAACGAATTCACTATCTGCGAAGACTCTTTTCTCTTCGAATAGGGAAAGGAGCAGTTCTAAGGCGGGTGTGGGGTTGGGAGGGAGTTCTAACAGGGAAGCCAGGACTTGGGAGTCGAGTTCCCTCCAAGGGTGGGTGGCGGTGAGGGTGGTTTCTATGGATATGGGCGGAGCAGTCCCCCACACTGACACCACCCACTCCGCCCCCTTTTCCTCTACTCTCACCCTCACAAGTCCCACAGTCTCCAGCGTTTTCCACGTTTCCTGCAGCAGTTTCCACGCCGCACCGTTTTCAGTGCGCTGGCGGGAGCGGATTCGCAAGGAAACGTGCCTTCGCTGGCCCCCTGGACTGTTTTCCTCGCTGAAAGGCAGGTCTTTGTCTGCAGGAGAATCGGTGCTTCCGGTTTGCCGACTATAGAGACTAAAGGGCGGCTGAGGCCCCAGCCTGCAACTCGCCTCCAGCGAATCCGACCAAAAGCAGTCCATAGACATGACCGAGCCTCTAGACCCGGACTTGGAAAAGAAGGCCTGCGGACCCTGCTCTATGCTGCTGCCCAGCGAGGCTGACAGCACCGGAGAACTGTCCTCAGGACTAGAATGGTGAGGAGCGCTTGGAGAGAGCGCCAGCAGTTCCCCTAGACTCCGTTTGACCCAGAACAAAGCGCTTTCCGAGCGGTTGAGCTGGTCTTCACACTCCGCAAGGAGGGAATAGAGCCCTAGGACTCTGGCTTTCTTAGTGGCGTAGTCTTGGGAAGCAGGCGAAAGCCTGTTTAAGTCGCTTTCAGTGGACAGCACTGCCTGACTGCCGTACCGCACAGCCTGCTTCCACTGCCCCATTTCCCTGTAGGTTTCTGAGAGTTTGGCGTAGTTTCGGCCGCTGTCTTCTGGAGCTTGCCGCATTGCTTTCTCGTAATAGCTTGCAGCAAGTCTCAAATCGCCGGCTTCCCTGTATCCTCGGCCGAGTCGGTCAAATAAGGAAGCTGATAGAGGCGCGGAAAGGTGGGTAGGCAGGAAGGCCAGCACTTCTTCTAGTTCCGCTAGGGCTGCTTGGGACTCTTTTGGGAGGCGATCTGACAGCGAAAACACCAAAAGAACAAGAGGGCGCAGCAGCTCATAGAGCACTGGGCCAGGACAGGGACAGCGGAATAGAAAACTCGATAGTTGACTGAGACCCTGAGCCACTTGCCCCGGAGAATCGCTCTGGGCGCCTGCGGAAATGCGCTGGATCTGCAGTGCAAGTGACAAGTCTTCCCTATTCCGTTCTTGTGTCATAATATAGTAATTTCCTTGCTGAGGTGTAGCTGCAGGGTGCGTAGACGGAGGGTTTCATAGGCAATTAATTCGAGGGTTCTAGAGGGTAGAAAGTCGTTGAGACGGGAATAACCCTCTTTTGGTCTGCAGTCACTCATCCTAATAGGCTACTTTCAGCTATTTGGGGATAAGGCAGTAGTGGGAAAGCCACTCCCTCACTAGGCCTGTTTAGTGCTATTTACCTGCTGAACCTTTCCAACTTCTTGTATACTCCTTCCTTAAACTTTCGGTAAGACAGCTGTATCCAGCCTGGCGCGTCCTCGTCTTTGAGATTCTCCATGTAGGAGAGGGCTATTCCTATCCCAGTGTTCATTTCCACGTTTATCAGCACAGCCACAGCCCTCCCTTCCGAGTCCAGCAGCGGGCCTCCCACACACACATCCGGCACCGGTCCAGTCATGCGAATCGCATCAATAACCGTAATAGTGACCCCCTCCTTGAAAGCACTGCGGTAGTGCGTGTCCGTCACATACAGTTCCGTGAAGAACACATGTGGCCCTCTCATCCCTATAGCATAGACCTTGTCCCCTTCCTTTATCCTCCCAGATTGAGTAACTGGCTTTACGTGTGGCAGCTCCTTCTCCACTCCCTTCAGGGTGAGAAAGCCGAGGCCCGGCGCGGAGGAGAATACGGTTGGCTCGACTTCGAGTTCGCGGCCGTCCTGCAACTTGATGACGGCTTTGGAGTGTTTGTAGGTGGAAAGGTTGAGTCCAGACGTAATGGCCACGCCTGTGGGACTGATGAAAAAGCCGGTGGAGTAGTTTTCGGACTCGAAGGTTTCTCGGTTGGAGTATTGGATGCGGACGAGTGAGGCCTGTGCTTGCTTGAGTATGTCTCTCGTGGGTGTGAGACACAGGGCAGCAGCGGTAGCCCCGGCGCCGACCCCGAACACCACCTTCCACATCTATATATTACTACAACTATCGTCTAGTCATCGGCCTGCTGCCCATCCTCAGAAAGCGCCTATCCAGTAACACCTGGGCGCGCATTTCCCTCTCTGTCTTCGGTGCACTTACACTGGTGTCAGGCTCTAGAGGGTCGATGGCCACTGTGAGGCCTTTCAGTAGGGGAGGGGAAAGGAAGTGCTTGGTGGACAGGGAGGAGAGGTGGGGCAGGGGGAAGCCGCGGAGAGAGGACTGCCAAGAGTGGAGGACTGTTAGACTCGCATCCACTCTCGCCAAGCACCCCAAAACCGTCTCCTCATTGATCGCCCCATCCCCCTGCTGCAGCCACCTTTCCCTCACTTCCTCCTTCTCCAGCACTTCCCTCAGCTCTCGTATGCTTGCAAACGTGCTGCTCAGGACTGCCAGCACAGCTGCGCACTTCCTTCGTTTAACTTGCATTTCCTCACTTAGGTGTTGTGACTGGGACCGGAGGCCTTCTAAGAGGTCTGCTATGTGGGTTTTGTCTTGGATGCTCACTGCTCTGCGGTGTTCGATGGTCTTTTTTACCCCTGTCACATCTTCCTCCAACTCATCTATCTCCCTCCCCAGCAGCCCCATATGACTCTCCAGCACCACTCTCTGCTCCTCCGTCTTCCTCACAGCAGTCACCGCCTCCGCCACATCCCCAAACCCTCCGATTTTGCGTATTTCCTCCAGCCCTCTGGACACAGAGGCAATGCGGCGCAGGTAGGCGTCGAGCCTGTGCTTGGCCAGAGAGAGTTTCTAAGGGAAAAGGTACTGGGGACCATTTCTGCAGCAGGGCGGACTGGACGGGAGAGGGGTCGAGAGTCTCCATGGCCCGCACGCTTTGGAGGCGGAATGTTTCCTTAATAGTGCGAAAGAGCTGGTCCCTGAGCATCACATCCTCCTTGACGTGCACCTGTGTGGGCGTTACCTCCAGTTCCTGGATCTTGGCTCGCTGGCGCAGGGTGTGCTGGGCGCTTTTGCAGCGCAGTTGGGTCATTTCAAATCGCTGGGTTTGGTCTTCTTCCTTCCACTTGATCCTTTCCAGGCTCCGATCCCCTTTTCTCACAGTAACAGTCTTCAAATCTTCCCTCATAGTCTCCACCGCTCCCTTCTTTGTCCTCCTATTTAGTCTTTCCCCGTCTATCATCTCCTTCAGTTCTCTGTTTCCTGTCTGTATTTCCGCAATTTGAGTGTTCAGAAGGGCAATTTGCCGTTCCAAGCCAGAGAACTGCAGACGCAGGCGTCGTTCCTCGGGGGTGGAGGCGAGGAGGCGGGGGTTGGACTTGTGGTGGCGCAGTTGCTCTTCGCATTGGCGGATTTGCTCGGAGAGGAGCAGGCCGTGCTTACGTTCATGCTCAAATTGAGCAGTGAAGAGATTGACTGCCCTTTCCAGCCTGAAAGCCTCACTCTCCTGCGCCGCAGTATTCGGCCTTCTGACTGCCATTATAGTCAACTTCCTTGACCCGCACTTCCTTCAGTCTACGCCTAACTCATATACAGCTAATATGCGGTCTAGCCTGCGAGTATTAGCCCGCGCCTTCTCCAGTCCAGTCGAAGCCCCGCCGCCTCCTCCCAGTCGACTTTGGCGGTACTTGTCGCTGGCGAGCGTCACAGGAGCGCTGGGCTACGCAGGTTATGAGTACTTCCAGCGACAGGAAGGTGCGAAGGTGGAGGACCAGTGGCTGAGTGGGCCGATTGTGAAGGCCTACCACGAAGCCTTCATGTTCCTCACAGAGCCTGCAGTCAACAAGCTGCTGCCAGACATACACCTGCCGCCTGGCTATAGAGCTAGACGCACTTTGCTACTCAATGCCCGCGGCACCCTACTGTACCTCTCCTACAAGACAGGTGGCGGCTGGGAACTGCACCTCCGTCCCGGCCTGCACGAGTTCCTCGCCCGCATTTCCCAGTACTACGAAGTCGTCCTCTTCAGTCACGACGACACCAGCTTCGTGTACGACTTGTGTCAGAAACTCGACCCCTCGAGACAAGTGTTCGCTGCAGTGTTCGGGAAGGAGATCATGTCCTTCCGACGTGACGGCAACTTTGTGGATTTGAAGTACTTGAATAGACCGCTGAAGGATTTGGTGGTGTTGGGGAAGGATCCGAAGTTGGTAAAGGACCATGCGGCTAACATACTACTGTTGCCAGAGTACACCGGGGACAAGGACGACCGCGCTTTGAGAGACATCATGCCTTTCTTGGAACATCTGGCCATGGACCCGATTCCGGATGTGCGGACTGAGATGGACAAATGGGGACATGTGGACACTTCAAAAAAGTGGGCGACTCGGCCCTCTGCACGCAACTCGCCCTTCAACTTCGCCAGGCCGCGTAGATAGGTAACTCCCCATAGAGAGAAATAGGCAAACAGCATGAACCGCCTGCACCAACTCGTCCAATCCCAGCTTCCCAGTACTCTATCGCAGCTACGCGCCCTCAGGTCTGCCAAGACTCCGCTATTTCCCCTCAAAGTGAAGCAGACGTTGGGGGGACTGAGAGGGGCGAAAGTGATGAATTGGACTTGTGGAGTTCAGGACCCGATAAAAGGCCTGCTAATACGCGGCTTGCCTATAGAGGAACTGATAGTGCGCCTGCCCAGACGAGACACAGCGCCACTGCCCGAGGGTTTGCTGTGGTTTCTATTGACCGGAAGGATGCCGAAAGGCCAGGAATTGGAGGAGTTCATAGGCACTATCCGCGAACGAGCGAAACTACCGTCCCCAACAACAGAGATAATGCAGCACATTCCAGCAGGACTGCCCCTGCTTTCGAAGCTTTCCATCGGACTAATGACAATGCAGTCCGAAAGCCAATTTGTCCGCAGCTACGCTGAGAAAACTGCCAAAGCAGACTTATGGAGGAGTTGTCTCGAAGACTCAGTTACGATATTTGCCAGACTTCCAAGCTTGTTGTCGCTGATTTATAGGGGACAGCCTTTGGACGAATATACTGATTACGCACAAGGGATCGCTCAAGCGGTGAAGGGCAGACTTGATGGTCGCCTAACTGATGTAATAAGACTGCTGGTAGTGGTTTTGGCAGAGGGAGATGGAGGCAGTGTGAGTGCGCATGCGAGTAAAGCCGTAGCTTCGACTCTCAGCGATCCTTATCTCGCCCTTGCAGCGGGCTACAATGCCCTCTCCGGACCCAGACATTCCAAAGCCTCCCAAGACGCAATGGAGTTCCTCGGGACTTTCACAGACCAGCTAGGCCACTTACCCACTGACGCCGCCATTTCAGCAGCTTTCAAGCAGATTGCAGACACCAACATGCCTATTCCCGGCTTCGGCCACCCAGTCCTGCAGGTCCCAGATAAGCGCTTTGCCCTGGTAATGGACTACATGCGGAGAGTAGCCCCGAGTGACCCCTGTCTGTGCCTGGCGGACCGACTGCAGTTCATAGGGACGGAAGTGCTGAAGTCCTCTGCTATTCGCAACCCCGCTCCTAATGTGGATTTGGCAGTGGCGGCTGCACTAGGAGCAGTGGGTGTGCGAGACAGTGAGTTGTGCCCTGCGGTCTTCGCACTGGGCAGGACTCTGGGGATATTGAGCAATTTAGTATGGGACAGAGCTCTGCAAATGCCTATTGAGTACGGAGTGTCTGTGGACTTGGAAGAACTAGAGCAGCTAAAGTAGCATAGAGACAGATCCATGCTTGTTTCCCATAGAAAGGCACTGCATCTACTCTTAGTGTTCTAGCTGAGCGCCACTATCAAGTCTCTGCTTTCGTAGCTGGCCTTCCGACTCGACTGCTGCTTCCTGCAGGGAGTCACCATCGCACTCCGTCGACTCACCAAGGGCGCTTCCGAGGACAGCCTGCGGCCAGGCCTCGGTAAAAGAGTCCGTTCGCGGGGGTCATTCGAGGGCGTTTTGGAGTGAGAGCGGTTGAGGGCAGGGCGAGAGTACCGGGGCGGCAGTTTGGGCTTGGGGAGAGTGGGTCTGGACTTAGAGGCTAGAAAGTCGTATTTGGCCTTCAGTTGCTTGCGGATGACTTCATCGTTGCGGTACTGCGGGAGAGCGGAGAGACTATCAGCAATACTGGCTTTCAGGTCCAAATAGCACTTGAAGCCGGCTGCAGCCACTCTAGAATGCCTGTTCCCTTCAATAGAGTCCAGCAAGGTCACTCCCAGTGCCTTCCCTACCCTGCCAAACAGGTCAGTATCGTACAGTCGGATAGTCCTTGAGTCCCTTTCCTCCTCCGAGTCCTGCTCCAGTCCCGAACTGAGCACGCTGCTAGCAGTCCCTCCGGAGTTGAAATTGGCCTCGAGAGTAAAGCACAGAGGCAGGCCTGTGGCCATATACAGCGCCACCCGGCCTGCACCTTCCTTTGATCCAGAACTATCCTGAGTCTTCATATGTTCTTCGTCGAAAATAGACCCTTCCAGGTCGAAATAGGCGCAGTTGAGACTCAAAGTCTTCGCAAAGGCGCGAGCTGTCACTGCTCTCCAGAAATCCATGTGGTTGCCATACACGAAGACGCCTCTTTTGGAGGCGTGGGCGTGCAGGTCGATGTAAGCATGCAGGTTGCCTTGGCTGTTGAGCTGGGAAATCAGTTCCTTGACTGCCCAGATGGTGGGGCTGAGGGCGAGGTCTGGGGAGGTGTAGCAGCGGTTCAAGTTAGTGCCGCGAGTGTCGAGACGGTAGTGGCCTCGGAACACTCCGTCAGGATTCAGCACTGGCACTATCACAAAAACGAACCTGTCGCGGGCTGCTTGCGCCCTGGGGTCCTCACTAACGAGCCAGTCCAGCAGGCCTTTGAGCATGTAGGAAGCCGGAGTCTCGCCAGGGTGGACGCGAGCAGACACAAAGACATAGGACTTGGAGGTACACAGGGAGGGGAGGGGGTTGCCGAGTGGGTACAGAGGCCGGGGACAGGCTTGGGGAGTGCTGGTTGTCAGATCGGTGTGGGAGGATAAGGCCAGTAGGTCGCATTTCCGACCTTCCAGGGACATTACGAGGGTAGTCCTGTGGACGAATAAGGCTTTTTCTGCGGCTTGGCCAGCGATTAAGTCCATATAAGTCTGATTTTCGCTGCAACTCCAAGGGTAACTAAAGGCAAACCACGTCTCCTCCTCTACGCACTCATAGGGAAAAGTGACTTCGAAGAGAGTTGCGACTTCCCCTGCCACTGTGTAGGCCACGGGACCGGTGAGACGGCTCCAAGGAGCTTTACTGGTCCTTACGACTGGCTTCATACCTTCGCGGTACAGTTTGCCTTGCAGGTTCAGATTCTTGATTGTCAGAGTCAGACGTCTAGGCGGCTGCAGCTTCACACAGAAGTAAAACCAAGAGCGACAGCTGGACTCCACCAGCGTCCCGAAGCAGTCCGGTACAGTCCACAGAGCAAACACGTCAGGGGAGACTTGCTCCACTCGGCCTAGATTGCCTGAGTCGAACTGACTGCTGAAGGTGGTGGGCGGGGTGGGGAAGTAGTGCAGGGAGTGCTGGGCGATGGGAGTGCGAGTGGAGGTGGCGGGCTTCATGTCCATTCTCGTATAACTTCAAACTCGTCTAGATAAAGATGAAAGGCCTGTTTCTAATAGGAAACAGAGGGAGATTACAGGCGATTTCTTCTCTTGTCTAGTGGTAATAGTCAAATATCCACAAATCTGCTTATTCAGAAAGGAGTCTTGGAAGCTTTCCAGGCTGCGTTCCACCTAAAGTGGCTTTTACACTTATATGAAGCCTATTGTGGCTGTGGCGCAGCTCAATCAGACCACTAATACTGACGAAAACTACCGAAAAATCGCAAATTGCGCCTTGCAAGCGAGCCAAAAAGGCGCAGTTCTGCTGTGTCTCCCTGAAAACTGTCTCTATTTCGGCCCAAACGCCTTCCAAGCCGCTATTTCCCTGCCCACCGGCCTTTCCCGCTACCAGCAACTCGCCAAAGACTGCAACCTATGGCTGTCTCTAGGAGGAGTGCAGGAACTATGCGAGGAAAGCCCTTCGAAATACCACAATTCCCACCTGCTTCTGAATAACCAGGGCGATATAGTCTCAAATTACCACAAATTGCACCTTTTCGACGTGTCTCTGAGTGCCGGGCAAGTCTACGCTGAAAGCAACTCAGTGCAGGCAGGCTCTGCACCACCCACAGTGGTGGAAAGTCCTATAGGAAAGGTGGGTGTATCGATTTGCTACGACCTACGCTTCCCAGAGCTGTACCGCAGTCTCAGTTCCCAAGGGGCGGAAGTACTGCTTGTCCCTGCAGCCTTCCTGGAGAGGACCGGGGCGGCTCATTGGGAAGCGCTACTGAGAGCGAGAGCCATAGAGAACCAGTGCTATGTGGTGGCTGCAGCGATGGAGGGGAGACACAGTGAGACCAGGACTAGTTACGGACACTCCGCTGTAGTGGATCCCTGGGGGACTGTGGTGGCCATGGCTGGGGAGGGGGAGAAGGTCTTATATGCGGAGGTCGACCTGGACTATTTGAGAGAGGTGAGACGGCAATTGCCCTGTCTGCAGCACCGGCGTAGGGACTTATTCTAGCCAGTACTCGCTACATGTCACAGGCAGTCTGAACTGCTTTAGTTCCCCAGCTAATATGAAGAACAGAGCTTCCATTACTCCTCCACCCCAGCGCCTCCCTCCGCTGTCCACAAATCGCAGTCTGCACCGAGTTCTAAAGGCCCCTGCTCCTCGAGGCGACACCTCTCCTTATTTGCGCGCTGAAGGGCCTTACTTGACCTTCGACATGCTAAAAAAGCAGGAAGAGAAGGAAGGGAAAAGGCGCTGGATCACCCGCAGAGGCTTCAGCACTGCAGTGAAGTGCGAACCCCGCTATATCCCTAACTACGTGCAAGCGGCTGTAGGCGCCAATCCAGCCACTCACCAATTTAGAGAGTGCAATAGGGGCAGATGGCTGGCTGGAGACTTTAAGCCTGCGAAGTACAAGTCCCTGCATAGGGCCAATCACTCGAATTTGGACATCAAGCTGGAGCTGTCTTTCCACTAGTGCGGTAGCTGTAGGTCTAGGCAGTGTTTATGATTCGCTCTTAATTGGCCAGCGGTTATGTACTAAGCGGAGGAACTGCACTGTAGGGAAATACACGACTTGGTTGAACTGTAGGGTAGCACTATAATGGTAGGCTGGAGGCACCGAAGCCGCTCTCCTCACTCCCACTACGAATCCGCAGCTCCCTGGGCCAGCGCTCACACCAAAGCCATCCCCGACCCTGACCACCGTCTCAACTCCGAGCTAATGGACCTATGCGCCTATCTACGGCCCAAACCGGCAGATATCAGCAGTCAACAGGCAGTCATAGCCCGCATTACAGCAGTCGTAAAGGACCTGTGGCCTGTAGCGGAAGTCCGCTTATTCGGCTCGTTGGAGACTGGGCTCTGGGTGCCCGGGAGCGACATTGACTTGACGATATTGATGAAGACTGATACGGGCGTCGCTAGGTACCTCCACCAGCTCGCAGACGCCCTCCAAAGGACCAGAATCGCAGGGCACTTGCAACGAATCGCACATGCCAGAGTGCCGATCATTAAGCTGACCGACCGCGCCACTCGCATCCAAGTGGACATCTCCTTCAACCAAGACAACGCTCTGCGAGGTGTGCAAATGACCAGGCAATACTTAGCCCGGTACCCCGAACTGCGCTACCTAGTCCCAGTGCTGAAGTACTACTTGAAACAGAGAGGACTGAATGACACTCACTCAGGAGGAATTGGCAGCTTTCTGCTGCTGTGTATGGCAGTGGCAGTGGTGCAGCAGTATGCGAGTCCGGACCTGGTGGCGGGATACTACTTGGTGAAGTTCTTTAAGATGTTCAGTGAAGAACTGGACTATGAGCGGGAGGGAGTGAGCATTACAGGGCAGGGAACTGTGTTTAGCAAGCGAGCCAGAGGCTGGACCTACCCTAGGGACAGAGAACTCCTGGCCCTGGAGTCTCCGCTCGACCCGGAGCACGACCTCGGCAAGAACTCCTACCAAATCCGCCAAGTGCGCTACGCATTCGCAGAGGCATACCGCAGTCTGCGCTCCCTGCGGACTGCCACGCCCCTAAGCGGCCTGTTCCTAGGCGTTAGCTAAGCCTTGTTGATGCGCTTGAGCAGCTCCTCAACCACTAGGCTGGTGTTGCGAGTGGGCAGACTGCTGAGCAGGTTCTTGATCTCTGCCTGGGCCTTGAGCTGGCTAGAGAGTACAGTGCCTTCGGCTGGGTGGGGCTGGTGGTGGTCGTGCTGGTCGTAGGGATAGGCAGGAGCATCGTCTGTCTAGTGCTCACAGGGCAGCAAAGGCTCGTAGAAGAAGCCGCGAGCGAGGGCTGGCAGTGTGCGGCGACTGGCGCGGAGCAGCATATTATTACAGCCACTATGGTCTCTTTGCAAATAGGAGACCTGACGGTGGTGTTTCCTTACAGTCGCGCCTACCCGGAGCAGCTGCAGTACATGGAAGCGCTGAGGAATGTGCTGCGGGAGAAGGGACATGCGGTGTTGGAAATGCCTACTGGCACAGGCAAGACGGCAGCTCTATTGGCACTCATCCTCTCTTTCCGCGCCCAGCACTCCCGCCCTTCCAAGGTGATCTACTGCACCCGCACAGTCGCAGAAGTGGACAAAGTCCTGCAAGAGCTCAAACAGCTGCAAGCTGTCGCCCACTACCCCCTCCTCGCCTTATCTCTCAGCAGTCGCAAGAACCTCTGCATCTTTCCCGAAGTCTCACAGCTAGTCGGAAGGGTAGAGGTGGATTCCGCCTGCTGGAGCCACACAGCTCCCTGGAACACTGCTAGTAGATGTCCACTATATAGTGGATTTCAAGCCAGGTCGGCGAGTTGGAAGATACCGCCGGGAGTGTACTCCCTGGCTGATATCAAGTCTCTGTGTGAAGAGGCTAACCTTTGCCCGTATTTCACGGTGCGCCACTATCTTTCTCAGGCTGATGTCCTCGTTTGCAGTTATCAGTACTTGCTGGACCCTCGCATTGCTGCGGCTGTGACTCACGACCTGCCCTCTGACAGCGTTCTAATCTTTGACGAAGCACACAATATCGACAATGTCTGTATCGAAGCCATGAGTCTGAACATCACTCGGAAATCCCTGCACAGCAGTTTGAAGAGTGTGGACTCCCTGCGAAGGCTGGTGAAAGAGGCGAGGGACACTGACGCAAGACGACTACAAGAGGAATACCAACGCTTGATGCTGCGAATTAAGCCGGAAGAGTGTCCTAGTACTGCAGGGGGAGAGCTGGTGCAGCTGCCTGCGGCTTATATTGACGAGTTACTGCCGGGGAGTATACGCAAAGCTGAGCATTTCCTTTACTTCCTATTGCGCATCCTAGGTGCTCTCAAGACTTCGCTCAAGACTAAAGACGCCCGCATATACAGTCCCTACGGCTTCGCTTACTTCCTCAAAACCGAAGGCCAAGTCGACCAACTCGAGCTCAAATACGCCTCCGACCGACTCCGCAGTCTCCTACTCGCCCTGAAAGTGGAAAGTCTGGCCGAGCACTTCGCCCTGCAAGTGGTCTGCGAGCTCTGTGCACAGCTCAGCACCCGCCAGCAAGGCTTCACTGTCATCATCGAGCCGTACCCGGAGACCTCCAAATTCGACCCTGTGCTGCAGTTCACGTGCTTAGATGCGTCTTTAGGGGTGAAGGACGTCTTTCAGCGATTTGATAGCGTTATATTGACCTCGGGGACGATATCGCCTATAGGGTTTTACCAGAAAATTCTGAGCTTTACCCCTACCTGTGTCTTGAGTATCGACATGACCATCGACCGACCTTGCATTTGTCCAATAATCCTCACCAAAGGCTCGGACCAACTCGCAGTTTCCTCCAAATTCGAAGAGCGGGACGACGACTCCATCATCCGCAACTACGGCGAACTCCTGACTCACCTAGCAGACACCATCCCTGACGGCATCGTGTGCTTCTTCACCAGTTACAAACATATGGAGGGACTGGTAACCGCCTGGAGTGACAAGGGAATTATCCATCAGATACTGGAAAAGAAGTTAGTGTACTTTGAAAGTCGCAATAGAGAGGAGACGAATGCGGCGCTGCATCACTTTAGACTGGCTTGCGACTGTGGCAGAGGAGCGATTTTCATGTCCATTGCGAGGGGGAAAGTGGCGGAGGGCATTGACTTCAGTGACCACTACGGCAGGTGCATTGTACTGTTTGGAGTGCCGTTTCAGAACACACTGAGTAGAGTGCTGAAGTCGAGGTTGGGGTATTTGAAGGATAGATATGGCTTGGATGAACGCGATTTCCTTAGTTTTGATGCTATGAGACAAGTAGCGCAATGCTGCGGAAGAGCCATACGCAGCAAAGAGGACTACGCAGTGCTGATGCTGGCGGACAAGCGGTACTTGAGTGCAGACAAGAAGGAGAAACTGCCCAAGTGGATCAAGCAGCACTTCGCCCCTGCCAGCACCAACCTGTCCACAGACATCGCAGTGCAAGTGGCAGCCGACTTCCTGAGAAGGACTTCCAAGCGCTCAAACAGCTAATAGCAGGTGAGAACAGATTGGCTCAGAGAGGATACAGGCTACTTCGCTGCATGCAGCTGACGGGCGTACTCAGTCCTTCGCTTGTGCACGTAGTGACTTCGCTGCCAGTCTTCACTCTCCTGACTGCGGGGACCCAGTCCACCCAGCAGCACCCACTTCCCCCCTCCTCTCAGACGACGGTATTCCTGCAGAGTGTAAGGCACGAAGTCCACAGCCCTCGGCCTCAAATCCTGCACTGGCATACTCGCTTTCCTCTGGTGCTTGCCAGCCACTGGGTTTTCTTCGAAGTCAACAGACCTGTTAAGTCGATGGCCCGAGGCCGGCTCACTAGCAGCCTTCATACTAGGGGTGCTCAGCACCTGCTCTGTACTCTCAAGGTCTGTTTCTAGGTGGGTTCGCTTCGCTAGTTTGATAGGCTTGGCGAAGATGAAGGAGGCTTCTGTCTCTTGAGCTGAGAATTGGGAGGCAGTCTGAGCGATGACTGCTCCGGCTCGCAGGAAGGGAGAGGGGTGGCCTGGGTTGACGGGGCGGGACTGGGAAACGTCCAAATTGCCTTGTTTGGGCACCAACTTGGATCTGTGCCGGAACTTCTCTTGGAACTGTTGCGAGGCCATAAGACTAATATCCTCTTTTCACAGGAACAGAGCCAATACAAGGCGCTAAAGCCTGAAAGGAATCGATGCTAGAGAGGAAGGATTGCAGATTTACTACAAAAGCGATGTAGAGCAAAGCAAACTCGCATAAGCCAACCAATGAAAGTCATCCTGTCAGTTCTTCTGAAATATCAGCACTATTTCTCACACCTGTGGGGACAACGAGGTCTTGTCAACATTGCCTGTAGCCTGTGGATTTGGCTGTGCACAGACGAATTGTCCCTAACTGCAGCAAAGGAGACGGAGTAGCTGATAACTGGAGGCTCTGAGGTGTCTGCCTAGGTTAATGAGCGGTAGCGACGGGTGCAATGGCGGCGTGCTGCTTGGCCTTGCGCTCAGCCAGCACACTGGTGAGCAGCACTTCGTAGTTCTTGGCTGCAGTCTTGGCCCGCTCCCATCGCTGCTTCTTCTCCACCTTGTATGTCTGTTTGCGTCTTAGGCGCTCCTTGGTGATGAGCCGCTGAATCTTGGGTGCGCGGTAATGCACGCGCTTCCCTTCCTTCTTCACCTCTCTGCGAATGACATACTTGCGTACGTCATCCCGCTGGTCAGCAGGAGTGCCCTTCGCCAGCCCCTGATCCAGAGCAAACAGCTTCCGAATGCTGCTTGCACGTTTGGGCCCGACACGTCTAGGCCGAGGCGAGTCTGTGAGGCCTGGAATGTCGTTGGCGCCTTTCTTGACGATGACCAGAGCTATGACAGCGATGTCGTGGCCAATGATGCAGCCTCGGACGCTCTTGCGTCTCCGCTCGCCGGTACGTCTGGGGCGGTAGCACTTGTGGGCGGAGGTCATCAGCAGTCGCACACGCTGGTTCACCAAGACGCCCTGCATCATCGGGAAGCCTTGCTTGTCGTTGCCGCCAGAAATCCTGAAGACATATCCCTTGAACTCGTCCCCCAGGACCTCACCCTCCACCTCATGTCCAATGCGCTTGTCATAGAAGAAACGGACTTTCTTGTCATCGTCGATCTCTATGAGTTTCTGCTGGCCGGTCTCGGGGTACGAGAGGTTGAACTTCATCTGCCAACCACTGGTTAATATGGGGCCTGCGCCCAGTGCAGAGCCCCTGTGTCTAGCTCTACTGCTACTCAGGTCTTCTGCAGCAACTTTGCAGGGTGCATAGACTCAGTGCTGCACCAATGTCCTGTCTTCGTCTATGTGCTGGGTAGGACTCTAGTTCGCATATAGTCGACTTACCGCACTCCCAGACCTGTCCAAACTAAGTCTCCTTCCAGTCCTTTCCCTCTCTCTCCCTGCTACGCCCTGCTTCCCTGCAGATTTCCTCTACTTCCATATTACGCGTGCTTAATAGGTCTCCCGATCACTTTGCGCACTCTGCGGGTGGGTTTGACTGGCACGAAGAGCGCACTTTGGTCAGGGACGTCGTTGTAGGACTTGTGTTGTCCGAAGGGGAGTTTCGGCAAATTGGCGAAAAGCCTTAAAAGCGGCTTTTTGATTCGGCAGGGAGCAGGGTCAGGTTCGGGGTCGATGAAAAGGCCTGGTTGAGGGAGAGATATAGAGGGAGGGGGACTGGTGGTCGCTGGGGCTACGCTTTGGCTTCGGGAAAGACCGTATTTACGTCTCGGCCTCGAAGCTCTCCTCAGAGCATCCAACTCTTGTTCCGTCTCCACCCACTTTTTCCTCTTCCTCTCCCCAAGCGAGCCATAATCCTCGCTTTTCTGCATACTTTCCGCCTCTGTCCGCCTCACAGCAGCACTCCGCTTAATATCTTCGCACATCGTTAGGTCTGGAAGCTCAGGCAGCGAGTTTTCTCGTCTCAGCAGAGCTAAGGACTGCGGCAGGCCGCTGGCTCGCGGCTGGAGCCAGAAAGTGCCTAATAGTAGAGGGGGAGCGGCGGGTCTTCTCAGTCTTTTGGCCATTATGGCTGAGAAAGGGAGTGAAAAGGCTTTTCCAGGCTGAAATTTCGGAAGAACTTCCAATGTCTATGAAAAAGACTGGTGCTGAGTGGGCTTAGCGAGGCAGACTTCCTTAGGGTCTCGTCACTAAGGGAATTGCTGTTTTGATAGCATTTATCGGTTCAGTGGGAGAAAATTAGAAGAAGACAGGGGGGACTTGAATGAAAGCCAGGTGCACTACGCATAACAATAGGTCTAAATATGCTGTAAATAGCGACCAATTCTAGTGAAAAGCTGAGAAATCTAGCTTGGATATTTCCCGCTTCCGTAGCAGTCAATATAATTAAGCGATTTCTGCTATACTATTAGGCGGAGTTGCGGCGAAATAAAGGGGACTAGCAGGTTCCTTGCAAAGCCAACTACTCCTTATTGCATACCCGCAAAGTCCCACGAAGCCTGCATTTAGCAGAAGCACCATTGCCTCTACGAAATACTCACTGCCTCCTGTACCAGGTAGGTAAAATACGTAGTAGCTGAGGAAGCCTTGGGTCAAAGCCACTACTAGCAGTGAAGTCTCTGCCACTAGGAAGTGTCTATGAGACTCATTCACCCATTGGTATATAGTCACTGGGACTATAGTGAAGATTATAAGGACTGATAGGCTGTACCCTACTTGGGCAAGAGCTTGGGAGGAGGATATAGTGATAACCATAATTGAGGCAAAGAAGCATCTTGCTAGAAGTGGGAATAAATCCCATATATCCAGTTTATAGCCGGAAACCCACATTGGGAAATATGTCTTGAATAGATGAGGCTTTGCAAAGCGTATAGATACGGTAGCGGCTAGTGGTAGACAGATATTAAGCAGCAGTGAGGGAAGTACTAATCCGAATAGGTATTTTTCGTGCTCTGGTGTCCAGCAAGAAAGATCCACTTGGAAAAATAGGTGTTTCTGAGAGGTCTCCACAGATTGGCAAACTAGCAGAGGAAAGGAAGAAACAGTGGCAATGAAGGGAGTATAGAGGGAAGTGCTGGAGGCCAATATGGCTACATTGGCTTTCCAAGAAACTGTGGTGAGTTTGCAGATCAGTAAATAGAGCAACACCAGGACAGGCAGTACCGCTGAACCCACAATTGCCTTCCCAACTAAGGGAGAAGTCACACCATAGCAGGAAAGTGGCAAGTCAGGAACTGAAAGTGAAGCGATGTAGTTCACTACGTGGAAAGTCCAGGTCAGAGCAGGGGAGTAGGACACGCGAAGAAAGCACATCACCGAAATACACTGAAAATGGGAGATCAGTACCTTCAGAATATACAACTTGTTGGAGTCGGGATGATACACCGCCCAGCGCAGCACTGTGTATTGCCACCCCGCTAGTAGTAGGAGGATTACTAAGGGCTGCACGATTTCCAGCCAGTCACAATGGACACACTCTGTAGCTCTGATGAGAGTGGCTTCAGGAGCACATTCATTGCATTGCAGTCCGGTGAAGTTAGGGGCACAGGTACTGTTTTCCCCTCCCTCACACTTCTTAGGGAAGGGACATTTTAGAATCACGGTGGAATTTGCAGCCCTTCGCCAATAGCCGGAGTCCACTAACAGCTGATAGCCGCCTGGACAAAAGGCATGAGCGGGACAGAAAGAGCACTGCTCGTCACTGGGATAAAAAGACAAGTTTCCAGGGTTGCAGATTTCACAGCGGTCTGAGCGAGCGATTTCCCCAGCAACACAGGGCCTAAAGAAGATAGGTCCTTTGCCAATGATGTTGAGTTTGTAGTCCTCCTGTGTATCATTCAGCACCGCCTCTATCACTTGTGTGGAGTTAGGCGGTGCATAGATAGTGAGTCCTGAGTAGTTGAAAAGACCCTGGTAAAGTACGGTAGCGTTGTTCCCTCTATAAGTCACAGTGGGTGTTGAGGTTAGGATTAGGTTTTTAAAGGGCGATAAATTCATGCGATGTCCGTAGTGGTCCAATAACTCAAAGACCAAAGTAAGGGGAGAGCCGCTGGCTTCCTGCCCTGTCAAGTGGGTAAGTTGGGGAGACAGCGCCACTCCGTAGGAAGCCACATCAGGTCCATAGACAGCCTTATTTTCCTCAAAAGTGGTATTCACCAGCGACACCTCTGCATTACTCCACTTCATACCTCCCCCCTCATAGGCTGAATTTTGAGCAAATATGGAGTTCCGAATGAGGCCCGTTTGCCATGGCTTTATGGCTGCATAGACTCCTCCCCCTGCTGTTTCCGCGGAGTTCCTGCAGAACTTCGTGCTTTCTATGAGGAATGACACGTTTTGAATGAAGACGGCTCCAGCCTGCGCAGCTCCGCACTGAAGAAATTGACTGTCTCCTACTTTCAACCACAGCTCTTGAGTCGCACGCAAGTGACTAACAGCCACAGCTCCGCCTACAGCAGCAGAAAGGTTGGAAAATTGGCACTTGTGTATTGTGACAAGTGGACAGTCGCCACAGCTTAGCACAGCTCCATGTGCCTGCAGGCTTTTTAGGGACTTCACAGGGTTGTGTCCTTGCGAAAACCTGGAATTGACAATAGTAACGTTGGCTCCTCTGCAGTGAAGCAGGCCAAAGTCAAACTCTCTGAACGAGGAATTGGCAATAATCAAAGTGCCCTCTGAAATTTCCCAGCCATCTCCCCTCCCCGCTTTGACATTGTCAAATACACATCTCTCCATCTGCCACTTCCCTATGCTCAGCCTTCCCACCCCAGTCGCTAGTGTCAAATTCCTCATCACCACCGACTCCAGCACCAAATTGCCATTATCGCTCACCACAATATGAAACTGAGACGTAACCCCTACCCAAACAGACTCTGTCACACTGACAGTACTGTCCACTGCTAGCAACACCCTTCCCTGGTGCTGTGATACATGTACGCTGTGGAGACTTGCTTGGCAGTCTACGAAGGAACTCATACGAGCTAGCGTGCACCTTGTCACTTGGATGTTGCGTGCGACTAGGGAAACTCGACAAAGGCCGAATAAATCCCTCGCTGAAGAATCTGAATAAGTCACATTTGTAACAATCAAGTGGCTGTTTCCGAACTTAATCAGACCGTTTGGGAACCGTTGGTGGTAGTTCGAAATAGTGAGATTCGTGAACGTAGCGACTTCGTAGCCGCCTTGAAAAGCATGCATATCCCCCTCAATCCTGTCCGCGGATATATTGGAAAGCTCGCCTTTAGAGTGCACGGAGGTCACCAGGGAGCTCAGAACTAGGTCTGAAACGTGTATCTTTTCTACGATGTAAGTCGACCAAATCACTCCCAGGACCATGCCCATTTCAATAGCAGCCCCTGCTATTGTGACATTTGTGATTTTGACATCTGCAGCCACCACACCTAAGTAGATTGTTTTGTATCCCAATAGTCTGTCAATGTCCAACGAGTAGACAGTTCCCTGAGTGATTGCCCCGTTTTCTATTACCGCAGAGCCTCCGACCACCATCACAAAAACCGCTTGTCCAGACCCAGGGTTAAACAAAGCGAAATCCGACAGGTAAAGATGTCCAAGAGTCACCAGAATCGTAGCACCCGCAGAGCCAGAGTCCCTCACTGTCAAATTCGTCAAAGCCAGTAGACACAAGCGGGCAGAAATCAGCCCATTGGTCTTGGACTGGACAGGCGCAAGGACTGTCGCATTGCTGAAAGTGACGTTGGAGAAGCGGGCGGGACAGCTGACGAAGTGCAGCAAAGAGCCTTGGACATTTGCGCTTTGGGACAGGTGGATGTCCACGAAGCGGGAGTGCAGGAAATGGGCTTCGCAGAGTCCTTGGTGCAGCAGACTATTCTCTATGTGCACAGGGCCTCTGCCGTGTTGTTGTCTCAGTACTGAGTCTTGGAATAGAAAGGAACCCTGGAAGTCCACTATGGAGAAGGAAATCCCTGTGTTGCCTGTGAAGGAACAAGTCTTTAGGCTGAGAGTGGAATTCCCCAGTTGAGAGATGAGTAGAAGTGAGTTTTGGTTTTCTGTGAAAAGTGAATTTGTAACTTCCAAATGCAAGTTGAAGCCGGAGGCCTGGAAAAGCACTCCGCTGTTCCTAGCGAAGGTTGACGATGTGACAGTCAAAAGGCCTGGGCCTGCCACTGAGAAAAGAGGCCGCACATTGCTTTCGAAACGACTTTCTGAGATGGAAATGGTGAAAGGAGAGGTCGAGGGACTGAGAGTAAGGAAGGCTGAAAGACTGGACACAGAGACCCAGGATAAAGCCAGGGTAAAGGGGGCGGAAGCGGCTATAACGACAGCAGTGCTGCCTGCAATGTCCACTCCACTCAGTATTGCCAGTCCATACAGCCTCATCAAAGGCATGGAAAAGGCCTGCACTGTAGAGTTCCGCAGAGTTAGACTGCCTCTGACTTCGAACCCTCCGTCCATCTGCACCTCTGACATAGGTGAAATCGTGAGATTGACCAGTGCCAAACTGCCCATTTCGTGCACTGCTATGAGCGTCCCCAGGCGGAGTCTTTGTCCCTCGCCCAGGACTGTCACTTGGTGCTTTACGTCCACTGCTGTTACTATATCGAAGGACTCTGCATTGGGTGCTAGCTGCAAAGTGACTTCCGCTATTCCCTGAGTCTGCAGAAAGGCCTCGGCAAGACTTGGGAAACTGGCTTGAGGGAGGTGTGAAAAGACCAGGGAGGGGGATTGACTGAGGAGGACTCTCAAAACACAGAGAGGTACGAGCGTCTGCAAGCCAACCATAGCAACTACAATGGCAAAATAGGAATTCTAGCTGCTAAGACTAAGAAAAGGTATGAATTACTCCTAGTAGAGCACATTTGCAGGGAAAAGGACGAATTCACATAGGAAGTGGATTGGGCCAATACAAAGAACTGCGTTTTCCCATAAATAGCTTTTTAGTGCTGAAACTGCCTTCAGAAGTGAAAATTGCTTCAAATGTAGCATTAATTCGCCTAATTCTGTATTAAGTCACGTCAATTGCCGACATGAAAGCGTCTTTTTCCAGAAATACGGTATTTTACCACAAAATTGCATATGACTTTCCTGCTTTTCTGCATCAGTTTATTGACGCACATATCATTAAATGCTGCACATTTGAAAATCCCACTTTAGAGTAGTTATTTACGATAAATCGAAGTAAATGCCTAGAAATTATCAACATTCCCCATTTAAAATGACAGATGTAATAAAATAACTACGCATAATAAATTTCCCTAAGCGACAATAGGCTATTTTCAAATTATCCTCTCTTATATATGAGTCTTAATGAGTGGCAGAGCGGCTTTCCCTATGAGAAACCCGCAGAAAAAGGGCGTGTGTAAGGCTGCATTGTTCCTTTCTTCTTCCCAAGTCCTCAATACAGAGGCAATTCCTATCCTTAGCGGAAGTTGGACTATATGAGAAAATACTATTGAATATCGAGTAACATTTAGAATTAAATAAATGTATATAGGAGGATATGGAAACGTGAGAAAAGGAAAATTTCCCTTATAGACAATATAAGCAAATAACTCAGAAACAGAGAAATTCACAGAAAACTCAGAAATCGCCCAAATGCATTTTTTCCTCCTCTGCGCCCGACCCTCTCTATTCGACGACATCCTCAACTTCACTTACTTCCAAATCACTACTTTCAGTCGAGATAAGGCACCTGTCGTGCAGACACTCGCCTATGCACCTATTACAGCTGTTATTGACTCGGAGGGAGACCTCTACCTTCTCCTGTGCATCATCCCAATAACGTGTGCAGGGACTTGTTGTACTATGAGAGATATGTAGCTATCTTCAATGTATAGAAATGAACACTTCCAAACGTGCAACTTTACGCTCTGATGGAGGTTTCATAAAGACCCTGAAGCAAAGTCCAGGAAAATTCCCTCATTAAATGCTGTGAAGCAGATAGCCACTGGAGCAAATCACATCGCTCTATAAACTCCGAAAGGCATTTATACACTATGGGAAATGATACCTTCGGGCAATGCGGAATCACATACTCGATCGGACTGCGCGTGAGCCTTATTTCGACTGAGGTATCCCATAGTAGAGTCGCTGAAAGGAAGTGGTGTTAGAGTGTTGCAGTATTGGGAACTGGGAAAGCCAGGGGTGGGGACGGAATGATAAGAGACAATTTGGACCTACGGAAGAAAGGAGCTGAAGTGTACCAAATAAGAGTCATTATCGGCCGTCCCATGCTTCTGAAGCAGTCCTCACTTCTCCCTAACTTATTTGGTCCTACAAAAGACTTATTCCCCATAGAGAGAAATCACTTCCGCTTGGTTGGAAGCCTCGGTAGAGCTAGTATGCGGAGAGATCAGTGACCAGTAGTAAGGCCTGCAGACCTTCTTCACACTTACCATTGTTCTGCAGCATAGAGCTTCTAGCGCTTTGTAGTAAGCCAGTAGTGCAGGAATTAGTGAGATCACTCGTTTAAGCAGCTGAGTGTAGTTCGCGAAAGCTGTATCTCCAGGGAATAAGTCACAGTGCCTCGTTGTATCCACACATGCACTTCCGGAAACGCATGTGCCTGGACTGCACTAGACCCTACACAGTCACTATCTTGGATGATGGGGCAGGAGTATCGGCCAAGCTTTTACGAGGGTAGGAGTACAGGTACCGATATTGAGTCCGAGACTATGCAGACAGAAACCAGATTTGCACAAAGCTTGGTTCTCTGTCGAATCGCAGTACACAGGTGAGTTATTAGGGATGGGGAAGTGTGTATTGGTTCCCTTTTGCGCATTAAAGAAGCACGCACTATTGACCTGACATTGTGTATCGGCATAGCTATCCTCTGCACATACCGCGCACACACATGATCACCAGAACATAATCGCATTGAGTGGTGTCCTTACAGTCCTGACTGATGGCAGTACCACACATACACCTTTTCTACATGCATTGGTTGGAATCGGTGTAGTTATTCCCGCATAGAGTGGCGGTTGATTTTGTGAGGTTTTTACGCAGGTTTCATTCGTTAAGAAGTCTGCTAGAGCATCGCATACTCCATGTCATTCAGTCCTTGCAGCCCGTTATTCCTCGAAATCAGATCTGCTGAGAGGGAAATGCACAGACAGATGGAGTGTTGAGGTGATCTTGAAGAAAAGGAAAAGTTAGCTCTAGTTCATATGAGAATGCATTGAAGTAGCATGTATTGATAAGACTTTTGCTTGTTATAGGCAAAATACGTATCAAATCAAGCACTTAATTGTCTATTTTCCAGCCCTAGGTTCGTTTCTAAGGGAAAATTTCGGCATAGAGCTTTATAAACATAGCAATTCCTCAGGCAGGCAATAGGACGAATTTACTCACTTCTGCGCTAGCCCGCATGGACTGTTACGGCCTCCACAGTGCCAACCCTGTCACAGACTTCATAGGGCTAATCCAGTGACAGCGCTAGGCAGGAATTCAGAGGCTTCTCTACTCTTACTGTCTGGACCAGGGCGTGCAGCCCAGACATCATGCATCCTCCCTTCTGAAGAGTTGCAGTGAGGCCTGGGCCTTCTATGACAACCGCATCCAAGGCTTCTCACTTCCCTAAAGCCTTGTTCACTGCTGTGCTCGGAAGCAGTGGAATGATAGGACTTGCGGCCTCAGCAGTCCACACCGCGGATTGTATTCAGGTGGATAGACGCACTCTGTTGTGCCTGGGAGGGAGCCTGCTTCTACAGCTGTATATGGACCCCTATCACCTTTCAGTAGTCCAGCAGGTAGACTCGAAGAGAATTAAGCTGCTTAGAACTCTGTTGGGACCTTGGGCAAGGGCTTGGTCTCCCGCTTCCAGGCTTTCCACCTCTTGGACACGATTTTGTTCCTGATGTCAGTTTCCTCGTTGTAGTCCAAGTGCTGGCCGAAGGGCAGTTTGGGCAGGTTGATGTACCTTTTGCGGGGCTGAGTGGACCTTTTGCAGGCTTCAAGGCTTTCACTGCGGGTAAAGACAGGCACAGGGGGTTGTTCCGGTACAGGGGTATCTCTGATTAGTAGAGATGGCGGCCGCTGCAGGATCACACTGTTCCGAGCTTTCCTCGGCTTCGTCATTTTCCCGAACGCGTCCAACTCGCTTTCCGTCGCTACCCAGGTCTTCCTCGGCTGGAAATCAGTAGATAAGTTCACAGCCAGCGCCTCCGACTCACTGCTGTAGCGGGGCAACAGACTTAGCTGCGACCGAGACAAGACAGTGTCTAGAGACAGTCTGGCGACATACCGCAGTATAGGCTTGCGAGCTTGGGCCAAAGGCTTCAGTGTGCTGCTCAGAGGCGATCCGGACTGAGAAAGAAGGGAAGAGAAGGAGTAACGAAGGGAGGGCGCCTGTATTAGACTCAAACGCTGGGGACGATAAGTGGGCTTTCGCTCTGGGATCATATTACTATAGACGGAGTTTCCATTGAGGTATTGAAAAGTTTCGAAGTCTTTCTGTGGCCGCAAATGAGTTTGGACTTTCAGCGTACTTCGCCTGCTTAAAAGGCTTCGGAGTGAAGTAAGTGGGAATTCCGCTCGCTTTGGTCAGAGGAAGGAGTGATTCACTCTATAGGCTACACAGTAGTTCTAGCTTTTTTGTATTGGTCCGCCCCGTGGACTGCCAGGAGTCATCAAGATGCTATTGAAATGTGTATTTGCCCCTCGTATGTTTGTATGCATTCCCCTGTGTTTCCTTTATTTCTGCCTCTATGACCTAGGCGGGCTCAGACAGCATCCTTTGGCCAGGCTATTTACAATTTCCACTTACGTGTATATGGGTATGTAAGTCCCAAAGGGAGAGCTTAGCTTTACTCGGTGTTAGTTGCCTCTGACGCTAGCTGCCGATATCAGCGACTAGTAGTCTTTTCCGCGATAATTATAAGCTATACTTATGCTTGGGCTTCGGTATCGGCTTGTCTTCTCGCTTCCAGGCCTTCCACCTCTTAGAGACGATTTTAGTTCGGAAGTTGGTTTCGTCGTTGTAGGAAGAGTGCTTCCCGAAGGGTAGTTTCGGCAGGTTAATGTATCGCCTCGGAGCCAAAGTGGCTTTTTTGCGTCGATTAAAGTCCGAGTCCAGACTGATATCTAGCCAAACACGGCTTTTCTCAAGCTTTGGCTCTTCCTCAGGGAGCAGCACAGTAGGCAGCGGGCAGAAAGACCCGTGACGAGCTCTTCTCGGCCGAAGCATTACTTCGAGTGCATCGAGTTCCTGCTCCGTTTCACTTTTGTCCGGCGCAGTAGGGGTCTCCGCGAAGGTCTTGTTGAGGACAAACGCGATTACTTCCGAGTCCCTGCGATGTCTGGACAAATTGGCAGTCACTGGTAGTTCTGTATGGGAAGGTAGGGAATGCAACGATGGAATTGCAGGTTTCTGGCAAAGGAGTACATTGGTCTTGGATTCAATGAGAATATTGGGGTGGAGGAGACCCGATGTGGAGGGGAGTGTGGAAAGGGAGAGGACTTTGGAAGCGGCCAGGGTCGTGCTGAGACTCTGTCGCCGCTGACATTTGATTTGGTATGAGGTCATATTACTACATCAATTATGTCCGCTTCAATGAACACTTTAGAACTGCAATGCCACACGGAGTCGGCTTCCGAAGAAAAAAGCTACTAGGAATTCATATATGCGCAGATAGCGAGATTTTAAGGTACTAATTTGCGCTTACAATACCCTTAGATAAGTAGTACCTTGGCTGATTAGTATGAGTCTCTAAGAGAATCTGAAGGGATGTGTGAAGCCGAAGGCCTGAAAACCCTAGAAAACGAGACTTTTGAGAAAGCCTAATGCTCAATTGGTTTAGCCCCATGCATTTCCTCTAGTTGTGTGAATGGCTTTGCAATCGCTCCTGCAGACTTCACTGAGTCTCTTCAGCCTTCGTCTGTTTCCATACATCCTTGGGCCCATATTTCACATACACGTCTTTAGCTTCTGCAAGCACAGACTTAGTTTCGACCTTATCGACAGAAAGCCGGATCAAATCGTGAAGGCTATTTCAACTACAGAACAGGCATCAAGGAAATGGATGACAGTGCGGTCAATGAATCTATTAGCGACTTTTTCTTCGTACCCGAAAGAAAACAGGGAACAGTGGTCAGTTGAGGACTTGTCCTATTCCTACTGTACACAAAGAACTAAAAATAGGAGCGGAACTGCGACAACTGGTAGGAGCAGCCTTATATCAGCCGAGCGACAGAGTAAATCAGCCCGAACACTAGTCCGTCCTTCTGATCAGAGGATGCATCTGATGAACTAACAGCAAAGTCACCCTAACTTGAAGTTGTCACTAGGACTTCTCACACGCAGGCTAATAGACGCAGAGAATCCCACACCTCCATCAGGCTATAGCCACTTCCCTCCCTTCCACTGCACATTTCCGCCTTTCCAGTGCTTATCCCCCTGCAGTGTATTGATGTAAGCACAAGGCTATGAGTGGCGTTGCTGCCCTGCAGTAGTTCCAAGTCCTTGCACAGTGTGTGGCTTAGGACACATGTAATAAGATGTCTGCCCTGCTGCTGAGACGGCTCTGCGCCTCCTCCATCCGCATGCAGCCGTCCCGCGCCTTCACCTCTGCCAAGAAGCATGAAGAAGCAGAGCCCAGTTTCCTGGAAATGGTGGGCATTTACTTCGACAAGGCAGCCAAGTACTCAGGCATTGACCCTGCGCGGCTGGAAGTCATTCGTGGAGTGGATGCGGCGCTGCGTATGAAGCTGGAGCTGGTCAGGGATGACGGCAGGATTGAGTACTACCCGGCCTACAGGGCGCAGCACTCCAGACATAGGCTGCCGGTCAAGGGAGGGACTCGATTTGCTGAGGACGTCACTCTCGCAGAAGTGGAGGCACTGTCTTCACTGATGACCTTGAAGTGCTCCTGCGTGGGCTTGCCCTACGGCGGCGCCAAGGGCGGCATTCGTGTGGACCCCAAGAAGCTGAGTCTAAAGGAACTGGAGCAACTCACCCGGAAGTACGCCCAAGCCCTCGCCAGCAAAGGCTTCCTCAACCCCGCCACCGACGTCCCAGGGCCTGATATGGGCACTGGCGAGCGGGAAATGGCCTGGATGGCTGACACTTTCCGCAAACTCAACCCCGGCAACATCCATGCGCTCGCATGCGTCACAGGCAAGCCAATCAGCTTTGGAGGGATTTCGGGCAGGACAGAGTCCACTGGATTGGGCGTGTTCTTCACTATTCGGGAGTTCTGCAAGGACCCGTACTACATGGACAAAGCCGGAATGAAGACTGGACTGGAGGGCAAGACCTTCATTGCGCAAGGCTTCGGCAACGTGGGCTACTGGGTGAGCCACTACATGGCTGAGCAGAATGCGAAGCTGACAGGCATCATTGAGTACAACGGATCGATCTACAACCCTCAGGGCATCAACGTGCAGGAAGCCAAGGAATACTTCATGGCCAAACGCAGCTTCAAAGGCTTCCAAGGAGCGACTTTCATTGAAGACGGCCAAGAGGTGTTCGCCAAACCATGCGACATTCTGATCCCCGCAGCCACCGAAAAGTCCGTGACCGCCGCAAACGCTGTGAACTTCCAATGCAAAGTAGTGGCGGAAGGCGCCAACGGCCCAACCACTCCCCGCGGCGAGGAAGCCCTGGAGAACAAGGGCATCCTAGTACTGCCAGACCTACTGACCAACAGCGGAGGCGTGACCGTGTCTTTCTTCGAGTACGTGAAGAACCTGGGCCACATCAGACCAGGCATGCTGAGTCGGCGGTGGGAAGCTATGAATGTCATGAAGATTCTGAACGACATTGTCAATGTGAGAGGGCCTGTGGACCAGGCCACTGTCAACGAACTGGCGGAGGGCGCCACTGAGAAGCAGTTGGTCTTCGGAGGACTGGAAGACGTCATTTGCACGGCTGTGGAAGAGACCAAGGTCACCTCGCAGCAGAAGAATGTGAGTCTGCGGATCGCAGCGTATCTCAACGCTCTGAAGAGAATTGACGACTCCACTATGCAGGGCTCCATAGGTCTATAATAGGCGGAGAAGCACAGGCTCCATATTACTATGGGCTGCTTTGCGACGAGGGAAACTGCCGGCCACAGTGTGTCGATGCGGGCTCAAATGCGCCTGGTCCCCAAACACATGGAGCTGCATTACTTCGACCTCTACGGCCGAGCGGAGGTTATCCGCATGGTCTTGCACTACTTGCACTTGAACTTTTCAGATCACCGCTTCGGAGCTGAGGAGTGGGTGCAGTTGAAGCCTACCTTCGAGTTCCAGGACTGTCCAGTGCTGGAAGTAGACGGCAAGAAGCTGAGCACCACTCGAGCAATCCTCAGGTACCTGTGTATGACTAATGGCCTGTACCCCAGTGGACTGGAGGAAGTGTACTGGTGCGAGTCGCTGTGTGACTTCGTGGATGACATTTGCTTGCCACTCATTGATGCTGCGCGCACTAGTGATATTGAGATGCTGCTCAAGGCCAAAAATGCCCTGCCTGAGCGCTTACAAATGGTAGAAAAGCGCCTTCTTCGCAACAAAGAAGGCAAAGCCTACTTCATCGGGTCCGCAGTGACCATGGCGGATTTCATGGTTTTCAACCTTCTTTGGGACCACTGTTTGAGTCCAGACCGCAGAGACGACCTGGAAGCCCAGGTGCCCCGCCTACTTAAGTTATTTGCGACTAAGATGATGGAGAACACAGCACTCAAGGACTATGTAGACAGCCGCAGACCTAAGCCCTACTAAGTCTAGGCTTCTGTCCATATAGTTGAGTTAGCAATGGTATGTTGGCCCTGCTTTGGGCAGAGAGTTGGGAAAGTGGTGAGGAAAGGTAAGTTTGGGGATGGGAGCAGCCATGCTAGACCTGCCTTAGACTGATTTATGGACTCTCAGCAGTTTTTGCTGGTGTGGACAGTCCTTGTTTTGGGAAGTAACTAGGGGGCTAGGAACTTTTCCACAGAAATTGAAGCTTAGCCATAAGCTTTCTATTAGTATAATAAAGCGGATGGCAGATTGTACTGCAGTAGCAAGCCCAGCTGTTTGCGGGCTAACCATCGTGTCAATGGCTCCAACCCGCTATGCCAGTCGCTCAGTGCCCTTACAAAGGCTGTCCAGCTCTTCAGCACTGGCCTGGAAGGGCGCTACTCCAGTGCACATAGGTCAGCCGAGAGGATTGCAGGACCGCGGGCCCTGTCCTTCCAGTGTGAAGGAAGTGGAGAGGATCTGTGCAGGGTTGGTACAGGAGCAAGGAGACACCAGGCCGCCACTTGTACACTTTCAGTCGGTTCGAGAAAATCAGCTAGTGAGCGAAGGCGTGCCTATGAGTCAGTACTCTCAGGCCACCGCTATTCAAGGCAGCGACCTTGTCTACAAGTTGTATCATGCAGAAGCTCGACTGGTTCGCTCAGTCCTGGAGCAAGCAGGCTTCCACTGTACCGAGTCTCACGATTGGAATCTCCTATGGGCCGGCACAGTTCCACCTCGCTATCTCTTCGAAGGCCTTCTGGAATTCCAAAAAATCAACCATTTCCCTTCTTCCCAAGAACTGACTCGAAAAGACCGACTATATTCAAATGTAGCAAAATTGCAGGAAAGACACGGAAAGGCGGCTTTCGACTTCCTACCCGAAACCTACCTTTTACCCGAGGACTTTACAGACTTCTCAGCCCGCTTCACTGCAGAACCCGACCTCGTATGGATCGCCAAGCCCAATGCTTCTTCCCAAGGCAAAGGGATTTTCCTCGTCGAAGCAGCTGAAGACGTCATTGTGACCGAACCCTATGTCGTATCTCGCTACATTGCCAACCCTCTCCTAGTCAACAACCTCAAGTTCGACCTCCGAGTCTACGTCTTAGTCTCTTCCTACGACCCGCTGCGCATATACGTGTACAACGAAGGACTGGCCAGGTTCGCAAGTGAGGAATATACTCCAATTGGTAGCAAAAGGAACCGATTTATGCACTTGACTAACTACAGTGTGAACAAGCGGAGTGAGAAATTCGTGCAGAACCAGGACTACAGACAGGACAACATCGGCCACAAATGGAGTCTTTCCGCTCTCTTCGCACAGCTGGAAAGGGACGGAATCGACACAGACTTCGTCTGGATGCAGATATACGACTCTATCATCAAATCCGTGATAGCCATAGAAGACCAAGTCGTGGAGGCCACGCAAGCCCTGGGCTTGGCTCAAAACAACTGTTTCGACCTGTTTGGCTTTGATATCTTGATCGACTCCAACTACAAGCCCTGGGTGCTTGAAGTCAATCTTTCCCCCAGCCTCGCCACTGACTCCTCCTTAGACCTGTTTGTGAAAGGGAACTTAGTGGCGGATACGCTGAACTTGGTGGGGGTTCGGGAATTCGACAGGAAGCAAGAAGAGCACAATAGGATCAAGGCGAGGATTAGGGGGAAACGATGTGGGAAGGCTGTACATCCTGTAGACCACACAGGAGGAAGAATGAAAGAGGGATTGCGAGACTCAGCCGAGGAGTTTCTGCGGAAAGGACACTTCTTGCTGCTTTATCCGTGCAAGGGAGGCGAGCATTATGCTCAGTACTTCCCTGTGCAGCGACCTGCAAATACCCAGTTAGGCCAATGTTGGCTGCCTGCGAGTCCCTGTCCTCCGCTGGACCTCCGCCCTTGTACAAGCGCTGAAAGAGCTCATTCCAATGTTCAGAAAGTCACTGTGGAGGGGAATTGGGTGTTGGAGTCCAAAGCCAGGACTACCATCGCCACTCCTGTCAAGCTGATAATCACAGGAGATGATATATTGCTAGAGTACACTTACCGCCTCATTGTTGCTTTGCGACGTGCTGGAGACGAAGAAGTCCCGAGAACTTGGCGGAAGTCAGTGGAAGGCTTCCTTGCCAATGCGGTGTGGAGAACCACTGACCCCGCTTCCCAGCCTTTATGGCGTCGCATGGAAGTGAAATACGAAGAAATGAAGCGAAGAAAAGCCACTTTGAAGCCTGAAATCAGAGACCAGGCAAAATTCCGAGAGGTAATTTCCGGCTTCACAAGCACTCAGTTGGAAGAATACCTGAAATCTGCCACTGGAGGAGTCATCAGAGACGTAGTGCAGCCTCTCGTAGGCCGCAGTTCCCGAGGACTGCTGAGTGCACTCACTTGCACACTCGTCTCTGCCCGCAACTCCGCAAACGGCCAATTATGTGAAGAAGAAGAAGGCGAAATGACCACATTTGAGCGAAAAAGGTCACTTGAGCCTTTGTCCTCTCTTTCCACTTTAGGGTTAAAGCTGCTGGGGAGGACGCATAAAGTTCATATTCGCAAGGTCATAAGGAAGTAAATGTACATTGGGCTAGACTAGGTGCACTACTTATTGTAGTCTGAAACTGCCATTGCCCGCTGGTGTCAGCATGTCGATTTTCTCTGTTCTGTGGTGGAAGCGCTTGGGGAAAGCCATGTTCTCAAGCACCCAGTGAGAGTGTCTCCCCCACTATATAAAAGTGTGTTCCCTTCCCTAATATCTCTCTTTTTCATATATTCAGTATAGGTCATACTATTTCGCCTGCATATTAACAAAACCTACTGGTCCAGTCACACTGCGGCACATCAATAGTGTTCGCACAGACTCCCTAGGACTTCTTGCACTCCGCGTACTTATTGATTTCCTTCCACTTTCCCTAGGGAACTTCTGTCCTTACGGACTGGCGTACACTCTGCGGGTTTCCTCGTCAGTGGAGGGTAGAGTCCACTTCTGTGCCTCGGAAGTAGTAGTTGTCCACTAGTCCTACTCTGAACTAGCTGTCCGTGCACCCTGTATACCACAGGCTAAACGCGTTTGACCAGTAGCTGGACTCTGGCTGATCCTTCTGCCGCGCTGACATCAATGGATAAAAACGTGTGAGTTCCAATCCTTCTCTAGTGCTGCTATATATTCTAAATGAAGACGCGAAAACTGCTGGAGCCTCTAAAGTTCCTAGCGCCGCGGGAACTGCTACTCAGGGTGGCCTTGGTGTGCAGACAGTGGAGTGAGGCAGCTCGGGCCGAGGAAGTGTGGAGGGAAATGTGTGAAGCGCAAGGGTATCGAGGGACAGGGTCCTGGCTGGCAGCCTATCAAAAGGGGTGGATGATGGCCGGACATGTGGTCTTTCTGTGGCGACAGGAAATGTCCCTCTACGACTGCAGAGCGGAAACATGGAAAAAGAGCATACCACTAAGGAAGCAGGTGCAAGCCAGTGAAGGGACTAGCCACTGCTTTCTACCCAGTTGTGATATACTCATGTGTGGGGGCGGAACGATCAAGCAGTCTACTTCCCAGGCCTGGCAGATTTCGCCTTATGATGGAGCGGTTGATAGGCTTCGCAACATGCAGCGGCCAAGAAAGTACCACGGGATTGTGCTGTTCCAAGACACTGTATTTGTGTTCGGAGGCACTCATTCATTGATCATCCTATCCTCCGTGGAGGCTTATATAGGGGAAACGTGGCAAATTGTCGGGAAAATGAAAACTCCTCGAATGGCCTTTCAGCCCTGTATAAGCAACAAAATCGTCTATTTAGCAGGCGGACAAACCACCAAAATCGAAACTTTCGACCCTCAAACAGTTACCTTCTCAGAGTTAAGTCCGCAGCTCTCAGTAGTCTCTCGCTCCTGCGCCTTCCTATACAATGACCAAATCCTGATTTTGACTGCTTCTTCCCTCTACCTATTGACCGATTCACTACAGCCCTTGGAGATCTGGGACCGCAGTAACTATGAAAACTCGGGGGACTCTCCTGTAGTGGTAATCAAAGGGAAGGCTTTTTTCCCGGTAGCGAACTGGAGTGTACTTGTGCAAGTGTGTAAGGAAGAGAAGAAATGGCGGTATAGTGAAATTCACCTTTCGGCTTCACGTACATAGGATAAACTCAGGGTAAAATGGGATTAATTGAAGGATTTTGCATATTTCGGACATTGACATTGGCTACAGAACGCTACTTAATAGGAAAGTTACGCACTTTAGCTTAACTTCTTGATCTAATCCCAAGTTTCCTCACTATTGATGCATTTCAACACTATCAGCATACATTTCACATGTATACCTTCCTAATTTACCACATACACTCTAACCTATTCCCCCTTCAATACCCATCCCGGCCTTGCTCCTTCAGCACATCTGCCTACTTCCCAGCGCCACTTGACATAAATGGAGCTAACCACTGTGGAGAAGTGGCAACACACTCCAGACGTCGAAGTCTTCCTCGACCCTGTAGACCGCAAAATCATCTTCAAAAAGTTCTCCTTCATCTACACTCTCGGCCTGGACGACCACGTCCCTAACAAGTACCAAGACTTAGGAGAACTCAGTGACAAGTACCTGGCTCTGGCCTTTGCACCAGGAGAAAGACTACTGCTGTTTGCGAGGAATGACCGGGAAGTGGTGGGCTGTATGTAGGAATTGCTGGAGGTGGAGAGCAGGAGGTGTGTGGTGTTGCCTGGACATGAGGGGAATATGCTGGGGTTGCAGTGGGTGGGTGGGGCGCAGGGCTGGGACTTTGTGGTGATTTCAGACACGGCTTTAGAGCTATATAAGCTGCATCCAGGCCTACGGCCAGCTCTACTTCGCAAAATAGCCTTCGAATTCGGCCACTACTGGTTCGAAGGTCAATCCGGCTTCCTCCTCGGAGCAGCCGCCCCTCCCCACCTCGGCCTCATCCAAGTCTTCCTTCTCCACAAGCCAATCAAGCAAATCCCAGGCCCCAAGTTTACAGTCTCTATCGACCCCAGTGTCACCAACCAATGGACCGAGTCTTCTATCAACAGTTCCCGTCTGCCCTGTGAAAAGGACCCGAGAAGCCAAGTGACGGGGCTGTTTCGCCTCTATGACATGGTTTGTTTCCTGCATCTTCACTGCAAAGCAGGCCTTGGAAGGCTGTATAAGGTCGAGGAGGAGGCTGTGCAGGCACTGGAAGGGGACCTAAAGGTGCCTCCTAGGGAGAGGTATGAGGTCGTTACTTGTGATAATTTGCTGCTGGTGAGTAGCCTGGTGCAGCAGGAAACCTTTGTCTTCGATGTTAAAGGCAAAAAGGGCGCTTTTTGCCTGATTCACCACGGACTTCCGCAAAATCCACCCACAATTTCCCTGAAAATCGACATCGATCGCGACCAAAAGCAGTATTTCCCACTCCTCACAGTCCTATACGACAAACGCAACCTATCCCAAGCGTTTCCCCCCTCTTCCTCTCCCTTCGCTCTTCACTTCCTCGAGTCCGAAGCCAAGCTAGACCCTTCTTTGCTGACTGCAGCAGCGGATATACTGGTGGACATGCGCTACGGCCGGTGCTACAAGGTGATGGTGGACCCTACAGCCTTAGCTGAGGAGTTTCCGGACTTACTGCAGGCGGTGTTGTTCTTATTGAGGAGAATTGGGTGCAAGCAGGCTGCTTATGCCTGTTTAAAGGAGGCGATTATCAGGAAAGTTGACTTTTCGGCTCTTTCTCGTCTGTTTTACACTGTTAATGATATATACAAGCAAGCGGCTCGGGACCGGCGCTACAGCGAGTCGAAAAGGCCCTCTTTCCACAAGGCCCAGCCGCCTTCCAGTCCCCGCAAGCTCTCCCTCTACCCCAGTGACCCGGAACTCAAACTGGCCTCAGGCGAGACTGTGATGCTCCAAGCGGATGTCTTAAGTCTGCTATTTGCTCCACTGGCCAGCGATTTCGAGATAGACCTGGACTACCTGCTACAAGTGATGTTGGAGTACCAGCGGTCACTGATAGACTACGACCTCCAAGTGCACAGCAGCCTGCAACTCCTCATCACCAAAGTGGCAATCAAGGCCGAGGCCTTTCCGCTGCTGGAAGGACTGGTGCAGGGACAGGTAATGGGTGACTCAAGGGAACTCGCAAGCATGTTATTGGCTATTTCTAGTCCCAATACAGGGGCGAGATGGCCTGCTTTCTTCCCGCTGGCGCTGGATATGATGAAAAGGCTGCAGCTGTTTGAGGACCTGATGGACGTGTTTTTGTCTCATAAGATGGTGTATGAAGCACTGGCAACGCTGGCGCCGAAGGACCCTGGGGACTGGAAGCGGATCGCAGACGCTGCAGAGGCGCTAGGGGACGAAGCACTGAAATCCAGCGTGATCAGGAGAATGCAGGGCTGAACTAGCTTAACTTTACAGTTTCTAGCGAGCTGAATCGCTTATATGTGCACTTTCCCATATGTACTTTACGCCGTTCCTAGAAAATACCGAATTTCCCTACTGTTTTCCCGACTTATGCACATAAATACGCAAATTCAGCCTTTTTCCTCACTTCGGAACTGCCCCTGAAATGCCATTCCAAGCAATTGCTATCCTTATTTGAACTATAACGGTAAAAACTGAGCGGGCGCAGGCTCGTCCTCCGGCTCACTGAAGGATTTACTGGGCTGTCGAGGCCTCCTTCCCCGTGAACAGTCCGTAAGCAAGGCCGCACAGTCCACATATGCACACAGGTACAAACACCCCAGTATGACTGCGTCTCCCACCAGTGCTAGGAAGAGGATAAACCGCAGTTTGCTCTCTGCTTCCCGCTCTGCCTCGCGCCAGGAGTAGTCCTCCACTCGGAACCCTGTCGCCAAGCTGCACAGACACAGAATTAGCTTCATATTCATAGGGAAGGGAGACTATGGAGGAGGCCGTAATAGCCTAGACATGGCTGCGACTCCCCAGTGCCAACAATGTGAGAGGGCGCCCGCCCAATCCATCTGCAGTTGCAGTGTCCCTCCCACTCCTCTCTGTCTCCTGTGCCTCACCCTCCACTCCTCTGCCCAGCCCTTCGAAGTGCACACTCTCTTCCCGGTCTCAGCCCTGCGCTGGCTCAGCACTCCCGGCTACCTGGTCCGTCTGCAGCACAGGAGAGAAAGCAGTAGCAGGGCTGTGGAGGAACTAGCAGCAAACGTAAAGAGACTGGACTACTGCCAGACTGTGTTCGAGCAAAGGGTGGAGCAGGCAGTGGAAGCACTGCAGATGTATAGGGAGCAGACGGTGGCTATGCTGGGGAGGTACAAGAGAGAGCTGGAAGAGGCGGCCAGGGAAGCGCAGGAGGAGGCCAGCGAGCATATATTTGACGAGAAATATAGTGCTGAAAACGCTATTACGGCTGCTATTTTGGATTACTGTCCTGGGAAGTTGACACTGTTTACGTACGAAATGACTGCAGAGGGTCGCCTCCTCCCCAAACTAGCCCCTCTTCCAAAGCCCATTTCCAGCCCCAACCCCTCAGACAGTCCTGAGCCTAGTTCGCTGTTGCCACCCACTCCCGAAGTAGTCTTCCTGCCCCCCGAGACTACCGAAGAGGAGCAAGAAGACACCAGTCTTGCAGTAATCGAAGAAACTCCAGAGTCTTGTCCTATTCCTGAGGAGGAAAAAGTGGACTTCGAGCCTGTGGAAGAGACTGAAAAGGAGGAGTTAGAAGGACCTTTGAGTCTGCCTAGTCCCACACTCATCGCCAAGCCGCAAATATGCGTGAGTCCCACCCATCAACTCACAGGGAGTACAGAGGAAAGCAGCGATTTTGCCCAATTGAAGTCTGCGACACTGTCACCTGCAGTTCAGCACCCTCCGGGATCCCTCAGTCTTGCAGTGCATGTCTCAGTTCAGCCTTTCGAACAGGCTTCTGAGGCCTTTGAAGAGCCCAATTCAGCTCTAATTCCGCCTCCTCTCATTGCCAGCGTCTCCTCACTGACTCTTGCCGCCACCAGCTGGACTCCCCTGCCCTACAAAATCACCAAAGAAAGCATGACCTTCCTGACCCTTGCCTCCTCCCCTACCCAGCGAGAACTGCGCTACAGCACCAAAGTCCCTCTCACCCGCCACTCCGCAATGGCCGTAGTCACCCAAGACTCCCTACTGATATGTGGCGGAGACAACCCTTTAACTGACACCGCTGTTTCCCTCAATTTCAACTCTGGAGCAATTACTCATTTAAGACATATGAATGTGCCTCGATTTGCACATGGAATTGCAGTGTATGGCGCCTGTGTGTATGTCTTCGGAGGGAAAAACGGAAGTAGCTCCATTACTGCTGCGGAGAGGTATCGAAGGAAAGGGAAGGACTGGGAGCAGCTGCCGCAGATGCTCACTGCCAGGTCGTTCTTTAACCCTTGTGTGGTAGGGCAAGTGGTGTTTATCGTGGGAGGCGCGGATACTTGTAAGTCGGAGACTTTTGATATAGTGGGGATGCGCTTTACTGAGCTGAAATTGAACTTGCCAGTGCCCGGCGCTACCTCCGTCTTCACACTAGATGACGACTTAGTGATCCTGCAGACAGGCAAAGCCAGCAGAGTGAAGGCGAACTTGAAAGGCGCCGTACAGGTGTATGAGTTAGTCAATGGGAACAGGTCGCCTTGGGGCAACTTGGCTCCACTGCTGCTGGGAAGTGACATACTGGTGGGTCAGTGCTTCAGTGACCAAGTCCTGCACATCGACTCTCTGGCCTGGAGCGCTCATATTTATAGCTAGATTATATTAGAGAAACGAAAGGAAGGGATGCGGCTTTGTTAATAGAAGTGCAAGGTAAGCACCCTAAAACCACTACTATATGCCAAACTCCTGCCACTGCTTTCTTGGACGACAGACATTTTTAAATGGAAAGAGCAATGCGAGGGCTCGACCCTATCGAAGAACTGGGCGAAGAAGGCATCGAATATGCGCCTTCCGAGGACGGAGGCGACCTCAGCCAGCAACTGGGCGAAAAGATCCGCAGTCAAGCGCACCGCTTGGCTGCTTTGGAGCAGTACCGGCTCCTGTGTGAACAGCGACTGCTCGAGTTCGACCCCGACCACCCGCTCCCTGTCCTTCCTGAGCACTTGGGAAATGATGCTTCAGCTTCAGACCGGACTGAACTGCACCAAGCCTTGCAGCGGATAGCTCGATTGGAGCAAGAGTTAGCTCAGAGCCAAGTGAAAGTGCCGTTGTCCGAGTTCCACAGTTTCCCTGCACCCAGCACCCAGCTCAGTCACGGCCAGCTGCAAGAGCTCTACTCCGCCCTCTACTTCAAAGCGCAAAGCTTGATGAGGGAAAAGGCGGACTTGGAGGAAAGCTTGAGGATGGAAACGCTGCAGACAGAGGAACAAAGGGCGTATATAGAGGCGCTGAAGCAGGCTTTGGAGGCCAAAATGGAACAGTGGGGAGTTAGGCCCGGCTCTATTGACCTTTTCACTGAACTTTCCCAGACCAAGTCCCAACTCGACCGACTAAAGCATGAGAAAGTGAAGAGCTCCGGAGCTCTTTCAGAGCAGCAAGACTCGCTGCAGGACGTGCAGCGACAACTGGCGCTCCGCACCAAAGAAGCCGCGGACAGCCAGGGCAAAAGCAGGGCTCTCAGCAAGGAACTGCAGGAGGTGACCAGAGCTCTGCAGCAGAGTGTGGACGAGTTAAGCAAACTGGAGGAGGAAAAAGCAGCTTTGTTGGACTACGTCCAGGAACATGCAGAACTCGAAAAAGCCCTAACAGAGGCCCAAACTGCCCTTTCCACCGACCTCAAAGCTGAAACAGACGAACACAGCCTCACTCTGCAAAGACTAAAACAAGCTGAAAGGGACCTTAATGAGCTGCAATCCGCTACTTCCCAACTCGCCCAGTCCTCCTCCATGGAGGTGGAACTCGACAGGGTCACAGGTCGCTTGCAAGCCGCAGACACCCGGGTGAAGCTGCTGGAAGGACAGCTGCAGAGTGCGACCGAGCAGGTCAAGTCGGCAGCGCAAAGGAATGAAAAGTTGCAGGCAAATTATGCAACATTGTCGGATTCGATGCATGAAACGCAGGAAGAACTGGACCAAATCCGGGCTTTATACAACAGTTTACTCGAAGACTCAAAAAACAAGCAGGAAATCACCCCGAAAATCACGCAATTGCAGGAAAAAGTGCGCAACTTGGAAGCCACAGAGCAGCTTTCGCAGGAGCGAATCGCAGGCTACGAGTCTCTAATCGAGGAACTAAACCACGACCACGAGACCAAACTGCATCTTTTACACACCAAGCAAGACCAGACAGTGCAGGAAAGCCAGTCCCTGCGACAGCAAGTGAGGGCGCTGGACGAGGAACTGAGAGCCTTGAGGGAGGACTGCGAGGCCCAGGTCAGTGCTGTGAAGGGGGAAAGGGAGCGAATGCAGGGGGAGTGGAAGCGGGCGGTTAGGGAAAGGGAGGAGATGGAGGGGAAAGTGCAGGAGGTGCAGGAGAGTCAGAGTAAGTCGGTGCAGAGTGAGGTGAGGCGGCTGAATCACTCGCTTGCAGCTGCTCAGAGGAGGGCTGCGGAGCTGGAAGAGGACAGTGCTGCTCTCAGGTCTCAGCTTGCTGAGGCCGAGGCAGAGACCCACTCCCTCTCCACCCAAATCCGCGAAAGAGACAAGCGCCTTTCCGAAGCCCTCTCCTCCAACGAAGCCTTAAAGACCAATTTAGACTCCTTGCAAGCAGACCTGGACAAAATCAGCGCAGACACTCAGGCCATCACCGAGGAGGCCAGTAGAGCCCGACAGTTGGAACAGCGTGCCAACCAGTCCTTACTGCAGCACAGTGCAGAGCTGCAGACCTTGAGGAAGGCAGTTTCTCAGAGTGCGAACGTTGTGGCTGTCTTTGCGGGGAACTTTGGAGCGGTGAGTGCAGCCACTGCTGCATATGGAACTGTGATAAGTGAGGCTTTTCGGGAAATGGTAGGGAAGTGGGGGGACTGGGTGGAGGGGGATGTAGTCAGTACGGCTGCAGGACTGATAGACTGGGTGAAGGTAGCGACTGAGGAAAGTGAAGCGCTGATTAGACGAGTGGTGGAGCTGAAGGAAGCCTTGGAGGAGACTAACTCCCAGCAGACTCTCTATGAAGGACGACTCAGAGACTTGGATTCTGCGGATAGACTGATGAGGAATAGGGAGAACGATTTGGCTAGGGAATTGGACGGGTTGATAGAAATCAACCAGGCGCTGAAGCGGGAAAATGAACTGGCGTACCAAAGGATGGAAAGTTTGACTGCTGATAATGTAAAAAGTCGCAGAGAAGTGCAAACCCTCTCCGACGAACTGAGTCGCGTAAAGGACCAAATGTCACTCTGCGCTACAGACACAATGAAAGGCAGAGGGACCGGGGACGAAGAGGCAGTAAAGGGACTGGAGGAAAGAGTAGGGGTACTGGGCAAGGAAAAGAAGGAACTGGAACTGCTGCTTGCAAGGCTGCAAAGCGCAGTCCCTTCCAACCCCATCCAGCGAGTGTTCCTCGATATGATGAAGGCGAGGAGCGACTTGGAAATCGGGGAAAGGGAACGAATGCGACTGGAAAGTCTGCTATTGATTAAAGAAGCGGAAATGAGAGTGCAGACTCGGACTGGCGATAGACAACAAGCAGCGGAAATCAGGAAAGAAGTGGAGTCTCTTCGAACTCAGTTGGCGAATAGCGAGACTCAAATAGGACTGCTGAGGCGGCAAATGGCTCAGTTCGAAGCGGAGCTGCAGGAGGCGGAGAGGGTGGAAAAGCGGAGATTTGCGCTGCAGGAGGAAAATGAACAGAGTGTGGCGCTGCTGCAGGAACAGCTGTTTCTGAAGACGAAGGAACTCGCACATACGAAGGCTGCGAGAGACCCGTCCCCAGAGGAACTGCCTGCCTTGCAGAGCATGGAGAGCCGTCTCAGTCGTCTGAGCGTGAGAGAAAACCGTCCTCGTTTGACTCTGCAGGACAAGCTGTCCCAAGCCAAGGCGGAGCTGAGTCAGCTTCGTCGGCGGCCTCCCGCCTAGACAAAATGGCCTCTAGATCGATGGTGATAAATGGGGGAGTGCTCATCACGGCCCAACTACGTGGATATCGCCGCTCACATCAATTACCATAACGAGGTGAATGACGCCTACTTCATCGAGGCTCGTTTGATGCCGGGTGAAAAAAGGGATGGGCTGTTGAAAAAGCTTAGGGCGGGGGATAAGAAAGTTGCCAAGGTCGCCACTAAGTATGTGGACTCGCTTCAGGGCCAAATTACCAGAGCAGAGGCCCGGCTTCAGAAGCTTTCAGGCAAGACTGAGGCCAAAATGATAATGGAAATCCGGAAAGGCATAGACTTGTACCCCCTAGGCTTCCCAAAGGTGAAAGGGCTGGTGTGTGAGATAGTCATTCCAGCCATCGATAAAAAGATCCGAACTCGCATGAGTGACCCGTACATCCCCAAATGGTTTCAGTTAGCTTACATTGCGTATGAACAGGACCACTGTCCTGAGAAGGCTGACCTCACCATTTACTCGGTTGCACCGGATAATGATGAGGTGCCGCTGGCCACTTGTCAGCTGGACTTGCGGGAGTCCATTGATACCACGCTGGTGCGCTGGCATATGCTCAGATTCGACCCTGTCTATGAGGCGCCGGATGTTATCCCGCAGATAGAAATCCGCTATTGGAACCTTCGCAGCATGGAAGCCTTCTGGAGCAACATCATCAGCGTGGCCCAGGAAGAGCTGGACAAGGTCAAGTCCGCTATAGAGAAAGGCAAGATATCCGGCTAAGTAGGCTTGTCCAAACTTAGCCAGGCCGAAATGTAAAGAAATGCAGACAATAGAGGCCAATTTCCACTTAATATCTAAGTCTCATATACTACTTTCCACACAAGTCTATCGATTACCGCCTGCCGTCGTGCAGAAATCCAAGCAGTGATATTGCTACCTGTACTTAGCTAATAAGTAAACTCCGCTGTTTCGTCATTGAGAGTGCCGTAGCACTCTGCAGGACCCTTGCGCCAGCGCTTATCCAAAGCCTCGAGAGAACAGGGGAACTGAGTTTTTCCGAGATGAAGATTGATCTTATTGTGCAGCTGGCACACCCAAACGCTCAGTTCCCGTCTGGAACTCACTCTTGGAGGGTCCTTCTTCACCTCTTCTTGAAAGATTCCCGCACACTCTCGACAGGGGTAAGTGCTGGCGATGCGCTGATACAGTTCTAGAAAGGTCTGTTGCTGTGTGCTAGAAGGCACTTCCGGGCTGTACGCAGCCGCACTGTGCATGAGCACCCAAGCCGCCTTTCCCAGCTCACTCCTATCGGGCGGACACTCCACAGTGGCTTCCAGACTGTCTGCAAACTTGGGAAGCTTGATAGTGTCCCTGCAAACGTCCTCGTGACAGTCCATTTTGATAGACTAGAGAAAGGCTAAAGCGACCCAACCGAGGGCCATGAGTGTGCCGCCGAGAGGCATAGCTCTGTTGAAGCGAGCGTCTCCACTTGCAGCTGTGTAGTACAGCGGCACACAGAAGAGCAGCAGTCCCACAGAGGACAGACTGCAGGCTAGGAGAGTGCCTGGGAGGAAGCGGGAGCACAGCAGAGGGATGGAGCCGAAGAGTTGGTAGCGGATGGCTTTTTCCCACTGCTTGCGACTTTCTTTGGTCAATGTAGTGTTGTGGTAGCCGTAGGCTGCTAGGAACACTGTGGAGGCGAAGGACATGCAGCCTGCAGCCCAGAAGTACTGAAGGCCCATATTGCTATTACACATGCCGAAATGCTTAAAAACACAACGAAAGTCACTATTAGCAGCTCTCAGGGCGCTTCAGGAGTAGAAACTTCGTATTTCTGCCAAGACTTTTCTTCCTATAATGGCAAGTGCACTCATCGTTGTGGACGTCCAGAACGACTTCTGCGAGGGAGGAGCGATTCCTGTGGCGAAGTCCTTGGAAATCATCCCCATCATCAATGAGTTGAGAGACTGCGGACACTTCAACTTCATCTTCCTTACCAGAGACTGGCACCCGGAAGACCATAACAGCTTCTACACCAGTCACCCAGGTGCCAAGCCCTGCCATAAAATTATGCTGGATGATGGAGAGACGGAAATGATGATGTGGCCTGTCCACTGCGTCCAGCAGTCCGCAGGAGCAGATTTTCATCCAGACCTAATTGTTCGCTCGACAGATATTATTGTAGATAAGGGACAAGATAAGTTTACAGACGGGTATTCGGGCTGGGGAACAGTGGAAAACCCTACAAGCCTTGAGCGAGAACTGAGAACCAGAGACATAGCCCGGGTTTACGTCTGTGGTCTGGCGTATGACTACTGTGTGGGAGAAACGGCTGAAGGAGCAGCTCTGAGAGGCTTTGAAACGTATCTACTGGAGGACGCCTCTCGGGCTGCTGCAGCTGACACGAAGGCTGAAATGCGTGCAAGACTGCTAGACGCTCGGGTTCAGTTTGTGCTGACCAACACTCTGCTGAAGAACTAGCCTAGCTCAACACTTCCACGAGGACAGCTGTCGCCCCTCCGCCGCCTTCACACGTAGCCACCAGTCCATACTTCAGCTGTCTCTCCTTCAAAGCATAGATGAGCGAGCACAGCATACGAGTGCCGGTCATGCCAATAGGATGTCCGAGAGAGATCGACCCTCCATTCACATTCAACTTGAAAGGGTGAATTGAAAGCTTCTCTTGAGCGACTAGTGGTGCAATCGCCACAGAGTCACTGATTTCAAACAAGTCCACCTTCTCTCTGGGAAACCCAGTTTCTCTCAGTAGTTTGTTGATAGCTTCCACTGGAGACAGTGGGTACCACTCCGGCTCCAGACTCACATCAGTCCACGCAAGGAGATTGGCCAAAGGAGGAGAATCCACATTAACATTCCCTAGGCCGAGGACCAGAGCTGCCCCGCCGTCTGCAGGCATACCTGAGTTCGCCGCTGTCACTGACCCAATGTCAATATACAGCGCTAGGATTTGCTGGATTTCCTCCAACTTCACCTGAAAGGGGTACTCATCTTGCCGCATAATGCCCTGCTTTCCTTGTTCGTCCACTAGCTCCATTTTTGCCACTTCTGTGGCATAGAAGCCGCGGTCCCAGGCGCCCAGAACCCGAATCAGGCTTTCTTTCGCGTATCTGTCCTGCTGGACTCTCAGAATATCGAACTTGACTGCGGTTTTCTCCGCCACTACTCCTATGGGCACCTGGAAAGTAGTGCAGTTCAGTCCATCATGTGTAATGACATCACATACATCCGCAGAGCCCAGGATACAGCCTTCCCGGTATTGCTGGACGAGGTGGGGGGCGAAGGAAGAACTCTCGAAGCCGCCTGCACCCAGCAGTCTGCCAGGGTGTAATAGGGCTGTTTCTGCGGCTAAAGTGACTGATTTCAGGCCGGAACACTCGCCTTTGGAAATGGTTGTGGCGACTGTGGTGTCTGGGAGGCCTGCGGCTAAGGCAGCTTGCCGAGCAGGGTTAGCTCCTTGTCCCGCAGCCAACACAGTGCCAAATATGACTTCATCCAGACTAGAAGCCTTCGCCTGAGTGAGTGCGGCTGCAAGGGCATGTGCGCCCAGTAGACAGCCAGGCACTCTGTTGAGTTTGCCTAGGAAACTGCCTATCGGAGTCCGCTTGGCGCCGTACACTGCCACGGAAAATCCCCTTCGCATTAGCTGCAGACCTGTGTACTAATGGCTGTTTGCTTGCGTAGTGGTTGGATATAATGGAGAGCCAGCAGTTGAAGACGTCTATGAGTGCTCCTTTCTTCCGCAACACCCGTGTGTCCAGTTGCCAATTCGTGCAGTCAGCGAAGGGCAAGCCGGTGGCAGTGGCCTTCCCCCAGATGAAGACGGGCTACAAAGCGCCCAACAGTTGGGTGAACCAGAGGCGCTCTGCCGAAGTGACCAGCCACAACTCACGCACCTACAAGCCCATTCCTGCTATGCATACAGGCATGTCTCAGAAACCGCTTATGCCTTATCACCCTTTGGCCTACCGCTCTCGCTTGCCCACTGCGGATTTCGTCATTCCCTATCAGAACAGCAGTCAAGTGGAAATTGGGGACAGATCGGCCAGTCTCAAGAACCACTTTAGAACTACGTATGGGAGCTACATGGGTGCGCCAGACTTGCAAGACTGCACGTCTAACCAAGGCATCGTTGCACGTAAGACGCAGTGGCACAAGTTGCACACTGCTAACTAGCCATTGCTTGGATCAGCGCAGTAGTCCAAGTACCAAATGCTGCAGTCTCAATGCAGAACCCGTAGGCGAGCCAATGAGGAATAGCTGCAACTGCTACTACAGCACTAACGAACCTGTCACTACTAGGGCTGCACCCACTATCACTACGCACCCAGCCAGCCAAAGCAAACAGCACTTCCTGCGCCACTTGTTCTGGTACTCACTAGCCTTCTCCAGCTCCGCCTCAGTCCTCACGGTCTCCGCAGCCGCCACTTCCACCTGCTGCTCCACTTCCCTCAGTGGCTTCTTCTGCTCCACCACCAGTTCACTCAAATCTAGCGCGATTTCCTGCAGCTGGGTGAGGTCTTGCTCGATGGATATGAAAGCTGCCTGCTTTTCCAGGAGAATCACTTCATTAAGGTTGTCAATTGACTTCGGCGAGGACAGGACTGGGACTTGCTCTAATGCTTCCTTCAGTGTGACATAGTCAATTAGCGTAGTCTGCACATCTCCACATAATTTCACGAACAGTATTCTATCAGTCTCGTCCTTAGGTGTTACGCGAAGTTCCAGCTCCAAGGCCTTTAGTTCATTTTGAATGTCCACGTCCACTTCGAGGGAGATGGGCTGCTTCGCTTGCCGCATTGTCCGCAGCTGTCGGTGAAGGGAGGCCAGACGTCCGCCCAGCACTTTGATTCTGTCACTGTTCATATGAATTTACTATGGGAGAATGCGGAGATTTACAGTAGACCGAATACCTTGTTTAGACGGGCTTAGATATGCACCCAATTCAGATATTTTAAAATATTATCAGCTGCTGAAAGCGTCCAATCTGAAAGTGAAATTTACACAGAAGCCAGTTTAATATGATTAAAAATCCTCTAAATTGAGATATCATCAGTTCGGTGTATAAACCTATCACTTGCAAAGAATGAAGCAAACACATAGGCAGAACTAGTTAAAAATCGGCCCGAAGTCCTGACAGTGCAATAGTCACCTTCCAATTAGATGTTTTAGATAGGCAGAATTCCCAGCTTTTGTGAGATTTAGCCATACAGTTCTAACATTTACTCAAATAAGCAGTTGAAATGCAGTTCCCTTTCGACGTTTCCTACTTCCCCCAGTGACTAGCATCTGGGAAATGGCTGCACCTGTTCCTTCAGTAAGCGAGGAAAGCAGTTTTTCAGAGCTGCCACGACCTGCGCCGCTGCCTACTCCCAAACCCACACTCAACCCTCCCACTCCCCCTACCCGCACTATCAGAAGTCCTCCACTGATACTCAAAAGTCTGCAACGAGAAAGAATGCTACACAAGCAAAGGCTTTCCACTGCTCGATCCAAGGCTTCCAAGCCAACTGGAGGAGACAGGGAGCACACAGAGTGCCAATTCGGTCAATTGGAGCAGTTGGAGTATAGAGAGGAGCGGACTGAAAAGTTGCAGTTGCTCACCCGAAGACGTGCACACACTAGTTCGGAACTGCCAAGTCAGATCCTGCTGCTGTCGCAGGAAAGCGAACTGCCGAGACGCTGTCCCGCGCCGATTCAGCCTGCTGTGGATTCTGGGTGTATGCGCATTTCCCTTGGGAGGGATAAGGAGGCTCTTGTGAAGGAGTCTAAAGGCCCGAGGGCTAGCTTGAGTAGGTGCCCACAGCCAGTATACAGCCGCAGTAGTTATGGACAAAAGGGGGGTTCGTAGTCTAATGAAACAGTACTCTGCCTAGTCCCACTTCCTTGCAGTTCTCCACACAGAATCCCACTATCCCGAGTCAGTTAGACACATAGCAGTCTTTGCCGTGAGGCCGACCTCACAAGTGTGCCCTAACTGTCTAGGTGCTAGCATGCAGCCAGTGTTAGGAAAGAATAATGTCAACCTGCACGTCAACTCAGTGCAGCTGCCCCTCCTTCCTGCACAGTCGACTGAACCCTGCTCGGTGCAGTCGCTGCCAGCATCGAGTGGAGAAGCACCGAACTGCACTGCAGAGCCAGGTCTCGTGTCCTTTCTGCTCGAGTTCCGCTTCCTATACTCTAGACTCCCAGTCTACTCAGCGTCCCTCTTACATTTCCTCAGACCGCACCCTCAGTCCTTCCCGTTACCCTTCCAATTCCGATGTCAGTCGCGTTTCTCGCCGGATTCAAGGCAATTCTTCCTTCGATATTCATATTTCCGCCGCTCACCTGCGGCCCACAGAGCTGCAAAGCCTCAAAGAACACATTCAGCCCGCCCAGCCCACCAAGTCAACAGAGTGTGAAAGCTCTTCACAACGGTCTTTCAAGCCCAAAGGACTGGAAAGCAGGCCGAGCAATAGACGGCAAGCCAGTTACTCGGGACCCACTACTGCTTTCTGTAAGCCCAGTTCCCCTGATTCCGCGGCAGTATCGAGCCGGGTTTGTTTGCTGCAAAAAGAACAGTTTCTGCTCGAGCAAATCTTCACGAATCCAAGCCAAGTGCTGCCTCGGAAGCGCAGTAAAAGTCCTTACAGGGTGTCAGTCTCTCAGTCGCGCTCCCAAACTCCTCTGCAGACCTCCAAATCCCCCAATCGGAAGTTGTCCAAATCGCGGATTTCTCGCTGTTCTTCAAGGAAATCCTCACTGTTGCAGTCGCCCTTGCCTGAAGAGGACAGAAAAAGCCACCAACAGCGGGTCTGTTCCGAGTATTTCCCTGGAGTTTCCTTCGACTCAGCGCCAGCCTCGTACCAAGCGACTGCGAGAGTGCTGGAAAGTGAGGATGACCGCTTATTGCTGCATTTCACTGGAATTGGACACACCAATTCCCTGAATTCCCTCTGTTTCTATGACCGAAACTACCTTCTCACAGCCTCTTCGGATTACTCTATAGGGAAGTGGAGACTGCCGAAGGGTAATTCGGACCCTTACAAGGGAGATTCGCATATAATTCGCTTTGGCAACCAGTGCAAGGCTGAGTGGAGGTGGAGGGCGCATGCAGGGAAGGTGTGGGCAGTGGAGGCGCTCAGTAGAGGGCGGTTTTGCAGTGCTGGGGAGGACGGTTTGGTCCGGATCTGGTCAGAAGAGTGGGAAAGTGGCTTTTCCGAAATAATCCGCCCCCACATTGGCCCCATCCATTTCACTTCCCAGGTGGATCTAAACAGTCTAATAGTGGCTTCCTCAAAGACAATTCAAACCTGTGACGTCTCCACTCGCCAGCCAGTCCTGACCTTTACCCCCAGTCACTCCCTCTCCATCCAAGCCCTGACTCCCACTTCCCCTCTCGCCTTCGCCACTGCTTCTGCAGACCTGACCGCTAAGCTCTGGGACGTCCGCACAGGCCACTGCACTGCCAGTCTTTTAGGCCACACCGACTCCCTCAACTGTGTCAGTAGACTGGGAGACTTTCGACTGCTCACAGGGAGTGAGGACAGCTCCGTCCGACTCTGGGACCTGCGAACTGGCAGGGAAATAGAGAGGCTAGAGAGTGGGGAGAAGGTAAAGGCGGTGGCTGGGTATAGCGAAGGACTGATATTTGGGGGCGGGGACTCGCTGGTGGTCTGGGAGAGAGGGGTTTGTCGGAAGGTGCAGACTGCTATTGGGTCGATTCGCTATGTGAGGAGCCTGGCGAGTGCTAGGCTACTGGTAACTGCGGGGACAAGCAGCAGCTTCTTAGTGTGGCGGGTGCTATTGTAGTTTGTAATGACTAGTCGCTGTTCACAGGCAATGCAAGGAACAAGTTACACCTATAGTCAAAGGTATGAACGTCCTTCTTATTGATAGAGAACTCCACATAGTGGGAAGTCTCTCAGCAGGCCTCTACTCCGCCTACTGCATATAGGGGTACTAATTGAGGCAGTCCCTCACTGTGTGCAGTTCATAGGTCTAGCCTAGCTTTCTTTCAGCACCACGCAGAGCTGTATGCCTTGATATCGCTCGCTAAACGTCTGTTCCGAGGGCTCCAACGCTTCTAGCCGTTCGAAGGGCGCCTTGCCGCTGCAAACCCATACAGAACTGACTTGGTCGGGAGCGGAGCAGTAGATGATTTGGTCCATCACTTGCGTGCAGGTAGCGCTCGGCTATGTGGGAAATACAGGAATAAGGATGTACTTGGGGGATAAGTAGGCACTGGCGCGGGTCACGATCATATCTACTCGCCTCGACCCTGCTCGGCACTGAGTTTTTTCCAAGGCTGTAAGCGCCTTCACAGATAACGATGACTCCACACAGCTCTGCAAAGCACAATTACCCTGCAGAACCCGCAAATAAGCCCTAGTCCTAGGGTCATGTTCGTAGATCACTAGCTTCATATCAGTGAAATCCTGCTGTTCCTTGCGTAGTCGCTGCTTGATTTCCTCACTTAGAGCTTCTTGCAGGTCTCTTATAGTGTTGTGCGCCGCTAGAGTACGCTTGAGATGAGGAAACACTGGCTCTTGGGAGGAGTTGATGTAGAGGACGGAGAGGTCTAGGTCTTTGAGTTGTGTGAAGGAGTAGAAGAGCAGGCTGTTTGGGGCGAGTTGGATGAGGAGCAGGTTGGAGGGGTGGCTTTCGGACGCAGGCTGAGGGAAGGCAGTGAACTGAGAGGTTGCGGACTGGTGGTAGAGTGTGAACTGACTGGAGGAGAGGGCAGGGAAGGCCTCAGCAAAGCGCTTACAGAGGTAGAGCTGCACTTCCAGCAGGCGGGAGTCACTGCGAAGCCAGTCCCTGAACTCTCCATACATCCCCACCGCCCTCTCCAGGTCACCCACACTCACACACCCTGCACGCTCCGGAACTGCCTCAAACTTCACCTCTGTGTAGTGCAATAGCTTCGTGTAGTACTCTTCTGCGGATGTACTGTTCCAAACTGCCTCAAACTCCACTATCAGTGCATCTCCATTGGTTACGAACACTGTCCCTTCCTCTCTCCTCGTCCCAATATAGTCCGAATTCACAGTTCTGCAGGTGAAGTCGCCAGTCACTCCGCAGTGCTCAAGTGCTAACTTAGCCTTGGCAGCTCGCTCAGTACTGCCGAAGACGTGCAGAGACATGTAGGCCAGCACAGAGGCCACTGAGACGCGAGGGCTGGCTAAGTTGGCGGCGGACTTGAGGATCAGGTCGGGGCTGCCCATGCGGTTTTGGAAGAGTTTGAGGAAGACTAGGGTTTGGTTGGGCTTGCGCAGAGGAGGGGACAAGTCGAAGGGTAGCGACTCCTCAGGCAAAATGGCTCCTCCTAAGTCCATTATGTCATTCAGAAGACTATTGCAGATGAGTGTAGCATTGTTTTCCACCTCCACAAACACTACTTTCCCTTTATCTCTCATCAGTTCCTGCAAATTGCAGCTGTCTTGCAGCATCCCGAACCGCCAAACAGGCTGAGCAGCAGTAAGCAGCCACAAGCGTATTTCTCTCTCGTTGTTTTCCTTGCGAAGACTAACTCGCAGGTCTTCGGCTGAGTAGTGCATAGGGACGTCCAGCCAAGTAGTGGCCTTTAGGCTGCTGAGCAGTCCTGGGCCTGAATGGCCTTGCAAATGGTCAATCGTCACGATTGCTACTCTGAACATGTCTCTATTCCGCGGAATCTCTACATAGGGAACTGCCTCCGGCATTTCCTGCAGCAGCAGTCCTTCTAACTCCTGCGGAACTGACACTTGCGGGTTAAAAAGTGTATGAGTATCAGTTTTCTTGACGTAGCAAAGCATATAAGCACTCATGTCGTTGTCCACACTGGACTCCTCGACTCCCTGCGAACTCACCTTCAAGTCTCGCATCACACCTCCGAAACTGCTGCGAAAGACCTGCTCCGCTGTCACTTGGTCCACTGACTTGTCGTTGAATTTGAACCACTCTGCCAAATTGGTCTTCACGAAGGCGAAGTAGTGGCCCTGCTGCGAAACTCCTTTGTGCACTAATATGGCGAAAAGTCGGTATTCTGCTTTTCCTGGCTGCTCCAAGTACTCAGATAAGTCCAAGTTTTCTGGGAACTCGAATTTGCTGTTGACTTTCTCAATCACTCCGCCGAAGTACTGGAAGCGCTTTAAATAGAACTGCAGGACTGGCGGAAGGCGCTGGAACTTCACCTTTCGAACTGCATTTTGCTTGCCATAGGCGCCTGCATCGAATTGGTCCGCGCCTGTAAGTCGCTCATATGTCAGTTTCCGCAGACTTTCGTGGATATTGCCTGCGTCGGAGACTGATAACTGCAGGTCGAGGAACTCCTCGATCTGTGGCTCGCCCCTATACTCCACCTCTGTGCACTCCACAACGGTCTTTGTTCTGCCCTTCAGTAGCCACTGGATGAAGTCGAAAGCAGTTGAGGAGCCCATGGAAGCTTCGAGCTTCTCTAAGAGCTTGAGGCTGAATTCGTGTACGTCCTGCTGTCCTTCGTCCTCTGCCACTTCCAAGCAGTCCATGAGGTGCCGAGCAGATACACTTTCAGGGCTGATTTGCAGGTCGTAGAGGACTTTCTGGAGGCAAAAGGCAAGGTTAAAGCGAGTGGGAGTGGAGTGAGTTTGGAAGACTGCATGGCGCAGACTGGGCAGGTGGTAAAGCGTCTGCAGGAGTGCATTGATATAGCACGTGTTGCCTTCGTTCTTCAGCCCCACAAACTGCGTCCGCTCCCTCGATTTCTCGTTATTCAGCGCAGGAGTGACGACCACTTCCACACAAAAAGGCTCTCTGTAGTGTCCCTGCACCTCCAAGCAGCGTTCATACCCATTCATCACTGTGCAGGTATTGAACTTGAAAGACTTGGTGAGGACATCGAAGTCCTCTGAGTCGCTATACAGCTTGAACATGACTTTGGCTTTGTAGTCTTCCAGAGAGGTGAGGGGCACTTCTTCTTTGCGGAGGTAGACTGCAACATGGGTTTGATCACGGTTTTGGCAGGCGCGGAGGGACCAGACATGGCCGTCTCCTGTGGAGAAGCGCTGGGAGGAGAGCTGTGTGGTGGGTACCATTCTGGGCAGAACAGGGAGAGTGAGGCAGGGCGGGAGCGGCCAAATCACCTTGGCTGTGCCTTCGCAGGTAATGACGGAGGGGAGTTGGGAAACAGGGGAGGCCTGGGAGGTAAGGTTGGAGGAAACAGGGAGGTGAGCAGTGGGGGGTCTGGAGGAGAAGAGCATAGAGGCAGCCAGTCCGCGGGAAAACTCAGACTCCCTATCCATTTTTCTCTTTCGATCCAGATGCCCGCTGCAGCGGACTGTCTGCAGTGTCCCATTTAAAGGACACAGTTCAGTCCCGAGTTGGCACTTTTGTAGAACTGGAAATAAGTTTGAAGTCTGTGTATGTCATTAGATGTGGCAAATTAGGTAAATAAACTGTTGCTTAGACAGCAGAAAGTAAATACTTAAAACGTTCGGCTACTATGTGACGGATATCTCTAATAGAACTGTATCTCTCCTTTCTATGCGGAATTTCCATTGTTTGTATTGGCCACTGTCCAATACCTCTCTCCAGAATCACTGAGTTTCATACATTCCCTGGCGACTATATCACTTATACGAATTTCCCACATACAAACTAATTCACTTCGATTGATCCAGCTAGTCTCACCCAGTTAATCTTTAGTGTCTATCCAGCTTCACTGTGTATAGGAGTAGATAAAACATGGAAGGGAGCGACTTGCACCGCACTGCCAAGGCCGATTTCGCAGCTCTGAGACCCATCACCTGCTCCTCACCCAGTCCTGTGGCTAGAACCCTGGGCAGGTCCAAGGACCACTCCAATGTGCGGGAACTCAGTGGGTCTCTCAATTTCCCCTCCAATTCGAGGACTCCTCCCGGCCACTCCAAACCGGTCATTCCCCGCATTAATCGGTCTACGAAGGATCTGCGCACTTATCTACGTATTTTGGAAGGCAGGAAGGGGGAGAAGGATCGGAATGAGAGGGAAGTGTCGCCTGAAATTCACCCCACGGCCTCTCACTCCCCGACTCCCACTCATGCAGCTGCCTCGAACACCTCTCAGGCAGCTAAATATGCCCAACGGATGAGAAGGATTCAGCGACAAGTGCAGGAAATGGCAGAAATGGGGCTAATCTCGAGCAGAGGAAACGAGCCACTGCTGAGAGATTTCGAGGCGAAGCAGTCCTATCAGCCCCAAGCGAGAGTTCCAACGACCGAGTTTTGGGGGAAAAGGGAGAAAATGCAGTTAATTCAGAAGCTGGGCTTCGCAGAGGCCTATAGAGAGTTCCAAGCCCGGCAATCCACCCAGAAAGCACACATCCTCAGTCCTTCCAACCTACTGGCTAACAGTCTCCGCCGCAGTTGTCCCACCTCCCCCTCAGCCCTACTCGTCCCAAACGTCAAAGCATCAGGCCAGTCCACAGCCGCAGCCACCCCAGAAGCCACAGACCTTCCTAGGAAACTGCGACTTCGCTCTGCCCAGAAGCCCAGACTCACAGTTCTCAACAAAATTATGGAGAAGTGTGACCAGTTTTTCTATGAAAAGCCCGCCAAGCGAGTAGGCAGCACTTCCAAGCTGGTTAGACTGCACAGACGCAGTCAGTCGGACTTCAGGACGCCTGTGCTGTAGGCAGGAATCAGTATGCGTTAAAGTAGTGATTAGATATAGACATGGAGGGGTTGGAGTTACGGATATAATGGCTATTTGATGGAAAAGGCGGGAAATTGCAGTTTCTGACTAGAGAAGTAGGGCAAAGTGTCATATAGGCAGACAGCTGTATGAAGGAAATCCAGCTATTTCCCGGTATTCTGAAAAGTCTACAGTCCTAATCCCCTTGCAGACACAGGCAATGTGAATAAAACGAAATGGCCTATTTCCCTGGCAGTGACTATAAGGCTACTCTACCGAGTCAGTAACCGCTCCACTGCTCTACTGAAGTCGTTTCCAGTCTCCCTTAGCGCCGCCTTGTTGGCTTCCATGTCTTTGAACCCCAAAGTCTGCAGCTTCAGGACTAGTGGGTCCTCAGATACAGGCTGCACTGCTGAGGCTAGGAGTTGCTGCACATGCTTGATCTTGTAGAAGGGATGCAAGTGCTCGGATTTCTCCTCACACACTGGACACAGAATCAGAGGGCAGACCGCACACTGGAAATAGTGCTCTGGAATCGGATTTAGACCGCAGTCTGAACAGGTCACAGCGAACTCCTCTAGCCGCTGCTCCGCTATCACCGACTCAGACAGAGCCATACGGATAGACGTCCGCAGAGAGGAGTAGAAGTCGAGCTGCGGCTCTGCTTGGGAACAGACACTGCTCAGGGCCCCAGGCCCACTTTCCTTGCTTTCCATCACTGCTGCTGGAGCTTCCTGCTGCACACTCACCATTTGAACTACGGAAGTCCCTGCAGACCGCACTTCGACTGGCACGGTTGCCTCTGCACGGTCTATAAACAACACACCGTCGGAAGCTTTGTCCAGGCGATCCACAGTTGCCGAGCCTTCGTCTTGCATAGGGATAGGAGCTGAAGAGGTGCCTGAGTCTTCGGTTGGTATGGGCAGAGTATCGACTTCTCGATTGTAGTAAACCACAGACTCTGAGGAAGCGTCCTTCATATTGAGCGCTTCAAAAGACGTAGTCATATCCCTCTGGTCCGGCCCATGCATATACCTGCAATGCTCCTCATCCTGACACTGCCCAGTCTTCATAAAGAAACTACACTGCACGCCTCTCACTTGCACAGAAGCAAACACAGCCTCCCGCAGTGTCTGTAGTTCTGAAGGTAACTGGGGTCGCAGCGGAGGGGCGAGCTGGCTCAGCAGCTGGGCGAGTTGCTGCGCTTTGCCCTGTAGATCTCTACGTTGGACGCCTGTGGTCTGTGCACCGTGAAATGGACAGATGCTGGTGTCGTTGGCACTGATTTGGAAGAAGCACAGTCCGCAGAAGATATGCGCACACGCCAGGATGTAGATTTCTTCCCTACCCGACAAGCGTCCTAGACAGCGGGAACACTGCGGCAAGTGAAAGGTCACCCCTACTTCCACGCCTGTTGCCTCAGGCGCTTCCACGACTTCCGCCTTCAATATCCTCGTAGACGTGCCCAAGGTCCTCTGCAGCAAATCCAGGTACTCCCGTTCCCCCCTGATCAGTCCCTCTCTCCCTCCAATCTCCTTGATCGCAGGCCGCTCCAGCCCATACATGTCCCTCAGTTCCTGGGTGAGTAGAGCCCAGGTCTCTGGTGCTTGCGGCAGTCTACGCCACTCTCCTTGGAAGAGCAGCTTCAAGCTCGCCATATTATAACCTCAGTGCTGGGTGCAGCCTCGGCCGCAGTACTCAGCGAAGAAGTCAGACACTAAAGCGCGCAAACGCGCTGCTTCGGACTTGAGCCGGTCCAGCGCATTCGCACAGGCGGTAGCAGGAGCTTCAGTGGTAAGCTGCAGCGGAGTTGGAGATAAAGATAGAAATAGTCCGAGATCTACCTCTTTGTTCTCATGCACCATACTGAGAGCCGCTGTAATCTGACTAATGTCTGTGTGCAATCGTGTCAGTTCCTCCGCAGTGGTGAGGAACTGCTCAGTCGAAGACATCACTCCCGATCGAGAGATGGCTGAAAGTCGCTGTTGGTAGCGCAAAGCGGTTTCTTGCGCTTTGGACTGACTGGATTCCAGAGAGTTGTATTTGTGCAGCAAAGCTTCATAGTCGCTTTTCCGTATAGAAGACTGGGTCAGGGCGACTAATTGCTCCTTCAGACGTCGGATTTCGGATTGGAGTTTGGCACTGTGGTCTCTGCTTTGCTTGGCTTCCAGTTCCTTGTTTCGCTGCAGTAACTGCTGAATACAGCGGCTGCTTTCCCTTAACGCTGAGTCTTTCGCCTCCAGTTGAATCTGCAATTCCTCACTTCTGCATGCTAAATCGCCACTAGAGTCCGCCGCCATATACATCTGCATTCTTTTCTCATAGTCCGCCACTATTCCCTGCAACTCTCCCACGTGTCTCATTTTTTCCCTCAAGTCCTTTCTCAAACTCTCCTCCAAGTCCGCACTTCTCCTAAGTGCTTGTTGCAGTTCCTGCGCCTGGTTGCTCAAATGAGCGACTTGCAGTTCCAACTGCACATTCGCCGCTGTCATTTCAGTCGCTTTTGACCCGATTTCCGACCCACTCCGGAAGGAGTGCTGCGAAGCGCGTAAGTTAGGGACTTTCGTGGAAAGGAGGAAAGGCTGGGACTGCTGGAGACGGAGCGGAGAGACGCTTTTGGCAGAGACTGCAGGGTGGTGTCTGCCTTGCAACATAGAAATGGCAGAGCACTACTCCATCCTGAAGGTCCTGGGTGAAGGGTCCTTCGGGAAGTGCTACCTGGTGCAAGCCGGCTCCGACAGTTCGAAGCGAGTCATCAAGCAAGTGGACTTAAACCCGCTCAGCAAGCCAGAGCAGTCGGAAGCCTGCAAAGAAGCGAAGGTGCTCGAACAACTCGACCACCCTAACATTATCCGCTTCCGAGAAGTGTACAAAACCAAGAAGAACAAACTGTGCATAGTGATGGACTACGCAGACGGAGGCGACCTGGCCTCGAAAATCAAGTCGCAGCGGAGTACTCCGTTCCCAGAGGACTTTATTCTGAGTGTATTTGTGCAGTTGAGCTTGGCGCTGAAGCATGTGCACGACCGCAAAGTCATCCACAGAGACTTGAAGCCGCAGAATGTGTTCCTCATGCAGAGCGGAAATGTGAAGTTGGGCGACTTCGGCATTGCGAAAGTGCTGAGTAGGACCGTGGAGCAAGCCAAGACGTTAGTAGGAACACCGTACTACCTGAGTCCGGAAGTAGTGGAAAGTCAGCCCTACAGCTTTATGAGTGATGTTTGGTCTTTGGGAGCGATACTGTATGAGATGTGCGCACTCAGACCGCCGTTTATGGCGGACTCCATACATGCACTGGCCATCAAGATCATCGAAGGGCGGTATGAGCCAATCTCCAGTAGATATTCAAGTGAATTTAGCGGTTTGGTGACTGCGCTACTCGTCCGAGAGCCCGCAAATCGACCCTCCATACACCAAATCCTGCGTTTCCCTATAGTCAGGCGACGAATTGAGGAACATTTGTCGCGGTCTCTGTGCTTAGAGGAGTTTTCACATACAATCCTGCACGGTTTTAACCTGCTCGCCCACAAGCCCACTCCCTCTCCACAAGGCTCAAACTCTACCCAAGCAGACACTCCTCAGTCCAGCCCTGCTTTCTATACTCCACTGGACGTTAATGCCCCTTCCTCTGAAGTGCAGCAGCAGGTCGCCCGGGCAGTTGCAACTGACCGACGGGAAGAAGAGCGCCAAGCTATGATTAATGACCTGAGGCAAAAGCGAGCGGAATTGCTAGCAAAGAAGAGAGAAAAGCGCAATGCAGATATTGTAGCTTTCGCACATCCTTCCGCTGTGGCTTCCGCTAAGGACGAATACGAAGCCTTTATATATGAAATACAAGGAGCTTTGCTGGAGCAGGAAGGGGACAGAACTCCCCAGTTGCAAGCGCCTGCATCTGAGCCGGAGGAAAGCCCGGCTTCCTCTTCATTGGAAGAGACTGAGGGCCTGCGGGCTCGACTCCAGCAGTCTCTCGGGCCGGAGATATTTGCGAATGTGTATAGACTGGTGCAAGAGGGACAGGAGAGACAGGTACTGGCGGACTGGATGGGCACAGGGGACCAGGAGACGTATGTGCCGCTGCTTAAGGAGCTGTGGCGCTTGGAAAGTAGCTAATTGGGTCTTCCATTGGCTGGTGGAGAGTTGCCTTAGATGTGTGAGACCCAGGAAGTCCTAAGCGTAGACTAATGCGGGATAAATGAGTCACATCACAGTCGCCAGTCTCATGCAGGATCGAAGTCGCATGCAGTGAGCCCCACACAGGTCCCCCCAGCTCTCCCTGCCAGCCTTTACAGCCCACTTCGAAACCACTGACACTTTCCTTTCCAGTCGACCCGCCTCCACCCTTGTCAAAGGCCGTAAGGTCAGTTCCCTCGCTGTGAAGGTCAGTCGCAGACTCGACCCGCCCTTCCCTATCGCAGTGTACGCTTCCAAGAGCAAGCGCAGTCCCAGCACAGGCCTCGTCTCGCCTCCAGTCCGGCCTCCTGTCCATAAGCCTCGAGTCCGCTCAGATAGACCTGCAAGCGGCGCTCTAACGGACAGGGGACCGAAGCGATATCCTTCCGAGCCTGAACACCCGACTCCCAAGGCGAAAGTGTCCAGAGTGGTTCCCTCCTACAAGCCTAACAAGCCTGAAACGCAGCCGCAGGTCCAGGCCAGTCCAGAGCCGCCCACTGCCCACTCCTCAGTCAGGACTCTCATCAGTCAGACGCTGCGGAAGGAGAGAGAAGCGAAGGAGGAGAAGGACAATGAACTCATTCAGACGCAGACCTTGCAGCTCACTCGGAAGGTGGAAATGCAAAGGAGGAACATGAGGATCAGGGAGGAAAACGGACGTAGGTTTAAGACGAAGTCCTTCCAGCCTGTGGTGGCTTGGGGCGCGGACGAGCGGAAAGTGCTGGGAGTTGAGGAGGAAAAGGTGCGGAAGTGGGCGCAAGAGGACAGAGAACGCAGGCGCAAGGCCAAATCCAGCTCCAAACTCAGCCTCGGCCTGGAAATTTACCACCAAGTCCGCAGCGAAGTCCTCAAAAGCAGCCACGTGCCGCAAGGCTCCAGCTCCATCCCCTCCCCTATGCCGCAGGAAGCCCGCCCAGTGCACACTCCAGACCCCTACCTCCAAGCCTACATGCAAATCAAGCGGAAACTCCAGGCTGAAGAAGTCTTCACCCAGGAAATGCTCTCCCAAGAAGCAGAGGCCAGACGGGTTCTCCAGCTAAAACAGCTCGAAGCCCACAGTCGCCTGCAGTTAGAACGCTTCAAGTACCAGCAAGTCCACCACAAGAAGCAGCTACGCCGCAGAAGGAGACGCAGGGCCAGAGTCTGGGACAGCAGTGCTTCCCCCAGCGAGCCTGAGGACGAGGAAGTGAAGCTGATCATGGAGCAAATTGATGAGGACGGGGATAGGAATGAGCCTGCGGAGGGCAGAGAGTGCAGACTGTTTGGGATGGTGGAGGGGGAGACGCAGAAGAGCCAGGTGGCAAATGCTACGGAGATAGGGAATGGAGTAGTGGCCAGGAGGTCCGTTACGCCTAAAACCGAGGTGCCTAGAGGGTCTGTGTCTATGCCGGAAATAAGGCCGACCGACTCCTTGCCTGAAAGCAGACCTTCCAGGGAGGTAGGTGAGGGCGGAAACAGTGGGAATTTTAGTGAGGAGGAAGCAGGAGAGGAGCGAATGCGGAGGGAAATCGAGCGGAAGAAGGAGGAAATTCGGAAAAGACTAACAGAGCTGCGGTCCAGAGTGGACAGAGTGCACAGTTCCGTCCCAGAGGACAGCTACCGACCTTCCATCCGTGAGGAAACCTCAGAAGAACAGCCAGGGTCCAGCGAGGACCAAGACTTGTCTGACTCCCTCCTGGCTCCAATGCAGCCTGCAAGTCACACTCCTCACTACAGTGATTCCCTGCCGGAACAGCAGCCTGAGGACCCGCCTCACTTCCCTGGCCATATCAGCAACATTGAAACCAAGCAAGACCTCACCCCAATTCCCATCAAAACTCGCATTTTCGATCCTTTGGTTGGACAGACTTTCAGCCGAGAAAGTCGCATTGAGATGATTGAGAAGCTGAACAGTGCGAAAGAAGAGGAAATGAGACAATTACAGACCCTCGCAGAGCAGTTTCCAGCACTCGAGCGAGTCCGTGCACTCTCAGAACTAACCAAAAACCTGGAAGACCGCTACGCCTTGCTGATACGACTCCTGGAAGAGTCGCAAGACTCGAAGAAACAGGACGCTAGTGACATACTAGAGGGACTAACCCCTGTAGCCCAGCTCCAACACCCAATAGTGGAATACGTGCCCTCGGACAGGTCCCAGGGAGACAAGAGCATCCACTCCCCTGAACTCAGCGAAATCCAGGCTGACGAGCGGCGCGAAAGGGACAAAACCTCCGAAATCAGTAGTGATCTGAAGTTCAGCTTCTCAGAAAGAGCCATTCTCCAAGCAGATATTGAGGCTATTAAGGAAGAAAGCCAGCGACCTAGCCAGCGCAGCAGTCCTTCCCAGGACTCACATGAGGAAACGGAGGAGGCGGCGGAAAACGGCCTGGTCGGCTTTGATGCGCAGCACTGCAGACCTGCAGACCTGAGCTCCTCACTGGCGGAAGCACTAGTCCCTGCCAACCCTGCTATATTGATACAGGACTGGGAGGACTCGGCCCCCTCTTCCCCTCCGGCCAGACCCACTATTCCCCCTGAAGTCGCAGAGAAGGTGACAGACTCAGTCCTGGAAGCACTGGTCTGGGAACTTCTAAGTCTCCCACCCATGCAGTCCTCCGTCACCAGCATCGTAGACAGCATCACAACCGAGCTGTGGACCAAGCTAGTGGGCGAAGTGCAGGTGCAGGAGGTGCGGAGAGGCGGCCTAGACCTGCTCTTACTGGTGCAGACTGCCTTGGACAAGGGCTTGGAACGGCAGAAAGAGATGAAAGCGCATCTGATGACGCCGCTGGAGCGAAACCCTTTGGAGTTGCTGTACATATTGCAGGAAACGGAAGTAGGACAGATGATACTGGAGGACCCGATATCGCCTCCGATACTGCCGACAGCAGTTTTGCCCTATTTGGAGGACAACTTCCCGGCTTTAGAGCCGGAACACCCTCTGTTTCGCCTAGTTATCGAGGGAGTCAATGAAAGCTTGAATGCTTCTCGTCTGTATGGTGTTAAGGGAGTGCCAGTGCCTTGGAGCAAGGCAAAACGTGTGGCTTCCCCCAATTTCAGCCTCACTGAAGTGTGCCAACGGGCTAGGCTGCAGATACAGCAGTGGACTCAGCAGTGCATTGGGCAGATTCCCACTCCTGACTTGGTCCTACCCACAGGACTCATTGACGAGGACCAGCTGCAAAGCAGGAGGGAGGAGAAGCTGTCCATAGCACTGATGAAAGACTTGCGTGAAAGAGAGCCCATGTGGACCGATTACGAAGCAGAGGAGACGCAAGTGAAGCTGGACCTAGCGGACATGGTGCTGGACCACATCATTACGGAGATGTTTCAGGTCTTGGGTGAGGGTAGATAAGGTACTGCTAGGAAATGGAATCAGGTGAAAGGACGAGCTGCAGGGTGGGAGCTGCTAGAGAGAGGGGAGAGGGTGAGACAGCGCTACAGTCTATTGCGCAGTCTCAGCCCTTGCTTTCCCTTCAATCCACCTACAACGAACTCCGCCTTTCCTGTCTTCTCAAGCAACAGCACCTCCACCAACTCCAAACCCTGCTCCTGCCCTCTGCTGCCCCCTCCACACCTCATCCCTCCGCCTACACTGCCCAGATCATGGCCTGGACGTAAGCTCCACCCAGAGAGTCGTTCACTTTCGATAGTGAATCACTTATTCACGTACGTGCTCGGACAGTACTAAACCTTGAAAAGGTGAAGAGGGACACTCGGGAACTGGGCGCTCTGACCAGTCGCTACGAGCGCAAACTGAAGTTACTACACGAGAACCAGGAAATAGCCTCCGAAGAGTGGACCGGGCTCAGAGAGCACTGGAAAACCGCCGAAAAGGACCTCAAATCCGACCGAAATGAGCGCAATACCACCCTAAAGGCGACCATATCCAGCCTCAAAGCCTCTAATTCCCAGCTAGAAGCCCGGTGGGAACTCCTTACTACTATGGAATCAATCAAAAGGGAGCGTTTCCTTGCGATTCAGCAGGTCCGTTCGACTCTCCAGCAGCAAAAGTCACAGCGTATCCAGCTCCTAATGGCCATTGCTCTGCAGGAAATCCTAAAGCGGCAATTAGCCCTGAAATGGAAGCGAATTGCAGCTATTTTCGGTACCAGCGAGTTAGCGGCTGTGCTGGACAAGGCCAGCAACTTGCAGTTCCGCAATGAGTCGCTGAAGTCCAATGCGAATGAAATAATGCGGTTTAATGCAGGGCTGAGGAATAAGAATTTGCAGCTGATAAAGGAGGTGCAGAGTATGCGGAACAGGGAGGATGAGGAGCTGCTCAGGCCTGAAAACGGCCCGAAGGAGTTCGAAGGAAGGGTGAGTCTGGACCGCAAGGAGCGGTTTGGGAAGGTGATTGTGGCTTCACTGAGAAGGACACTGGTGAGTGTGCTTGAAAGAGACACAAACCACGCCCTATTGCCAGGCTCTATAAAGGTGGCAGACCTGTCCCTGCCTCAACTCTTCCTAGTCTACGCCAAGTCTATCTCCACAGCCCTCGAAATCGCCAAGCAAACTCCCCCCTTCCTCTCCTCTCAAAGAAGGTCGACTCTATTCGCTATGCAGATCCTGCACCGCAGCACTGCAAGCAAGCCCAAAACCACCCTCCAGCACCGCCCCATGCACTTACTTCCCCGCAAGCCGGACAAGATGAGAGTGGAGTTCGGGGACTTATCCCTCTTCGCGACTGCTAGTCACTATGAACAAACGGCTATTACCAGTGCTAGGAGCATGCCGATGCTTTCACACCGTGTGGAAGAGGATAGAAACACCATCATGGAAAGTGAGGAGTTGGACCAGTTGCGAGCACTGCGGAAGGCTTATAAGCAGGATAAGTGGGTTGGAGTGCACTCGTCGCCTTCTGCACATGTGGTGAATCCTACATCTAAGAGAGATTTGCTGGGGAAGAAACTCGAAAAGGCAGCGAAGTTGGAAAGAGACTTGGTGGAGCTGGACAGAGAAAGGCAGAGACTGATGAAGCGGAATAAGGACGTACAGTTGGAGGGAAGTTTGTCCTTTAGAGAACTGAGGAAAGGAATTGGGAGTTGGAGAGTGGGGATCAAGAGGGTGCAAATCGCTAGAACTGCGGAGAGCTCTCCAGTACACCGCAACAGGCCTTTGCTGCAGTCCTCTCACTCCAAACCCAGACTCCAACTGCCTCCCTCCCAGCCCCACTCCAGCACTGCCTCCACTCTCCCCTCCCCTGGCTTGCGCCGTCCCGCCTACCCCTCGTTCCCCTCTTTCCAGCCTGTTTAATCTTTTTAAAATGTCTAAAGCTGTCAGTCCTTCTCCGCACCACATCCGCTCCGCCAAGGTGTTCACCTTCTCCCCCTCTTTCCACCACCACACCCTCTACTTCCAATCCCGCCCTCTCCCCTCTCCAGCAAAGCCTACCACTCCCATGGACCAAGTGGTAAAGAATGCATTCATCAGTGACTTCGACCAACACTGCAAAAGGATTGTGCCGGCTGCGTTTCCTTACTTGACGAGGACTGACTTGGAAGAGCTGATGGTGGACTTGCACTTTGTGAGTGGGAGGGAGTGGAGAGAGACAGGGAAGGAGCTGGTGGAGAGATTGTGGGAGAGGACGAGGGAGCCAGGCTCTGGACTTGCGGAGAAGGAAATCGTTAGGAAGATTGTGATGGAAATCGTGGGAGTGGAAAAAGGCGGAATGGGTGCAAATGTCCAACGCGAATTCCGCAGTCTCGCCACCAACCGTCTGCGCTACCTGCACCTCCAAGCCCACGCCATCACTCGCCCCGGCAGTGCCTCCCCCAGTCCTCCTCACACTAGCCCCGCTTCCCCCCGCCCGCCCAAACCTCGACCCAGTCCCCGACCTCTTGCAACTGTCAAAGTCAACCTCACACCGCAGAAGTCCGATACCATAACAGTCCACCTGGGGGATGACTTGACCACTCTGTCGCGAGATTTTGCAGTAAAGCACTGCTTAAGTCCTACAGAAGCCTTCAAACTGCACTCTATGTTAGACCTGAAGCTGAAGTCTGCAGCCAGGCAGTAGACTTGCTCTCTTGCCTTAGCGGCTAATCTGTCCTTCTCATCAGACCCCATAAGGTTAATAACACTTAATGGACGCAGACTCTCTGACAGCCAGCTTCCTGTCCTGGAGCGAAGAGCACGAATCCGACCTCACCTGCGAACTGATGTTCGAGTCCGCCAGCGAAGGCAAGCTGCGGTTTCACCTGGACAACGCACTCGTGACCTTGAACTTCGAGGACTCCCAGGCGAGTGTGTCGGGAGGCAAGAAGACACATGGGGACTGGGTCGGCTGGTCCAATAGCTACCTTGTGGACCACTCGGGGGATATTTTAACTGGGGAGTTGACCATTCAGCAGGTACTCACGAAGGCCATACAGAAATACGAGTCTCTGAAATCCAATTCCGATCAGAGAGACGATGAAGCAGACGAAGAAGAGGAAATGGAAGTAGACGCGGAAAACTTCAGTGATGAGGAGGATATTGACTACCATCAGGAAATACTGGAGCAGGACAGAGTGAGTTTGATCAGAGACGCCCAGCGCACTGGCAAAAAGGGCGTGTCCATTGAAGGTCTCGCCAGACTCGCAGAAAGCCACTTCATCTTCCTGCACGCCCTCGAAGGCCGGCAGCTCCTCATCGAGTCCTTCCGCGGCAGCCCCGGCCTGGAGTACAGCATGCAAGTCAGCACTCACTACGAAATCGCCCTCATCAAGCTGGAACTGGACCTGTCCTTCCTCGACATCACAGAAGAAACCATGAACATGCTGGGACTTACCTTCGACGAACCACTGTCTATTAACATAAGTATCAATGAAAACCGCCTCCTTCAGACTATGGACTCCAGGGATTGGACTCCGTCCCTACTGGGTATAATGGACATCGAGTGCTTGCAAGGGACTAAAATGGACTCTTTCGGCTGCAAGGAGTATATCCCCGGCAGAATCACGAGATTCAAGAAAGCAATGCATGAAGCGCTCTCAGAGTCGCAGTCACTGCCCACTTTCCTGGAAATGACCAGAAGCAGCTCCACCAATACCCCTGCAGCTGTGGAAGGACCGAGGAAGTCTGCGAGGAAGGCAGATCCGCAGCATGTGAAGACACTCGTGCAGATGGGGTTCGGAAAAGCGGCGGCAATCATGGCTTTGAAGAGCTGCAATAATGTGATGGAAGTGGCGGTGGAGCACTTGTCCACGCATTCGACTCCGCCAGCTGGACAAACGGAGGTTATTAACACGTCCAACAACTTCTTTTACAACCTGCTTTACTACCTGCGGGACAGGCTTCAAAGTTGCACGAATTACTGTCTGAATTGCTACGAAAAGCACCCTAGTGACTCTTTTCGACTCCGCGCCTGCAACAAGGAAATCTGCGAGTTCCGCTTCGAGGAAGTGTCGGGTCTGTCCGTGTACGCAGAACTACTGAACAACCTCAACCTAGTGGAACTGGACATGTCCTTCGCTGCCTGCGCTGCAGATTCAGGCCGTGCCCTCAGCATATTCGAGCCTTTCCCCAGCTTTCTACTGAAAGACAGGCAAATTCGCGGGAAATCCGGTTATTTGTCTCGCGATAAGGTCACTTATACGCCTGAAATGGACCAAAATAAGAACTTAGACCAGCTGAAAACCCTCATCAGCCTCGTTCCTTCCCTCCAGTGGCTCCGAGACTCGTCCTGCGATGAAACTTCCCTGATCCAGAACCTGATTTCCGCTATAGGCGAGAGCGGCAGAGAAGTCTATAAGCTGCTACGCTATATAATTGCCACGAACCGCCTCTCTTTGGTCAAATTGGATGGGGAAGACCGGATTGATGGCCTTACCGGCTCTATCGACCAGTACATAGTTACGAACCACTCCCCTGAGACTTTGCAGTTCTTCAATGAGGAAAAGGCGAAACATGGGTCGTTTTTCGCATTTCACGGGTCAGCGACTGAAAACTGGTACTCAATTGTGAGGAATGGACTGCGGAATATGAGCAATTCCCACTTAATGACCTGTGGGGCGGCATACGGCTCTGGGGTCTATGCCGCTGCCAACTTCGGCACTTCCCTAGGGTACTGCCGCCAAGCCGGTTCTTCTTCTGTCTGGAGACCCAATATACTCACCAATCCGCCTAGTCTCGTAATGGCGATTATCGAGGTCATTAAGGGTGGGTATGACAAGGGCAATGGAATCTATGTGATACCCAATGACAGACACATAGTCATCAGGTACCTAATGAAGTTCAGCAACTACTCCTCCAGTGCAGACGCCAACAAGCTGGACTTGAGCCGGCAACTCACCAATTTGAACGCCAAATTCGCCAGAGTGCTGGGGGAAGTGAAGAATGCGAGAGTGCAGGAAGCTATTCGGAAGGGCAGGAAGAGAGAGCAAGACGCAAAGGCTGCAGAGGAACTCTTTCAGAAGGAAATGGCGGCTAGAAGGGCTAGGGAGGCGCAGGAAGCGGAGGAGGCCAAGGTCAGTCCTGAGGTGGAAAGTAGGTTGAAGCGCATAGAAGAGGCCTTTGCGGGCCAGGGGTCGATCAGTGCGAATAAGCGGATTTTGAACGAGTACAAGTATCTGAGCACGTCTAAAGACTGCGTGGGCATATCTGTGGAGTTCGAAGGAGGAGATAACATGTACGTGTGGATCGCCAGTCTGGACATGGACCAGTTCGAAGTGCCCAAAGAGCTAAAAGGCGACTTCACCTTATTCGCACAAAGGACTGGCAAGCCCAAACACCTCGTCTTCGAAGTGCGATTCGACGCGAAATTCCCCTTTTCCCCTCCCTTCCTGCGAGTAATCCGGCCTCGCTTTGCCTTCCACACTGGACATATCACTGTAGGAGGGTCTGTCTGCATGCAGTCCATTACCCCGTCGGGCTGGATTCCGGTGCGCACAGTGGAGAGCATTTTCATTGAGATCCTCTTCAATATGGGCGAGGGGGGTGCGAGACTGGACTTGAATCAGTTGGGCGTGGACTACTCTTTGGCAGAGGCGCAGGACGCTTTCGTGAGAGTCGCGAAGCAGCACAATTGGATTAGCTAGCTAAACATCCTCCGTCTCCGTTCCCATCATTCCAGCCTATAGTATGTCTGTTCCTGCAGAGGAACAGCTGTCCTCCCTCCGTCTCCACCAGCTCACTACAGCCTTCGCCGCTCTAGACCTGGACCACAACGGCTACTTGACCCAGGAAGAAGTGCTCAAGTACTTCCACAGTCTCAGTGCAGAGGTGGATTCTGCGGCAGTTCAGGCTGTGTTCGAGCGATTGGATGTGAATAAGGACGGGAGGGTGGAGTTGGAGGAGATGGTGCAGGGGTTTGGGCGAGAAGTAGGGGAAATAGTGAGAGAGGTGGAGAGGGGGAGGGCGGAAGTGAAGGGCAGAGAGGAGGAGCGGGGGAAACTGCGTGAAATGCTCGAAGTAGCGAAGAAGACAGAAAGGAAAAACACGTGGGGGGTGATGGAAGGCAGCAAGCTGTATGTGCGCGTAATGGAAGCCCAGCGTCTCTCTGCGAAGGCTTCAAAGCCATGTGCCTTCGTGGAAGTGATGTGTGAGCGCCAGCGTATCCAGACCTCCCCAGTCCCTAACACCCGCGCCCCCTCCTGGCTCGAAAACTTCGAGTTCTCAGTTTCAATGGGCAGCGGAGAAGTGCTGTTTAACGTCATGAACCAAGACAGGGAAATTGAGTTCCTGGGAAGGGCGTCCGTATCACTAACCGAACTGAAAGACCAACAGACTGTGGTGAAGTGGTTGGACTTGGTGGACGAGAGGGGTGGGGAGATCGAGGGGAAGCTGCAGGTCGCACTGCAGTGGATTCACACAGAAACCGCCCTATTGAGTGACCAAATAGCAGGACTGGATAGAGAAATCGTCAATTTACAGGCGGAAATTATCAGATTGGAAGGGGAATTAGCCCGGCTGGGCGCCAACCCTATCGGTCTATTTCAGCCAGACACAGTCCTAAACCGCTTCGAAGAGTCCTTAATCGTGCATATGGACAAACTCACCCACAAATACCTCCCCGTACTTCCCACTCAGACTGTAACAAGCTGGCACAGCCTGTTCCAAGCCCTCCTCTACCTCTACCTCTTCCTAAGCACCCTGGTTTGCTGCTCCCGCAGCGACTTTTTCGACCTGGTGACCGCTCTAATGGCCGTAACTCAGGTGTGGACGAGCTGGTCAAAGGCAGGGTTGAGGCTGATACTGGTGAATATCGCAGTTGCGGAGATATTCGACTTTGTATGGGTTGCAGGGAATGCGGAGTGTGTGTTGTTGGATCGGAAAGATGCGGAAATGGTGATTTGTCGGTTTGCGACGCTGGCGACTGTGCTGAATGTCCTGTTTAAAGTGCCTGTTTTGGCACTGGGGATAAAGCAGCTGGCGAGTGTGGAGTTGCAGCAGAGAGCGAAGGTGAAATTCCAACTTGAAGACAAGTAAGCCGGAAACTCCCTTAATAACAGTAGCGATTTGCATAGTTCCCTGCCTGTTTGTGCATTTATCTCTCCTTCAGAACTGTGTCTGCATGTACTCGTCGAAGCACGTCTGGATAGACATTTTCCGAATGTCTATAAAATGTCAGAGGTGTTGGTAGGATATAGACTCCAGCCAGCTCCTTACCCCGGCAACGCCTACACCCAAGTCAGCTTTTTCCAGGGCACAAACTGCAATAACTTTCCTGTAGTGGTCAAGAAGCATGATTTTGGGGCGCTTATTATTGGAGATACTCGGGAACAAGTTGAGAAGGCTATGAATGCTGGCCTGGAGCAAGCTGGTATTCAGCATGCACATATTTGTCCGGTATATGAGGTACGCCTGGTTATTACAGGGAAAAGCTGCAGTGTCTTTCATGTATTGGAACCGATGGAAACAAATGTAGGGCAGGACATTGAGGACCGGAAGAAAAGCAACCAGCCGTATACTGAAGCAGAGATGTGGGCCTTCTTACAGCAGGTTTCCGAGGCCTTGGCCTACGCACACAGTCTAGAAATAGCTCACAGAGACATTAAGCCCAGCAATGTGTTCCGGACCAAGGAGACATATAAAGTAGCAGACTTTGGGGAGTACTGGCGGATGAAAAGGGACCCAACGACCTCTACTTTGAAAGGGGATGACCGGTACTTTAGTCCTCAAATGCGAGCAGCTCATCTAAGTGGAAAGCAATACGACGCTATGAAAAATGACGTTTTCGCTTTAGGAGCCACTTGGTTGGAAATGGCCTCTTTTGGATCACCAAATTCCAACTCTAATTCTGAAGATACAGTTCGGAAACTTCACTATTCAGAAGAACTAAAGCAGACTTTACGGTTAATGCTTGAGGTGGAAGAAGGAAGGAGGTGCAATATGCAAACTGTCTCTGAGACTAGCAATCAAAATGTATCGAAGCCAGTGACTTCACTGGCAGCTTTGGAACGTCGATTGCTAGAGGTGGTCGAAGGAATAAGTTCTTGTGAAGAGATCGCCATGTTTGAGAGAGTCGCAACTATGATGAAAAAAAAAGCACTGAGAGTCCAGCGTGCTGAAGCACTGAGAGTCCAGCAGGAACAAGCCGCCAAGGCAGCAAGGGTGGAAGAGATGAAGCGAGCGGCTGCTGCTGGAGCATGCCATATGCAGTGCGGAGTCTGTAGAGTGCCTGCAGCAGGAGCGAAATGCACTAAATGCAAGACCATTTACTGGGCAAACGTGTTTCAAGCCAAGGAAATGCATAGATCTTCCTCGGTTGCTCCAAAGGAATACAAAGTTCTGCAGAAACAACTGACTCAAAGAGAGGCTAATGGACAAGGTGGAAGGGCTCGAGCCAATTCTGCAGGAGCTCCTCAGACGATTGAACAACAATATGTGGAGGACAAGCAGAGAGGAAGGCAAAGGCAGATGGAAGTAAGCAACAGTACTCAGATTTTCGTATGTGACCGATGCCAAGTTCAAACCCAGAAGCCAGGGTTATGTGATGAGTGCATGGGGTTGGGGGTAGTACGGAAGGTAATATGTATGACGTGCAAAGCTCGATACCCTGCTGATCAGGACTACTGCCGAAAGTGTGAAATCGTCTGTCCACGCTGCAGAAAGTCGAGGCTTCGAACGCTACCTCGCTGTCTCAACTGCACCACAGCCTGTTCCCAGTGTAGGACTGCATTTGACCCTCAATCCGGCATTTGCCGAAGGTGTGAGATAGCCTGCCCACAATGTAGGGCACCGAAGCTTCGATCACTGCCTCGCTGTCTCAACTGCACCCCAGCCTGTCCCCAGTGTATGACTCCTTATGACCCTCAATTCGGTATTTGCCGGCGCTGCGAAGTGATCTGCAAAGGGTGTGGAAAGGTGGCGAGTAGTACTCAGTCGTATTGCGTCCACTGCAATACAGTGCTGAAAGAAAAGCTCTGCAAACAATGCAAGCAACTGCCGGTTTCAGGCCCGTCAGGTCTCTGCAAGGGCTGTGCCTCACGCCCTTCCAGTCTCCCATCTTCATCTTACGAAGAAAAGAAAGCTCAGCCTCAGGCCCAAGCCAGTCTCCGGCCAAGTCGTCAAGGTAAGCGCTAATTTATCCTAGTTTAAGATAAATCACCCACCCCTCAATATCTCCTAAGTCCCAAACACAAGTCCCAAGTTATTCACATTCCGGATTAACCCAAAAGTACCTACACTCTGAGAGTGTGGCAGTATCTGGCAAATGAATTCTCACTGTTACCTCGGTGGAAGCCTCTGAAACCTCCCAAGTAGTTAAGTGAGAGTCATGCTATAGTCATTAGTAGGTGTTCTGCCTACTTTCATCACCGGGGGAGTGCGGCGGGGTTGCATCCGAAGTTGCTGGTCTGGATCATCACTCCTGAGACTTCTCGGTATAACTCGAAGCACTCGGGAGCTATTTCCTGGTTTTTTGGTCTTTTCTACCCTATCAGTATCAACAATTCCCAAAATAAGGGTAAGCCAAGGGTCTCTTTTGCACAGTTTTGAGGAAAAACTGCTCCGAGTGCTCACTATTCCTCCTCTTCCACGGTCGAAACCTGCGAAATGACCGGGCTTCTAAGCGATCTATGCAGGTGGTTCATCAGCACCGTGACTTCAGTATTAGAGGACAGCGGCTGCACTGCAGTGGAGCCATAAGGACTCTGACCTCGGGGCTTCCTTTGTCCTGCATGAATCATCGGAGTTCCTTTATTGGACTTAGACCCTTAGCGCAGTTACCGCTTTAGTCCTGAGTTTAATTACTATGCACCTGGACTAAGGACAATACCGACTGGCAGTTTATGTACTAGTCAATCAGCCATCAATCAGACGAAGTGCAATTACCATCTTCAGCTACTTTGTCGAAACTGCAATTCTCACATACTCACTTCTGTGCTTATCTTCGGTATGCGCTATCTCACAAAGGAAACGGCCAATTGGCCTATGGAAGTTAGCTTGTTTTTCTTTAGACCGGGAGAAGCGACTAAGGCGATTGCTGGATGCAAGTCCTAGAGAAATGCCGCTGCCTGTGGAGAAGGATTTATATGCTGCGTTCGATGGATTTCTCGTGGGTTATAAACTGTGTTGACTCCTGGACATGAGAAACTTTACAGAAACTGCCTATACTGACCTAAAGGCTTTCGGAGACGGGAAATACTGCGCTGGGACAAAGGCGATAGCAAGTGTAAGAATAAATAGCTGTTTTATAGCTAATAAGCCGAATTTATCAGGAAATCAATGCTCTTCGCCCTACTTTAAGCCTACTTCCTAGGTGCAGATGTCTCCCTGCCTATGCACTGCCGTCCACCACATCCCAGCTCCTAGTCATATACCCCAATATACTGTACTTATGTGTGCTTCAGGGAGAGCCAGAGCTTATACCAGAAGCTATGGCTTTAGGGGCGAAGTTCCTAAAGCCACTATAATTCCCCTATTGCAATTTGTCTGGACCAAAAGAGAAATTACTGCCAGAGATAGTTGTTTGGACCAGTTATTGGCCTCCCCTCGAAGCCTTTAGTCAGACTCGCTCCCTTGTCCGTATAATTCTTAAGTCTGCATCGCCACTATATACTTTGTATTCGTATACTAAATGTTACTTCTATGTGCAGTGATTGACGACATCGCAGAACTGAGTACTGCATTTGAATGATTATGGGGAATTTCGATAATGCGAATGCGTCAACTTTGCGATGTTTGTGCATGTGTAGTGCAGTAGCCCCAGAAGAGCAAGTCATGCTGTGTTCCCTGCGGCAGGAAAATGCAGGCGCAAATGAGGGATTTTAGACAAGGGATGGTGATACTGCTGGCCGAACAGCCAGTCAGTAGGGCCTAAACCCACACATTACTAGCATATTGTTTCTGAAAGTGTTAAAAAGGTAATGAAATTTACCCTTGTTTTAGTGTATATGCACCCAAAGAAAGTTCTCGCGCTGTGCTGCTTTAGAAAACAACAGATCCACTCAGCTTTTCATCAACTGGCCAATTGATGAGAGTAAACTACTTGCCCTCGTCCTCCTCGAGCACCCCTTCCTGCAGGTCAGCAGCGCCCTTGAGAATCACTAGCCCCTTCGCATCCATCTGGTCCTGCTTATTCTTCTCAGTCCTGCGGAAATCTCACAGCTGAATCGGTCTCTCATTCAGCTTTCCATCGTTACGCCGGTCCTCAAAGAAGAGCCAGAACGCATTGAACACGCCCAGGCAATCACACCCAAACAAGAAGACACCTGTCTAGACCTCACATAGAAATAACCGTAGTCCTTAGTTGTGCTGTCTTGGATCACTCCCAAAATCAGCACTGCGAGCCCGAAATTCTGCACTGAAGTAGTGACCCCGAAAGCTTCCGAGTGCTTCCTGTTTGACTACGAGAGGGATGGAAGCCCACATCACTGCCGAGTAGATT
>Ga0247837_1000509_pt1 | contig 82236 bp, 67 predicted proteins | sample LaCtaG_2_FD_187115 | JGI IMG/M metagenome (GOLD analysis project Ga0247837, IMG submission 187115) | Freshwater microbial communities from meromictic Lake La Cruz, Castile-La Mancha, Spain - LaCruzMarch2015_14.5m | ecosystem: Environmental > Aquatic > Freshwater > Lake | place: Spain: Castile-La... | reverse complement strand
GCCTGGTGCAGGAGATCCCCCAGAAGGAGACCACCCCATTCTACCCGCGCAGCCCCTACGCAGTGGCCAAGCTGTATGCCTACTGGATCACGGTGAACTACCGCGAGGCCTATGGCATGTATGCCTGCAACGGCATTTTGTTCAACCACGAGAGCCCGCTGCGCGGCGAGACCTTTGTCACGCGCAAGATCACCCGGGCCATCGCGCGCATCGCACTGGGCCTGCAGGACTGCCTGTACCTGGGCAACCTGAGCGCGCTGCGCGACTGGGGCCATGCGCGCGACTATGTCGAGATGCAGTGGCTGATGCTGCAGCAAGAGGTGGCAGAGGACTTCGTCATCGCCACCGGGGTGCAGTACAGCGTGCGCCAGTTCGTGGAGTTTGCGGCCGGCGAGTTGGGCATCAGCCTCACCTGGCAGGGCGAAGGCGAACACGAGCAGGGCGTGGTGAGCGCCGTGAGCGGCAAGGACGCCAAGTGCAAGGTGGGTGATGTGGTGGTGAAGGTCGACCCGCGGTACTTCCGCCCGACCGAGGTGGAAACCCTGCTGGGCGACCCGAGCAAGGCCAAGGAAAAGCTGGGCTGGGTGCCCCGCACCACGCTCAAGGAACTGGTGGCCGAGATGGTGCAGGCCGACTACACCAGCGCCAAGCGCGACGCGCTGGTCAAGCTGGCCGGGTTTCAGACCTTTGACCACCACGAGTGAGCCATGCGCCTCAACCACGCCGAGCTGGACGCCATTCGGTCAACCCTGCGGACGGTCGATCCGGCGGGGCGTACCTTCCTCTATGGATCACGCGTAGATGACGCCCGGCGCGGCGACGACATCGATGTGTTTCTGGATGCATCGCGCCCTATCGATCTCAAGGCTGCCTTGACAACGCAGGTCCTGCTCAGCGCGGCCTGCGACACCAAGGTCGACTTGCTGGTCAAGATCCCGGGAGATGATGATATGCCGATCCACCAAATCCCGCGGCGGGGGGGTCCCTTGTGAGCCAGGAACGTGACATGCTGAGAACGAGCATGCTGGCGTGCTCGCAACGCGTCGGAAAGCTGCGTCAATCAGTCGGCAAGACGCGCGCACTGTCCCCCCTGACAATTGCGCGTGCACAATCCTTGACGGATGATGAAGGGGAATCGATCGATGCATTGATCTTGCGGTATTCGCAATGTGACCAGTCGCAGGCCCGGGCGGATCAGCTCAACCTCATCATCAGCGAGAGCGAATTCATTGTCTCGGCATTCGAGTCGATCGAGATGTATCTCTTGCGCAAAGGCTTTGCACCATGACCCCCACCCTCCCCCAAGACGCCACCATCCTTGTCGCCGGCGCGCGCGGCATGGTCGGCTCGGCGCTGGTGCGCCGGCTGCAAGCTGGCGGCTACACCCGCGTGCTGGCGCCGGTGCGCAAGGAGCTGGACCTGATGGACCAGTCCGCCGTGTTCGCCTACCTGCAGGCACACAAGCCCCGCTACATCTTCATCGCCGCCGCCAAGGTGGGCGGCATCCAGGCCAACAACACCTACCGGGCCGAATTCCTCTACCAGAACCTGACGATACAGAACAACCTGATCCACGGCGCGCACCTGGCCGGCGTGCAGCGCCTGATGTTCCTGGGCTCGAGCTGCATCTACCCCAAGCTGGCGCCGCAGCCGATCAAGGAAGAACACCTGCTGACCGGCCTGCTGGAGCCGACCAACGAGCCCTATGCGATTGCCAAGATCGCCGGCATCAAGATGTGCCAAGCCTACAACGCGCAGTATGGGCGCCAGTACACCAGTGCGATGCCGACCAACCTGTACGGGCCCAACGACAACTACGACCTGGCCAACAGCCATGTGTTGCCGGCGCTCATCCGCAAGGCGCACGAGGCCCGGCTGCGCGGCGACACCGAATACACGGTATGGGGCACGGGCACACCGCGGCGCGAGTTCCTGTATGTGGACGACCTGGCCGATGCCTGCGTGTTCCTGATGGAGCGCGGCTTTGATGGGCCGCTGATCAACATCGGCACTGGCACCGACGTGACCATCCGCGAGCTGGCCGAGACGGTGATGCAGGTGGTGGGTTTCCCCGGGCGCATCGTGTACGACCACACCAAGCCCGACGGCACGCCACGCAAGCTGATGGATTCGTCGCAGCTCTACGCCCTTGGCTGGCGGCCGACGGTGGCGCTGGATGAAGGGGTGCGCCGGGCGTACGCAGATTTCCAGCGCAGGTAGGCCTTACCGCTGCTCTGCCCCATCACGCAGAAGCACCTGCTGCGGGACAGCAGGCAATCGCCCAGATGCAGAGTGATCGCATTGCATCCCTGGCGGTTTTCGGCCCACTCACCAGGGGCAGGTTTTTCAGACCTGGCGGCGGCGGCGCACCATGGTGCCGATCAGGCCGAGGCCGGCAAGCAGCATCGCGTAGGTGCCCGGCTCGGGGACAGCGGTGACGCTCAGGCCGAACGCGGCGCCAGACTCGACAGCCGAGAAGTCAATCATCCAGTCGGAAGCGCCCGACGCCATCAGCGGGTTGCCAAAATTCAGGGCAAAACCTTCGCCGGACGAGAACCCCATGGAGACCTGGGTGGGCGTCACCACGGTACTGGCCAGCGTGCCGAAAGTCGGGGTCACGCTGCCGTTGGGCGCCTGGAACATGGCGCCACCGGTGAGACGCACGGTCATGCCTTCAAAGTTGTAGCCGGTGAAGTTGTTGATGATGGAGCTGAAGCTCATCGTCGGCGCGATCTCGTCGCGGAAGGTCACAAAGACCAGTGTGACGCGGGTCATGGTGCCGAAATTGATGTCGAACGACTGGGCATCGCCGCTGCCGAAAGACACGACAGAATTGCCGGTCGCAGGCATTGCGAAACTGGAGCCGACGTACTCGACGGCGTGGGCCGCCGGTGCGGCCAACACGGTGGCCAGAGTCAATGCTGCCGAAGAGAAAAGGGTCTTGACTGAAGAGGTTTGCATGGTGGTGATCTCACAAAGGTAGAAACACATCGGCCCGGCGCGGAATTGGCCGCAGCCGGGGCCGGGGCCTGGGACGATTGGCTTACAGCGTGCCGCGGGCCCACGGCCCGCTGATGGCCAGCGTGACGCCGGTGTACAGGTTCACGAACAGCACGCGACCATCCGGGCTGAAGCAGGAGCCCGCCCACTCTGTGTTGCGCTGGTTGCCCGTGGGCGCAGTCGGCTTGCCGACGGCAGCCAACTGGGCGGCAGTGAAGTTGTAGTTGTGCGCGGCAAACGCATACGACTTGCCGTCCGCACGCAGGGCCATCAGCCGCTGGGCCGGCACCGAGATGACTTCGCCCAGCGCATTGCGGCCGGTGCCGCTGCCGTCTTCGTTGAACAACACGCCACCGCGCGGGCTGACGCACAGGTTGTCGGGTGAGTTGCCGACGGTGATGTCGTTGCTGACAAAGATCGCCTTCAGGGTGTTGGTGGCGATGTCCAGCGCCCAGATGCGGCCCGCGCGCAGCGGGTTGGATGTGACCTGCTTGTCGGTGAAGTACACGATGCCGTTGGCGACCCAGCAACCTTCGTTGGCGCCAAAAATGGCGGCGCCGTTGGCATAGGCTTGCCGGTAGGGGCCAGAGGCCGATACCGATGCACCCACACCGGTGATGGCGATGCTGGCGCCGTCGAGATCCGGGTTGGGGATGTCCACCCACTCCACCGCGTATTCCTGGCACAGCGTCGGAGAACGAAGGTCTGCATTCATGACGTCCACCACCTTCAAACCCTGCAGCGTGCCGCCGGCATGCAGGGAGTTGAGGCCGCCCTCGATGTTGTTGGGCAAGAAGCGGTACAGCGTGTTGGCATTGCCCTGGTCTTCGGTCAGGTACCAGTAGCCGGTGTCGGGGTCCAGCGCCGAGGCCTCGTGCGAGAAGCGGCCCATGTCGATGATCGGCTCCGGGTTGACGCTGTTGATGCTCGTGTCGGCCGGCACTTCGAAGATGTAGCCATGCTTGCGGCCAGATTCACTGACAGCGTTGCTGCGGATCTCTTCGTTCGACAGCCATGACTCCCAGGTCGTGCTGCCACCGGCGCAGGGCCGGTAAATCCCCCCCAGCGACGCGTAGCTTTGGATCCAGTTGCCATCGCGCCAAACCAGATTGGTATTGCCGCCGATCTGGTAGTTGGCGCCGGTCTTGGCCGTGTCGTACTTGGCCACCGAGTTCCGGCTGGCGCCAACGATCCGGGAGGCGTCGGTCGAGGTTGAGAGCTCGTGGTTGCGCACCAGCACGATCTCCAGGCTGCGGCCGACGCGGCGCGCACGCACCACGCCCATGCCGTCGTGGGCGCCCGGGGTGATCAGGCCGTCGGTCATCAGGTCACCGCGCCAGCCGTAGGACTTGTAGCTGAAGCCCGCCGGCAGCTGGATCAGCGGCAGGCCGGTGGTCAGGTCGTTGACCGGGGCCAGGGGGCCGTAGGGGCTGGCAACCTGAACCGATGCGGCCGCAGCCACGCAGGCGTCGGTGCTGGCTTCAGCTGTGCGGCTGGCAAGGGCTGCGATGGGGCCGGCAAAGGCCACAGCGATGGCAGAGGCGCCGCCTTTGAGCAGGCCGCGGCGCGACGGGGATGGATCGTGGGGTTCTTGCAAGGTGAAACTCCTGGTGAATCGGTGGGAGGGAGAAACGCCGGGAAAGTGTCTGAGGCGTGAGTGACAGGATCACGGCAGGCGGAGCGTCCGCAATGATCCGTTTGACTCAGCAGGGGCGCCCTGTCGGAGCGGGTTCTCTGGCGGGCCACCAGGAACCCGCGATGATCAACCGGGGCCGCTCCCTCTCGCCTGCGCCAGGCCCTCGAGCGCTTCGAAGTGCTGCCACAACGCTCCGTCTCCGTGGCGTGCACGCCGCTCCTGCACGACGCCCTGGCACGCGGCCCAGCAGCGCACGATGGTGCGCTGCCAGCTTTGCAGGAACAGGCCGGGCTCGAACAGTCGGCCCGCCACCAGCGTGCCCACCAGATCGAACTGGCGGCACACGGTCTCGGCGGCCTTGCGGTCGGCCGGGGTCCAGTCGGCGAATGCGGCGCGGTCCGGCCCGGGATCGGTCAGCGCGTAGAGGCGTTCACGGGCGGCGATGCCCTCGGGTGTCTGCAGGATGTCGTTGACGCGCACATAGGCTTCAAGGTCGATGGCCCGGGTGGACTGGTCGACCTGGCGGCTGCTGTCCTCCAGCTGTCGGCGCTGCAGCATCAGGGTGGCCATCAGCAGCAGGATGGTGCTGAAGGTCAGCAGCGGGTTGAGCGTGCCGCCGAAATAGTCGCCCAGCTGGCCCAGCGTGGAGGCGCGGGTGGGGATGTCGGCCTGGCGCAGCCAGTCGCTGGTCAGCGCCCAGTGGCCGTCAAGCACCAGCACATGGTAGGTGAGGCTGACCAGCCCGATGGAGACCACCAGGGCCAGGACAATCAGGGCGACCAGCCAGCCGGCCAGCGCGTTGGTGCGGAAGGGGGGAAGTGGCATGGGGCGGCTCCGTAGGTTGGAAATGGCAGATTCTTGCGGCGGGCACCGCGTCTGGCAAGCGGCGCATCCGGACGCAATCCCGGGCCCTGCGGGGCGGGGATCTCAGCAGCTGCCGCACACGCGCACCGCGCCCACGGATACAGTGCTGCCATGCACTGCACCCGCGCACTCGTCTGGTTCAAACGCGACCTGCGCCGCCAGGACCATGCAGCCCTGACGGCGGCACAGGGATGTGACGACGTGGCGGGCATCTTCATCATCGAGCCGCAGTGGCTGCAAAGCCCGGAGTGCGACGCCATGCATGTGGCATTCGCGCTCGATTGCCTGGCCGAACTGCGCGAGAGCCTGGCACGGCACGGCATGCCGCTGCTGGTGCGCGTGGGCCCGGCGGTCGAGGTGCTGGCGCAACTGCATGCCGAGCTGTCCTGGACGCACCTGTTCAGCCATGAGGAAACCGGCCCCGGCTGGAGCTACGTCCGCGACCGCGCCGTGGCCGCCTGGTGCGGCAGCCGGGCGTTGCTCTGGCAGGAGTTTGCCCAGACGGGTGTGGTGCGGCGCCTGCGCAGCCGCAGCGGCTGGGCCACCCGCTGGCAGGCGCGCATGGACGCACCCCAGCTGCCGGTAGTGGGCCGCCTGCAGCCCGCAGCCAGCCTGGACCAGCCGCCGCTGCCCACGCTGGCGCAACTGGGCCTGGCGCCCCATGGCCGCATGTTGCAGCCAGCCGGGGAGCGCGCCGCGCTGGAGACGCTGCGCAGCTTCCTGCAGACCCGTGGCCATGACTACCGGCGTGCGCTCTCCAGCCCGCTGAGCGCCACCGAAGCCTGTAGCCGGCTCAGCCCGCATCTGGCCTTCGGCACGGTATCGATGCGCCGGGTGCACCAGACCACCGAGGCGGCGATCGCCGGCACTGCCGACCGCGCCATGGCCCATGCCCTGCGTGGATTTGCCGGGCGGCTACGCTGGCACTGCCACTTCATGCAGAAGCTGGAAGACGAACCGGACATCGAGTTCCGCAATTTCGCGCGGGTCTGCGACGGCCTGCGCGAGGACTCCTTTGACGAGGCGCTGTTCGCCGCCTGGTGCGCAGGTCGCACCGGTTACCCGATGGTGGACGCCTGCATGCGCTCGCTGCGGGCCACAGGCTGGCTGAACTTTCGCATGCGTGCGATGCTGGTGAGTTTTGCGAGCTACCAGCTGTGGCTGCACTGGCGCCGGCCGGGGCTGTTCCTGGCGCGGCAGTTCCTGGATTTCGAGCCGGGCATCCACTGGAGCCAGATGCAGATGCAAAGCGGCACCACCGGCATCAACACGCTGCGCATCTACTCGCCGACGAAACAGGCGCAGGACCACGACCCCGAAGGACACTTCATCCGCCGCTGGGTGCCGGAACTGGCCCGCGTACCCCTGCCCTGGCTGGCACGGCCCTGGCTGATGGACGCCGCCACGCAGGAGGCGGCAGGCTGCCGCATCGGCCGGGACTACCCGCAGCCGGTGGTTGATGAAAAGGCTGCCCTGCAGGCAGCCCGCGAAAGGCTCTACGGCCTGCGCGCCACCCCGCAGGCACGCGCCGAAGCCGATGCGGTGCAGGCGCGCCATGGCTCGCGCAAGAGCGGCTTGGCGCCGACGCGCAGGCCGCGTGGCAACGCGGGTGCGCAAAACGTCGGGGCGGCAAGCGGAATCGCGCCGCAGCAGGCCGATCTGTTTGGCTGAAGTGCCGGTCAGCGCTGACCAGTCCAAGTCGTACCAGTGTGGCTATGTCCTCTCTGTCAATGGCGGCAAAGCGCGCGATCTTGCTGACCGCCAGGTCGAGGGGCGACACAACATGGAGGTGTATGTTCTCCAACCCGAGGTCCAGTGGAATCGCGTCATCGAGGTAATCCTCATGCATGAGGGCAAAGGTGCGTTGTAATTTGTGTCGAAATGGACTGATTCGCGGGCCCCATCTTCCAGCGTGACGTCCACGACCAGATCGCTGGGAACAAAAATGCGGCTGCCAAACTCTGCGTCAACATCGGTGGTGACACGGCTCCCCGTGTAAAGATGAACCGCCATCCCGCCTGCAAGGTACACCCGCAACGGCCTGCTGAGTGCGAGCCGCTCAGACAATTGCCGAAGCAACTCGCGCAGCCCTTCGGCGAGCGCCGTATGGGTATGGAATACCGGCTTGCCAAGCATCACATGCTCTCAGGTGAGCCGGCGAGCGAGCATGTCCCGAAGTCGGGGCAGACTCACCACCCACCCATTGCGGACGACTGCACTGGAAACAAGCCGTTCTTGGGGATGTTCGGTGAAATACCGTTCGCTCGCCTCCCGCAGCCGATGGGATTCCTGGGGGAAATGGGACTGGACCAGAGTCGCTGCAAGCCGGAAAACATTGGCTTCCCTAGGGTCCCTGGGCCCCTGGACATCACCTCTTCCGACCGCAGTACAACGGTCCAGCAACGCAGATTCGAGATCTCGGACACCCATTCGGACATCTCCGGTGACATGAGGCCAACATGTCGGAAAAACCTCACCACTTTCACGAGTTCGCGCGGCGCCACCAATCTCCCACCCCGCCGGGGCGGTAATCGCAGCCGGCCGGAAGCAGGCCTTTGCCGGGCTGGGTAGAGTCCCGCCATGATCCGACCCTTCAAAGGCAACAAACAGTCCCTGCCCAGCAAGCCCTGCGTGCAGTGCGGTCGGCCGATGCAGTGGCGCAAGGCCTGGGCGAAGAACTGGGCCGAGGTGCGGTACTGCTCGGACGCCTGCCGCGCACTGAGGAAGCGGCCACACACCCATGACACCCCCCCCGGCTGACACGCCGCAGCTTCCCCTGCCCGCACGCGTGCGCCATCTGGTGCTGGTGCTGGGCGACCAGCTTGACGACGCCTCGTCTGCGTTCACCGGCTTCGACCCCGCGCAGGATGTGGTGTGGATGGCCGAAGTGGCCGAGGAATCCACCCATGTGTGGTCGGCCCAACAGCGCATTGCGGTGTTCCTGAGCGCGATGCGGCACTTCGCGCAGACCGTGCGCCAGCGCGGCTGGCCCCTTCTGTACACCCGCCTGGACGACCCGGCCAACCGCGGCACCCTGGCCCTGCAGCTGGAAGACGCGCTGCGCAGCATCCAGCCGCAGGCGCTGGTGATGAGCGCACCCGGCGATTGGCGGGTGCTGCAGGCGCTGCGGGCGATGGCCCGCACGCATGCGCTGGCACTGGATGTGCGCGACGACGCCCATTTCATGAGCACCGTGCGCGAGTTCGCCGAACATGCCCGCGGCCGCAAGCAGCTGCGGCTGGAATACTGGTACCGCGCGCTGCGCCGCCAGCACCAGGTGCTGATGGACGGCGACGAGCCCGCCGGCGGACAGTGGAATTTCGACGCCGACAACCGCGAGTCCTTCGGCCGGGCCGGGCCGCCGCCGGACATGCCGGCGCCGCGCCGGTTCCCGCCAGCGGCCCTGACGCAGGAGGTGCTGGCGCTGGTGCGGCAGCGGTTTGGCGACCATCCAGGCCGGCTGGAGAGCTTCGGCTGGCCAGTCACGCGGGCGGATGCGCTGCTGGCGCTGGCCGACTTCATCGCGCACCGCCTGCCGCTGTTCGGCCGCTACGAGGACGCGATGTGGGCCGGCGAGCCCTGGCTGTACCACTCGCAGCTGAGCTGCGCGCTCAACCTCAAGCTGCTGAACCCGCGCGAGGTGATCCAGGCCGCCGAAGCGGCCTGGCGCAACGGCCATGCGCCGCTGGCCGCAGTGGAGGGCTTCGTCCGCCAGATCCTCGGGTGGCGCGAGTTCGTGCGCGGCACCTACTGGACGCAGATGCCGCAGTACCTGGAGCACAACGCGCTCGGCGCCAGGGCGCCGCTGCCGGCCTTCTACTGGAGCGGCACGACCGACATGGCCTGCCTGCGCGACGCCATCACGCAGACGCTCGAGCACGGTTATGCCCACCATATCCAGCGGCTGATGGTGACCGGCCTGTACGCGCTGCTGCGCGGGGTGAACCCCAAGGAGGTGCACCGCTGGTACCTGAGCGTGTACGTGGACGCCGTCGAATGGGTCGAGCTGCCCAACACCCTGGGCATGGGCCAGTACGGTGACGGCGGGCTGATGGCCAGCAAGCCCTATGTGGCCAGCGGCAGGTACATCCAGCGCATGGGCAACCACTGCAGTGGCTGCCGTTACGATCCAGCGGCCTCCACCGGCCCGAACGCCTGTCCGTTCACCACGCTGTACTGGGATTTCCTGGTGCGCCACGAAGCGCTGCTGGCCAAGAACCCGCGCATGGGGATGCAGTTGAAGAACCTGGCGCGGCTGGGAGAAGCCGAACGCGCGGCGATCCAGGTTCAGGCGCAGGCCCATCGGATGGCAGTGGATCGAGCTTCCGCTACAGATGCACCAGGCCGGGATTCGTAAAGGAAATCCCTGCGAATCAAGCACTTGCGAGAAGAGCGGCGGCACGTTGCCGGGCGGGGCCGGGCGCTAGGGGAGCGAAGCGGTCGCGCGTTGCCGTTACGATAGCTCCCCACAGCCACTGCACCAAGGCCCCCTTTCATGAAAATCACTGTCATCGGCACCGGTTATGTCGGATTGGTCTCGGGCACCTGCCTGGCCGAGGTCGGCAACGATGTGTTGTGCCTGGACCTCGACCCGGCCAAGATCAAGATCCTCGAAGACGGCGGCATCCCGATCTACGAGCCGGGCCTGCTGGAGATGGTGCGCCGCAATGTGGCCGCGGGGCGCCTGCACTTCACCACCGACGTGGAGCGCGCGGCCCACTTCGGCACCATCCAGTTCATCGCGGTGGGCACCCCGCCAGATGAAGACGGCTCGGCCGACATGAAGTACGTGACGGCGGCTGCCCGCAACATCGGCCGCTACATGACCGACTACAAGGTGGTGGTCGACAAGAGCACGGTGCCGGTGGGCACAGCCGACGCCGTCAAGGCCGCGATCGACGACGAGCTGGCCAAGCGCGGGGTGAACACGCCTTACAGCGTGGTGTCCAACCCCGAGTTCCTGAAAGAGGGCGCGGCCATCGAGGACTTCATGAAGCCCGACCGCATCGTGGTGGGCTGCAACGACGAGCAGGCGGCGCTGAACATGCGCGCGCTGTATGCGCCCTTCCAGCGCAACCACGACCGGCTGATCGTGATGGACGTCCGCAGCGCCGAGCTGACCAAATACGCCGCTAACGCGATGCTGGCCACCCGCATCAGTTTCATGAACGAGCTGGCCAACCTGGCCGAGAAGCTGGGCGCCGACATCGAGCAGGTGCGCAAGGGCATCGGCAGCGACCCGCGCATCGGCTACGACTTCCTCTATGCCGGCGCCGGGTACGGCGGCTCGTGTTTCCCCAAGGACGTCAAGGCACTGATCAAGACGGCGGCCGACGATGCCGGCATCCACCTCAAGGTGCTGCAGGCTGTCGAGGATGCCAACGATGCCCAGAAACATGTGCTGGGCGGCAAGGTGCTGGCGCGTTTTGGTGGCGACCTGAAGGGCCGGCATTTTGCGTTGTGGGGGCTGGCCTTCAAGGCCAACACCGACGACATGCGCGAAGCCACCAGCCGCGAGGTCATCCAGGACCTGCTGGCCGCCGGCGCCACTGTCACCGCCTATGACCCGCAGGCGATGCACGAGGCCCGCCACTGCTTTCCCGACGAGCCGCGGCTGACCTACGCCGAGAACCAGACAGCCGCATTGGAGGGCGCCGACGCACTGGTCATCGTCACCGAGTGGAAGGAGTTCCGCAGCCCCGACTTCGACACCATCAAGGCAAAACTCAGGCAAGCGCTGATTTTTGACGGGCGCAACCTGTACGACCCCCGGCTGGTGCGGGGCATGGGTTTCGAGTATCTTGCGATCGGGCGCTGAGGCCCGCCAGGACAATCCAGAGCCCATGGCATAGCCCTGGCCGCCTTGCCACGGGGCCGAGGCCCTGCAGGGCCTGAAGTCAACCCCGGGAGAAACTCAAGGTGATTTGTGATTTCCCTTAGTCGCAGTCCTGCCGTGAGTGTATGGCGCAAGGCCATCGGCGATTTGACATCGGCGATTTGACAAGCGCCAAGCATCCGGCAGGACGGGCCTCCCGGCTGGCCCGCCACTCTGCATGCATGTTCCTGCTGGTCGGGGCGGCTGCCGGGTCGGCTCTTGGCGCAGACTACTCCCTGTCCGCTTACGGCACGATTGGCTATACGCGTTCAGACCAGTCATTCACATATGACCGGCTGATCGACAACCGCGGAACGCTGCGCCGCGATAGCGTTGCTGGATTGCAGGCGGATTCCCGGCTGACGGATTCGATCGGGGCGACGGTCCAGATCGTGACAGAGGTTTCCGACCAAGATGAGCGCCAGCACCGCGCAAATGTCGCCTGGGCGTTCCTGTCATGGCGCCCGACGAGCGACTGGCTTTTCAGGCTGGGAAAGCAAAGAATCCCGCTCTATCTTTACTCGCAGACCCATAACGTCGGGGTCACCTACGATTTCGCGCGCCTGCCGATCGAGATGTATTCGATTTCACCGAACAACGACTATGTGGGGGTGTCTTTCAGCAAGACTTGGAATCTCGGGGAGGACGAGGTTTTGCTTGAGGGGCTTTGGGCAAATACGTCCATCAAAGCACGGGTCTGGACCAGGGACGACATACCAGGCCAAAAGACGGCAGGCGCAACCTACCGGGATCTGGTGGCAAAAGGAGTGGCATTCAGCTTGTCGTATGGGCGTAACGACAATCTTTATCGTGCCGGCCTGTATCACGCTGCCTTGAGCGGGCGCGGCGACAAGACTATTGGTGTCAATTTTCCGTTTGTCACCATACTGCCGGGCGTCGGATACTACCAGCTGTCCTCTCTGCTGCCGGGACCAGGCGTTCCACAAATCAAGAAAGTGGACCTCTCTATCCTGAGTCTGGGCGCGGATGTCAATATAGGGTCTGGTTATCGACTGGCGGGCGAGTTTGCCAGAACAGTAATGAACAGAACAGAATTCAATGAGACGGCCAACCGGGGATACATCTCGCTTGCGAAAAAAACTGACCGCTGGACACCTTACACATACGTTGCAGCAGTGAGGTCAAGATCACGCACTCTTGAGTTCCATAACGCAGTGAATTCAAACGCTGTCCCTGCCTTCGTTCCTGGCGCTGCATTGATAAACGCTTCGCAGCGGGTAGCCGCAGACCAAATCCGCGTACAAGATCAGTATTCAACAGCCATAGGCCTCAGCTACAGGATTGCAGCCAGCCAGATTCTCAAGGCTGAATGGATGCGGGTGCGGGTCGGCAAGGTGTCCAGCCTCGTCGATGCACCCAGTGGGGGAGACATCCGCAACAAGAACATCAACGTGTTCTCCCTGTCCTACAGCTTCGCATTTTGATGGAATCATCATCATTGGCCATGAGGATTCGCTTTGCCATCCTGTCGACGATGCTCCTCAGTTCGGCATTGGCGCATGGGCAGGTCGTGGTTGTCATTGGCAACGCCAGTGTGAAAAAGGTGGACGCCACCTCCGTGTTCCGGATCTACACAGGGCGTACTTCCGAGATTGATGGTGCTGCCATCTATGCGGTAAATGCCCCCACCGGAACCCCCATACGCAATCGGTTCCTGGCAAGTTGCCTGCAACAGGATGAAAACCGCTACACGGCACACTGGACGGTGCGCAAGTATGTCGGCAAGGGCGTTTCCCCCCGAGAATTTGCAAGGAGCGCCGATGTCCTCAAATATGTCGCCACGACCCCGGGCGCAATCGGCTACATGGAAGAGTCCGAGCTTGTGCCTGGCGTGAATGTGCTTCTGCGGTGCGGGACCACCAACAACAAATCACCGTTGGGTTATGCGGTGGACATGATCGTGAGCCATTGGAGCCGCATGTTGCATGGAGATTGAGCCGCCCATGCCCCCAGCACCACCACGGGCGACGATATTGATCGTCGACGATGTGCCAGCCAATGTCGCGTTGCTGGTGGAGATTTTCCGGCCCCTTTACCGGACCATCGTTGCAACCCAGGGCCACAAGGCACTGGCGATCGCGGCATCCGGCGCGCCACCCGACCTGATCTTGCTCGACGTGATGATGCCGGGGATTGACGGCCATGAAGTATGCAGACGGTTGAAGGCATCCCCCACAACCCGATCGATTCCAGTCATTTTTGTAACGTCCAGGGGGGAGGAACAGGACGAGGCGAAGGGCCTGGCAACCGGTGGCGTCGACTACGTCACGAAGCCAATTGCGCCCGCGATTGTCTTGGCCAGGGTCAAAACCCACCTCGCCGCTGCCAGCCATGCGAAAGAGCTCGAGTCCTTGGTGCAGAAACTCGAGCATCAGGCGCGTGAACTGCAGGCCTTGAACCAGACACTGGAGCAAAGGGTTGCCCAAGGCATCGATCAGGTGCAACGGCTGGACCGGTTGAAAAGGTTTTTTTCCCCTTCGGTCGTAGACGTGTTGTTGGCCGGATCCGCGGAGGACCCCATGAAGAGCCGCCGCCGCGACGTTGCAGCGGTCTTCGTCGATCTTCGTGGATTTACCGCATTCACGGAGTCTTCCGAACCGGAAGACGTTCTGGCCGTGATCTGTGAGTACCATGAAGCCATGGGCGAACTGGTCATGGCCTATGGCGGAACCGTCGAACGATTCGCTGGCGACGGCATCATGGTCTATTTCAATGATCCGGTCGAGGTCGCCAATCCTGCGGCGGTTGCCGTCAGGATGGCCATCGACATGCAGCTGCGATTCAAGACGCTGGGCGATGGCTGGCAAAACCGCGGCTACCAGTTGTCCATGGGCATCGGGATCGCGCAAGGATTCGCCACCATCGGCGCCATCGGGTTCGAGGGGCGCAGAGATTACGGGGTGATCGGCACGGTCAGCAATCTGGCTTCGCGTTTGTGCAACGAGGCGCTGGGTGGCCAGATCCTGGTCTCCCAGCGTGTCAGCGGCGCCATCCTGGACTTCGCGAATGTGCAGCCGGCTGGTGACCTGGACCTCAAGGGTTTCCGCCGTCCCATGGCCGCTTATGCCGTGCTGGGTTATCGCGAACCCGTCGGCGACGTGTGAAACCGGGCCACTGAACATGCGGCTTCGCCAATTTGCCACGTGGCTGTTCGCCCTGGTCCTGATCCTCCTCGCCGCCAACGCCCTGATCCTGTTGCTGGTTCAAGGTTCCTACGATCAGGTCGTGGCTGCGCAGGACCATCGGCAGCGCAGCCAGTCACAGGTGGACAAACTGCACCGGGAAACCGAGCAATTGGCGCGTCTGGTCCGTGCGTACACAGCCACGGGCGAGCCGGAATACTTGCTGCGCTACTACGACATCCTGGCGATCCGGCAGGGCGAGAAGGTGGCGCCGCCGGGGTTCGCCTCCAAGTCCTACTGGGACGATGTCGACGCGGGACGGATCACCCACGCCATCCCCGAGACCGGCCAGACGGTCTCCATTTCGGACTTCATGCATTCATTGGGTTTCAGCCAGGCCGAGTTGCTGGCCCTCACGCGCATTCTGGAGGCCACTACCGCCATGACCCAGGTGGAGCAGCGAGCCTTCGCCGCGATACAAGGCTTGTACAACCCCGACACACAGAAATTTGTGGCGGACGGCGAACCGCGCCTGGACTATGCCAGCCAGCTGGTCTACAGCGATGAATACAAATTGTTGAAGGCAAACCTGTCGCGCGCCGTGGATGGCTTGGCGGCCTTGATCGACACCCGTACCAGCGCCGAAGTGGCCACTGCACGGGTTGCCCTGGAAACATGGATCCTGCTCTCGATAGTCTTCATGGGCGGCACCATCGTGATGGCCCTGGTGGCGCATCGTGTGATCCGGATCAAGGTGCTTGTGCCGATTGCCAAATTGGGAAAAACAGCTGAGCGGATTGCCTCTGGCAATTATGCGAAGGCGGTCGAACCGATGCAGGGTGTCCATGAGCTGGAGGCGCTCGGTCAGACGGTGCACGCAATGGCGGGCGCCATCCATGAGGATATCGAACGGCGCGAGAGGTTTCAGGGCGAGCTGCAACTGGCCAGACAACAGGCCGAAGACGCCACCCATGCCAAGTCCATGTTCCTGGCCAACATGAGCCATGAGATCCGCACACCGATGAATGCCATTCTCGGAATGGCCCATCTGGCGCTCGGAACCGATCTGAACACGCGGCAACGGGACTATGTGAACAAGATCCATGAGGCGGCGAAGTCGCTGCTCGGCATCATCAACGACATTCTCGATTTCTCGAAAGCCGAGGCCGACAGACTGTTGCTCGAGAACAGGCGCTTTCGTCTCGAGGATGTCGCGGCGAGTTCAGTGTCGCTCCTGCGCCAGAGGGCGCACGAGAAAAACGTTGAACTTCTATTCGACGTTCCCGACCGGCGCCTGCTCGGTGACCACTGTGCCTTGATGGGAGACTCGCTTCGGCTGGGCCAGGTGCTGACCAACCTGATCTCCAACGCCGTCAAGTTCACCGACAAGGGTTTCGTCAAGCTGAGCGTTTCGATCGAAGAACGCGACGCGGACTCCATCTTCTTGCGCTTCTTGGTACGCGATACCGGAATTGGCCTGACACCCAGCCAGATCGAAGGCCTGTTCCTTGAATTCACGCAGGCGGATGGCTCGACCACCCGCAAATACGGCGGTACCGGCCTTGGGCTGGCGATTGCCAGACGGATCGTGGAACGGATGCAAGGCACGATCTGGGTGGAAAGCGTGCCGGATGAAGGGTCGTCTTTCATGTTCACCGCGCGGTTCGCGTTGGCGCCGGAGGCTTCTCCACAGGCACTTGCCTGGCCCCGGGCTGGCAATCTGCGGGTGTTGGTCGTCGACGATCAGCCAGAAGCGGGTCAGGCACTCACGGCCATGCTCAGGGCTTTGGAAATCGGCACCGCCACTGGCGGGATCGTGGTGTCCGCTGGAGATGGGGCCACCGCGATGGCGATGATCGAAAGCGCGTCACACGCCGAGCATCCCTATGACCTTTTGATCATCGACTGGGGCATGCCCGGGCCCGATGCTGCCGGCCTGCTCAAGGCATTGCGCGAAACCGGTGCATCCGCAGTACCCGAAACGGTCGTTGTGACGGCGTACGACTCCGACAGGGTTCACGAGACTGCCGACGCCCTGGGGGCCACACTGTTTCTGGCCAAGCCAGTCTTGCCAGAATCCTTGCGCGGGTTGATCAGGCAGATGGCCGGGCTGGGCCCACGGGCGAACGCGCCGAGCACTCCGGTCCAGGCGGGTGATGCATTGCTGGGGCTGCATTTTCTGGTGGTTGAGGACAACCGGATCAACCAGCAACTGGCCAGGGAGCTGCTTCAGGCATGGGGTGCGAACGTCGATGTGGCAGACGATGGTCAGCAGGGCCTGGATCTGCTCTTGGGACACGCCCCAGACCACTATGCGCTGGTACTGATGGACTTGCAGATGCCTGTTCTGGACGGGTACGAAACCACCCGCCAGATCCGGTCGGACGAACGCTTTGCCGACCTGCCGATCCTTGCCATGACCGCCCATGCAATGGCGCAGGAGCGCGAACGCTGCATGGTACTGGGCATGAATGGCCATATCGGCAAACCGGTCGACCCGCACCTGCTGTATGCGAGCTTGGAGAAACTGGCCAGGCCAGGTTTTCCGCTGCGCCCCGGCCCGACGAGCCTGCTGGCCAATTCGCATCCTGCAAACACGCCCGAACCTCCTGACCCACCTGTGGAGCTTGCAATTCTCGACACGAACGCCGGACTGCGCCATGCGAACGGCAACAGGTTTCTGTACAGGCGCCTGATGACGGAATTCTTGCGCGACCATGCTGGATTCAATGCCAGCATCCGCGCCATGCTCGAGGCGGGCCGGTGGGACGACGCGACACGCCTTGCACACACGTTCAAGGCGCTCTGCGGGTCGCTGGGTGCCGGGCAGTTGCGCACGCTGGTCGCTGCATTCGAGAGCACTTTGGGCCGGCGCACACTGGACATGTCGATCCAGCAGCTTGAACCAGTGAGGATGGCCCTGGACGTGTTGGCAAGGACACTGGCCGCGCAGGTGCCCCTGGAGTCCGACGCCCGCGAATACCAGGAAGATCCCCGGGGTGCGCCCGGGCTGCCCGCTTCGCACCTCGACCGAGAAACTGGCGCGCGCCTGTCAGACCTGCGTCATCTCCTTGCACAGAACGATAGCGAGGCCGCCACACTTTGGGCATCCATGCACCCCAGTCTTGCAGATTGTTTCCCTGGCATCCTGCTTCGCAAAATGACACACGCAGTGGAGCAATACGATTTTGACCAAGCGCTGGAACTGGCCGACGCACTTGAACGCTCCATGGGTCCTGACGACAGCCGCTCCAACGACGCCACACCGTGAAAGATCTGACACGGCGCCGCCGAGTTGACAGGCAGAGCGCCCGACACGGCGCCATTGCCCCGAAATCGCCATTTTTATGGTCCACAATGGGAATTTCACTGTCTCCAAGGACTTGTGCGACATGGCAATTCTCGTCACCGGTGGTGCCGGCTTCATCGGCAGCAACTTCGTACTGGATTGGCTGGCTGGCTCGGATGAGCCCGTCATCAACCTCGACAAGCTGACCTACGCCGGCAACCGCCAGAATCTTGCCCCGCTGGACGGCGATGCGCGCCATGTGTTTGTCCACGGGGATTTCGGCGACGCCGCGCTGGTCGACCGGCTGCTGGCGGAGCACCAGCCCCGGGCGGTGGTCAACTTTGCCGCCGAGTCGCATGTGGACCGCTCCATCCACGGCCCCGGCGAATTCATCCAGACCAACATCGTGGGCACCTTCCACCTGCTGGAGTCGGTGCGGGCCTACTGGGGTGGGCTGCCGGAAGATGCCAAGGCGGCTTTCCGGCTGCTGCATGTCTCGACCGACGAGGTCTACGGCTCCCTGCAGAAGAACGACCCGGCCTTCACCGAAAACCACCGCTACGAGCCCAACAGCCCGTATTCGGCCTCCAAGGCGGCGAGCGACCACCTGGTGCGGGCCTACCACCACACTTACGGGCTGCCGGTGCTCACCACCAACTGCTCCAACAACTACGGCCCGCTGCACTTCCCCGAGAAGCTGATCCCTCTGATGATCGTGAACGCGCTGGCCGGCAAGCCGCTGCCGGTGTATGGCGACGGCCAGCAGATCCGCGACTGGCTCTACGTGAAGGACCATTGCAGCGCGATCCGCCGCGTTCTGCAGGCCGGCCGTGTGGGCGAGGTCTACAACATCGGTGGCTGGAACGAGATGCCCAACCTGGAGATCGTGCACACCGTGTGCGCGCTGCTCGACGAACTGCGTCCGCGCGCCGATGGGCAGCCCTACACCACCCAGATCAGCTTCGTGACCGACCGCCCGGGCCACGACCGCCGCTACGCGATCGATGCCCGCAAGATCGAACAGGAACTGGGCTGGAAGCCGGCCGAAACCTTTGCCACCGGCATCCGCAAGACAGTGCAGTGGTACCTGGACAACCAGGCCTGGGTGGCCAACGTGCAGAGCGGCGGCTACCGCGACTGGATCAGCAAGCAGTACGGTGCAAAGGCCGGCGCATGAAGATCCTGCTGTTGGGCCGGGGGGGTCAGGTGGGCTGGGAACTGCAGCGCAGCCTGGCCGTGCTGGGGGAACTGGTGGCGCTGGACTTCGACCCGGCGGGCAACCCGCAGGGCCTGTGCGGCGATTTCAGCAACCTGGACGGCCTGGCAGACACCGTGCGCCGGGTCGCGCCGGACGTGATCGTCAACGCGGCTGCCCATACCGCAGTCGACAAGGCCGAGAGCGAACCCGCGTTCGCCCGCCTGCTCAACGCGCTGGCGCCGGGGGTGCTGTCCGCCGAGGCACAGCGCATCGGCGCCTGGCTGGTGCACTACTCCACCGACTACGTGTTCGACGGCAGCGGCCAGCGACCCTGGCGCGAAGACGACGCCACCGGCCCGCTGAGCGTGTATGGCCGCACCAAGCTCGAAGGCGAGCAACTGGTGGCGCAATGCAGCCGCCACCTGATCCTGCGCACCAGTTGGGTCTATGCGGCGCGTGGCGGCAACTTCGCCAAGACCATGCTGCGGCTGGCCAGGGACCGCGATGCGCTAACCGTGATCAACGACCAGTTCGGAGCACCCACCTCGGCCGAACTGCTGGCCGATGTGACCGCGATCGCCATCCGCGCTGCGCTGGCCCGGCCGGCGCTGGCAGGCCTGTACCACTGCGTGGCCGGGGGCGAAACCAACTGGCACCAGTACGCCTGTTTTGTGCTGGAGCAGGCCCGCGGGCTGGGCTGGCAGCTCAAGGCCGGCCCGGCGCAGGTGGCCGAAGTGGCCACGGCCCAGTACCCGACGCCTGCGCAGCGCCCGCTCAATTCGCGGCTGGACACCACCCGGCTGCAATCCGCCTTCGGGGTGGTGCTGCCACACTGGCAGGTCCACGCCCGGCGCATGCTCCAGGAAATCACCCCCACCCCAGCACCATGACCCAGACATCCCCACCCGCCCCCACCAGCCGCCGCAAGGGCATCATCTTGGCCGGGGGCTCCGGCACACGCCTGTACCCCGCCACGCAGGTGGTGAGCAAGCAACTGCTGCCCATCTACGACAAGCCCATGATCTATTATCCGCTCAGCGCGTTGCTGCTGACGGGCATCCGCGAGGTGCTGGTGATCTCGACGCCGCAAGACACGCCGCGCTTCGAACAGCTGCTGGGCGATGGCAGCCAGTGGGGCATCACGCTCAAGTACGCGGTACAGCCCTCTCCCGACGGACTGGCACAGGCCTTCCTGATCGGCGAGGAGTTCCTGGGCGACAGCAACTGCGCGCTGGTGCTGGGCGACAACATCTTCTACGGCAATGATTTTGCGACGCTGCTGCAACGCGCCGATGCACAAACCCACGGTGCCACCGTGTTCGCCTACGCGGTGCAGGACCCGGAGCGGTATGGCGTGGTCGAGTTCGACGCCAGGGGCCGTGCCGTCAGTCTGGAAGAAAAGCCGAAAACCCCCAAGTCCCGGTATGCCGTGACGGGCCTGTATTTCTACGACAGGCAGGTGGTGGGGCTGGCAAAGCAGATCAAGCCGTCCGCGCGCGGCGAGCTGGAGATCACCGACCTCAACCGCCTGTACCTGGAGCAAGGCAGCCTGGACGTGCAGACCATGGGCCGGGGCTATGCCTGGCTGGACACCGGCACGCACGAGTCGATGCTGGAGGCGAGCCAGTTCATCCACACCATCGAAAGCCGCCAGGGCCTCAAGGTGGCGGCGCCGCAGGAGATCGTCTGGCGCAACGGCTGGATCACCGACGCGCAGCTCGAGGCGCTGGCGCAGCCCCTGGCCAAGTCCGGCTACGGCCAGTACCTGTTGCGCCTGCTCAAGGAAAAAACGCTGCCATGAAAGCCACTCCCTGCGCGATCGCAGACGTCCTGCTGCTCGAGCCGCGGGTGTTCGGCGACGACCGCGGCTTCTTCTTCGAGAGCTTCAACCAGCGGGCCTTTGGCGAAGCCACCGGTCTGGACCTGCAGTTCGTGCAGGACAACCACTCCCGCTCGGCACGCCATGTGTTGCGCGGCCTGCACTACCAGGTGGTGCAGCCGCAGGGCAAGCTGGTGCGTGTGGTGTCCGGCGAGGTGTTCGACGTGGCGGTGGACATCCGGCCGGAGTCACCCACCTACGGCCGCTGGGTCGGCGAGGTCCTCTCGGGTGCGAACAAGCGCCAGCTGTGGGTGCCGCCCGGCCTGGCGCACGGCTTCCTGGTGTTGTCCGAAACAGCCGATTTCCTGTACAAGACCACCGACTACTACGCACCGGCCCATGAACGCTGCATCGCCTGGAACGACCCCCGTCTGGCCATCGGCTGGCCGCTGAACGGGCACACGCCGGTGCTGTCGGCCAAGGACATGGCCGGAGCTCCCTTCCTGCCGGCAGACAAGACCGTCTGACACATCCTTCACAGAAACCACCAAGCACGACCCCATGCCCTTGCTGTACCTCGTTGCCGGCGCCCGGCCCAACTTCATGAAGATCGCACCGATCGTGCGCGCCTTGCAAGCCCACGGCGGGATACGCTTCAAGATCATCCACACCGGCCAGCACTACGACCGCGAGATGAACGACGTCTTCTTCGAAGAGCTCGGCATTCCGCAACCCGACGTGTTCATGGGGGCCGGCGGCGGCAGCCATGCGCAGCAGACTGCCAAGATCATGGTCGGCTTCGAGGAACTGTGCGAGGCCGAGCGGCCGGACGCGGTGCTGGTGGTGGGCGACGTGAACTCCACGCTGGCCTGTTCGATCGTCGCCAAGAAGCTGCAGATTCCGGTAGCGCATGTGGAGGCCGGCCTGCGCAGCGGCGACATGGCCATGCCGGAGGAGATCAACCGGCTGGTCACCGACAGCATCTCGGACTGGTTCTTCGTGACCGAGCCCAGCGGCGTCGACCACCTGCGGCGCGAAGGTAAGGCCGAGGATGCCATCCATTATGTGGGCCATGTGATGGTTGACAACGTGCTCTACCAGGCACAGAAACTCGCCCATACCGACACTGCCGGCTTCGAAACCAGCGCCTTCAAGGCGGCGCACAGCGGCAGTGGCAGGCGCTACGGCGTGGTCACCCTGCACCGGCCCAGCAACGTGGACGACGCGGCCATGATGGCGCGCATCGGCGGTGCGCTCAAGGACATCGCCGCCGAGCTGCCGCTGATCTTCCCGGTACATCCGCGCACCCGCGGCAACCTGGCGAAGTTCGGCGTCGACCTGGGCCCGAACATCACGCTGGTGGGTCCGCAGGCCTACATGGCCTTCCTCAACCTGTGGAAGGACGCCGCCGTGGTGCTCACCGACAGCGGCGGCATGCAGGAGGAAACCACCGCGCTCGGTGTGCCCTGCATCACCATCCGCGAGAACACCGAGCGCCCGGTCACCGTGGAAGAAGGCTCCAACGTGCTGGCTGGCACCGACCCGGCCGTGATCGTCGCCGAGGCGCGCAAGGTGCTGCGCGGGCAGGGCAAGCAAGGCCGCCGCCCGCAGCTGTGGGACGGCAATGCCGCCGTGCGCATCGTCGACATCCTGGCCGGGCATCTGGCAACACGCGGAGCCGCCCATGGCTAAGGTGTTTGTCACCGGCGGGGCAGGCTACATCGGCAGCCACACCTGTGTCGAGTTGCTGCAGGCTGGCCATGAGGTGACCGTGTTCGACAACTTCTGCAACAGCCAGCCCGAGGCCCTGGTGCGGGTGCAGGACATCACCGGCCGCATGTTGCGGGTGGTGCAAGGGGACATCCGGGACGGCGCGGCCCTGGTAGCGGCCCTGAAAGACAGCGCGGCCAGCGCCGTGGTCCATTTCGCCGGCCTCAAGGCGGTGGGCGAATCGGTCGAGAAGCCGCTGGCCTACTACGACAACAACGTGCTGGGCACGCTGCGCCTGCTGGAAGCGATGGGGCAGTGCCACACGCGCCAGCTCGTGTTCAGCTCGTCGGCCACCGTCTATGGCGACCCGCAGCGCCTGCCCCTGACCGAAGACCACCCGCTGTCGGCCACCAACCCCTACGGCCGCACCAAGCTGGTCATCGAGGACATGCTGCGCGACCTGCACCGCAGCGACGCCGCCTGGCGAATCTGCATCCTGCGCTACTTCAACCCGGTCGGGGCGCATGCCAGCGGCCGTATCGGCGAGGACCCGCAGGGTGTGCCCAACAACCTCCTGCCCTTCGTGGCGCAGGTCGCAGTGGGCCAGCGCGAGCAGGTCAATGTCTGGGGCGACGACTACCCCACGCCGGACGGCACCGGCGTGCGCGACTACATCCATGTGGTCGACCTGGCCCTGGGCCATCTGAAGGCGCTCGAACGCCTGCAGGCCCATGCCGAGTGCCGCGCGATCAACCTGGGGACAGGCACCGGCTACAGCGTGCTGGAGATGATCGAGGCCTTCGGGCAGGCCAGCGGGCGGCCGATTCCCTACCGCATCGCGGAGCGTCGTGCCGGCGACATCGCGGCCTGTTATGCAGATCCTGCTGACGCAGCGCAACTGCTGGGCTGGCGCGCAACACGCGACTTGCAGACAATGTGTGCCGACGCCTGGCGCTGGCAAAGCAGCAATCCGACGGGTTACCGCAGCGCACCTGCCACCTGACCCCACCCCACGCAACTACACAAGGAAACACTTCGACGATGGCAAAAGGAATGATCCTCGCAGCGGGCCAAGGCACCCGCGTTCGCCCGCTGACCAACGACCTGCCCAAGGCCATGGTGCCCATCCTGGGCAAGCCGGTGATGGAATACCTGATCGAGCACCTGGCGCGGTACGGCGTGAACGAGATCATGGTCAACGTGGCCTGGCACCATGACAAGATCGAGCAGTATTTTGGCGACGGACACCGCTGGGGGGTGCAGATCGGTTATTCCTACGAAGGCGTGCGCGACCACGGCGACGTGCTGCCCAGGCCCATGGGCTCGGCCGGCGGCATGCGCCGCATCCAGGATTTCGGGGGCTTCTTCGACACCACCACCATCGTCTTGTGCGGTGATGCCCTGATCGACCTCGACATCGGCGCCGCGCTGCATGAACACAAGGCAAAGGGCGCGATCGCCAGCGTGGTCACGCTCGACGTACCGCTGGCAGAGGTCAAGAACTACGGCATCGTGGTGGCCGAGCCCGACGGGCGCATCCAGTCCTTCCAGGAAAAGCCCGAGCCAGAGGATGCCAAGTCCACCCTGGCGAGTACTGGCATCTACATCTTCGAGCCGGCCGTGCTGGAGCGCATTCCCTCTGGCAAGGTGTATGACATCGGCTCGCAGCTGTTCCCGCAGCTGGTGGCCGAGAAGCTGCCCTTCTATGCGCAGAGCCGCTTCTTCAACTGGATCGACATCGGCCGCGTGAGCGACTACTGGTCGGTGCTGCAGCGCGTGCTGCGTGGCGAGGTCGCCCAGCTGAACATGCCCGGGCGCGAGATCCGCCCGGGCGTGTGGGTCGGGCTGAACACGTCGATCGCCTGGGATGCGGTCAATATCCAGGGGCCGGTGTACATCGGCTCGGGGGTGCGGATCGAGCCCGGCGTGCGGATCGTGGGCCCGGCCTGGATCGGCCATGGCTGCACGCTGCGACATGGCGCGATGGTGACGCGCAGCATCCTGTTCGAATACACCCGCATCGGCGCCGGCATGCGTTTCGACGAAATGATCGTGTCGCCGCAGTACTGCGTCGACCGCCACGGGCAGACGCTCTACCAGGGCGATGACAATGCCGTGCTGCGCTGGGGCGACGCACGGGGCTGACGCCCGGTTACCAGAACCCACCTTACCCGCTGCTTCACCACCAGACCATGCAAATCCAACCCGTTGTACTGTCCGGCGGCTCCGGTACCCGCCTGTGGCCGCTCTCGCGCGAGAAATACCCCAAGCAGCTGCTGCCCCTGATCGGCGAAGACTCGCTGCTGCAGGCCACCGTGCGGCGCACCGACGGCATTGCCGGCTTCGCGCTCGCGGCCCCGATGGTGGTGTGCAACGAGGAATACCGCTTTGTCATCGCCGAGCAACTGCGACTGATGGAGCGCCCCGGCACCATGGTGCTGGAGCCGATGGGCCGCAACACCGCGCCGGCACTCACGCTGGCGGCACTGGCGGCGGCGCGCGATGGCGCAGACCCGGTGCTGCTGGTCATGCCTGCCGACCATGTGATCACCGACGCGGATGCCTTCCGCAACGTGGTGCGCCAGGGTGCGGACCTGGCCACCACCGGAGCGGTCGTCACCTTCGGCATCACGCCGGATGCGCCCGAGACCGGTTATGGCTACATCCAGGCGGGCGAAGCCTGGGGTGGGGCCGACGGCACGGCGCGACGTATTGCACGTTTTGTCGAGAAGCCGGATCTGGCCACCGCGCAGTCCTACCTGGAACAGGGCTCCTACCTGTGGAACAGCGGCATCTTCATGATGCGCGCGTCGGTGTGGCTTACCGCGATCGGCGCCTGCCGGCCCGACATTCTGGGTGCCTGCACCGCCGCCTGGGACAAGGGCACGCGGGACGGCGAGTTCGTGCGCGTGGCCAAGGACCTGTTCGCCGCCTGCCCCAGCGACTCGATCGACTATGCGGTGATGGAGCGCATCACCGGCGTGGCAGCGTCGGCCGATCTGCCCGCCGGCGTGGTGCTGCCGCTGCAGGCCGGCTGGTCCGACGTCGGCGCCTGGGACGCCCTGTGGCAGGTGCTGCCCAAGGACACCGCCGGCAACGTGGCCCAGGGCGACGTGTTGCTGCACGACTGCCAGGACACCCTGGCGCTGTCCGACGACCGCCTGCTGGCCTGTGTCGGCGTGAGCGACCTGGTGGTGGTGGCCACACCCGACGCCATCCTGGTGGCGCACAAGTCCCGTACACAGGACGTCAAGAAGATCGTCGACACCCTCAGGCAGCACAAGCGCACCGAAGGGCAGATCCACCGCAAGGTGTTCCGCCCGTGGGGCTGGTACGACAGCGTCGACGCCGGCGCGCGCTTCCAGGTCAAGCGCATCGTGGTCAAGCCGGGCGGCACGCTCTCGCTGCAGATGCACCACCACCGCGCCGAGCACTGGATCGTGGTCAGCGGCACGGCCAAGGTGACCAAGGGCGATCAGACCTTTCTGGTGTCGGAGAACGAATCCACGTACATTCCGTTGGGGACGACCCACCGGCTGGAGAACCCGGGCCGGGTGCCGCTGGAGATGATCGAGGTGCAGTCGGGCTCCTACCTGGGCGAGGACGACATCGTGCGTTTCGAGGATGTGTATGGCCGATAAGCGGGCTGGCATGCCGTGAAGAAGGGGCTGATCGCCAGCGCCCACAAGCAGTGGCGCCTGGCCTTGCGCAAGGCGTTCGCGCTGTTTCCGCGGTCGCTGCGGTTCGCCATCTTACGATCCTTCGTCGAGTGTGATCCCAAGCCGGAGGACCGGCTCATCCTGAAAATTGCCGAGACCCGCGAGGAACTGGAGCAGTGTTTTTCGCTGCTGCACGACGCCTATGTGGGCGAGGGCTATATGAAGCCGGCCCCCAGCGGACTGCGCGCCACCATCTACCACGCGCTGCCGACCACCACCACGCTGTGTGCCAAGTGGGACGGCAGGGTGGTGGGCACACTGTCGCTGATCCGCGAGAGCCTGTTCGGTTTTCCGCTGCAGGCAATCTTCGACCTGACCGAGATCCGGGCGCGCGGCGGCAATATTGCCGAGGTGTCGGCGCTGGCAGTGCACAAGGACTTCCGCAAGACCGGGGGGGCGATCCTGTTCCCGCTGATGAAGTTCATGTACGAGTACTGCACGACCTTCTTCGACACGCGGCACCTGGTGATTGCGGTGCACCCGACCCGCATCGAGATGTACGAGTCGCTGCTGTTCTTCGAGCGGCTCACCGAGAACAAGGTCGACAACTACGACTTCGCCAACGGGGCACCGGCAGTGGGCGCCTCGCTCGACCTGAAACACGCGCCGCGCAAGTACCGCGAGGTGTACGGCAAGAAGGCTCCCCGCAAGAACCTGTATGCGTACTTTGTGAAGGTGAAGCTGCCCAACATCGTGTTGCCCGGGCGGCGCTATTTCACGACCAACGACCCGGTGATGACGTCCGAACTGCTGGACCACTTCTTCAACCAGCGCACCCAGGTCTTCGAGGGGCTGGGCATGCGCGAGCGCATCATGCTGCATGCCATCTACAACCTGCCCGAGTACCAGAAGATGCTGCCGAGCATCGACACGTCGGAAGACAGCGGCCTGGGAGAATGCGGTGGCAAACACTTGCGCCAGCACCAGCGGTATTCGCTCAAGTGCCCGGGCACCTTCGAACTGAAGTCCCCCGAGGGCAAAACCATGGTCACGAAGCTGCAGGTGGTGGAACTGTCCAAATTCGGCTTTCTGGCCCATGCCAAGGAAGAGCTGCCCACACGCATGTGGGGCACTGCCAGCATCCAGCTGGGGAACGCCGAGGAATCCACCGTGCGGGCCATGGCCGTGCGCGGCAAGATGCACGACGGCCGGGGCTTCTACGGCTTCACGCTGGCCGAGCCGGATACCGCGTGGCGCAAGTTCGTGGGGGCGCTGACGGCCGGCGTCACCCATGAGGACCTGGACAACGCGACCCGCTTCCTGGCCGACTGACCAGCTCGACTTCCCCCGCGCAGCACTACTTCGACGCTGCCGCGCGCTCTATCAGCTGACGCACGAAGCGCGCGGGGATGGCATAACTGATGCCGGAGGGCTGGCTCAGGGCCGATTCGCGCGTGTTCTTAAGCAGTACCATGTTCAGCACTCCCAGCACCTCGGCGCTCTCGGGGTCGAACAGGGGTCCGCCGCTGTTGCCGGGGTAGGCGGTGGCGTCGAGCTGGAAAATGTCGAAGGCACCGGCCCGTACGCCGCGGATGGCAGCATCCGAGAGCTGCCCGGCATTGGGCGCCGGCAACACGGCCGGCGTGATCGATGACACGATGCCACGGTGCGTGACCGGCGTGAAACCCAGGGTCCCGCCGATCGGGAATCCCATGAAGGCGATGGCCTGGCCCTCCCGCACCACGTCGGAATTGCCCAGCACCACCGGCGGCACCGGCTGACCCTCGATGCGGAGCAAAGCCAGGTCATGGGGGCGGCTGGTGTCAAGCACGGTGGCCTGTCGCATGCTGAGCTCCTGACCGGTGGCGCCAGAACGTACCTGGACCATCAGGGAGACGTCGGACGTGGCCTCGGCGGCAGGTGGCAAGACATGGAAGTTGGTGACCACCAGGTTACCCGGGCCGACAACAAACCCGGTGCCACGCAGGCGGAAGCGCGGGGCATCGGTGGCACGGTAGGTGCCCACGATGGCGATGGACTGCCGGATTCTGGCCACGGAATCGGGCAGGCTGGCATGCGCTGGCAGGCACGCCGCCAGGGCCGGGAGGCCGGCGGACCGGAGCAAGGTTCGACGCCGCATTGCTGGCTCTCGGGCTTGCAGCCGCGTCAGTGCGTCAAAGTGTCTTCAGCAGACTCGCCACCTCGGCCTGGCCACGGAACTTGTCGCCGAGCTTGGCCAGTTCGTCGAGCTCCTTGCGGGCGAGGTCTTTCCTGCCGCCCTTGATGTGGATTCTGGCGAGGTTGAGCTTGTACAAGGCCTGGTCAGGCTCCTTGGCAAGGGCCTTGGTCTGCCAGTCTAGCGCCATGGCGTAATCGCCCTTGTCGGAGTGAAGAGTGGCCAGGGTATCCATGAATGCCGCCTGGTCGGGGGCTATCTCCAGGGCTTTCTGGGCCATCGGAATGGCGCCTTCACGGTTGAGTTTGCCGCCGATCCAGGCAAGATTGTTCATCACGATGGCATTGCGCGGCTGCCCGCGCAGCACTGCCGTGTACTGCTTTTCCGCCTCCGGGTAGTCCTGGCGCGCAGCGGCCGTGTCGCCAAGATGCATGCGGAACACCACATCGGCAGGTTTGTCTTTCAGCCAGGCGGCCGAGAAACGGTCGGCTTCGTCGCGCTTGCCACCGGCCATCAGGGCGCTGTGCGCCTTGATGGCCAAGATGGGGGCCGGCGCTGTCTTGAGCCCCGTGCGATAGGCGTCTGACGCAACGAGCCAGTTTTTCTGGGCAACCGCAATGTCGCCTTCCAGCAGATAACCGTCAGGCCGATTTGGCAACTGCTTCTGGATGTCTCGGGCTATCCGGACCGCATCCGCATAGTTCTTGTCGTCCACCGCGAGCGCAATCAGGCGCTGCTGTACCTCGACGTTGCCGGGTTGAACCGTGAGGGCTTTGCGCAGGCTGTCGGCGGCGGCACGTTTGTTGTTGGCGGCCATGTGGGTATCGGCGGTGCGCACATGCGGCAGGGGCGAGGCGGGCTGCAGGCTGGACAATTTGTTGAAGGCGGTCAGCGCCTGGTTGGTATCGCCATTGGCCAGCAAGGCGCGGCCCAGCGCGTCCTGCAACTCTGGGCTGTTGGGCATCGCGGTGGCTGCATTCTGGGCGGTGGACAAAGCAAGCTTTGTATCCTTGTTGCGCAGGTGGAATTCGATCAGCAGAAGGCGCGGGCCCGGTTCGGTCGGGTTGGCCGTGATGGCCCGGCCCACCAGCTCGGCCACTTCTTCCTTTGGGCCGCCGGAACGCGCACGCAACTCGGCAAGGGCCAGCAGGGATGGGCCGTTTTTCGGGTCCTTGGCCAGGACGGCCTCGAAGCGCTTGCGGGCTTCGTCGGGCTTTTTCTCGGCCATATCCATCGCGGCCAGGCTGGCCACCGAGGCGAAGTAGGTTGGGTCGAGTTCCAGCGAGCGCTCGAAGCTCTTGCGGGCGCCCGAAGTGTCCTTCCTGGCCAGCAGCGTACGGCCGCGCAGGTTGTGCGCCATGGGTTTGTCGGGCTGCTTTTTCTCCAGGCTGTCAATGGCCTTGAGGGCCTTGTCAAGCTCATTGCGGCGCAGGTGGGCACTGATGAGCGCCATTGTCGCCGTTACGCCGGTTTCTGAGGCTGAAATCTCCTGCAAATCGGCCAGCCCGGCTTCTGTGCGACCGCTGGCCAGTTTTGTCACGGCCACCGAGGTGCGGGTGCGTTCGTTCTTCGGATCCTGCCTGGCAGACCGTGAGAAGAATTCCTCGGCGCGCTTGGCATCGCCGCTTTGCAGGAACACCTCACCCAGCAGGGCATTGAGCGAGGCGTCGAGCTTGTCGGCCTCCTTGATGAAAGGCTGGGCGGTTGCCAGCGCCTTGGCCGACTGGCCCGATCGCATGTAGACGGTGGTCAGCAAGCGGCGGGTCAAGGTGACAGCAGGGGCCATTTGCAGGCTCTTGGCCAGATAAGATTCGGCCTGGAGCAGTGACCTGGCCTCCAACTCGACAGCCCCCGCCAGCTGCAGCGCCATCGGGTTGTCACCCGAAACTCGCATGAGTTGCTGCGAGCGCTCCTTGGCGAGCTGGATGTCGCGCTTCTGGTAGGCCAGCATGGTGTCAAAGAACAAGGTCGACGGCGTGCCGGGGGCCACCTTGCGCAGGGCCACCATCTGCTGCTCGGCCTCATCGAGTTTGCGCTCGCGCAACAGCTGCGCGAGGATCGACGTATGCCCCTCGATAAAACCGGGCTTGATCTCCACCGACTTGCGGTAGGCTGCCAGCGCAGCGACCCAGTCTTTCTTGCCGAAACCCAGGATGTCGCCTTTCAGGCGATGGGCGTCCACGCTGTTGGCGTCGCGGGCCAGAATGCCTTCGACCTGCGTGAGCGCGCCATCAAGATCCTGCTTGACCGCCTTTTCGCGCGCCTGGATCAGCTGGGCGGCCACGTTGTTCGGGTCTGCAGCCAATGCAGCAGCCAGCGCGGCCTGGGCGTCTGCCGGCTTGCCCTGCGCGGCATAAGCGCGCACCAGCGCCATCTTCAGCTCCGCCTGCGCGCCGGCGTTGCCCAGGGTGGTGCTGCCGAACTCGTCAGTCAGCTTCTTGAACTGCCCTTGAGCGGCCATGGCCTGGGCCAGTGGCGCAGCGACTGCGTCCTGCGGATGCTTGAGCGCCAGCGCCTTGCGCAGCTCGGTTTCTGCGCCGACGACATCCCCGCTACGCAACAGGGCCTGCCCCAGGAGGAAACGCGCCTCGGCCATCTCGGGGTTTTCCTGCAGGGCATTTTTGAGCTGGATCACCGCAGCCTTGGTGTCGCCCTTGGCCAGGTAATCGCGTGCCGAGGCGACCATCGCCTCGGGCTTGTTGCCGCCGCAGGCAGCCAGAAGCAGGGCGGTGGCCAGCGCCGCCAGGGTCGCCCGGGTGCGGAAGAAGTCTGGAGAGTGTTTCATGGTGGTTCTTCCCTTGGAGTGCGGGCGTGAAGGCTGGCTCTGGCCCCTATTTGAGCCCCAGCCGGTGCATCAGATCGTACAAGGTAGGCCGGCTGACGCCAAGCAGTTCTGCGGCCTTGACGATGTTGCCGTTGACGCGGCCCAGCGCGGCGATGATGGCGCGCTTTTCGGCTTCGTCGCGGATGGTGCGCAGGTCGAGCGAAGCGGTGTCCTGCTCGGCCGGTGGCGGCGCCAGGCCGATCTCGTCCAGGCTGATCTGGTTGCCGTCGGCCATGATCACTGCGCGCTTGACGCAGTTTTCCAGCTCCCGGATGTTGCCGGGCCAGGGGTGGGCTTCGATCGCGCGCACCGCATCGTCGCTCAGGTGCATGCTGCTGCGGTTCTGCTCGTGGGCGAAACGCCGCACGAACGCATGGGCCAAGAGGGCCGGGTCGCCGACGCGCTCACGCAGCGGCGGGATGTTGATGACGATCTCGGCGAGGCGGTAATACAGGTCTTCGCGGAAGCGGCTCTCCTTGGTGAGGGCCTTCAGATCCTGGTGGGTGGCGCAGACGATGCGCACGTCGACCGGGATCTCCTGGCGCCCGCCGATGCGCTCGATGGTGCGCTCCTGCAGGAAACGTAGCAGCTTGGCCTGCAGCGAAAACGGCAAGTCGCCGATTTCGTCGAGCATCAGGGTACCGCCGTTGGCGGTTTCGATCTTGCCCAGTGTCTGCTTGGCAGCGCCGGTGAAGGCGCCCTTCTCGTAGCCGAACAGCTCGCTTTCGAGCAGGTTCTCGGGGATGGCGGCGCAGTTGATCGCCACAAACTTGCCCGCCCTGCGCTGCGAGGCCTGGTGCAGGCCGCGCGCCAGCACTTCCTTGCCGGTGCCGCTTTCGCCCAGCAACATCACGGTGGCGTTGCTGGTGGCGACTTTTTCGACCGTGCGGCACACCTTGAGCATGCCCGGGTCGCGGGTCATCAGGCCGGACAGCGAATCGGGCGGCTGCATGGACTGCAGGCGCTTGTTCTCGGCCTGCAGCTCGGACAGCCGGAAAGCGCGCTCGACCGTGAGGTTGAGCAACTCGGGCTCGAAGGGCTTGGCGAAGAAGTCGTAGGCGCCCAACGCCACCGCCCGCAACGCGTTGGCCTGGTCGTTCTGGCCGGTGAGCACGATGACCTTGACGTCCGGGTCGGTGGCCAGCATCTGCTCGAGCAGCCGGAAGCCCTCGGAGACGGAGTCCGGGTCGGGCGGAAGGCCGAGGTCCATGGTGACCACGGCCGGGTTGCTGCGGCGCATCTGCACCAGCGCCGATTCGCGGTCGTTCGCGGTGACCGACTCGAAACGGTCGAGCGACCACTTGATCTGTTTCTGCAGCGCCAGGTCGTCTTCGACGATCAGCAGCGCGCGCGATTTGTCAGTGCTCATGAAGCTCCGAGAGGTTGCAGATCCGAGTGCCGCTGGAGCTCGAAAAGCGGCAGCAGCACGGTGACGATGGTTCCACGATTGACTTCACTGTCCACGGTGATTTTTCCGCCCAATTCTTGCACGTACTGAAAACTCTCATAAGCGCCGATCCCCATGCCGGCCTGCTTGGTGGTCTGAAACGGCTTGAACAGCCGTTCGCGCACGAATTCTGCCGACATGCCATGCCCGGTGTCACCCACCTCGATCATGGCCTGACCGCGCGAGCGGTCGAGCCTGAGCCAGACGCGGCCGGTGGCATCGGTCGCGTCGAAGGCGTTCTGCACCATGTGACCCACGATGCGCTCAATCCGTTCCGCATGGCCGCGCGTCACGACCGGCTCGATCACGTCGAGTTCGAGCAGATTGCCGCGGTCCGCCGCGACCGCGGCGATACGGCGAACGATCGCATCCAGGTCGACACCCACCGCCGTGCCGGGCGGAGTGGCGCCCTCCCGCAATTGAAGCATCAGTTGGCGCATGCGGTCCAGCGAATTTTCAACGGTCAACAGCATGTCCTGCTGGAACTCGGGATTGTCATGCAGGCGCTTGGCGTTTTTCATCATCAACGACAGTTGGGTCACGATATTCTTGAGATCGTGCACCACAAAGGCCGACATCCGGTTGAAGGCATCGAATTTGCGCACGTCGAGCAGGGCTTCAGTGGCCTGCATCAGCGCCAGGAAGCTGGCCGCCTGGCGCCCGGCGGTCTTGAGCAGGTCGTTGACCTCCCAGTTGACGTCCACCCGGGCCCGCGCCTGGGCCAGCACCACGAAGCCGATCATGTCATCGGCCACGGTCAGGGGCACGATCAGCCACGCGTGGGGGGTCTCCTGGAGCCACCCGGGCAGGGCCAGTGGGCCATAACGCCGGGGAAAGGACCGGTATTCCTCGAGGTTGACGACCCATCCGCTGCTCTTCAGGAAGCTGCTCAGGGAAGAGTCGGCCTCTTCGACCTGGCTGCTCTGCACCATGTTCCAGCGAGCCGTCTGCAGATAGCCGGCGTCGCCACGGTTCTTCATCCAGAGTGCGCCGCCAGGGCTGTCGAGCATGTCGGCCAGGCCCCGGATGACCTGTTCGCCCATTTCCTGGGGCGAGTTCTTGGCCGACAGCGTCTGGGTGAAACGCAGCCATTCTTCGCGGTAATCGTAGCGGTAACGGAAGAAATGCTTGCCCAGGAACACCCGCACACGGGCCCGCACCGAGCCCGACAGCGCCAGCACCCCCATGCCGACCAGCCCCAGGAACACCAGGCCCAACTGCAGTGCCCTGCCCCACTCCCCCCCGAAAAACCGCACGTAGTAACCCACGCCGGAGATGAACAGCAGGTACATGCCGGCCATCACGAGGGTGGCCGAGTGGAATGCCGCCTTGCGCGAAATCTGGATCTTGGCCAGCCAGTCGCCCCGCCGCGAGGTGGACAGCACCAGGAAAGGCACGACCAGCGCGTGCACTGCGCCGCGGATCGCGTAACCATCGGTGTCGAGCCGGTTGAACAACACGGCTTCCGAATACAGGTACAGGTCGAACAGGAAAGCCCCGGCAAGCCCCAGCGACAGCGGCTTGATGTTCCAGCGCGAGTCTTCGGAGGCGTTGCGGAAGAACTGTTCGAGCAGCACCATGGCCATCAGCGGCAGCGACAGCGCACTGAACAGGCGCAGCTTGCGCAGCAGCTCGACCGCCCCCCCGCCGCTGGCCGACATGAGCTGCAGCAGCACCGCCACCGACAACACCAGCAGGGAGGCCCAGCGCAAGAAGGCCTGGATGCCGTCGCTGTGCTGGTCGCCGCGCTGCCGCAGCAGGGCCAGCAGGAACCAGAACCAGCCGCCGTAGCGCAAGGCGTCCACCAGATGACCGAGGCGCAGCAGGTCGCGGTGGCTTGTCCATGTCGCCGCCACCATCAGCCAGGCCCAGCCGGCGCTGATGGCCAGTGTCAGCAGCAGCAGCGGGCGCAACCGGTCGCGCGGCGGGCGCAGGTAACCCTGCAGGACCAGGGTGGCCGCAAACACCGTATACAAAAGCGCCGCCACCCCGTAGCTCCACAGGATCAGCACATCGTTGTCGGTTTCCATCCCTGCGGGTTCCCGGTTCGGCGGCCGCGGCTGGCGTAGCGCCGGCTACTGGGCGCCCTTGGCCGTCAGCACCACGCCCACGGTCTCGAACAGGATCACCAGGTCAAGGAACAGGGTGTGGTTCTTCACGTAGTACAGGTCGTACTGCAGCTTTTCGGCGGAATCTTCGACCGAGGCGCCGTAGTGGTAGCGCACCTGGGCCCAGCCGGTCACACCGGGCTTGACGCTCTGGCGCACGGCGAAATAGGGGATCTCCTGTGTCAGCTTGTCCACGAAATACGGCCGCTCGGGGCGCGGCCCGACCAGGCTCATGTCGCCATTGAGCACACTGAACAGCTGCGGCAACTCGTCGATGCGCAGCTTGCGAATGATGCGCCCGACGCGGGTGACGCGGTCGTCCCGCGCGGACGCCCAGCGGGGCTGGCCGTCCTTTTCGGCATCGGTGCGCATGCTGCGGAACTTGACGACATTGAACAGCCGCCCATTGAGGCCCACGCGCTCCTGCAGGTAAAGGATGGGGCCGCCGCTCTCCAGCAGGATCAGCAGCCCGGTGACCAGGATGACCGGCGAGGCCAGCACCAGCAGGATCAGCGCGCACACGATGTCGAAAAGCCGCTTGACCACCGTGCGCAGCAGCCCCTGGCTGAAGCCGTCGCCGAAGATCAGCCAACCGGCCGACACGGAATCCAGCCGGATCTGGCCCAGGGTTTTCTCGAAATGGGTGGCCATGTCGACCACGCGCACGCCATGCAGCTTGCAATCGAGCAGCTCGCGCAGCGGCATGCTGCCGCCACGGCGCTCGGCCAGGGCCACCACGATCTCGTCGACCTGCTGTTCCATGACGATGTCGGTCAGCGACATGTTCTGCGACAGGATGCCCCAGGCAGACACCTCGGCCACGGCTTCATTCGGGCTGGCGTAGTAACCGACAAGATCCACGTGGGGATCGGACTTCTGCAGGGTGCGGCCGACCAGCTTGGCGCGGGTACCGGTGCCGAAAACCAGCACGCGCTGACGCATCATCGAGGTGGCACCGGCATGGCTCACATGCACGCGGTGCCAGATCATGACCAGCAGGCCGACGATGATCGTCACGGCCATCAGTCGGCGCTCGGCGCCGCCCATGGACACAAAATGAAGCAGCACGTAGGCCACCGGCAACATCAGCACCATGAACAAGGCGCCCCGGGCCCAGGACTGGGGTACCGAGCGGTTGTGGACGCGCTGGTAAAAGCCCAGGCCGGCGTTGATGACGAGCGCCAGCACCCCCAAGATGAGCGCCGAAGACAGCGCTCTGGGAACGGCGGACAGCGGGTCGGCCGAACTCCAGTGCACGGAAGCCAACACCGCACCCAGCACCAGGCCAAAATCAAGAAACAGCTGGGCCAGCGTGCGCCGGTGGATGTAGTGGTTGAATATCTTGATCATTGTTGGCCCGGATACTACACGCCAGCCCTACACCAGCACTTCGGTGCAGGGGGCGTGGCCCAAGAATGCCTGCGGGCTGGCACTGGCGCCATAGGCGCCGGACTGAAACACCACGGCCAGGTCTCCCACATCGGCCACCGGCAAGGCCATGCGGTCGGCCAGCAGGTCGAGCGGGGTGCACAGCGGCCCGACCACCGAGGCGGTTTCCGTGTCGGAACCGCCTTGCCGGTTGCCGATGGTGACCGGGTAGTTCTTGCGCACCACCTGGCCGAAGTTCCCGGAGGCCGACAGGTGGTGGTTGAGGCCACCGTCCGTGACCAGATAAACCTGCCCGCGCGAGACCTTGCGGTCGACCACGCGGGTGACGTAGATGCCGGCCTCGGCCACCAGGTAACGGCCCAGCTCGATCACCAGCTCGGCCTGTGGCAGTTCGGTCTTGGCGCGGCCCAGCAACTGGCGCAGGTTGTCGCCGATGGGCAGCAGGTCTAGCCGCTGCTCGCCAGGGAAATAGGGAATGCCGAAGCCGCCGCCCAGGTTGAGGAAACGCACCGGTGCAGGCGCGTCCTGCGCCAGGCGCACGGCCAGATCGAAGGACTTTTGCTGCGCTTCGCAGATGGACTCTGCGCGCAGATTCTGGGAGCCGGCGTACAGGTGGAAACCCTCGAAGGCCAGGCCGGCGCGGCCGATGGCGGCCAGCAGCGCGGGCATCTGCTCGACATCGACACCGAACTGCTTGGGGCCACCGCCCATCCGCATGCCTGAGCCCTTGAGCTCGAAATCGGGGTTGACGCGCACCGCCACCCGGGCGGGTACGCCGAATTCGGCGGATGCGGCCTGCAGCACGGCGATCTCGCGCGCGGACTCGAGGTTGACCAGCACGCGCGAGGCCACCGCCTGGCGCAGTTCGGCATCGCGCTTGCCCGGGCCGGCAAAGCTGACCTCGGCCGGATCGGCGCCCGCGTCCAGCGCCACCTTGAGTTCGCCGGCGGAGGCGACGTCGATACCGTCCACCAGGCCGGCCATGTAGCCGACGACGGCCGGCATGGGGTTGGCCTTCATGGCGTAGTGCAGCTTGATCGGGCGCGGAAGGATCGCGCGCAGCATTTCCACCCGGGCCCGCAGCAGGCCGCGGTCATATGCGTAGAACGGCGTCTGCCCGACGCGGGCTGCCAGCAGGCTGAGGCGCTCGCCGCCGACCAGCAGCTCGCCCCCCTGCACCGGAAACTGGTCCATCGGGGCATGCACCGGGAGCGCGCGGGGGACAACAGACATGGGCAGGCAGCTTCGCAGTAGTGGATGTATGGGGAGGGTCAATGTGCGCCGCGGGCCACCCAACCGGCGGCCAGCAGCTTGCGATCGATCTTGCCATTGGGGTTGCGTGGCAAGGGGCCGGCGACGAACTCTATGCCCGCAGGCACCATGTAGGCTGGCATGTGGATGCGGCACTGGGCCAGCAGCGCCGGCGCCAGGGCGGCCATGTCCGCCGGAACACCTTGGTCGCCGTCAGTGGCGGCGGGGGTGGCGATCACGTGGATGGCCTGGCCCAGGGCCGGGTGCTCCACGCCAAAGGCCGCACACTCGCCCACCAGCTTCGTGGCGTAGACGATTTCCTCGACCTCGGTCGGGCTGACCCGGTAACCCGAGGTTTTCATCATCTCGTCGCGCCGGCCGATGAAATACAGAAAGCCCTCGGCGTCCATCCGGACGTTGTCGCCCGAGAACACGGCGTATTCGGGCAGTTGCAGGCCAGGGGAGCGGCCGGGCGCATCGGGACGCAGCAGCTTGTAGCGCTCGGCGGTTTTCTCGGCGTCGTTCCAGTAACCCTGGCCCACCAGCGCACCGCGGTGAACCAGCTCGCCCGGTTCGTCCGGGCCGCAGGGGGTGCCGTCTTCGCGCAGCACCAGGATCTCGGCGTTGGGAATGGCCTTGCCGATCGAATCGGGGCGGCGGTCGACCTCTTCGGGCGGCAGGTAGGTGGAGCGGAAGGCCTCGGTCAGGCCGTACATCAGAAAAGGCTTGGCCGCAGGGACCCGGTTGCGCAACAGGATGAGCGTCTCGCGCGGCATGCGCCCGCCGGTGTTGGCGAAGTAGCGCAGATGGTCGTTGATGCCGGCCGGCCACTCCAGCTGGGTCAGCTGGATGTAGAGCGGCGGCACGGCAGTCAGGCCGGTGACCTTTTCACGCTCCAGGGCCTTGAGCACGTCGCGCGGCATCAGGTAGTTGAGCAGCACGACGCGGGCGCCGACGTGGAAGGCAGTGGTGAGCTGGCTGAAGCCGGCATCGAAGGACAGGGGCAGCGCTGCCAGCAGCGTATCCGAGCGGGTGTTTTCGAGGTAGCTGGCCACGCTCTTGGCGCCGGCGACCATGTTGCGGTGGGACAGAACGACCCCCTTGGGGCGGCCGGTGCTGCCGGAGGTGTAGAGGATGGCGGCGAGGTCGATGTCGATGATGCGGTGGCCGGGGCGCAGGGGCGTTGCCAGCAGCTCGGACCACTTCAACGCGCGGACGGCCGATGCCGGCCCCTCGGGTGGCTGAGCGGTGCCATCGGTCACCACCACATGGCGCAGATCGGGGCAGGTGGACAAGACCTCGCTCAGCAGGACCAGGCGCTCTGGTGAGGTGACCAGCACGCGGACGTTGCAGTCCTGCAGGATGAAGGCGACCTGCTCGGGCTTGAGGATGGGGTTGACCGGCACGAACACCGCACCTGCGGCCGTGGCGCCAAAGCTGGCCACGACGGTTTCGACCCGCTTGTCAAGATAGATGGCAATGCGCTCGGAGCGCTGAATGCCGAGCGCCAGAACGCCAGACGCAAATTGACGCACGGCAAGGTCGAGCGCACCATAGGCGACGGAGGCCCCGTGCCCGCCCAGAGCTGGTGCCGAAGGATTCTTGAGTGCGGACTCGGCAATCAGTTCTGGCAGCAGGATGGATTCAGGCATGGCAAAGAGCAAACGTGGAAGCTGCAGGAGCGGGCAGGCCACCGGTTGGCAAAAAGTATCTCACAGCGACAGCACGGCAATGGCACCTAGAATACAAAGCACTTGACGGGCCGACAGCCAGGAGTTTGTTTTGGATATTACACAAGAAGTGCTTCGCATCCTTGACGAGGTGCTGAGCCTGGGCGGGCGCAGTGCCAACTTTGACCGGGAAACGCCGTTGTTGGGGGCTATCCCCGAACTGGATTCGATGGCGGTGGTGTCTTTGATCACGGCGCTGGAAGAGCAGCTGGGCCTGACCGTGGACGATGACGACATGGATGGCGCGACCTTTGCCACCGTCGGCGCCCTGGTCGATTTTGTCAATGGCAAGCTGAGCCCCTGACCCGCCGGGCAGACGGCGCACCACAGCCACCGATTCGTGCCGACACCGCAGACCGACGCGTTCTTCATGCCCGCCGGCGACGAGCCCGCAGGCCAGCGCTTCTGCCTGTATCACCAGCCAGCACCAGGTACAGCCGCACTGGGCAGCGTGGTGTATGTGCACCCCTTCACGGAAGAAATGAACAAGTCCCGGCGCATGGCCGCGATGCAGTCCCGAGCGCTGGCACAGGCGGGCTATGCGGTGCTGCAGGTCGACTTGCTGGGATGCGGCGACAGCTCTGGCGACTTCGGTGATGCCAGCTGGGATGACTGGGTGGCGGACGTACTGCGTGCCTGCCAATGGCTGGGCGAACGCAGCAGCGCGCCGTTGTGGTTGTGGGGGCTGCGCGCAGGGTGCCTGCTGGCGGCGCAGGCCGCACGGCAGTTGCCGACCCCGTGCAACTTCATCTTCTGGTCGCCCACGCCTTCGGGCAAGACGCAGCTGCAGCAGTTTCTGCGGCTCAAGGCAGCCGGGGACATGCTGGGCGGTGGTGCCAAGGGCGTTACAGAGGGGCTGCGCCAACAACTGGCGGGCGGCCAAACGGTCGAGATTGCGGGTTATGCGCTCTCCCCGGGTCTGGCGCAGGGTATGGAACAGGCTATGTTGGCCCCGCCCGCAGCATCACAGCCGTCCCTGGCCCAGCCTGGCCGACTGGAATGGTTGGAGATGTCGACGCGCGAAGACGCCACCCTGAGCCCGGTCGCTCAGAAGGCCATCGAACAATGGGAGCAAAGCGGTTTCGCGGTGCGTAGCCACATCGTCAATGGGCCGTCATTCTGGCAAACCACCGAGATCGAGGATGCCCCGGCATTGGTGGCTGCTACGCTGGCTGCCGTTACACCTCCCCACATGATGCATCCGGTGGCAGCTTGAAGTACTCCGAGAAGGCAATTTCGTTCGTCTGCCAGCAGGAAAAGCTGGTGGGGATCCTGGCCGAGCCAGAGGACTCCGCCGCCCCTGCCACCGGCGTGATTGTCATCGTGGGCGGCCCGCAATACCGTGCGGGCAGCCACCGCCAGTTTGTTCAACTGTCGCGCGCACTTGCTGCGGCGGGCTACCCGGTGTTGAGGTTTGACTACCGGGGTATGGGCGACAGCTCGGGGGAACTGCGGGATTTCCTGCAGGTGACGCCCGACATTGCAGCGGCCATCGATTCGCTGCAGCAGTTGGTGCCGTCCATCAAACACGTCGCGTTGTGGGGCTTGTGCGATGCTGCGTCGGCGGCGCTGCTGTACTGCCACGACACTCGGGATCCGCGCGTGCGTGGCTTGTGCTTGGTCAACCCCTGGGTGAGGTCGGAAGTGAGCAGGGCGCGTGCACAGGTGAAGCACTATTATGTCGACCGGCTCAGGCAGAAAGAGTTCTGGGTCAAATTGCTTTCCGGTCGGGTTGCCCGCAGCGCATTGACAGGATTGGCGCATAACGTCGCAACTGCTCTCTCTGGCAAGGGCAAGGCGGCGCCGGCCGGGAATACGCTGTTCCAAGACCGTATGGCAACTGCTTGGCAGCGCTTTGATGCGCCGATGCTCTTGTTTCTGAGCGAAAACGACTACACGGCAAAAGAATTCTGCGAGTATGTGGATACGAACTCTGCTTGGGCGAACGCACTGAACAGGCCAAATCTGATCAGCCACGAGCAACCCGGGGCGGACCACACGCTTTCGCAAGAAGAATACAGGCTGGCAGCCGAAAAGTGCACAGTCACCCTGCTGGGAAAAGTTGATGCCTTGCCAGATCGTGGGAAATAATCTGTGATTCAGCGAGGAGCCCTTGTGCAGCCATTTGGTGCGGCTCCTGCTTGACGGCGAGCAATCGAAACCCTTAGGCCTACCGTTACTGTATCCCTTGCAAACACTACCCAAAGGCCCAGTTCTCAGCTGGTCGTATTTCCAAAATTGGGGTGCCCCCGTGCCCCCAAGCGTGGAGAACTTACGCCACATCGCGTTCACCACCAGTGGCCGCGGGGCCATCTACCAAGCGCTCCTGCAGATGGATCTGACGCCTGGCAGCAAAGTGATGGTGCCAACCTATCATTGCCCGACCATGGTGGCGCCGATCCTTCTGGCAGGTCATCAGCCTGCATATTTTGGAATCAGGGCAGACGGCTTGCCAGACATCGAGCACATTGATTCCGGTTTGGCGGCCCAGGCGCAGGCAATGATCGTATCGCACTATTTTGGGCTGGCGCAGTCCCTGCACGAAGTGCGGCAATGGTGCGACGGCCACGGCATTGCATTGATCGAGGACTGCGCCCACTGCTACTTTGGGCAGGCTGGGGAACGCCCGATCGGCGCATGGGGCGACTATTGCACTGCCAGCCTGTCGAAATTCTTCCCCGTGCCGGAGGCCGGTTTGCTCGGCTCACAGACCCGTCCCATCGCGCCGTTGCCCTTGCATCGACAGGGGTTCAGGGCCCAAATCAAAGGCTGGGTCAATGTACTCGAAACTGCCGCCAAGTACCGGCGCCTATGGGGGCTTAACCGGATCTTTGGAACCATCTCCCTCCTGAAGCACAAAGCGCGCGACAACCCCCCCAGCTTGGGCAATGGAGTGTCAGACCCGGTCGGCCAAATGATGGCATCGTGCGACATGGCGCGTATCGGCCGCCAACCGCTGGCGGCGTCCGTGCTACTGCGCAACCTGCTCCCACGCGGGCGAATTGTTGCCCAGCGCCAGCGCAACTTTGGCATATTCGCCCAGATGCTGGCTGACCTTCCGGGCGCAAGGGCTCTGGTCGGAATGCCGTCCAAGCCCATGGCGCCCTATGTTTTCCCCTGCTGGGTAGACGATGCCGACCGGGTATACAGGGCGCTGCGTGACGAAGGCATACCCGTGTTTCGCTGGGACCAGATCTGGCCAGGCACTCCCCGCCTGGCACAGGATGTCGGCGCCGACTGGAGCCGCCATGTTCTGCAGTTACTATGCCATCAGGATCTTGGCGAGAGCGACATCCGGCGTTCGGCGGCCCGGCTGATCGCACTGTTGCAGCAACCCCCCGAAACCCCCAAGGAAAAACAGGCACCATGTCGGAACTGATCTGGAAAGACGCCTCCGCCCAAGCTTTGTTGCAGGATTTCGCGCTCAGCGAGACATGGGACCGCCTCAACAAGGAGCGCTCCGACCTCCCCTTCCTGAGCAGCCTGGCGGTATTGCCGGCCCTGAAAGTGTTCGGCCAGGGCGACGAACGCCTGCTCACCGCGCACGACGGCGGCCGCTGTGTGGCGATGCTGCTGCTACGCGATGTGGGCAAGCTGCGCTGGCAGACCTTTCAGCCATCCCAACTGCCCCTGGGCGTCTGGGTTGCTGCGGCTGGCCTTCCAGTGCAGGAAATCGCGAGCAGCCTGCTGCACCAGGGGCCCATGAAGCTCAGCCTGAGCGTGTCCATCACGCAGGTGGACCCGCTCTTTGCGCCCAGGGCCGAAGACTCGGGGGACAACCGGCACGACGACTACATCGACACCGCCTGGGTCGACATCGAAGGCACATTCGACGATTATTGGGCTGCACGTGGCAAGAACCTGCGCCAGAACATGCGCAAGCAGCGCAACAAACTTGAAGCGGAGGCGGTGGGCGTGCAGATGCGCGTTTTCCGCGACGCCGCAGACATGGCGGGTGCCATCGCCCGGTATGGCGCGCTTGAGGCGCAAGGTTGGAAAGCCCAGGAGGGCACCGCCATCCACCCCGACAACGACCAGGGCCGGTTTTACACCGAGCTGATGCAAGGCCTGGCGGCCAGGGGGGAAGCATCGGTGTACGAGTACCTCTTTGGCGACAAAACCGTAGCCCTCAACCTGTGCGTGCAGCGGGGCAAAACGCTGACCATCCTCAAGACCACGTACGACGAGTCCATCAAGGTCTACTCGCCCGCGTTCCTGCTCAACCAAGACATGATGCAGGCGCTGTTTGAAGAGCAGCAGATCAAGCGGCTGGAGTACTACGGCAGTGTGATGGAGTGGCACACGCGCTGGACCGACAACCGGCGCACGCTGTACCACCTGACCACATTCCGCAATGGGATGGTGAAGCGGCTGGCGGATTCGCTGTCGGCACGAAGCGCCTCAAAGTGACAGCACGAACCGCTCCCTGCAGTTCCCCACCCAACCAATCAGGTCACTGCCACCGAGCCTGACCATGCCGAAGCCCAATAGGCGGGGAATTGTCGGAACAGGGAGATTTTTCGCCTTTCCAGCGTGCCGCAACCACACTGTTCGCTGGGCTATCGAACATGTCCGCCTTGCGATGGCCCAACCTCATGCCTGACAATAACCAAAACCCGGCCGCGCCTTTTCTAGAAGGCAGCAACCACCATAGGTCGGAATTGTCACTCCCGGCAGGTATGGCCGCGAGCTGTGATTTTGAGAGGCAAAGATGAGCAACTTGCGAATGTTTTCACTGCTGATGCTGATGCTGATGCTGATCCCACATTCTGCCTTCGCGCAGAATCAGGGGAACAACTGTGGCTCGCTGGAAAATGGTTTCGGGCCCTTCGATTACCGGGCAGAACGTGGAAAAACTGATGGGAGTGGTACCCACGAATACAAGCTTCATCTGGTTGAAAGCACCCATTTCACTGCGTCTGTAGAGGCCTTGACCAGAGGCAACAAGGCAGTGGACCCGGGACCCGACATCGACTACACCCTGCGCGCCTTTCCCAACCACCATCGCGCGCTCATGGCTGTCATGCGGCTGGGGGAGAAAACAAAACCCAGACGTCCTGTCGGCTTGCGCTACGACTACGATTGCTATTTTGAACGCGCTGTAAGGTTTGCGCCGGACGATCCCATTGCCCGAATGATCTATGCAACGCATCTGGTCAAGGTTGACCGACAGGCTGAAGCTGTGCGTCATCTGGACCACGCGACCACCCTTGCTGCCGATAGCCCGTTCACGCACTACAACCTCGGCCTGATTTTCCACGACATGAAAATGTATGACAAGTCGCTTGCTCGCGCCCATCGGGCGATCGAGCTTGGCTTTCCCAAAAAGGAACTGCGAGACTTGTTGACGGCCGCCGGCCAATGGCGTGACCCACCGGCGGCCTCCACAAAGGCTCAGGATTAGCAACAGGGATTCGACAGCGACTGGTGTCTTCCAATCTCCGATGCATCACCCAATGCCAAGATGTCCAGCGCCAGGTCGGCAAACTGTTATCTGCAACAGGATTTCGACGCTACATCGCAATGCTGCGACAGCCAACCGGCGCACCCGTATTGAGGCGCGCCATTGAAACACCTGCTGATGATTGCCTATCACTACCCTCCTCTGGCAGGCAGTAGTGGCATACAACGAACTCTATGTTTCAGCAAAGACCTGCAGGCTTTCGGTTGGCAACCGGTGGTCCTCAGTGCACACCCACGCGCCTTCGAACGCACCGGTGATGACCTCCTTGGTGGCATACCGCCAGACGTCAAGGTCCGCAGAGCCTTTGCGCTCGATGCGCGCCAGCATTTATCGATTTTGGGGCGCTACCCAGCCTGGTTTGCACGGCCTGACCGATGGACGAGTTGGCTGCTCGGTGCTCTGCCAGCAGGTCTGCAGCTGATTCGTGAGCAACGACCGGACGTGATCTGGAGCACCTATCCCATACCCACAGCGCATGTAATTGGATACTGGCTCTCCCGCCTCTCAGGTGTTCCGTGGGTTGCCGACTTTCGAGATCCGATGGCACATGCAGGCTACCCCCAGGATCGGGTTACCTGGAGCAGTTATCTCAAGGTCGAGCAGAGGGTGTTTGCCCGCGCTTCGCGAATGGTTTTCACAACGCCCGGGGCTGCAAGGCTCTACCGGGAGAGATACCCCACGCGTGTAGACGATGTGCACGTCATCGAGAATGGCTTCGATGAAACGCATGCGCTTGGCCCCACAAGTGCGCTCACTGCGGGCAAACTGCCCGGCAACAAGATCACTCTTCTGCACAGCGGGATTGTTTACCCTGAATGGCGCAATCCGACGCAGCTTTTCCAGGCGCTGCGATTCCTGATCGATTCAGGAGCTGTTGCGCCAGACTCGATTAGCCTGCGTTTCAGGGCGCCAGAGCATGTGGAGTTCTTGAGCAGGCTTGTCGCAACCCACACACTGGGCGATGTGGTGCAGATTCTGCCTGCCGTCAGTTACAAAATGGCACTGGACGAGATGTGCGCGGTCGATGGGCTCTTGGTTCTGCAGTCTGACGACTGCAATGACCAGATTCCGGCCAAACTCTACGAATACTTCAGGGCTTGCAAGCCGATACTGGGGCTGTGCGGTGACAACAGTGACACTGCCGATCTTCTACGACGCGGCAGTTGTGTGCATGTTGCGCCATTGGGATCAGCAACTGCGATATGCAAGGCGCTTACCGGATTTCTTGCCGATCTCCGGGTTGGGGCGCCAGCACTACCCGGCACCGGATTCGTTGAGTCCATGTCCCGCCGAGCGCGTGCCCAGGCACTTGCTACACTTCTGAATGGCGTACAGGCATGACACGTTCTGGCAATCGCAGCGACAGAACCCATTGAAGAGCGCCGTGCGCGGTGTCAATGCAGCCATATCCTGGGACCACCACACTCTGATATTGCAAGCATGGTCACACCAAAAATAGCCGTCATCATTCCATTCTTTCAGCGGCAGACTGGCATTCTCGGTCGCGCACTGCAGTCGATCGCGGATCAGCATTACCCCAATTCCTCGCTGTACGTGATAGTGGTGGACGACGGCTCGCCTATCTCGGCCGAAAGCGAAGTCATGGCCAGCATGCCGTCGGCAGGGTTGCGCGTGACGGTAATCCGGCAGGCCAACGCTGGGCCAAACGAAGCGCGCAATACTGGGCTGAAGAACCTGGAACCAGGCACGTCAGTGGTGGCGTATCTCGACTCAGATGACGAGTGGGTAGGGGACCATCTGGCGCGCGCTGCCAAAGCTCTGGCGCTTGGCTATACAGCGTATTTCGCCAACCTCTACCACTTAGGTGACGATATTGACGAGTTCACCAAAGCAAAACGCGTGCATCCGCCGGACCATCCGATGGTGGATGGAGACCCAACACTACGCGCCTATCAAGGTGATATGGTGCACCAGATTGCGACCGCGAACATCATCTTCATGCCCTCCTTGGTGATCGACTCTGCCGCACTGGGCGAAGCGCGCTTTCCCCTCGCGCACCGCCACGGCGGCGGGGACTACCTGTACTGGATGCACTTGATCCAACACGGTGCCAAATTTGTATTTTCGACCTTACCGGAAGTTCGCTGCGGTCGAGGCATCAATATGTGGTACGGAAGCGGATGGGGTACCGACGGGTTGGCGATGCGCCTCGTGGACGAGGCGAGGTTCCGACGAAAGGTACTCATGCAACATGCCAGCGCACCAGCAACCAAAGACAACTTGCGTAACCGACTGGTCGAATTGCAGGTGGGAATGATACTGGATTCGTTGCATCGAATTCGGCGGGGCAAGAAGGTCAATTGGAAGGTCATGCGTTTGTTTTTTTCGGAGAATATCCCCAACATGCCAATGCTGGCCAAGTTGACCAGCTTGGTCTTCTCCCGACTTGGCTCCAAAAAATAGATTTACTTGGTAGTTTAATTTCTGCGAATAGGCGGTCTACAATGAATTTCAGTGCATTTAATGCCGGAGAGATCATGTTTTTTTTAGGGATTATTATTGCCTTATTGGTTTTGATCCTCCATAAAGTGAGACGGATACACCTAGCCACATATGAGTTGAAACGCATGAGCGCGGAAAGCGAAGTGCTGTTTGCGCAAATTCAGGCGTTGATTGGGTTGGAGAAAATGCTTGAACTGCAGCGCCCACTTCCTCCGTTGCGCAACTGGGCTGCCTCGCCTGATTTCTTACTCCGATTGGCTGAGGAGTTACTTGATCGAAGGCCCACAACTGTCATGGAGTGCAGCTCCGGTGTGTCAACGATTGTCTGCGCGAAAATGCTTCAGCGTAATGGCTTTGGACATGTGTTTAGCCTGGAACACGATCCAATCTATGCCTCGAAAACTCGGAAAACTCTTGCTGATCATGGGTTGCAGGATTGGGCAACTGTAGTTGACGCCCCGTTAACTACCGATCACACATCGACACCATGGTATTCGCTCGATGGGGTTCCAACTGACCTGCCACCAATTGATATCGTGGTGGTCGATGGGCCTCCTGAAAATACGGCACGCTTGGCACGTTATCCAGCACTTCCGCAACTTGCCTCCCGGCTTGCGGTTGAAGCAATTGTGATGGTGGATGACGCCAACCGACCGGATGAAATGACAATGCTTCAAAAATGGAAAACCGAATTTCCGGACTTTCAGCAACACGATGGGTTCTGCGAAAAGGGTTGTGTCATCGTTGAGCGCTCCCTGGCTTCTTAGACTTTAGTGTGCCTCGTACATCGCTTGCTTTAACATGCCGAGGTAGATGCCTTGCGATTTCTCGCAGTGATTGCGATAGACCTGACCAACTTGTATTGGTGCCCCCTGTCTTATTGGCGGTAGTTTCAAGCGATGAAGCAAGATCAGTAAAGCCCTTCGCCATGATCGCCTGATGAATCGAGAGACTGGCCATTTGTCGCACGAACGGGTGAAGTTATAACCCAACAGTTGCAACTAACCGCGCAACTAAAAAAGCAAGCGAGATAAATGTCCACGCTGCGGAACTCACTCGTTTGGTCATTCGCCGAACGCTACCTCAGCCTGCTCATTACCATTGGCAGCACGCTGATTCTGGCCCGGATACTTACACCCACGCAGATCGGCATTTTCTCGATGTGCGCAGCAGTCACTGCCGTTGCGGGCATATTGAGAGACTTTGGTGTCAGCGAGTACCTGATTCAGGAAAAGGATCTTACCCGCCAAAAGCTCAAGGCTGCACTCGGCATCGCATTGGGTGTGGCATGGTCGATTGGTGCAGTCGTTTTTGTGAGCCGCAGTGTCATTGCCGACTACTATCAAGAGCAGGGACTTTCAGATGTGCTTGCCGTCCTGACCTTGAATTTCCTGATTCTGCCTTTCGCATCCCCCTCGTTTGCGCTGCTCAATCGCGAGATGGCATTCAGGAAGGTATTTGCAGTACAAACCACCAGCACGGCCATACATGCGACAACAGCTGTCGTACTAGCCTATCAAGGGCATGGATACATGAGCATGGCATGGGCTCAGGTGGCTGCCATTTCCTCTCAGGTTGTGATCCTGGTATTTCTTCGCCCTGAGGGCACATTGCTGTTGCCGAGTTTGGCGGGTGCTAGTGCAGTGCTCCGATATGGTTCGATGTTTGCCTCCTCCAGGGTGATCGAAACCCTTGCTCGCAACGCGCATGAGTTTGTGGTGGCACGCCAATTCGGCTTTGCGGCGGTCGGGCTGTTCAGTCGAGGCTTTGGCTTGATAGAACTTTTCCACACCAATGTAGCCTCTGCAATCCTGCGCGTTGCAACGCCCTCCTTTGCAGCAGACCACCGGGCGGGGTTACCACTCACAGACGCTTTTGCGCGCGGGACTGCGATATTCACATGTATTGCATGGCCCTTCTTCGGGTTTACGGCACTTATGGCCGCAGACATTATCCGTTTGTTGTTCGGACCGCAATGGGATGCGGCGGCGCCTATCGCCACTATTCTCGCGCTCGCGGTGATGCCCACTTATCTTTTTGCCTTGGGCCCCAATATCCTGGCTGCAACAGGCAATGTCCGGACCAGGCTCAACATATCGCTTGTCTTCAGCCCCATCCATATCGCGGGGGTAGTTGTCGCGTCCTTCATCAGCCTTGAAGCTGTGGCTGCAGTCTGGTTCCTCACCAACTTGCTGATGCTGCTTTTGTATGTGCACCACTTGAAGCGCGTTTTGAAGGCCTCGACGGGTCAGTTGTTCTCCTCGTGTATCCCAAGTCTCGCGGTGACTGGTGCATCGGCAGGCGCTCAGGTAGGTACCTTGTTGATTTGCCGACATTTTGATTTTCCACTTATCGTTGGCCTTGCATTAGTGGTTTTCAGTGGTGCGCTATCATGGCTTGCCGCTATCTGGGCAACGCAACACCCGATCTATGCAGAGCTCAGGCGACTGCTGGCCTATCGCCGATCATCAGGGTAGTGCGCCCCGCCGCCGCTTCAAAACCGCGGAATCGATTGAGCTCAGGAGAATACCGCAGATGCCCCGTTTTTCCATAGTGCTGCCTGCCTATAACGCTGAACCATTTATCCAGCAGACAATTGGCAGCATACTTTCCCAGACATATCAAGATTTCGAAATAATCGTCGTTGATGACGGCTCAAGCGATGCCACCGGTGCGGTGGCGGCAGCAATGGATCCACGCGTGCGTGTTCTGAAACAACGGAACTCAGGTATTGCTTTGGCCCGAAACGCCGGTATCGGCGCTGCCAGAGCTGACTGGATCGCATTCATGGACCACGACGATCTGTGGCATCCGCAAAAACTGGCTGTGCAGGCTGAAACTCTTGAACGGGATACGACATGCGCCATCGTCTACGGCGAGTTCAAGCGCTGGGACCCCAGCACGCCACCGCAGTTCAATAGCGAAACACTGGAAGCCAGTCAGGTTGACGCCGCACTGTCTGGTTCCATACTTCACAGACTAGTGCAAACGAACTGGGTGCTCCTGAGCACGGCTGTCATTCGCAAGCAGGTATTTGAGAAGGTAGGATTGTTTGACCCAAAAATGCCACCGGCAGATGACTGGGATCTAATGATGCGGGCCGCAGAGCACTTTCGCTTCGTGAAGCTGGCGCAACAGGTGGCACTGTACCGCGTTCACCGTGGCCAAACCTCGCTCAAGCTAACGGCCACGAATATCGAATATGAGCTACGCCTCCGCGGTCTGGCTCGGCTGCGCACCCTGGGGGGTCCGAGCATTGATCGGCAGGACATAAACAGCCGACAGTTCCGCGCGCTTTGGAACTACGGTTTGGCCCAGTACAAGGCTGGCCTTTATCGTCAATCCTGCCCGAGCTTCTTTGGGGCACTCCGCTACAACAAGGTTTCTGGCAAAGCGGCTGCCTATCTGGTTATGGCCTACATGCGATCCATAACTCAAACGGCAGGGTCGGACAAAATCTGACTGCCCAGATTCGACACCAGCACTAACCCCCGCGAAAGAGTCGCAATAACTCCCTGTCTGGTATCGGCTCAGGCACAAGTACCCCAAAAAAATAAAACCCTGCAGCGGAGTCGTAGGAACCGACCTTGCTGTGCGTCATGAGGTCAATATAGCGAAGAGGGAGGGAAGCAAGTAGCCCAACAAGCCTCAGCCATTTTCTTATGGCCGGCCTGTCCGAAACAGATGTCAAAGCATAGCGTAGCATCAAGCCGGAGCTGGTTCCCGGCCCGCCTGCAATGCCGCTTCGAATCTCACTGAAGTGACGGAATAACCGCCGATGGCCCAAATACGAGAATCTGGTGAAATCGTAGGCGCCCATGTGAACCGGCTGCATAAATGGGGTCTCCGAGTACACGAAACCTCCGGGCCGTAGAACTCGCCGAATTTCCTGCTCACATCGATACGGGTCGACAACATGTTCCAGGACCGCAACAGCAATACAGGCATCAAAACTCATATCCAGGAATGGCAGGTCGTGTGCATCCGCAATGCAAGTGACGTTCGCACCAAAGGCAACATCGGAATAGGTGACATCTCCACGAATGGTGGTATCGCCAGATCCAATAACTAGAATTTTTGAGCCTGGCCGCGAAGTCAGGATATGCTCCACAGCCTCATGGACCCCAAAGTCCTTCTTCACCGGGTTGCTTTCACCTATCCAATGAATGGTACGTCGATACCATTTCCTCAAACCGGTATGGCTGTCCAAACTCCCGCCATAGCCACTAGCCCCAGCGTACGAGTCGGCATTTAGGTAATCAGAGGTCCGGAACACGCTGCTTCGATCATTGATCAGGATAGGAATCCCATTCTTGATTGGATATGCGGCATTGCACTGAGCACAGAAAAGCTGCTCCGTCAACGCCGATTTGTGGATGGGGCAGGCATAAGTTTGCATTGGGAACTTTGGATGTCGTGATACCGCCGACATGAGTTTACCTTGGCCGCATCCGAAAGTGACTCCGAAAGTGACACTGTTGTGGCCCCAAAGTAGTAATCAGTTCGCCAGGCAAAGCGTCTGGTGCGTCGGTTACGCGAGCAAGGAGCGCAAGGACTGGTGCCGGGCGGGCGACACGGGCTTGGAACCGCTTGTATCAACGCCGGCTTCGAAGTCGCACTGCATCGAACTCGCAGCGCGAACCGAAACATATGTTGTGTCCTGCGATTTCTGCGCCACGTCATATACGGGTACGCCGACTATCCAACGCTCCTTGGCATGGGCAAAACCGAGACAGCCGGATTCAAAGGCAAGCAAGGCTTGGCGCAGAACCACGACAACAACAACATCAGCAACAAAAATCGTGGCGTATCTATCAAAGTATCAAAAATACCGATAACCAGAAAACCGACTAACGCAGCCAGGCCGGCGGGAGCAAACCGGTCACCCATGAGTGAGCATCGTGCCGCATGGGCCAAAGACATCGCCAGCAGTGCCCCCACAGCCAGAACACCCAGCCAGCCCTGATCGAACAGCAAAGCAACCAGCAAATTCTTGATATGCCATTGAAGGTGCCCGTCGGCCGAGAAAAACCAGTGGTCCAAGCCGCTGGAGAAGTCACCGTTTTTCACCAAAGACCGGCCATTCGGTGTTTCAAGTCGAATATTGTCGATGTCGATCAGTGCAGATCGATCTGCATAGTGGAGCGACAACTTGATGGGCCTCTGGCTGTACCAGGAATAAGCCGGCATGCGCGATGCATCCACCGGTAACTCGACTGTTCGCCACGCACCATATTCCTTGCCGAATTGAACCGAGCTCCATATGCAGTTGTACGAGGTGAGCAGCCATTTCTCACAGATCGGCAAGGACAGACTGGAGTTCGGAGCCATCGGGCGGGCGTCGAATATGAGCTTGTATTGGCCCCCAGGCTTCAGCCTGACAAACTGCTCGATGTACAACGAATCACCGGCACCCAATTGCAGAAACGTGTTGCCCTCTTGCTCTGCGAGCCGATATGTTCCGGTTCTAGGTGTCTGCGAGCTTCGCCAAAAGCTGGTTACGGGGAAGCGGCCGAGCCCCATGCCGAAGGCTTGCGTAAACCAACCCTGGTCGCGGATCGCCAATGCGTCATTCCAATGGTTCAAGCGTGTCCCCAAGTCGGTTCGAATGGTCGCGATCCGGGCTTGGGCAAATTCACCGCTGAAGACCGGTATGGCCACCACCATAGACGCCGCCGCAAACATCGAAGCAACCAGCACCGACGCCACAACTTTGCGCGCGCGCAAGACCTGCGCCAGCAATACGATGGACAAAGAAGCGGCATAAGCGGCATACCCGTTTCGGGAGTAGGTAACCATCAATGCATAGGTACATGCCAGCAAAAGAGCAAATCCGGCCATCTTCACCAGCCAGTTCCGGCGCCATAGGGTCAAGACAACCAGAAAAGGCACGCCAACCACCAGGAACGCCTCAATACTCGCTCCTCCTGTATGTATCGCCGAAAACGGGCCCGTCACACGATAGGTCGCACTGAAATTCCAAAGCCCGCTGAATGCCATGCGCTCCCACAAAATGAAGGCAACGGTCAAACCAAGACCGCTCACTATGCCCCATCCGAAATACTGCCGGGTTTCGGACCGATCCGAAGGCCAGCGTCGCGCTAGTCCGAACATCAGCAAGCCCCACAAGACACCTTTTGCGATTCGAGCGGCATTGAGCGTGCTGAAGTAATTGTTCGAGGCATTGAGGTCAGTCCAACCGACAGGCAGCAGGCCAATAACCAGGCTGACCGAAAAGCTCAGCACAACCAGCAGCGTCGGTCCAGCAAACGGCCAGTCTGTAGAAGCCTTCGGACGTGACACCAACCGGGTCCGGAAGTAGGCGACAGAGATTGCCACGACCAGAAGGGCATCGAACTCGTCGATGAAGAAGCGCCCGCTCCAGGGGGCGAGATCCAGAACAGGGAGGGCAGCCGGAACAACCGCAAACACGAACAGCGGCTGACGCCAAACCAGGATACCCACGAACCCCAACACCAGAAACAAGGCCGTCTGGGCAACAGGGAATGTGACAAGCCACACCCCCGCCAAGCCAATCGCGGCGGCCAGCCAAAATGCTCCCTGCCAGTGCGATTTTGTGGAAGTGATTTCAACGGGTACGGCGTTCACTCCCGAATCCGGCACCCGCCCGTCATGGCTGGCAACCAACTCTGCGCCCTCAAGGGCTGGGTCTTGCGGCCCGGTTGCGTACGCTTTGGAGGGCGCCGCAACAAACAATAGCCTGGTGGCCGCCCAGCAGCAAGCACCTGCCAGCCCCAGGTTGGTAATGTCGGGGTGAGCGCCGTCCATGAACAACTTGCCGGCTTCGAGGACCACCGCGACCAACACGGCAGCACCCGCCGCGACCCACGGCGGACGTTGATGTACCCATCCGAAGAAAGCAACTGGCAGGTAAGCAAGGCAAACGGCCACGACACTGAACAACGCATTCGCTTCACTGGTGAAATAGTGGTAATAGAACGGCAGGAAACTGGGCATGTTGGACAGAGCCTGCGATAACGAGAAGCTGTTCCATCGGCCATCGAGCCACCCGTTGATATAAAGCAGGACAAGCAGGTACAGCGCTGCCATCCAGAGGCTGTGGCGCCGCATCACATGGCGAACTTGCATGACCTGCCACCGGCTTTGCCGTGACACGATGAACGCACCAGCCAGGAACCCGAGCCCTCTCGCCAAGACGGAAATGCCCTGGGAAATGCCTGAATAGAGCAAGAATTGCATGCACTCGATTGCCAGCCCAAAGAGCAAGCCCCAGGCGAACACTGGAGCAAAGGCATGGCGCAGGGTTTTGCGACGGGCGGCCAGCCACAAGCCGAATGGCAGCACCGCCACAACTTCCGCCAGCGCCTGAAGGCTGACTCGCATGCCGTCAACAGAGCTGCGTGCAACGCCCCACCCCCAGTTGGGTGAGCCGATCTTGGTTGCCAACTCGGGGCCTGACAGGACGAAGTCCAAAGGAAATGCGGCAAAAAACAAATATAAAGCGGCATAAACTCCAGTGGCGCTTGCGAGGTGATCATTCAAGCGACCGAATCGCATAGCCGACAAGGTTCGGTACCACTCCCGGTAATGCGTCGCCAAAACCAGGCCTGCGATGGTGCCGACGCCCTGCGCCAGGATGTCATTCAGCGACACGGTACGCCCAGGAAAGTAGACCTGCGCAAACTCGATGCCCACCGACAGCACGGTTGCGAACAAGGCCGCCCCCATGAGCGCCAACGCGCGAGGGCATCTGGGCAGCATCAGCAAGGCAAGATGCGCGGTCAGGGTCGCCAAGGGGACAAAAAGCACGCCGTTGGCGATCCAGTCCGCCCGCGAGCCCACGCCCAGTTGCAGAAAAGGAATGGCACTGAACCCCAGCCAGGCCTGTTCGAAGGGGCGCGGCTGGAAATTGAAAGGCAACAAGGCGCCGTAGACCACGAACGCGACATAGGCCAACCACAACAGCAACGGCAGGCGGTAAGTGGGATACGTTTCGGATCTCGGCCAGAATGTCATGGTGATGCGAACTCGAACAGGCGCGACAAGACTGCGATGCAAGGATCCGTTACCCCACAACTGCGTGAGAATAGTCTCACCATGATAGCCAGACGCAATTTCTCACGGGCAATCGGTGCAGCCGCGCTGGCACAGTGTATGGGAAGCGCTGCGCCCCTCGTCAACGCGCAGACCAGGCCGACACCAGACCCGACCACGCTCATTCGCGTCGGGCCCGGCCGCTCCATCCAGACCCTGGCGGCCGCATCGAGGCTTGCCAGCAGAGGCACCACGATAGAAGTCGACGCGGGTGAGTACCGGGCCGATGTCGCCGTATGGGAACATGACGATCTTTCGCTCAGGGCCTCCGGCGGGCGGGTCCGGCTGATCGCCGATGGCATGTCGGCAGAATCGAAGGGCATCTGGGTGGTGCGGGCAAACAATCTGTTTGCGGAAGGCTTCGACTTTCATGGCGCTGCGGTGCCCGGCAGAAACGGTGCAGGGATACGCCTGGAGCGCGGCTCGCTTCGCGTGCGGGACTGCAGCTTCACCCACAACCAGATGGGGATCCTGACCAGCAACGACCCTGCGACATCGCTGGACGTCGAGAACTGCGAGTTCGCCTACAACATGCGCCCGGACGGACACAACCACAACCTGTACTGTGGAAGCATCAGGCACCTGTCCATCATCGGGAGCTATATCCACCACGGCCGGGTCGGCCACCTGCTCAAGAGCAGGGCAGCCCAGAATCACGTTTTCTACAACCGGCTCACCGACGAATCAGGCGGAAGTGCCAGCTATGAACTGGAATTCCCGAACGGTGGAATCGCCTATGTTGTCGGGAACATCATTGCGCAAAATGCGCAGACAGAAAACCCGCATCTGATTTCCTTCGGTGCAGAGGGGTACCGCTCTGCGCGCAACGAGATCTACCTGGTGAACAATACGCTGGTGACACCGCAATTCAAAGGCGCGAGCTTGCTTCGAGTGATCCCCGGAGCGGATGTGGTCCAGGCTGTCAACAATCTGTTGGCAGGTGCCGAGTTTGCCGACCCATCGCCGGCAGGCAGCTACCGCAACAACTTCGCCGTCGACGGGGGCGAGTTCGCCTTGCTTTCAGACCACGACTACCGGTTGCGGCAATCATCGCGGCTGATCGGGCGGGCTATCGATGCCGGGAGCGCCAACGGGATCCGCCTCAGCCCTGCCAGAGAGTACCTGCATCCGCGTGGGACAGGCCCCGTCCAGGGTGCCCCACATAATCCGGGTGCCATGCAAAGCACAGCCTGACCCTTGTAATCCTCATTTCCATCCACCTATGCCTCACCCGCCCTCGTCAATTGCTCTGGGATCACCGCGCTTTGCAGTTCCGGCACTCGCTGCTTTGCACGCGAGCCAGGGCGCCCTGCGCGCCTGGGAGGCCGCATTTGCTGACGGCGCCAAGGGCGCCGCGAGCCAGGTGACAGGTGATTTCGCGGTGGGCCTTCAGGACGCTGCAGGCAGAACTTTTTTGGCGGTTGACCGTTTTGCCATTTGCAGTCTGTGCTACCGGGTTTCAAACGGGCGAATCGAGTTCGCGGCCCGTGCAGACGATCTGGCAGATACAAGCACCGAAATTGATCCGCAGGCCATCTTCGACTACCTTTATTTCCACGTCATACCCTCGCCGCGGACCATCTACAAAGGCATCCTGCGCCTTCCCCCGGGTCACTATGCGCTGTTCGAGGATGGGGTTTTGACTGTGGCTCCGTATTGGTCTGCGCGCTTCCAGGAGGGAGCCATGCAGTCATTCGCGTTGGCGAAGGCCGAATTCCTGGGGCTTCTGCGTGGTTCGGTTTCCGGGCAACTCGGCAAAGGCAAGCCCGCCTGTTTTCTCAGTGGCGGCACCGACAGCTCCACCGTGGCGGGTATGGCGGCGCAAGTCAGCGGGCAAACCGTTTCCACCTACTCGATCGGTTTCGATGCCCAAGGCTACGATGAAATGGCGTTCGCGCGGATCGCCGCCCAGCACTTCAAGACCGATCACCACGAATACTATGTAACGCCTGACGACCTGGTCCGCAGCATCGCCGGCGTGGCGGGGCACTTCGACCAGCCGTTTGGCAATTCGTCCGCCTTGCCAGCCTACTACTGCGCCAGAATGGCTCGCGACGACGGAGTCGCCAAGTTGTTGGCGGGCGACGGCGGGGACGAACTGTTTGGCGGCAATTCCCGGTACGCGAAACAACGGGTTTTCGGGTTCTACCAAAACATTCCCGCGGTGATGCGGCGCCACCTTGTCGAGCCCGTATTGGGCATGCGTGCTGCTGCGTCCATCGCACTCGGGCGCAAAGCCAGAAGTTATGTCGAACAGGCGCGCGTGCCGATGCCGGATCGGCTGCAGATGTACAACCTGATCACCCGCCTGGGAGTCGGCGAAGTGCTAACCCCCCAATTGCTTGCGCAAGTCGACATCGGGCTCCCGCTCCAGGGGCAGCGCGAGGTTTGGCACGCAGCAGGCCAGTGCAGTGAACTGAACCGCGAACTGGCTTTCGACTGGCGGTACACCCTTGCGGAATGCGACCTTCCCAAAGTTGTCGGCACCACGGGTTATGCCGACGTTGACGTTGGTTTTCCGATGCTGAACGATCAGCTGCTCGAGTTCTCCCAGCGCCTGCCGACAGGGTACAAGCTGAAGCAGTTGCAGCTCCGCTGGTTCTTCAAGGAGGCCCTGAAAGGATTTCTGCCCGACGAGATTCTGAAAAAGAAAAAGCAGGGTTTCGGTCTGCCCTTCGGCGTCTGGGCGAATACCCATGCCGGGCTCAAGTCACTGGCCCGGGACTCCCTCAGCAGCCTGGCGGCGCGGGGTGTGGTTCGCAAGGACTTCGTCCTGTCTCTCATGCAGACAAGGCTGCCGGAACACCCGGGCTACTACGGCGAAATGGTGTGGATCCTGATGATGCTGGAGCAATGGCTCGTCAAATGGCGACCAGACTACAAGGTTGCCACGTAATCACCACCCGTCGAGCCCAATTCGGTCAGGCCTTGCGCAGGTTGAGCAACAGCCGCGCTCCGAATCGAAGCTGCGTTCTGTCCCACGGGGTGAATCGGCGGATCTGAAAAACATCATCGCCTGTGCTGGAGCTGCCCCATTCAGTGGAAAGCGCTGCGTCAAAACCCAGGCCCTTGACGATCTGAACCGTCCGGGCCGAGTAATCCTCATCCAGCTTGCCGTTAGGGTACGCGAATAGCGTAACCCGCTCGTCCAGAATCTGCTCTAAGCTGGCCCTGCTTTCTTCGATCTCCCCCCTCGCCTCATCGTCGGGCAAGCCCGCCAGTATCGGATGCGAGACGGTATGTGCGCCAATGCACATGCCTGCGTGCCGCAGGGCCATCACTTCCTCCGAGGTCATCATCAAGTTGCTGGGCAAGCGAACCCCGGCTGCGTCGGCAAGGCGCCCGGTCAATTCGACACGTTGCGCAACAGGCTGGTACTTGATCTTTCCAATGATCGAAGCCAAGGCCGAGCGGCGATCTTCCCAGGTACCCATGGGGTATTGCGCCAGGCCGATTCCGGACAAGTCCAGCCATGGTTTATCGGTCAAGCGGATCGCTTCTGCAATCGTGTCATTCCACATGCGCCCGCCATTCAGGAAGCCTGTGGCGACAAAAAAACTTGCAGTGAGCCCATGCCGCTGCAAAACTGGCAACGCGACGCTGTAGTTGTCCGCATAGCCATCATCAAAGGTGATGCAGGCTGCGCGTGCGGGAAGCGTCCCATTCTTCAGATGATTCACCGCCGCATCCAGCGGCAGGACGTTCAACCATTTCTTGAGCCAGCCACAGATGGCATCGAAGCCACTGGCGTCCACTTCGCCGGGGTACAAGGGGTCCGGTGCGGTCAGCACGCGGTGGAAAATCAAGACCGACAATCGGGCGCGCGGGCCAGCCGGCGACGTCCACTCAAACAGCTGTCGCAGCATGAATCAGTTGGCCTTGGGGGGGGTTGACAGCCCGGGAATGGTGAACCACCCAGGCGCATAGGCTGGCTCGGTAAGCCAGCTTTTCTTGTAGACCCACACCCTTGTCAGGACCGCCAAGACCATGATGTTGTAGGGCAGGTCAAAATAGGCGAGGCTCAAAAAGGCGCCTCCGACCGCATAACCGATCAGTGCAACCTGGCACATCCCCCCCAATTCAATGGTCCATTTGGCCTCTGGCGGGAGATTTTTTTGGGCGCGCAACCATGAGCATGTTAGCCACGTCGAGGCCCAGATCGCCAAAAAGAGAAAGAGTCCGAAAAACCCGTGGTTCCCCAAGATCTGAAAATAGATGCTGTGGGCGGCGCGTGGAATATCGGGGTACTCGCCAAATCTGGTAAACAGATCTTCGGTCGCCGTCGAAAATCCAACACCAAAAGTATAGTTCAGGGCGATCCGCCAGGCCACCCACCAGGCATTGATACGACCCATTGCCGACTCATCCTCTTGGTAGGTTTTGATAGTGTTCATGCGTTCGGTCCAAGACTCCGGCATGAACGCAACCAACGCTACCGAAAAAATGGCAAAAACGATGCCGCTTACAAGTTTTTTCTTCGACCTCCACCACATGGTAGCTACCATCGCAGACAGAGCTACCAGTGCTCCTCTTGACTGCGAGCCCAAAGCAGCAGCAGCGCAAAGGACCATGGACAAAGCCAACGAATGGCGCATCAGTCGGGTTTCCATCTGGGTCTGCAAAAACCGCAACAGCGGAATTGTCATCACTAGCGCCAGAGCAAACTCGTTGTTGCCCCCGATAAATGTTCCGGGTGGGCCCCAGACACGATACGACCCACCGGTAGCCACGGTGAACGCCCCACCTTTTGTACCCAAAAATGCAATGGACGCAGCGCAAACCCACATCAAGGCAAAGATGTGCTTTTTGTTATGTAGCAGTGCCAGGGAAAACAACAACATGACGTTGATCTTCATGATTTTGTTCCACTGCTCATAGTCGGCAGCTACATTCAAACCAAACAACCAGGAGATGGTCACCCAGCCCATGAATAGGATGAACCAGACCACCGGGCTTCCCTTGAATGGCGATTCTCGATCTTGGGTCATCGCTGCACCGACAACAATAGCCAGCGCTGCCATGAGCGCCACCGGTGCACTGTAAGCAAACCCGTAGGTGTACCGGTGCGGATTCATGATGCTGAGCCAGGTCCACAGCATGATGCCGATCCATGGCCGCCGCAGCGAGGCAATGCAACCCGCCAGCACAATGGCCATCAGAATAATGTCACGCATGGCTGACGATGTATCTGAATTTGCCGGACTTCTCTGCCGGAATGTGGTCGACCAGATCGACCTGCACCTGCACGTTCTGACCCAATCGTTTCCTGAACCCCGCGCGTACCTGCTCCACCAACGCAGGGGCGAAATCAGGCTCCGTCACAAGCAGCACCCGGGTCAATGCCCGGCTCTCCTGGACGACCTTGAAGGACCGGATGCCAGGCAGGTCACGCAAGACATAAATCAGCGAAAGGCCATGCATCACGGTGCCGTCCTCTGCCACCACGAAGTCGGTGCTGCGACCCTGGATGTCCTGCAACAGGGGCAGCGTCCTGCCGCAGGCGCAGCGGTTTGTTCCAAGTGCCCCGATATCGCCAGTCCGGTAGCGAACAAAGGGGAAATCACGGGTCGCCAGGTGTGTCACGACGATTTCTCCGCTGGCACCGGGCGGCAGCACCTGCCCGTGCGCATCAATGATCTCGACAAGGATATCGTCGGCCGTGATGTGCATGCCTCCCGCAGGGCATTCGTGCGCGATGAAGCCGGCATCCCGGCCACCATAACCGTTGGCCACCCTGCAATTGAACACCTCGCTGATGGACGCTCTCTGATCGTCATACAAGCGCTCTGATGTCACGAACGCCACAACGATCCCCAAGTCGTCCATCGCTACACCGCGTTTGCGGGCATGGCGCGCGATGTGCGTCAACGCAGAAGGATACCCAAACAACATCCTGGGACGAACCCGACGAATCGTGGCGGTAAAGTCATCCAGCTTGGCCTCCGACATCTCAAAGGCAGGCAGGAGCTGCGTCCGCAAAAGCCGGTCGCGCCAGTGCTTGACACGGTCCTGCTTGCCCAACTCGATCGGAGAGCCCCACACCACGATCTCCGGGTCACCGATATCCACGCCCCACCACCGCGTGGCGCGCCACTTCGCAGCCACATCATGGCTGACACGGCGGCGACCGATGAAGAAAACCAGCGGCTCGCCGGAGGAACCGCCGGTATTGAATCGTGCCAGCCCCTGCGAATGGGCGTGCCGAAGCGCATCGGTGTGCGCCCGAATCGTCGCCTTGTCCAACAAGGGCAGACGCTGCAGGTCGGCGACAGAGCTCACGGCCGAGGGGTCGAATGCCAACTGGGCGAAAAGGTCTCTGTAGTATGGAACCTGAGACCCGACGTCCTGCAAAAAGGCGCGAAGTCGTTGCAGCTGCAGTTGTTCGAGGTGCTCGGTGGGCCACCACTGCACGGCCTCCATGTCGCGGCGGACCGCCACCGTATCATGGCGCTTGAGCCGTTCATGCAACGGGAATATCAGGTGCGATACCAGGCGCGTGTACAGACCCGTCACGACAAGCCCCTTGCGGCGAGTTGGCGGAATTCGGCCACCAGCACATCCACCCGGCGATCCCAGGTATTCGCTTCGGCATGCGCTCGGATTGCCCTGCGGTCCCAAGGGTGGTCCAGCGCCCGTGCAAGGGCCTCTACCAGGGCCTGGTGGTCGTCGAAAGGCACGATCGCACCGAGCGCAGGCGACGAAACCACCTCAGAGTTGCCACCGACATCGGTCGCCACCACCGGCAGGCCGCAAGCCATTGCCTCCAGGAGCACATTGGCCCAGCCTTCGTTGCGTGTCGAGAGCACGAACACATCCGCCGCGGACAAGGGCTGACTCAGCTTGTCGGCAGACATGGCGCCCAGAAACCGGACAACATCACCGAGCCCGAGTTCCGACACCTGCGCCTTGAGCTTTTGGGTCCAGTCGCCCTCCGGGCTCGGACCGCCAATCACCAGGTACACCAGGTCGGGATAACGCACACGCAAGGCCGGCAAGGCAGCGATCACACGGTGGAACCCTTTGCGTTCGACGAGGCCGCCTACGGTGACCAGCACCTGCGCTGCCGCCGGCAGATCCAGCGCCTGGCGCGCATGCTCTTGCGGCGATGGGGCGAAGCGCGCGATGTCCACCCCGTTTCCCACCACCAAAGCCTTGGCAGGCGAAACACCACAGGACAACGCGACCTGACGCAGCGAGTCGGAAACTGCAAAAACGCGTGTTGCCATCCGCAGGGCCCGGGCCAGCACATGGCGCAGAACAGGGTCGCGCGCGTGCCGGGCCTCTGTTCCGCGCAAGGTCACGGCAACCGGCACCCTCAACCAACGACCCAGCAGGCCTGCAGCGAATCCATCCGGGTAGGCGAAGTGGGCATCGATGATGTCCAGCCGACCCGCACGCTGCAGGCGACGCATGACGGGAAGGCAGGACAATGCCATCCAGAAGCCATCCAGGAACTTGACGGCCCCCGGCGGACAGAAGAAACGCGGGTGGTAGACAGTGATGCCTTGTTGCACCTCCGTGCCGGGCGCATCCGGGCGAAATCCGGGCCGGATTCGACGCAGCACGGATTGGAATGGAAACCAGGGCACCGGGGCCACCACCGTCAAGGGCAATTGCTGCCCGACCCGAAACATGCGCTCGCGCACGAACAAGCCGGCCAGCGGCTGGTTCGCGTTCGGAAACAGACTGCTGAGCACCACGATGTGGGGACCCCTCGCCAAAGCACTCATGGCTTCCGGGCGCGCCGCACCAGCTTTTCGTAGGGAGCCTGGTAGCGGGCCACGCTGGCGGCCCAGTTTCGCTCCCGCTCGACGAATCGTCGCCCCGCGCTGCGCAATGCAGGCCATTGGTCCACCCGCGCAAGGAGGTCGACGACGGCGCCAGCGAGTGCCTCCGCATTGCCGGCCTGAAACAACAGGCCGGTCTCCTGGTGCCGGATCAGCTCCTTGTGCCCCCCGACATCGGATGCCACCAGCAGCCGCCCCTGCGCCATGGCCTCGAGTGGCTTGAGTGGTGTGACCAGTTCGGTCAGTCGCATGGAATGGCGCGGATAGGCCAGCACATCGACCAGGTCGTAATAGCGCTGGACCTGTTCGTGCGGGACGCGGCCCGTGAAGACGACCTTGTCTGCAATTCCCAAGCGTGCCGCCTGCGCCTTGAGTGCAGCGTCCTGGGGGCCACCGCCCACCAGCAGGATGCGCACATCCGGGCGGCGCGCCAGCATGGCAGGAAACGCATCCAGCAGCAGGTCCAGCCCCTCGTAAGCGTAGAAGGACCCGATAAAGCCGACGACACTGGCATTTTGAAGGCCTAGCTGCGCCTTGAGGCTGGCATCGGGTGTGCCACCAGGCTCGAACGACGCGATATCGACCGCATTGGGTATGACGGTCACTTTCTCGGCAGGGACGCCCCGATCAACGATGTCCTTGCGCAGCCCTTCACAGATCGTGAACACATGGTCCACCCGGCGCAAGGCCCATGTCTCCGTCGCGCGGGTCAGCCGGTAGCGAATACTGCCCTCGGTCGTGCTTCCGTGGTCCACGGCCGCGTCTTCCCAGAATGCCCGCACTTCGTAGACCACGGGAATGCCCAGGCGACGCCCCACTCGCAATGCCGGTAACGCATTCAGGACCGGCGAGTGGGCATGCAGCAGCTGGGGGCGGGCCTGCACCGCAACTTCGTTGAGCCGGTGCTCGAGTTGCCGCATCAGCGCCCACTCTCCCACACCCGGCAACCGGGTAACGGCAGGTGCCATCGTGCGGTGGAACTCCCAGCCATCCACAAGCTCCAGCGGGAGCGTGACGCCTGTCTGCTTCGGGCTGGTCAGATGGCAGGTTTCCCAGCCAAGCTTGCGCTGTTCGCGCAATATCGACAGGGTGCGAAAGGTATATCCGCTGTGCAGCGGAATCGAATGGTCCAGGATGTGCAGGACTTTCATTCAGTCGGCACCGGCTGCGGTCAGGGCGCCAACGCCCAGACCGGAATTGCGCAGGAAGGCCTCAAACATCACCAGCGTCCATAGCGGCGCGCTGTAATCCCGCGCCCCCGACTGGTGTGCATCCACCAGATGCGTCAGGTAGGCCCGGTTGAACCACCCCGTGGACGCCAGCGACTCGCCCAGAACGGCATCCCGGACGCGCTGCTTCAAGGGCCCGCGGAACCACCGAGCCAGCGGAACCGAGAAACCCATCTTGGGCCGGTAGAGCACTTCATTGGGCAAGTGCGGCTCCATCGCCTTCTTGAACAGGTATTTGCCCTCCTGCCCCTGAATCTTGAGACTGGAGGGAAGCGTGCCCAGCCATTCGACGAGTTCATGGTCCATCAGGGGTTCGCGCACCTCGAGCGAATGGGCCATGCTGGCCCGGTCCACCTTGGTGTTGATGTCACCCACCAGGTAGGTCTTCAGGTCGAGGTACTGCACCAGGGCCAGCGGGTCGTCGGTACCGGCCTGCGCCGCATGGCGGTCGAACACCTCCATGGCGTTGTAGCCAGCGAGCGCCGAGTTGAAGCGCGGGCTGAACAAGGCCTCGCGCATCGGATTGCGGAGTATGGACACCGAGTGGAAATAGGCCTCGACGGAGTTGCGCGCCAGCCCCTCGAAGGTGGTCTTGGCGCGGAACATGCGCGGCGCCCAGTCGGCCTTGGGGTAGAGGCGGCCCATCAGGCCGAAGACCGGGCGGCGCAGGCCCGCCGGGATGGAGGAACGCATGCGCTCCTCCATCATGTGCAGGCGGTAGCGCCGGTAACCGCCGAACGACTCGTCGCCCCCGTCGCCGGAGAGCGCGACCGTGACATGCTTGCGGGCCAGCTCGCAGACCCGGTAGGTCGGAATCGCGGAACTGTCGGCATAGGGCTCGTCGTACAGGTGGGCCAGGGTGTCGATCAGGTCGAAATCGTCGCTCTTGACCACCTCCAGGCGATGGTTGGTCTGGTAGCGGTCTGCGACCATCTGCGCGAACTCCGACTCGTTGAACGAGGGATCGTCGAAACCGATGGAGCAGGTGTTGACCGGCTCCCCGGAGAGCCCCGCCATGACGGCCACCACGGCGCTGCTGTCGACACCGCCGGACAGGAAGGCGCCCAGCGGCACCTCGGCGATCATGCGCAGGCGGACCGACTCGCGCAGGCGCTCCATCAACTCCGCCTGCGCGTCCTGCAGGGACACCGGGTTGTTCAGCGTGAACCGGACATCCCAGTACGCCACGGGTGCCTGTGCCGGCTGGCCGTGGCGCACCGTCAGGGTGTGCCCGGGCGACAGCTTCAGCGCCTGCCTGAAGATGGTCCGCGGTTCGGCCACATAACCCAGCGCGAAATACTCCTCGACGGCCATCGGGTCCATGTCGCGCCGCAGTCCGCCGTGGGCGAGCACCGACTTGAGCTCCGAGCCGAAAAGCAGTGTGCCGTCGTCCAGGATGGCGTAGTACATCGGCTTGACGCCGAGCCTGTCGCGCGCCAGGAAGAAGGTCTGGCGGTTGCGGTCCCACAGTGCGAACGCGAACATCCCGCGAAACCGCTTGACGCAGTCGGCCCCCCAGGACTCCCACGCGTGGACGATGACCTCGGTGTCGCTCTTGGTATGAAACACATGGCCCAGGGCCTGCAGTTCCGGGATCAGTTGCTGGTAGTTGTAGATTTCGCCGTTGAACACCACCACCACGGAGCCATCTTCGTTGAACAGCGGCTGCTGCCCTGTCGCGATGTCGATGATGGACAGCCGCCGGTGGCCCAGCCCCACCCCAGGCTCGGTGTGCAGGCTGCCTTCGTCGGGCCCCCGGTGGAACTGCGAGTCGTTCATCCGCTGAAGCACCGCGCGATCGATGTCCCGCTTGCCGCGCGTGTCAAAAATGCCGGTGATGCCGCACATGGGTCAATGGTCCTGCTGAAGAATTCCTGCTCGCCGCAGCTGCTGATCGTACACAGCCCGGTAGGCTGCCACCATCGATGCCATGCTGAACTTCCGGATGACGCGCTCACGGCCCGCCCGGCCCATGCGGACCGCGCGTTCGGGGTCGGTGGCGAGGTGGGTCATGCGGTCCGCCATGCCCTGCGGGTCGCTGGCCGGCAGGATCTCTCCGGTCTCGCCGTCGGCGAGGAGATCGGCATTGCCGCCGACATCGGTGGCAATGACCGGCAGGGCGCTGGCCATGGCCTCGAGGATGGTGTTCGAGATGCCCTCGGCCACCGACGGCAGCACGAAGGCGTGCAGCCCGCGCATCACCTGGGGCACGTCGCTGCGCTCGCCGGGCAGCCAGGCCAGATCGGCAACACCCGCGTCCGCCAGCATGCACTGCACCTGCTCGCGCAAGGGCCCGTCTCCCACCATGACCAGGCGGGCACGGTCGCGCAGGGCGGGGGAGTTCTTCAGCATCAGGACAAACGCCCGGGCCAGCGTCGCCTGGTCCTTGACCGTCTGCATGCGGCCCACCGTGCCGATCAGCCAGTGGTGATCCGGGTCGAAGGGGCAGCCGGCGATTCGCTCGGGCCGGCCATCGCGGGAAGGCGCAAACCGGTCGGTGTCGACACCGTTGTAGATCTGGGTCATGTCGCGCGCTGGCACATGCACCTTGCCAGCCAGGTAGTCGGCGAGATCCCGCGACAACGCCACATAGTGGTGGACAAACGGGCGGTACAGGCGCCGGGCACGCTGCAGGCGGACATTGCTGCCGTCCAGGTCGCCGACGTCGCGGCCATGCTCACCGTGGATGCGCACCGGAACGCGCGCGGCCCATGCAGGCGCCTGGGCCTCCAGCGCAGACAGGTTGCGGCTGTGCACGATGTGCGGGCGCATGCGGCGGAAGATCCGGTAGAGCTTGGGGTACTGCCACACGCCCTGACCCGGCGGCTTGCGCAGGGACAAGAACTCGACATCGTCACGCAGTATGCGGTGCCGGAAGTCGGTCACCTCCGTCATGGCGAGGATCGCATGGCGGTACAGCCCGGCCGGCATGTGGTTCACCAGATTGACGACGCCGTTTTCCAGACCGCCGGTATTAAACCGGTGCATGACATGGCACACCAGGGGTCGCCGGTCGTTGCTCGTGCCAGAGACCATACCGTGGGGATGCAACCGCGCTGCCGCGGCTCAGAGGCGCCACAACTGGTAGCCGGCCGCCAGAATGACCTTGGGGTCGAAGGCCGCCTTGACGTCGATGAAGGCACCGCCCTTGACCAGCTTCTTGCCGAAGTCTTCCATGGTCAGCGCCGCGAACTCCTTGTGGGCGACCGCAGCAACGATGGCATCTGCGCGCGGCAGATCGTTCCAGGACAGCAGCGGAACACCGTATTCGTGGACAGCTTCGTCCGACTTGGCCTGCGGGTCCGTGACGAAGACCTCCACACCGTAGGACTTCAGTTCGTTGATGATGTCGATGACCTTGGAATTGCGCAGGTCGCCGCAGTTCTCCTTGAAGGTGAGCCCCAGCACATTCACCTTGGCGCCCTTGATGTAGCTGCCACCGGCAATCATGTGCTTGATGGTCTGCTCGGCGATGAACTTGCCCATGCCGTCGTTGATGCGCCGCCCGGCCAGGATCACCTGCGGGTTGTAGCCGAGCATCTCGGCCTTGTGCGTCAGGTAGTACGGGTCCACGCCGATGCAATGCCCGCCCACCAGGCCCGGCTTGAAACGCAGGAAGTTCCACTTGGTGCCGGCTGCCTCCAGCACCTCCGAGGTGTCGATGCCCATCTTGTCGAAGATGATGGCCAACTCGTTCATGAGCGCGATGTTCAGATCGCGCTGGGTGTTCTCGATCACCTTGGCGGCCTCGGCGGCCTTGATGCTGGAGGCCCGGTGCACGCCGGGGATGATGATGCGCTCGTACAGCCTGGCAACGGTGTCGAGGGTTTCGGGCGTGTCGCCCGAGACGATCTTCAGGATCTTGGTGAGCGTGTGCTCCTTGTCACCCGGGTTGATGCGTTCCGGCGAGTAGCCGACATTGAAATCGGTCTTCCACTTCATGCCGGACTCCCGCTCGAGCACCGGGATGCAAACGTCTTCCGTGGCCCCCGGATATACCGTCGACTCGTACACCACCACGGTGCCCTTCTTCATATGGCGCCCGACGCTCGTGCTGGCGCCGATCAGGGGTCGGAAATCAGGAATATGCGCCTCGTCCACCGGCGTGGGGACGGCGACAATGATGTGGCCCGCCTCGGCCAGCATGGCAGGGTCTGCGGTGTAGACGGCATGCGTGGCGGCACGCATTTCCTCGTCCGACAGTTCCCGCGAAGGATCCACGCCCCGAAGGCAGGATTCGACCTTGGCTTTCGCGATGTCGAAGCCGATCGTACGACCGTGCTTGGCGAACTCGACCACCAGGGGCAAACCGACGTAGCCCAAACCAATTACAGCCACCACACTCATCGTTCATCTCCATCCATCACCAAAAATCGCCCTCAGCGGCGCAGGCCGGCATCCCGGGTTTGCTTCAACAGGGCATCGATCGCGCCGTAGTTCTCGCGCAGAAAGCGCTCCAGGGTCGGTGCAGCACTGCCTTTGCCGTCATCCAGGGTGTAGAAGACCAACGCGGCCGACTCGTCGCCGTGGCCCCGCATCTGGCCCACTGCACTATAAGCCTTGGCCAGATAGTCATTGGCTGTCAAATTTCCGTCTATCCAGTAAATTTGCCAGGCGAGCAGACGCGCATCCCGCCCCGGGGGCGTGGCAGAGAGTCTGCGCAGGGTCCCGGCGCGCACGGTGACGGACCGGTCTGGCAATGTAAGCTGGTACGCGCCGGATTTCAGAAGGTTCCAGTTCTCACTGTCGGACGGCGCCAGGGTGTTCACGGAGCTGACCAGCTTGCGGTCGTAGGTCTGGTTGCGGTAGTAGGCGAGAAAGACGCCCACCGGCGATGTGCCGACGGAGTAGGTCGCCTGCAGCACCGCGGAGGGATTCTTGAAATCCGGGCTGAAGGCCAGGGGGTCATCGGCAAGCTGGCTCCAGCCGGCGGCTGGAGCAAACGAAGCTGCCAGCACAGCCGGCCCCGTGCGCATTTGGTGGGCCACGAAAGCACTGGCGCCCAAGGGTGCGCCGACGATCAGCAATATGCCGGCCAGCGCGAATGCCGTGGGTCCCCCGGCCGGGCCCGGACCCGCGACAGACATTTCCGACGCACCCGGGCCTACCGCGCCGGCGGCCTCCAGGGAGGGCTCCGCCTCGGCCCAGCGTCCGCCGACCCAGAACATCAGCAGGATCACCACGCCGAAGAACACCCACCCATAGACCAGATGGTCCACCCCCACCGCCAAGGTGTTGCCGGACAGGTGGCCCACCATCACGATCATGTAGGCGCGCAACCAGTTGGCGACGACCGGGACCAGCACGGAGACCAGCACGAACAGAATCCGGCGCCGGGTCGACTGGTAGTTCAGGTGGGCAAATAGCGCGCCCACCGTCACCGAGGCAATGAGGTAGCGGATGCCGCTGCAGGCCTCGACCACCGACCAGTTGCCCGAGGGAATGACGAACTGCAAGCCCTCGCGCAGTACCGGTATGCCGGTGAAGCGCAGGGCCATCACGGTGAAGTCGGCTGTCCAGATCATGAACAGTGGCGTCAGAAACTCGCCCACCGGCACCGCAAAGAACAGGAAACACAGCGGAAACAGCATGCGGTAAGCCACATGCGCGCCGAGGACGACCGGAACTGTCAGCACCAGCATGGCGACCAGCGCGAACTGGGTGACCGAGTTGATGGCGGTGAGCGCGCCCAGGAACCACCCGGCGGCCATCAGCGCCATGGGGATCAGGAACACCGGCGCCGCGCGTGGCGTCAACTCCGCCAGCTGGTGCCTGCGCCGCCATATGAGCCACAGCACGATCGGCGGCACGACGAACGCGTGTGTGAATGTCTCGGACCGGTACCAGATGGTGACCATCGCGATGGCCGTGTCGAGATAGATACCGATCACGGCACCGATCGCGACCAGCAGCGCCAGCAGCGGGTTGCGCCAATGCGCAGCCCGCGCGCGCGCGCCGGCGCCTCCCGCTTTGGTGTCCGCGCCGTCTCCGCTCAGCATGGCCGACCAGCCTCGCGCGAAGGCCTGCGCGCAGCATCGGCGCCTGGCAGGTAGCCATCGATGACCCGCATATGTGCATCCCAGCTGTAATGGGCCAGCACTGTGTCACGCCCGACGGCGCCCTGGCGGTCGGCCGCTTCCGGGCTCGCCAGCAGGGCGTCGACCTGGCGCACATATTCCTGCGCGGTGGACGCCGCCACCAGCCCGCTGGGCCTGTCGGCCGTGTCGATGGCGGCGACACAGTCCGAGGCTGCCACGACCGGCCGTGCCATGGCCATCGCCTCCAGCACCTTGTTCTGCACGCCCCGCGCCAACCGCATCGGTGCGACCACGACGGCGGCATGTTGCAGGTAGGGGCGAACATCCTCCACCGTGCCGGTGACGCGTACGTGTTCCGAAGCCAGCGCCTGCACGGCGGGAGCCGGATTGCGTCCCACGATGACAAAGCGGATCGCGTGCCGTTGCGCGCGCAATGCCGGCAGTACCTCGGCCGCGAACCAGACCACGGCGTCCACGTTCGGCCAGTAGTCCATCGCGCCCGTGAACACGATCGCCTGCTCACCGGGCGGGAATGGACTCACGCGCCAGGCTGCCGGCGCAAAGAAGTCGGCATCGACCCCGTTGCCCATAGACTGCACCGCCGCTGCGCATTCCGGCGCCAGGCGCTGGAAGAGCTCGACCTCCTTGTCGGCCACGAAGAAAGACCGGGTGGCGCGGGTGGCTAGCGCCCGCTCGTAGGCCAGCAGCCTGCGCCCCTCGCGGGCATAGACCCATGAAAGCGGCCAGCGACGCTGGACTGCATACTGCGCCCATTTCTCGGAATCCACGTCGACGAAGTCCACCAGGAGCGGATGGCCCACGGGAAGGCTGGAGGCCGTCGCATACTCGGCCATGACCGAGGAGAAGACCACCGTGGCATCGATCGCGTGCCGACGCCGGATTCCGGCCACCCAGTCGCGCATGGCAGACGAACGGTAGTACGGCAGGCTGAGCGGCTCGCCGGTCAGCATCGCCGAGAGGCTTCTGAGCCTGGCGCGTGGGGGATCCAGCGGCTCGGCATGCACCTCGGCGCACAGTGCCCGCACGGTGTCGAGGTGGCGAAGGTCGTCCGGGTCATCGACAAATGTCCCCAGATACACCGTGTGGCTGGCCGTCAGATGCTTCAGCAAATGGTACGACCGCACCTTGTCACCCTTGTTCGGCGGGTAGGGCAAGCGATGCACGAGGTAGAGCAGATTCGCCATCGCCCGATCAGCCCAGATTCCGGACAATGAAAGGCCCCAGCCAATTGGCCAGCCCGATCGGCATGCGCCGCCATGTCTCGATCATCAGCTTGTATTTGGCGTTCGAGGGGTTGTTCTGCGGGATGGCGTCACGCTTGTACAGGCAGTATTCGTAATGCAGCGGGGCCGGGTCGAAGCCCCAGTTCTTCTTGAACGCATACGAACCGGTCCCCTGTTTGCTGCGCCCGTAGTCGAACACCTTGAGGCCTCTCGCACAGGCACGGCGCATCAGCTCCCAGTACTTGAAGTCGTTGGCCGCCAGGTCTCTAGCGGCTTCGTCGTCGCCGGCGTAGTAGGGCAGCACTTCGTCGCGAAAATAAAAACTCATCACGCTGCTCAGCGGGCGCCCGCCGGCATCGGTGACGGTCAGCACTTCGCAGCTCGGCCCGAATTCCTGCATCAGGGCCTGAAAATAGCGCTTGGGCATGGCGGGTGTGCCGTGTCGGTGCACATTGTCGGCATACAGCGCAAAGAAGCGGTCGACGGTGGTGTCGATATGGGCGACCAGACCGTTCTTGATGCCCTTGCGCACCATGGCGCGCTGCTTGCGCGGGATGGCAAGCATGTTGGCCTCTTCGTCCGGCTCGATAGGACGGCGAAACGTAACGTAGAGGTCCTGTGCCGGCCAGTCATCGTGGCGGGCGGCGACATTGCGCAGCTCCAGGTGGTCGACACCCAGCTTGCGCGCAATGGCCTGTGCCTCGGCCTCCAGCAGAGCGGCTGCCGATTCGTCGATGGCAGCAACACCGCCGTAGACGGCAAAGGGCAATCCCACCAGCGAGTTGCCGAGCAGCCAGCTGTTGACATGGGCCAGTGGCAACACGCCTTGCAGAATGCCGTCCTGCTCGGCATACAGAAAGTAGGTGTCATGGCCAAACACCTCGCCGACCATGCGCTGCCAGCCCGCAAGGTGAAAAAAGGTTGCCTGCGGGCACCCGAGCACGAAGGCATCCCAGAGCGCGGCAGCGCCCTGGTCTTTCGAGTCAAGACGCTTGACGCTTGGCACCTTGGCGTCAGGCGGGGACCGCTTCGAGCACCCGGCGGGCTTGCGGTGTTCCCAGGAAGATCTGGTCCATGCGCCCCCACCGAAAATCCCGCAGCAACTGGCGCAGGCGACCTTCCATGCGACCGATGTTGACGTAGTGGCGAAAGCGCGTCTTGCTGCTGATGCCCTCGATGCGGGGTTGGCCTGCGTCGATCTCCCAGGGGTGAAAGTAAAAAATGCCGGACTGGCCGTCCACACTGTTGACGCGGTTGAGCATCCAGCGCGACAGTGCATAGGGCAGCAGGCGGAAGTAACCGCCGCCGCTGGACGGAAAGTTGCGGCTGAACATCCGCAGCGTGGTGATAGGCACCTCGACCAGCCCCGGGCGCACTTCATGCGCATGGCGCGGCGCATCGGGCATGCCATAGTGGTCATGGGCGATCGGGTAGATGCTGGAGCTGTAGCGGTAGCCGGCGCGCAACAGGCAGTCGAAGGCCCACAGGTTGCCGTGGCCAATCGAAAAGCTGGGGGCCCGATACCCCTTGACCTCCACGCCCGAGATGTCTTCCAGGATCGCCTTGGCGCTGGTGATGTCGTCCAGGAAAGCCTGCTCGGTCAGGTCGCTGGCGCGCTCGTGGCCGTAACCATGGCTGGCCAGCTCATGCCCGGCGTCGACGATCTGCCGTACCAGCGCCGGGTAACGCTGTGCGACCCAGCCCAGGGTGAAAAATGTCGCGTGCGTCTGGCGCTCGGCCAGCATCTCGAGGATGCGCCCCACGTTGCGCTCGACGCGGCATTCGCGCGCTTCCCAGGACGAGCGGGCAATATGCGGCGCAAAGGCAGAGACCTGGAAGTAGTCCTCGACATCGATCGTCAAGGCGTTGGTGAGGGACGGAGCAGCCATGGCGGGGTTCATCCGCGTTTGAGAGAGGTCACGAGCTTTTGCAGCATGCCCAGGATCTCGATGTTCACACGCTCCAGGCGCAGCATGCTGCGCTCCAGGCGCTGAAGGCGGTCGCCCTGCTGTTCGGCGCCCAGGCTGGCAAGTTGGCTGGACATCCCCTCGACCACCGAGCCCGCGCCCTGCAGCTTGGCGAGGTCGATGTCGACCATGCCGTCCGGCCCCAGCGACGCGCTGGTGCTGTCGGAGAATGTCCGCACCGGCCTGGCTGGCGAACCGCCGGCCTCGTCGCGCATTTCGTTGACGACTTCGTCCACATCCTCGACGGCCAGGGTGTCCTTGTTGCCGAGAAAACCCAGCAACAGCAGACGGTCGCACAACGAGTTGATACGCCGGGGAATTCCGGCAGTGGCCTTGTGGATCGCTTCGAAGGCGCCTGGTCCGAAGACCGGTCGACCGGTGCCCCCCGCACACTTGAGTCGATGCTCGATATAGCCCTTGGTCTCTTCCGCGTCGAGCGGCCCGATGTGGCAGGTTGCCGTGACACGCTGGCGAAGCTGCTGCATGTTCGGGTGTTGCAGTATCTCGCGAAACTCGGGCTGCCCCACCAGGAAGGTCTGCAGCAGGGCCTGCTTGCCGAACTGGAAGTTGGACAACATGCGCAGTTCTTCCACCGCGCGCGCAGTGAGGTTCTGGGCTTCGTCCACGATCAGCAGGCTGCGCTTGCCTTCACTGACCTGGGTGACAAGAAAGGCCTCCAGCGCCATCAGCAGGTCGGCCTTGGAGACATCCTTCACGCGGACGCCGAAGGCCGCACCCACCATGCGCAGGGTGTCCTCGGCGTCGAGCTGGGTGCTCACCAGATTGGCCGCGGTGACGAAGTTGGAGTCCATGCTCTCCAGCAAGCCGCGCACGATGGTGGTCTTGCCAGCGCCGATCTCGCCAGTGATGACAATGAAGCCTTCGCTGCGCAGCAGGCCGTATTCCAGGTAGGCCTTGGCTCGGCGATGCTGCTTGCTGCCGAAGTAGAAGCTCGGGTCCGGGTTGAGTTGAAAGGGCTTGCTGGCAAGCCCGTAGAAGCTTTCGTACATGGCTCAGAACTGCACCTGGACAGTGCCGGTGACAGCGGTTTCCGAATAAGGGTTGGTGGCGCTGTCGAAAAGTACCCGGCGCGCTCCTACGCTGGCGCTGGCTTCGCGGGTGAGCTGGGTCGACAGATTCAGATTGAACGACCGGGAGGATGTGCCTGCCACGCCGTTGTTGCCCGAGGACGACTGGCGTGAGGCAGCCAGCGACAGTGTTGTGCGCGGCGTGAGCCGGTATGCGTAGTTGGCGGAAAGCCCGTTCTGCGACACCACCGACGAAGTGATGAAGTCGTCGACTGCAGTGGACAGCGTATCGAGCTTGGTGTTCTGCGACCGCGACACCACCATCGTCAAGGTGCTGCGGGCTCCAAACAGCGCAAAAGACATCTGCCGGGATTGTTGCAGGGACAAAGTAGACGCCAGGAAGCCGCCGACAGCCGTCAGGCCCGGCCTGATGCCGTTGGCAAGCAGGAAGGCGTCGTATTGCTCGCGCTTGATGGGGTCTGACTCGGTGGCAGCAAACTGGTTGGTCAGCAGGTCGTACAGAGAGACCGACTGCAAGCCAGGGCCAAAGGCTGGCGCGGAAGAGGTGCCACGCGAGTCGCTGAACGTCCAGGCGGTCAACGGCGTCCGGTAGGCCAGTGCAATGCTGTGGGTCGCACCGTAGAGGCGGCCATCTCGCGTGACCGCGACGCTGGTTCGGGGCGACGGCGCCCAGTTGATGCCCAACCCGGTATAGCCCCGGTTGTCCTGGTCAACATTGACGATCAGCTCAGGATTGGGCCGCCACGACACGCCCAGGGCGACGAAGTTGCTCGACTCGCCGTTGGCCACGGCAAAGTCGTTCGACTCGCGCCCCACCCGCACATAGCCCCCCCATCGCTCATCCAGCGCGTACTGCAGGCGGGTGTTCAAGACCGAACCGCTGGTAGACCGCCCCCTGGTGAAACTGGTCGACTGCCGGCTTGCATCAAGCCCCCATGACAGGCCATAACCGGACTGCCCACCGCTGGCGCGAAAGGACAGATCGCGTTGGTCCACGTCGGAAACGGCGACAGATCGGCTGGTGCTGCTGGTGTAGCTGTAGCGGGCTTCGTAGGTGGCGTTGCCGGCGAAACGGCCTCGCAGGTAGGGGGACAGGCGGAAGACAGAGGTCTCGGTGCTGTTGCCACCAACGAGCGCACCGCCGCTGGAAGGCGTGCCGAACGCAGAGATGGACTGCTGCCCGACATTGCCACTGAAATCCAGGAACGCCCAGTTGTCCACCACCTCTGCGATGCCGTTGGCAGTCAAGCTGTTCAAGGAGCGGCGACCAGAGGTGTTGTTGGCATAGAGCACCTCGGTCAGGGAGTAGTCGATCGACCCGCGAATACGCCCGCCGGTGCTGCTGATGCTGATCCCCGGGCTGACCTCGGTGATCGCCTCGGATTTCTGGTTCACGCTGCTCAGGCGTACATTGTTCGTGATGGTCTCGGTCACGGAGACACGGGGCACGATGGTGATGCGCGAGGCCACATCGAGGGCGCCCCCTTCCTGGGCAAGCACCCAAGGCGATGCCGACGCAAGCACCAGCACGCCCAGGGTCGCGCAGGCGCATGAAGACTCAGGCCGCTTTGTTGCCATATCCTTGGCCATAGCCATAGCCGTAACCGCCTGTCATGGAACTGCGGACCTGGTTGAGCACTACCATCTTGACCGGGCAGGCTTCAATCGTGGCGAGGGCGTCCTGCACGTCGGATCGCAAGGTTTTCTCGGCCTGTATCACCATGACAATCTGGCCCATGTGGGTCGCCAGCACGCGCGATTCGGTGGTCAGCAGCAAGGGCGGCGAATCGAAAACGATGATGCGGTCTGAGTAACGCTTGCCCATGTCTGCCAGCAGCCGCGTCATGGCATCGCTGGCGAGCATTTCGGTGGCACGGGCATGCGGGGTGCCGCTGGGCAGGATGGTCAGCTTGTCGATGTTGGTCTTGAGCAGCATCGTCGACAGGTCTGCCGGATCGCCCGCCAACAGATTCAGAAGCCCCGGGCCGGGCTCCAAACCGAGCACCCGAAGGACAGAGGGCCTGGCAACGTCGGCGTCCACCAGCATGACGGTGTTGTCGAGTTCGGCCGCGATGCTGATCGCCAGGTTGATCGCGGTGAAGCTCTTGCCCTCCCCTGGCAAGGAACTGGTGACCATGATGAGGTTGCCGTTCTCGATGGGTGTGGCGCTCTTGCCCATAGCATTGGCGATCAGGGGCCGCTTGATCACTCGGTACTGGTCTGCAATTTGCGACCGTGGGGAGTTGGGGCTGACGATGCCTGCAGCCGACAGCGAGTCCAGATTGATCTCCACCCGTTTGGAGGTCACCACCGGAGCGGGCTGGGTCAAACCCGCTAGGGCAATTGGCGGCTGCACGCCCGACGCCTGGGCCTCTTCGGGCAAGGGTACAGGTGGGGGCTCTGCACGCGCCACTGCCTGGGGCATGGCTGCCCCCGCACGACGCAACTGCTCAAGCCGATGGGCCGCCTGCTCGATCAAACTGCTCATGGCTTGTTCACCCTGCTCGCTGGGCGAGGATTGTGACGGCGACTATCGCAACGCCAAAAAAGCCCACCAGCCCGCCTGTCGCCAGGCCAAAAAGGCGCAGTTCGCGGCGCTCCCGCAGGCGGGCAGCGTCTGTGCGAACCATGGTCACCACCCCCAGAATCGGCAGTCCGATGGTGTTGCGCACAGCGCGGGCATCAAAAAACACCGCGCGCAATTGGCTGAGCACAAAGGCGATGCCGAGGCCTGCTCCCAGGCCGGCGATCAGCGCTACCGGCAACAGAAGCAACCGATTGGGTGCCACGGGTTTATTGGAGGTCCTGGGGGGGTCAATCAAACGGAAATCGGCAACACCGGCTGCATCCTCCAGTTGGCCAGACATGCCCGCCTGTTCGCGACGAGTCACAAGACCTTCGTAGTTTTTCTTATGAATCTCGTACTCGCGGTTCAACTGGGCAAATTCGGCCTCAATCTGCGGTGCCACCTTCATTTGCTGCCGCGCCTTGGCCATGCGGGACTCGTATTCGCTGACCCGGGCCTTCAAGGAGGCAACCTGAACCTCTGAGCCGGCGAGCATGCGGCCCAGCTCCTGCGCCGCCAGCGACGGGCCATTGCCTTGCTCCGCCGCAGGCGGGGCAGCCATTGCCACCTTGCGCAATTCGGCCACCTCCTTGCGCTTTTGTTCTTCAAGTTCCTTCAGCAGCCGGCGAATGTTGACCACGTCGGGGTGCTGGTCTGTAAAACGCTGCAGCAAGGCGTCCAGGTTCTGCTTTTGTGCGGCGATGCGAGCGTCCACCTCGGGAGTGGACACCTGGATGGCTGATTCCTGCAGAATGCTTCGGGTGGTGATGTTGGTCGTCTGCGACTTTTCAGCGTCGAGTTGTTTCCGGGCGGCGTCGCGTGCGTTCTCGGCCTCCTTCAACTCGAGGCGGGCCTGATTGAGCTGGTTGCTCACATCACCGAAAGCCCAACTGACCTCGCTTCCCTTGCTGGTTTGCATGTCGATGTTCTTGAGCCTGAATTCCTTGAGGCGTGCTTCAGCATCCTCCAGTTTGGTCACATAGACCTTGATCTGCTCTTCAATGAACTTCTTGGCGGAGTCGGAGTCCTTTCGGCTTGCCCCGAGGCTGGACTCGACAAAGATAGACACCAGCGCCTGTACTACCCGCTTCGCCCTTTCCTGGCTTTCATCCCGGTAAGCCAAGGTGTACAGATTGTCTCTTCCGGCGTTGCGTATTTCGAGGCCGCGCGTCACCCTGTCTATCAGTGCATCCCGGTCCGCCTTGTTGTTGCTGCCAAGATCCAGATCAGCCATGCGGATCAGCTTTTCGACATTCGGGCGGCTGATCAGCGTGCGACTCAACATCGTGATCTGTTGCTCCACGTCGGGCTGCACCGCCAGACCCGCCATCAGCGGCTTCAGGATCGACTGGGTATCCACAAAAATCCGGGCGGAAGCCTCGTACTTGTCCGGGACCGAAAAAACCACCACCACGCTCACAGCGGAAACCACCCATGCAACCCCGATCGCCGGCCAGCGGAACTTCCACATGCCTTTGATAACGGAGATAACCTGACCGAGCAACTCAAACATCAGCACGCACCACTTTGATCACGATATCGGGCGGCGACAGGCAACGCCTTGCAAAGAAGCAGGGACCGGGCTCAGAACCAGCCCTGGGGAATGATAAGGATGTCGCCAGGCCGCATTTCGACGTTGGCGGTGATGTCGCCACGCTTGATCAGGTCCTTGATGCGAACAGCGTATTGCTTGCCGCCGTCTGCCACCCGGAGAATGGAGGCGGCATTGCCGTCTGCGAAATCTGTCAGGCCGCCAACGGCAATCATCACGTCCAGCAAGGTCATCTTTTGCTTGAAGGGCAAGGCTTGCGGTTTGGCAGCCTCGCCGACGACGCGGATCTGTTCGCTGTAAGGCCCGACAAAGCTGGTGACGATGACGGTCACGATGGGATCACGCACAAACTTGGAAATTGCCTGCTCGACATCGCGGGCGATCTGTACGGACGTCTTGCCCTGGGCGACCAGTTCGTCAACAAGAGGCGTTGACAGCTTGCCGTCTGGGCGAACAGGTACCATCATGGACAACTCGGGGTTGCGCCAGACGATGATGTTGAGGCTGTCACCCGGGCCGACGATGTAGTTGTAGTCGGCCGACGCCGCCAAGATGGGTGCCGCAGGAAGCTTGGGCGCATTGCTTGCACAGCCGACGAGCCACACAGATGCCAGCACAAGCAGCAACCAACGACCCAGGAATCCAACGGAGCTCAGGGTTAGTCTCATCACAACGTCCTCTTCAACCGGCGCACGACAGTGCTCGCCGTGGCCAGAATATAGCGCATTCGCTTATCAAATCAATGATTTACAAGGGCTTCTTCAACACTTGTACCAAACCCGCAACTAGTTCACAACGGCGTGGGGCGCCCGATGGTGCGCTGCCAGCCGTCGAAGCTCAGGGGCTGCCACGCAGCTTGGGGCGAATGAACTTCAGCAGCAATTGCTGCAGTGGATTGGAATTTCCGAATGGGCGCCACGTGTGCTTCAAGGTCTGGTGGTAGGCGTCAAAATGCATGCCCCATGGCGCCGCGCGGATGGTACCGCGCCCAAGCAAAATCTTCAGAACAGAGGCCCCCATCACGCCCGCACACAGATCGCACGCCATGATGGTGGAAGGCCCCCGTTTTTCCCGGAAATTGACCGCCTCAGGCGCGACCAGATAGTTGCGCTGCATCATCGCGGGCGATAGTCCCGCAATAAATCGGGCGTATTGCTCTTGCAAATCATGCCCTTCCCACTTGAAGTAGTCCTCAGCACTCATGCCCCCAGGTGAGAAATACAGCATGGCCACGCCCACCCCTAAAGGTGCCGCCGTGAGTACCGGAATGCCTTTTTCGCGACATTTGGCGAACACCATGCGACGGGCCGGCAGGGCAAAGAAGTCTAAGCCGTCAACATACACGTCCGCATCTTGCAAGAACTCGTCCACATTGTCTGGCTGGACGCCTTTGGGAAACAGCCGAATGTCGGACTCTGGGTTGATGCCTCGCGCCATCTTTACAAGGGTTTCCAGCTTGGGCTTGCCCATAAACGACATGAATGCGCCCGCCTGGCGATTCAGGTTGTGCACGTCGAACTCGTCGAAGTCTGAAATGTTGAAGTTGCTTATGCCCAGCCGGCTGAGGGTCAACAGATGGGCGCCGCCCACGCCACCCAGACCGGCAATTGCGATCCTCGCATGCTTCAGTTTGAGCTGCTCGGCCTGCGTGACCCAGCCAATGTTGCGGGAAAACGCGCGCGAATAAACAAAGTCCACGGGTAAAGCGACATGCACGAAAAAACCCTCCAAACCTTCAGCCATCCATTCCGAACCACAAGAACCGCAAACGCTCAAAGCAACCGGATGGCAAATTCAACCCAGTCACCCCGCCACAGTTCATCAGACAGCGCACGATTGCCATTGCCAACCTATCAGACAGCCGCAAAGCGCGACGACCTCTATGGCGCAGCATGAATGTACCCCGGCAAAGATGAGGGCGGGATGACTTTTTGGAGAATCACCGTGGCTCCGATGGCAGCCCTCAGGAGTTGGAGTAATGCAACGGAAGCGACCGTGCCCGCCAGAACGCCAGCCCCACGAATTCTGTCGAAATTTCTTACAGCGACAAACCTGCAGGCTCAGAAATCATATTTAACTTGTTGAAATTCATTGGAAGTTCAACGCTGGCACGTTCAGTGCTTATCCAAGTTGCCCGGGTGAGCCCGGACCGATAAACTTCACACACCGGAGCGCTTCATGAAGAAATCACTAATCTCACTAGCAGTAGGAACAGTTGTAGGCTTGGCAATGGGCACATCTGCGATTGCGGCCCCCATCTACCTTGACAACGGGGTTGACCAAAATGTTCCCTTTGCGTCTATCTTCGGTAACGGCAGCACCAAAACTGGCGCCTTCGGAGAACTGGGTTACACCGGTACCAGAGCCACTTCCGTTTATCTTGGTGACCCGACAGTTGCAGGCACTCGCGTCATTGATACGAACATAAATTCGGTGATGACCGCCTACGGGTTTACCTCTGGTGTTACAACAAACGCGGGTGGCGGCACTCTGACCAACGCTACAGGGCCTTACATGTCAGAGTACCCAGTTGATCCGGGGGGTCTGAACATCAATGCGTTGAACGCTCCACCCACTATTACAGATTACAACGGCTTCACTTCTGGTGAAGGATTCCCTGCTTATGGTCAGTTCGGCCATTGGGGGTTGACCTACCAGTATTCAATCGGAGGTTACACGCGGCCTGCTCAAGGCGACGTTCAGTTTGATGGGGGTTATTTCGACGTATTTTACGCATCAGGGACGGGGGGCGCAAATAATGGCAAGCAACTCTTGCGTTTGAACCTGACTGATTCGTCTTTTCAGGGCGTAAACCTGAAGCTGTCTGGCGTCGTTTCGTTCGACTTTGATGGAAACGGGAGCAACGATGCTTCTGGTGACACGTTTGTGCAAAACTTCTTCAACATAGCACAGTCTGGCCAATCTTTTTATTCTGCGTGGCTAGCAAATCCTGCCGCCGGCATAAAGTGGCAGATCAATACAAACGTGAACCCGCCTTTCCCGACCGCAGCGGAACTTTTCAATGGAAACGTTGATCTTGATCCGTCCACGCCACTCGATCAGTTTGCTCTCATGCGCCAGGCGAATTTGAATGGTGAAATTCGTTTTGAAACACCTGAACCTGGTTCTTTGGCGTTGCTTGGTGTGGCGCTGGCAGGGATGGGGTTGGTACAACTCCGGAAGCGAAGCATTAAGAAATAATGTCTCTGTATTCGTAAAGTGAAGGGCCCGCTTTTGCGGGCCTTTTTTGTGTAGTCAGGCGCGTTGGCGGCAGAAATCCACCGGTCTGAGTGGCGCTCTTTTTTTCGTCCTCTGCCGGTGGATGGTTAACACCGAAACTGAAAAAACGAGAATTGAAGATGATGCCGAACCCAGGGTACACCGCCAGGTTTAAGGAAAACGGCGTAAAGCTCTACCAGGATGTCGGGACCGGGTTTTTTGCGTGTGAGCCGGGCCTGATAGAACAGCCCCTTCGTGGTTAACGTGGAAGACATCCCCGACGTCGGCGCGCGAGGACCTGGCCTGACGCTGGCCGGGGCGCGAGATTGGGGCAGCGTTGCAGGGATCAGGTTGCTGCGACGGGCTTTGGCATGAAGCCGTGCTTGGTCAGCATCTTGATCCAGCGTGGGGCGTTCTTGGCTACGCTGAGCGCTTCGTAATCCACGCTTTTGTCCTGGTAGTGT
>Ga0247837_1000508_pt1 | contig 82330 bp, 79 predicted proteins | sample LaCtaG_2_FD_187115 | JGI IMG/M metagenome (GOLD analysis project Ga0247837, IMG submission 187115) | Freshwater microbial communities from meromictic Lake La Cruz, Castile-La Mancha, Spain - LaCruzMarch2015_14.5m | ecosystem: Environmental > Aquatic > Freshwater > Lake | place: Spain: Castile-La... | reverse complement strand
GACTGATCTCAAATTGGCGTCGATCCAGGTCTTCGTTTGGAGGCACCATTGCCTTTAAACGACCTTGGGTGATTGGGTCTCGTGCCTTTTTTGGCGTCACGATTCCCATTTCCTCAAAAAGTTCCTCGTCAGAGTTTTTTGAGAAAAACTCACGAATCAGTCCAAATAGACTGTTACTCACTCTTCCTCCTCCTTCTTCTTATTTATACTCTCCCATACAACCAGAATAAACGTCCAGCAAGCGTATAAGATATACACTCTCTAGCCTTTCTTTTGTACAAAAGAACCTATATAATATCACTTACTCTTGAAATTTTCAAGTTTTGATGTATATTACATATTGAATATAGATTGTTTAGAAGTGGGGCCAACCCACTTTTTTTATTAACAATTTAAGTAAAAATTTAATATAAAAGGAAATTAAATATAATGGCTACATCAGAATTTAAATCAGCAATAGCCCAAGTTGCATCAGAAAGAGGGGTATCAGCAGAAGATGTAATATCTTCAATTAAACTAGCTTTAGCTAAAGCTTATACAAAAGAATATAAAAACGAATATAAAAACGAAGGTATCTCAGAAGAAGACGTTTCTGTATCTCTTGATGAAGATACAGGTGAATCAAAAATTTTAGATCTTGAAGGGAAAGACATTACACCTTCAGGATTCGGTAGAATTGCTGCAACAGCTGCTAAAAGCGTTATTATGCAAAAAATCAGAGAAAGCGAGAAGCAAATGATTTTAGCTGAGTTCAAAGATAAAATCGGAAAAATTGTTTCTGGAAATATTTTTAGAATTGAAAACGGATACGTAATCATAGACCTTGGAAAAACCCAAGCAATAATGCCATACTCTGAACAAGTTCAATCTGAATCTTATAAATTAAACCAAAGAATTAAAGTTTTGATTAAAGAGGTAAGACAAGGTGTTAGAGGAACTGAGGTTATCGTTTCAAGATCAGCTGCAGAATTTGTTGCGAAACTATTCGAAGAAGAAGTTCCTGAAATTGCAAACGGAACAGTTGAAATTGTTGCTATTGCCAGAGAAGCAGGTTCTAGAACTAAAATGGCTGTTTATTCTAACGACGATAAAATCGATCCAGTTGGAAGTTGTGTTGGTCAAAAAGGTGTTAGAGTTCAATCTATTATCACTGAATTATTGGGTGAAAAAATTGACATTATCCCTTATGCTACAACTACTGAGAAATTCATTGCATCAGCATTATCTCCAGCTAGAGTAACTGAAGTTGAAATTGATGAAGCAGAAAATAAAGCTTTTGTTTCTGTACCAGAAGACCAATTAAGTTTAGCTATCGGTAAAGATGGTCAAAATGTAAGACTTGCGTTCAAACTAACTAAATGGAAAATTGAAATCAAAGGAATAAAAGGTTTCTTTGATACTGATACCGGAAAAGAGCGATCTGGAACTTCAACTCCACAGGTGAAGGAATCAAAACCTTCTCTTGGAATCTGGGACGAAGTTATTGCTAAAACCAGAACAGAAATGAATGAAAGAAAAGCGGCTGAAGAATCTGCAAAAGCAGAAGCAGCAACATTAGAAGAAGCAAACCCAGGTTCAGAAACTTCTGAAACCGAAGAATCTTCAAACTAATAGATAAGTTGTATTAAAGTTATTGAGAGGAACCAAGGCATGAGCGAAATATTATACAGACCTCCAATTGTAACTATCATGGGTCATGTTGACCATGGTAAAACCTCAATACTTGATGCAATAAGAAAAACAGCTGTAACCTCCAAAGAGCATGGCGGTATCACTCAACATATTGGTGCTTACCAAATTACATTTAAAGATAAAAAGATAACTTTTATTGACACACCTGGACACGAAGCTTTCTCTCAAATGAGATCTAGAGGAGGAAAAGTTTCAGACATAGTTATTTTAGTTGTAGCAGCTGACGCAGGTGTTCAGGCTCAAACAAAAGAAGCTATTATTCATGCAAAAGCTTCTGGTGGTAAGATTATTGTGGCTTTAAATAAGATAGACTTACCAAACTCAGATCCACAAAAAGTTAAACAACAATTAGCAACTGAAAACATCCTAGTCGAAGATTGGGGTGGAGAAATTCCTGTTGTTGAAGTTTCTGCTAAATCAGGCCAAGGTTTGGATAAACTATTAGAAACCATTTCAATTATTGCTGAGTTGCAAGAAATTAAAGCCAGTCCTACAGGAGAATTAGAAGCAATGATAATTGAAGGTAAGATGGATAAAAAAAGAGGGGCTGTTGTCAGCGCAATTATTCAAAATGGAAGTTTAACTGTTGGAAGTGAGATTTATGCTAGTGGAAAAATCGCTAAAGTAAAATCACTTACAAATGATAGAGGGGAGAATTTAAAAATAGCCCTTCCAGGAGATCCAGTAGAAATATTAGGATTTAAAGAACTTCCAAGCGTTGGAGATACTATTGTTCTCAAAGGTTCTGAATTAGTTGAACTTTCAGAAAGCACTGATAAGGTTGAAATTATCGGCCAAGAAACTAAGAAAACCTTAAACCTAATATTAAAATCAGATACCAACGGAACTCTAGAGGCAATTAAAGCTTCTCTAGCTAACTTGGTTACCGCAAATGTTAACGCTGACTACTCTATTAAATTTCTATCTTCCCAATCTGGAGATATTTCAGACTCAGATGTACTACTTGCTCAAACAACTAACGCACTAGTCGTTGGATTTAATATTAAAATCGGATCTTCAGTTTTAGATTTAGCAGAAAGTAAGCACGTTACAATTAAAACTTACAAAACTATTTATGAGCTTATAGATGATGTCCAAGCAATTTTAGAAGGAAAAGCAGTTTCTGATGAACAAAAGATTAGAGGAAGGGCTCAAGTATTGAAGATATTTAAACTTCCTTCAGGGGATTTAGTTCTTGGATCAAAAGTTTTAGCTGGAGCTCTCAAAGAAAACTCAAGAATCGCCATTTATGAGAAAAACCCTGCAGATGTAACTCCAGATGATAAACCTTTGTATGCCGGAATTATTAAAAAGCTAAAAAGAGGTAAAGATGATGTTACTTTAGTCGGTAAAGATGTAGAGTGTGGTGTTCTCTTGAAACCAGACTTTTTAGATGCAAAACCAGGTTTTTATATCGAAGTTAAATAACAGTTTTCTTGTAATTTCAATTAAATTTAAGCATTGAAAATTTTTGGTATTTTGCTAAAATACATTATAGTTATGGCATTAACAAAAGATACTAAAACAACAATTATAACTTCTAATAAAGTACACGATAAAGATACTGGTTCTCCTGAAGTGCAAATTGCCTTACTAACTGAAAAAATCAGTAAATTATCCGATCACTTAAAGAAGCATAAAAAAGATAAACACTCAACTAGAGGACTACTTCAAATTGTAAACAAAAGAAGAAGACTTCTTAACTTTTTAATGAAAAAAGATGAGTCAAGACATTCAGCTTTAGTGACTAAATTAGACTTAAAAAAATAACTTCCGTGGTGTGCTAAATTTAATATATGAGAATTTGCCCAGTATGTTCAGCTACGCTTAAAGAATACGATTATTTCTTTTGCTCAAACTGCCTTAACGATTTACCCCAAGGTTTAGCAAAACTACCAAAACCTCATATTTTGAATGTTAAATTAAAATACGAACTTATACCTTACGAAAGATTTCTCTTTTTCAATATTCCATATGAACATAGATTTTCAGCAAAAGTAATTAAAACATTAATATGGGTAGTAGTTCTTATATCAATTGTCTTACTTTTGAAATATAATTTTTCTTATGGATACGAATTCCTTAACAACTTCCGTTGATTCTTCAAAAGCTGATTTAGTTTTTGATGAGCTAAAAGCAATAGATACAAAAATAAATGCTTGTAACGGTCTTCCTGAAGATTTAAAACAAAAAGCCCTTCAGATGCTTCAAAGAGTAAATAGAATGGCTAAATTAGGTAGCTATAGTTCGGAGTTTGAAATTTTATCTAAATATGTTGAAGTAATTGTTCAGATACCATGGGTTGTACGAACCGACGATAAACTTGAAATTGAGTATGCAAAGAACGTTTTAGAAACTCATCACTTTGGAATCGTAGATGTAAAAGAAAGAATTGTTGAGTATCTTTCAACAATGATTCTGAATAAAAAAAGAGGTGAGAATGCAATTTCAAAATCCCCTGTTATTTTATTTGTTGGTCTTCAAGGTATCGGTAAAACAACAATCTCAATCTCAATTGCTGAAGCTCTACAAAGAAAATTTGTAAGAATTGCTATGGGAGGGCTTGGATCTGTTACAGAACTACGTGGAAGATCTAGAGTCTATCCTGAGGCAGAGCCGGGCCAAATTGTTAAAGCCTTAATTAAATCCGGCGTTAAAAATCCAGTTATTCTTTTAGATGAGATTGATAAAACCTCGGGTAGTGAGGGATTAAGATTTGACTTCATGGCGGTGCTACTTGAAATTTTAGACCCAGCTCAAAATAATGCATTTCGAGACCAATACCTGGATTATCCCCTGGATCTTTCCGAGGTTATGTTCATTTGTTCAGCAAACTACACTAATACAATTTCTGCAGCACTAATGGACAGGATGGAAGTTATTAAAATGTCCGCTTACACCGATCAGGAGAAGATTCAAATTGCAAAGAAATACTTATTTCCTGGAATTGTTAAAAATGCAGGACTTAAGCCGGAGGAACTTACAATTGACGAAACATTATGGATTAATGTTGTAAGACCCTTTGGGTTTGATGCGGGTATCAGAACTCTTCAAAGAACCTTAGAAGGGGTTACTCGAAAGGTAGCTCGTGAAATTGTTGAAGGAAAATCTACAGCAGTACATTTAACTAACGAAAACATTAAAATGTACTTACCGAAGTACTGATGAAAAATAAAATTGAACTTTACGAAAATTTAGCCCAACAAATCAAAAGTTGTAAAAAATGTAGATTATGTGAAACTGCAATTCAAGCAGTTGTAGGAGAAGGCAGCTTGGATGCAAGAATTATCTTTATTGGGGAAGCTCCAGGAAAAAACGAAGATGAATCAGGAAGACCCTTTGTTGGAAGGGCAGGCAAGCTTTTAACCGCACTGATTGAAGAACTTGGTTTAAAAAGAGAAGATGTTTGGATTGGAAATATCATCAAACACAGACCTCCAAAAAATCGTGACCCTCAAAAAGACGAGATTGATGCCTGTCGAGACTTCCTTACTCAACAAATAGCCATAATAAATCCGGATATTATTGTAACTTTGGGTAGGTTCTCTTTCAATTATTTCATTCCAGATGGTAAAATAGGTACTGAAAGAGGAAAGTTAATTGATATGGGAAGCTATAAAGTGTTCCCGGTTTATCATCCTGCAGCCGCTCTAAGAAACAAAAATTTTTTAAATACCCTACGCTGTGACTTTACAACGCTTTCAGAAATTATGAAATTAATAAAAAAATAGAAAGTTAACCAAAAAATATGATCAGTTTATTTAATAACAAAAATGTAACCCAAAATTCTAAAGATGAAATATCTTTTTCACAAAATTCTTTGCCAGAGTTAAAAATCACAACTTTCTCAGGTAGTTTTTCAGCTACAAAAAATATGATGTGCTATGAGTACGGAGACGATATTATTGTTGTTGACTGCGGAATCGGCTTTCCTGAAAAATCAATGCACGGTGTAGACCTTATCATTCCAGATTTTTCATATCTAAGAGAAAATAAAGATAAAATTAGAGCCTTATTTATAACTCACTCACATGAAGACCATTTGGGTGCCATCTCTTACTTTTTAGAGGAATTTAATGTCCCAATATACTCAAACAGGTTAGTTCAGGAATACACCAAAGAAAAAATGAAGGATAGAGGGTTAGGTGGTTTGTTAAAAAGTACCATCTTCAAAACTTTTATTCCTGAAGACGTTCCAGTAATAGTTGGCCCGTACAAAGTCTCAGGATTTAGAGTAAATCACTCCGTTCCGTCTGCAATCGCCTATGTAATAGATACTCCTCAAGGGCGAGTAGTTCATGCATCAGACTATAAATTTGATATGGACCCTGTTTTGGATAAACCAGCTGATGTAAAAGTTATAAAGAAAGTTGGGGAGGAAGGCGTTCTATGTATGCTTTCAGACTGCTTAGGTGTTTCTAAAGATGGAGGAAGTGTTCCTGAAACAGTTCTTGGTCCAACTTTTATAAAAGTAATGGAAGAAAATTCTGGAAGACAGATATTCTTAACTGTTATTTCTTCAAACTTAGCTAGAATGTATCAAATTATTGATGCTGCTAAAAAACATGGAAGAAAGGTTGTGTTAGCTGGAAGATCCATTGAGCAAGCTGTAAAAATTGGAATAGAGTTAGGGTATCTTCCTTTTAAAAAAGAAGACTTTGTTTCTGAAAGAGAAGCATACAAACAACCACAAGGAAGTTTGCTTTACATGATTGCCGGATGTTTTGGGCAAGTAGGGTCTGCGCTTGATAGAGTTTCTAAAAATGAGCATGATGATATTTCTATAGAAAAGAACGCGCTAGTAATTTTCTCAGCAGAACCTAGCCCTCCAGGAGTTGATGTTGAGGTTCTAGCTATGATGGATAGGTTAACGATGAAAGGTTGTGAGATTTATGCACAATCTCTTCACTCTAGAATTCACGAAAACCTACACATTTCAGGTCACGGACATAGGGATGATTTAAAGTTAATGGCTAATTTGCTAAAACCAAAATTCATTATTCCAATTGGAGATACTGTTGTAAAAATGAGAGTTTATAGAGATATGCTTGAAGACGAGATGGGAATTTCTCCTGATAGGGTATTCGAGTTAATGGATGGCGAATCTGTAATTTTTGAAGAAGGAAATGCTAAAAGAGGAAAGAGAGTTGAGACAAAAGAAATTTACGTAAATTCCTCCACTTATCAACAAATTCCAGCTATGGTTGTTAAAGACAGAGACAGGTTAGCTAATGATGGAATTTTTGTCGTTACTGTTTTGATGGACAAAGACAGAAAACCTATTAAAGGTAAAGTTGATATTGTAACAAGAGGTTTAGTTGTTGTTGCAGACTCTAGATCCTTTATTGGAAAATCAAAAGATTTAGTAAATAAAATTTTTGATAAATATGCTGAAAATGCAGGGGATTGGGGATTCATTAAAAGTAAAATTGAAAAAAATATTGAAAAATTTATTGTTAGAGAAACAGGTAAAAGACCTATTATTCTTGTTATAAACATTTCCTCTTAATTAAAACATCCTAGGTTTTGGTATTATATACTTAATGTCTAAACGAGGTAGGAAGAGAAAATTAAAACTAAACATTAAGCCAGAAACACTTAAGTCAGTTTTTGCGGTTTTGCTTATATTAATTGGAGCTTTATCCTTATGGTCTCTTTTAGCTCCAAGTTATAATTTAACTTCAATTTTTTATAAATATCTTTCGATACTATTTGGAAGTGGGAAATACATTTTTCCGTTCGCTTTTATTTCAACTGGAGTCATAATGTTATGGCCGGTAAATTATAAATTTTTAAATTTAAGAATATCAATTGGTCTTTACTTTTTATTTGCAATTGTTGCAGCCCTTTCCGAATCTTTTTCAGTTAAATCTGGAGGGATGCTCGGGCTTTTTATCTCAAAAGAACTATCAACAAATATTGGATATGTTGGAAATTTAATTGTTTTATTTTTAGGTCTTTTTGCTATATTAATTTTTATTTCAGATATTCCGATACCTATGATTCACAATTTCTTTGAGAATCTGTCAGCAAAGATGAGAAAAGTAAAAGTATCTAAAGAAGAAGATATTATCGAAGCTGATTTTGATGAAGATAAATCTTATAATTTTGAAGAAAACTCAAATTTAAGTTCTAAATATACGGTTATTCCATCTATGGCTGAGCCAATGGACGATAAAGTTGTATTGGCGAAGAAGGTTTCAAAACCTAAAGACTCAAACAAAACCATTGTTCCATCTCTACCTTATGTTGATAAGGTTTGGGATTATCCAGCTCTTTCATTGCTAGATGATGCAGATACAACCCCAGTTGATAGAGGGGACGTTAAGAAAAGGGCACAGATTATCGAGAGTACTCTTAGAAGATTTAATATAGAGGTTAAAGTTGTTGAGACAAATTATGGCCCTTCAGTTACTCAGTATGCTTTAGACCTAGATGCCGGTTCAGCAACCCAAATTAATTCTGTTACTAAGCTCGAAAAAGACTTAGCAATGGCTTTAGCATCTCCTTCGGGTTCTGTAATTATCCAAGCCCCAATTCCTGGAAGATCTTTAATTGGTATTGAGGTACCAAATAATAACCGGTCTAAGGTTTCACTTAAGACTTTACTCAATTCAGATAGAATGAAGCAATCCAAAGATAAATTGGCAATTGTTTTAGGTCTTGATGTAACTGGAACCCCAATTATTTATAATATCGCTAAAATGCCACACCTTCTTGTTGCTGGAGCTACTGGTTCAGGTAAATCAGTTTTCTTACATTCGCTTCTATTTTCTATTCTTTATAGAAACAGTCCTTCAGAATGTAAATTAATTATGATCGATCCAAAGAGAGTTGAGCTAACTGTTTACGAAAGTATTCCTCATTTAATCACCCCTGTTGTTACAGATATCTCAAAAGCTCCGGCTGTTTTCAAATGGGCAGTAAACGAAATGGATAGGAGATATAAATTATTTGAAAGCGCTAGGGTTAGAAATATTGACCAGTATAATGATATGAGCGGGTTCCAGGCTCTTCCAAACATTGTAATAATAGTTGATGAGCTAGCTGAACTTATGCTCTCTGAGCCTGCCGAAATTGAAAGAGCAATTCAAAGACTTGCTCAATTATCAAGAGCAGTCGGAATACACCTAATACTTGCAACCCAAAGACCGTCTACAAATATAATTACCGGTACAATCAAAGCCAATATCCCAAGTAGGGTATCTTTTAACGTAACATCTAATATCGATTCAAGAGTTATCATTGACCAACCTGGCGCTGAAAAACTTCTTGGTAAAGGAGATATGTTATTTGTTCCACCAGATGTCTCAAAACCAACCAGAATTCAGGGTCCAAATGTATCCGATCTTGAGATTACAAAGCTTACTGAGTTTTTAAAGAACCAAGGAATTGAACCTGAATATAATGAAGAAGTTATAAAAGTTCCTTCAAGGAGTGCTTCAAGTGTTGCTGATAATCCTGAGGATAGGGATGAGTTATATGGAGAAGCAAAAGAGGTTGTACTTGATGCGGGTAAAGCATCTGCTTCTTTATTGCAAAGAAGGTTATCGGTTGGATATGCTAGGGCTGCTAGAATTTTAGATGAATTGGAAGCTAGTGGTATTATTAGTCCAGCTAATGGTTCAAAACCAAGAGAAGTCTTAATTCAAAAAGAAAAAGAATACGAAGAGCCTGAAGAAGGGTACGAAGAAAACGTGGAAGAAGCTGTAGAAACTATTAAATAAAATTTTCACTGCCTAAATTAAAAATGAATAAGTTTGATATCGGACAATATATAAAAAATATTCGTGAGTCTCTAAAGCTTGATATTGAGTTTTGTAGCTCTAATTTAAAAATTCACAAAAAATATCTTGAAGCTATAGAAAATAACGAGTACAAAATATTTGATAACTATTTTCAAGCACAAGGTTTTGTACAAAATTACATGGAGTTCTTAGATATTAAAGTTCCTGATTATATTCCAAGATGGAGAAAAGAATATTACGAAGAATTTGATTTTGATGAGCAATCGACTAGAATGTATTACAAACCAAAAAAGAGAAGAATCTACAATTTTAGCCTTTCTATAAATATGTTAATTTACATTATTATTGGTCTTATAGTTACTGGCTTTTTGGGCTATATTTTTTTTAGTTACCGCGAGCTTTTAAATTCCCCTACACTAATTATTTCTAATCCAAAATCTAATGATGTTGTAGACATTGATTTAATAGATGTATTTGGAAAAACAGATCAAGATGCGATTCTTAAAATCAACAATGAAAAACTAACAATTCAAACTGATGGAAATTTTGCAACTTCATTGAAATTAGCTGAAGGAATTAATAACTTTAAGTTTTCGAGCGTCAATCCTTACGGTAAAGAAACTGTTCAAGTTTTGACTATAATTTATAGGCCTCGAAAAATAGAAATTTATAATCCTCCCGCTGAGAACTTGCCTTCTTCAATTGAAACTAGTCCTAAGAATGAAGTAAAAAACATAACTTACCCATCAACTTCACCAAATTTAAAGGTTAATTCCTCTCCAGTTTCTACCTCTAAGACTAATCCACAAAACTCAATTGGAAATTAATTCTTTGAATTTGTGATAAACAAGGCTTATCTCGGACTGAATAAAGCCTAATCCCTCTGATTGTTCCAGAAGTTTTTGGCTTGGATTTATTAAAAATTTATGCTTGGCTTTATTTAAAATCTCAAAATCTGATTCTGAATCTCCAAATGCAGCCAATACCTCCATATGTTGAAATTTGCTTTCTTTAATTAATTCAATTTTATTAGTTGTGATTTTAAAATCTTTTGTAAATATTTTTTTATCATGTTTAAATTTATTTCCGATATAGTTTGGGACTTTAATTAAATCTGCAGCATGCTTTAGCAAGAACTCTGGTTCTAGGGAGAGTAATAGAAATTCGTACTCAGGGTAAAGTTTAGGGAGTTCAATTGCATAATCATAAAATTTAGAATGATTTATATATACAAAGTTTTTAGCTTCTTTATTTATAATCTCAAAATCCTTTCCTTCAAGTTCTTTGGCTAGATAGTTTAAGACTGTAGATACCGTTTTCTCATAAGACAGTATTTCTGTTTCATACTCAACTAAAGTTATAGAAAGATTAGAAATAATTTTTGGAGATATAAGTTGTTTGCTTACTAAATAGAGAATAAAATCTTGACCTAAACTCCCGTCATAAATTGTTTTATCTAAATCAAATACTATTAGCTGTCTCATATTCTATAAAAGAAATGATAACATTATTGACACGCCAAATCTAAAATGTTCTAATAAATTTAATTGTCTGCCCAGCAATTAAAATAGTATTTTTCTGGGTAAACATAAAGGAAAAATATGGATTTTCAATTAGTTTTAATTTTACTACTTTCAGTTATAACCGTTAATTTAGTTGTTGTTGGTTTTTATATTATTGTAACTCTTAAAGATTTTAGACAAACTTTATCAAAGATGGATTCTGTGATGGACGATACCTCCTCAATTATTCACGGAATTGCAAATCCATTTACCCTAATTTCTGGGTTAGTTGCAACTTTATCAAAAGCTATCAGCTCAACAAGGTCAGCAATTACTTCTCTAAGGGATGAAAGATAATGGATAAGAATAATTGCGAAAATTGCAGAAATCAAAATACTACATCTTCTTTTATGACCGGGGCTGTTCTTGGTATTGTGATTGGGGCAGTCGCAGGACTTCTTTTAAGTCCCAATTCAGGTGAGCAAAATAGAAAACAAGTTTTAAAGGCTGCTAAAAAAGGTAGAGAGATGGCTGAGGATTTATACGAGGACATCGAGGAACAATACGAAGATGTAAAAGACGATGTTGAGGATTATGCTCATGAAGTTTCCAAAAGAGTTCAACCTGTCAAAAGACAGGCAATTAGATATGCTGCTAAGGCATTAGATTCAGCTGAAGAAACTTTAAAAGATACTCGAAAGAAGTTTTTTCGGGGTGTTAAAATATAGTACATGGATCCTATAAAAAACCCATTCGAAATTCCCTCACAACCTTCTGAATTACCTTCAGTTGAAGTTCCTAGATCTATTGAAACTGAAAAACCAGTTTCTCAAGCTCAAGTCCAGGCAAAAATAGAAAGTAATGATGCTCCTTTGGCTGCTGAAACTGAGGCTCTCGAACTCGATCATCCTGATATTGAAGGTGCCATTGCAATTCCTGCTATTGAAGAAAGAAATCCACAAGGTGATACCTTAAGCGTAAGTGAAAATGAGGATAAGATTTTGGGTAAACTAAATGGAGTTAAATAATTAAACCTGTTTAACTACTTCAAAAATTGTTATTGTTAGATATATGGAGTTTATTGATCCTAGAATTTTCATACTTATTTCTTCAATTCTTTGGTTTGTTTTTACACCTGTCTTCTTAATTATATTACTTCCACTTATTTTCTTTCTATATAAAAAGTTACTTTACGGAAAATTATCTCCTAAGATGATTACCCTTTTTGTAAAAATAGCAGGCTATGACGAAACAAACTTTAAACTTTGTGATCAATTGTTTGCAGGTTTATATGGTATTAAAAGGCCTTATTACCAAACAATTTTTGGAATAGAAAATCGAATTTCCTTTGAAATTGTTGGAAGAAGAGAGGGAATTTATTTTTATGTAACTTGCCCTGAAAGTATCTCATCATTTGTAGAGAAACAAATATATGGAACTTATAAAGTTGCTGAGATTGATTTTATTCCTGTCCCAAAATTATTTGACAGAGGAACCTACAACATTGTATATGAGTTGAAACAGGAGATGGGCCCTTATACAATGATTAATTCATTTGATGATAAACAAGATCCTTTAAAAACCATTGTTTCCACCTTTACCAAATTAGGTGGTAACGAACTTTTGGTTTATCAAGTCATTATTTCTCCAGCTCCGAATACTTGGGTAAAAGCGGTAAGAGGGGTTCTGGCTAACGCTGCAGCAAAAGAAGGAGGAGGTTTAGACCCAGCTTTTAAAGAAAGTGTTGAAAAGAAGATTGCAAAACAAGGTTTCTACACTGTAATTAGGCTAGTTTCAGTATCTGAAGACTACAACCGAGCTCAGATTAATATTGATAATACTCTAGCCTCTTTGGGTCAGTTTAATAATCCGAAGACTAATACTTTAGCAAAGAAGTTATTTGTATTTAAACCTATTACTCTTAGAAAATTTCTTTTAAGAGAGTTAAATGTTTTAGATATCCATATCCCTCTTTTTGATATTAAGCTATTTTTAAATAATTCTATTTTTAACTCTGAGGAGTTGTCTAACCTATACCATTTTGCTAATAAAGAACTGGATGTTACAGGTATCAAAAGAACTGATTCCAAGCAAACAGCTGCTCCTGGAAATATTCCAACCGAAGGAATTGTTCTTGGAAAAAACAAATTTAGAGATATTGAAACTATAATTAGAATTAAAGATTTTGATAGATTAAGACATCAATATATTATTGGGCAAACCGGAAGTGGAAAATCTGTATTTTTATTTTCCCAGATTATTCAAGATATTTACCGAGGTAAAGGTCTATGCGTAATTGATCCACACGGACCTGATATAGAAAATTTACTTAAGAAGATCCCTCCTCATAGAGAGAAAGATGTTATTTATTTTAATGCAGCAGACTTTGATAGGCCTATCGGGATAAATATTTTACAAGTATTAACTGACGACCCGGTTCTACGAGAAATTCAATCAAATATTATCATTAACTCCTTTTTAGAGCTTCTACGAAAATTATATGATCCAAATAATCAGGGAATTGTAGGGCCGTTCTTTGAAAAAGCAGTCAGAAATTGCATGTTAACGGCAATGACAGATCCTAATGCAACTCTTATGGATGTAACTCAGCTTCTTCTTGATGACAAAGCTGCTGAGAAATATTTACCAAATATCAAAGATCAGCAAATAATTGATTACTGGAAAATAGAGAGGGCTCAGATGACAGATCAAACTAGAAGTGAATCGATGGGCTATTTAACTTCAAAGTTCTCAAAATTTACTCAAGATAAATTTATTAGAAATATTGTTGCTCAACCAACTTCAACAATTAGCATTCCAGATATTATGCAAAACGAGAAAATTTTATTAATTAATCTTGCAAAAGGTTCCATTGGTAATGAAAATTCAACTTTCCTTGGACTTCTTTTAGTTCCAAAAGTCCTTGATTCAGCAATGACTAGAAATGAGAAACTAACTAGAGGTGAAAGCTTTCCTGATTTTTATCTTTATGTCGATGAATTCCAGAACTTTGCAACGGATGCTTTCGAGTCTATCTTGTCTGAGGCAAGAAAATTCAAGCTTGGTTTGACTGTAGCAAACCAATATATTAAACAACTTTCTGAAAAAATTAAAAATGCAATTGATGGTAACGTTCCGACCAAAGTGTTTTTTAAAGTGGGTGTTGATGACGCAGAGTATTGTAAGAAAATGATGAAATCTTTTGAAGAAACAGACTTTATGTATGTAAAAATGGGAAATGCGTATATAACTCTTTGTATTGATGGATCAGCAAGTAAACCGTTCTCTCTTTCAGTTGATCGAGAATTGGTTAATCCTTTCAAAGAGGACCCTGAAATGGCTAAAAGAATAGTTGAGCATTCTAGAAATACATACGGACGAGATGCTGCTCAAATTGAAGCTCAAATTAATGCAAAATACGCTTCAAATTCCAGTGCTGCAAAATCAGAAACCCCTGAAACTGTAAATGATACCTCAAAGAAGTTTGACGATGATTTTTTTGGTGATTTATAGTGATATAATTTTAAATTATGAAATCTATTGATGTACGAGATAAATACATTCATTTTTTTGAAAGAAATGGTCACACCCATATCCCTTCGGCAGCAGTAGTTCCTGAAAATGATCCAACAACATTATTTATAAGCTCAGGAATGCAACCCCTATTAAAATATTTTCTTGGGGAGGTTCATCCTTCAGGAACTAGAATTGTAAATTCCCAAGTTTGTTTAAGAGCCCATGGTTTTATGGATGACCTTCTTGAAGTTGGTGACAACAGGCATACTTCTTTATTTGAAATGCTTGGAAACTGGTCTTTTGGTGATTATTTCAAAAAAGAGCAAATTCCTTTCTTCTATAATTTTTTAACTAAAGAACTTGGCATCAATCCGCACAAGCTTTATATTTCTTGTTTTATAGGAGACTCAGAAAATTCTGTTCCAAAAGATACTGAAGCTGTTGAGATTTGGAAAAATCTTTTAGCTAATGACGGTATTGATTGTGAAGTTGTTGAATTTGAAAACATGGATCAGGCTGATAGGGAGGGTAATGGTGGCGCTAGAATCTGTTTATATCCTTCAAAGAAGAATTGGTGGAGTAGAAACGGTGTTCCTTCAAATATGCCTGAGGGGGATATCGGAGGTCCTGATACAGAGGTTTTCTATGATTTTGGATTTGAACATAACAAACAATACGGTGAAAAATGCCATCCAAACTGTGATTGTGGTAAATATTTAGAAATTGGAAATTCTGTTTTCACTCAATATATAAAAAAGAGCGGAAGATTTGAAGAACTTCCTTCCAAAAACGTTGATTTTGGAGGAGGTTTAGAAAGAATGGTTGCTGTTTTAAATAATACTGATGATGTTTTTGAAACAGATCTTCATCAACCAATTATTAAAAAATTAGAATCGCTACTTGGAATTTCTTATTCCGATAATAAGCCTTTGTTTAGAGTTATTTCAGACCATATGAAATCCTCAACTTTCCTTGGCTTTTATGGAGTTACACCTTCAAATAAACAACAGGGATACGTATTAAGAAAATTTATTAGAAGATCCGCAATTAAGATTTACTTATTTAACAAAGAGAAAGATTTTTCCTCAATATTAAAGCAGATTCCTACTGCTGTTTATGAAATTTATAAAGATGTCGATCCAAAATACGGTTTTAATATTAAAGAAGAGCTGTTGGATCAAATTTCTGAGATTATTTATAACGAAGCGGAGGCTTTTAAGAAAGTCCTTTCAAATGGTTTGAAGCAAGTTGAAAAAGCTGATGTTTCTAAAGTTGATGGTAAGTTTATTTTTGATTTATATCAAAATCAGGGTTTCCCCTTTGAAGTATCTTATGAAATCTTCAAATTAAAAGGTGTTGAGATTTCCCAAAAAGATTTTCTTGCTGAATTTGAAAAGCACAGAAATATATCTAAGTAAATTTTGCTATTATAAGAGTAATGCTCCTAAATAATATTTTTAAATTTTTTAAAATAAACACTGAATCTCCATTCTTTCTTACAATCGACCTTGGTTCGGAAACTCTTAAAGTTCTATTAAATGAGGTTATTGTTGAAGATAATGAGGAGAAGGTTCGAGTTAAAAACGTTTATAAAGAGTTCGTTTCCTCAGATGTTTCTTATTATGGAAAGATTTTGGATTCCAGCAAATTAAAAGATTCGTTAATTAAAATTCTAAATGAAATTAAGAAAGAAATGAAAGGAACGCCTGTTTCAAACGTCATTATTACCTTAAGCGGTAATAATTGTAGGTCAATAATGACTACTTTGCAGATTGATAGGCCTTCCTCAAAGTCTATTTCTGAGAAAGAGAATAACGAGATTTCACAAAAGGTATTCGAAGCTGCGTATAAAGAACTTTCTGAAATTATTCTAGATGAATCTGGGGAGGAAAATGTTGAATTTGAATTAGTAGACTTTATCCCTATATACATGACATCTGACGGAAGAGAAGTTATTGACCTAATTGGTGAGGAAGGAAATGAGGTACAGGTTTGTTACAGTGTTTTCTTTGGACTCTCTGAGACTATAAACATTTACAATAAATTGCTTAAAGGTTTAGGGCTAAACATAGTATCGTTTGTCTCATCAAATACCGCCATTTTAAAATCACTTAAGACCTCAAAAAAAGATAAAATTGACTGCGTTATTTTAGATATTGGAGGTAATACAACCGAAGCAATTATTTGTTTTGGAGGAGGGGTTTATCTAAATAAGGTGTTGGATATGGGAGGCTCCGACTTAACCTACGAGTTAGCCTCAAAATTAAACCTATCTTTCTTAAACGCTGAAAAAGTTAAAAGACTTTATACTTTTAACAAACTTAAGGAGAAAGAAAGCGCTGTAGTACAGAAAGTAATCTTATTTAATTTAAATAATTGGTTAGTAGGTTTGGAAGAATTATTCTCTGATTTTAATAATGTTAAGGTATTCCCTTCAGATTTTTACGTTTTAGGAGGTTCCTCAGAGCTTCCTGATATTACTGAGCTGTTATTTGAAGAACCCTGGACTAAATCTATTCCGTTTAAATCATTGCCAGAATTTAAAAGAATTGATTTTTCAAGCTTAAAAAAATTAAATAAAGCGCAGATGGCAAGACCTAGTGAAGACTTGATTCCTATATTAGTTTCTATAGAGTACTTAGAGAAAAGAAAAAGAAGATGAAAGAATTTAAAATAGAGGCTAAAGATTCCCTAATAAAAATTATAAACACTATAATTTTGAGTAATTCAAAAGAGATTAAGTTGAACATAGATGCAAACTCAATTTTATTTAGAACTATCTTGAATTTAAGAATATTACTAAAAATTACCAAACAGGCAGGAATTGTATTAAAATTAGAAACAACCTCGCCAAAAGGCCAAACTATGATCTCACAACTTTGGAAAGATCAAAAAGAAGATTCTTTTTCTAAATTTCAAGAATCAATGGAAATAGTTCCGGAGCAAAAAATTATTGATAAACCTAAAATTAAAATGAATTTGCCTAAATTTAACTTTCTAAAAGAGAACTCTTTCTTACCAATTACTTTAGGTACCCTAATTGTGCTTTTCGGGGGCGGATATTTTTTGATTTCTTCTAGACTTACTGCAAATGTTGATATCAAAGTTGGTGCTGAGAGATTTGTAAAATCTTTTGAAGTTAAACTTTCGACAATATCCAACACAGATATTGAGAAAAAGATTTTAACAATCACATCATCATCAAAAACTTTCACTGCTTCCAAAGAGATTGAAACTACAGGAAAGCTTGATGCAGGTTCAAAAGCCGCTGGAGAGATAAAGCTGCAAAATAAAACTGATAAAGAAATTGTACTTAAAGCTGGAACTAAATTAACCCTAGATGATTCAAAAGAGGAGTTGGTATATCAATTATTAGAAAATACAGAAATTCCTGCAAGAACAATGACTTCAAGTTCTCCACAAACTTATGTAAGCGGTGAGATTGTTGCAAAAGCTGAAGCGTCAAACTATGGATCTTCCTACAACATATCTGCGGGCAAAGATTTGGTTGTTTCAGGCCAATCCTCAAGCAGTTTAAGCGCAGTTGTATCCTCCTCATTTGAGGGAGGTATAAAGAAGTCCTCCGCCTCTGTAACTGATACTGATTTGAAGAACGTTTCCACAGGATCCTTAGATGATTTTAAATCAAGTTATAAAAGTGAAAGCAGTAGTGATAGGGTTGCCTTAAAAAATTCAGAAGTCTACGCAATTTCGAAAGAAACATTTAGCGGAAAATTGTCAGACCCTCTAGATAAACTAAAAGTAACTCAAGAGATAACAGTCACAAGTCTAGCTTACGACCAAAACGAAGCTTTAAATTTTGTAAAAGGTTCAATTAAATCTTTAATTCCTGATGGTTTTGAATTATATGGTAAAGATTTACAGGTTGAATTTAGTATATTAGGTAATACTGATAAGACTATTCTAAACTCTCGGGAAGCTGATTCTCAGTTAACAGTTCGAAGCTATAAGATTCCTGTCTTTGATTCAAATATAATTAAAAAAGATTTAGCTGGAAAAACTTTTGACGAAGTTGAGTCCTACCTAACTAAACTAGATAATGTAATAAATTACAATATTGAACTAAATTACAATATTCCTTTTGTAAGCAGTCTTCCAAAGGATATATCCAAAATAAATGTCACAATCTCGAGAGACTAAAGAAGCAATATTAGGTATAGACTACGGTCTTACTAACACCGGTTTGGCAATATCAATTGACGGAGTTGTATCACCATTTAGAATTGTAAACTCAAAAAACTTTAATTATTTTAAATCTGAAATATCAACCCTTATTACAAAGTACCGAATAAAAAAGATTGTAATCGGAATTCCTTTAAGTTATGACGGTAAGGATAATAAACAATCTATTATTGTAAGGCAAGTTGTAAATAATTTAAAAAAATATATTAAAATTCCATTTATTTATACTAACGAATATGGGTCCACCCAGTCATTTTTAGCAAATGGAGTTGTTTCAAATATTTCAAAAAAAACAAGAAATAAGGCAAACGATCATTATTCGGCAGCAATTATCCTTGAAAATTATTTTGAAAATTTAAATTAAAGTTTAGAAGTAAGTCTAACTTCTTTAGAGTCGCAAGTCATACACATGAAGTTATTTCCTTTGTTCAGGCATTGGGGACAAACATAAACACCATCTTTATAAAGCATTTCCTTTGAATCACAAGTATTACATAAAAAAACAACGTTATCTTGGTTGATATCCCCGCAGTTTGGGCAATTAAAGTGAAGATCCATTACCTCATCGTTAATATCTTCAAATTCGTTCTGTAAATCATCAATTTGATCCATATAATTAAAATATAACAAAGATAGGTTAAAATTGAAGTATGGTATCAATAATTCTTGCGACATACTTTTTAATATCAGTTTCTTATGCCATCTTTATTTATATTTATTCATATAAACAGCTTTCGAATTTAATTCTTAATGTTTTATTTGGTCCTTTTGCAATTTTATTCAACATTTATAACAATTATTTTGGAATTGAGGAGAGGTTCTTCTAATGTATAAATCTGTACTTAAAGGCTATGAAGCCCTAATTTTTGATCTAGATGGAACTGTAATTCAAAGTGAGGGAGTTTGGCAAGACGCGATTATAGCAATTTTTGAACCTGAAATTTTAAATGACACTCCTTATTATGGAGAAAGAGGTTTACAACTTAGAGAGAACATTGAGTTAATTATTCAAAAAAATCAACTTAGGGCTATGATAAACCCGGATGTTTATTACAAATTGATTATTGGTGATTTTTTTAATAATTTTAATAAAATAGAGCTTACTGCCGGTTTTGAAGAATTTGCAGATCACCTTAAAAAATCAGGAAAGAGGTTGGTTTTGGCTACTAATACAGATAAAGATATAACTCTAGAAATTATTAAAAGATTGAAAATTGATAAATACTTTGAATTTGTAATTTCCGCAGAAGAAGTGTCTTTACGTAAACCTAACCCTGCAATTTATATAGAAACAGTAAAGAGATTAAAATTACCTAAAGAAAAAATTTTAGTGTTTGAAGACTCTCAAATTGGAGCTTTAGCCGCGGAACTTGCTGATTTAAATCGAATAATTGTATTACCTCCAGAACTATCGCCATCAATGTACGGATCTAAAACCAGAAATTTCATCGGGGATTTTAACGATATTAACGATTATATTGACGTTGATGCTGAGTCTTTTATAGAAGATTTTTTTAGTAAGTAGTTTCTATAGTTAAAATTTCGTAAAAATTTAAAAAACCAAAAAAATTTCTCAAGACATTTAATTTTTCTGTTTTCTCAAGATTCGTATATATTATTACCCGGTTCCTCTCGGACTTTATTTTGGAGTACTTTATATTTCCAGTAAATTTAAGAACTCTAAGGTAAGTGGGAAAGCTTAAATGGCTTGATTTAAAGGTTACTTCGATTTTGGATTCCTGCATCTATTAAGTATAATATATCGTTATGAATTCATATACACCTCAGAAATATACAATAACCACTTTTGGCTGCCAGGCCAACCTTGCAGATTCAAATACAATGGGTGGAATTTTAGAATCTTTAGGTTTTGAGAAGACAGACGATTTTAAAGAGGCGGATATTTATATCATAAATACCTGCTCAGTGAGACAAAAATCAGAGGATAAAGCCTATGGTTTAGGTAGAGAAATTAAAATTTTGAAAGACGAAGGTAAGAAGATGCCATTTATTGTAATGGCCGGTTGTATGGTAGGTTCAGTGACCGGTGAAAGGCAAAGATATGTTCTAGAAGAGCTCCAAAAGAAAACTCCGTGGGTTAATGCTTATATAAATCCTCATCAGATTTTTAACTTGCCGGAGATATTATTTGAAAATGGATTGATTAATGAGTGGGCAAAATCTAAATTTAACCCAAACCAAGTCTACGGATCTCAAAACGATAATAAGCATGTTTTTATTAATATTTCATTAGGTTGTGATAATTTTTGTACTTTTTGTGTAGTTCCATATTCAAGGGGAGCTGAAATTTCTAGAAGCAAAGATGAAGTTTTAAACGAGATTAAACACTACATTTTAAGGGGTTTTAAAGAATTTACTTTATGCGCTCAAAATGTAAATTCCTGGGGACTTTCAATGTCTGATAAATTTGAAATTAGAACAGGTTCTGATCAAAAACTTCCTTTTGCCGACTTACTTCGAGAGATAAGTGAGATTGAAGGAGTAGAAAAAATTGATTTTCTTTCATCTAACCCTTTTGATTTCACAAACGATTTAATTAATGCTTTAAAAATACCAAAAGTTTCAAACTACTTACATATGGCAGTTCAATCAGGAAATGACGATATTTTAAAAAAAATGAACAGAAGGCATTCTGTTTCCGACTTTATAGATTTAGTTAATAGAATTGTTGAGGTAAAGCCGAATCTAGAGCTTGGCACTGATATTATTGTTGGATTTCCAGGTGAAACAGAGGAGCAGTTTTTAGATACAGTTAACCTATTCCAAAAAGTAAAATTTAAAGTTGCTTTCATTTCAATTTACTCACCAAGAAAAGGAACCCCATCTGAGAAATTTTTCAAAGATGATGTTCCGTTTGAGGTTAAAAAAGAAAGACATGCAAGACTGACAAAAGTTTGGAAGGAATCATTAAAATGATTATCCCTGTAATTTTAGGCCCAACATGTACTGGAAAAACTTCCTTAGCATTAAAAATTGCTAAAGAAAAAAAGGCAAATATACTATCAATTGATTCTAGGCAAGTTTTTATAAAACTTGATATTGGAACCGGAAAGTTTAAAGAAAAAGCTGAAATTAAAAAATTTAAAGGTTATTGGGAAATTGATGGTGTTAAGATTTACGGTTATGATTTTTTAGAGATTAACGAAGAATTAAATGTAATTAAGTTTTGTGAATTTGCTAAGAAAGTCATAGAAGATTCAATCTTTAGTAATCAAAAATTATTAATAACTTGTGGTACTGGGTTTTATCTAGACTTCCTAATGGGAAATATTTCATATAACGAAATTAACCCTGAAAGAAAGACCTACCTTAATTCTTTAAATCTTGAACAGCTTCAAAAAATATTCTTTTCTTTTGAAAATAGACCTGCTGTTGACGAAAAAAATAAGGTGAGATTAATAACTGCAATTTTAACTTTGGAGAATCCTAACTCAAAGAAGCATAATTTTAAAATTGATAATGTTGAGTTTAGGGTCTTTAAAATTGAGGAAAGCAGGGAAGTTATTTTTAAAAATGCAGATGCCTTTGTTGAATCAATTCTAAACGGCGGCGTGGTTGAAGAATATAAAAGATTATACGCAGAGTACGGAATGCAAAAACATTTAAATGGGTTGATTTACTCAGATATTCACAAATTTTTAACTGGAGCTACTATTGATCAAAAAACCCTAGAGGAGAGAATAAAATTTAGTTTACACGCCTATATCAGAAGACAGGAAACCTACTTTAAAAAAATCAAGTTTGATACATCTACAAAAGATAGAAATCTAATTACTGAAAAAATCTCAAATCTATTCTAGAATAAGTTCAGATGAAAGATAATACTTTAAATGTCCCTTTTAAAACTGTTTTTTACACCCTACTAAGCCTAGGTGCAGTTTATCTCTTATATTCACTATCAGACATAGTTCTAACAGTTGTGCTGGCCGTGGTAATTGTAATGAGCATCGAACCCTTAGTTAAAGATTTAATAAAAATTAGGGTTTTTAATAAAAATATATTTTCAAGAACCTCTGCAGTTTTAACATCTTATTTATTAGTCTTACTTTCAATTGTAATGGTGTTTGTTTTTGCTTTACCAGAAGTTGTAGGTGAGTTTCCACGAATTGTTACAGCGTTAGAGAGGATTGTCGAACAAACTGCTGTTAGGTTTAATATTAGCGCTGAGTCTCTTCCAGATATCAGTCAGTATACTGAAAGAGCAATTTCAATTAGCTTAAGTTTTTTTAGTAACGTTTTTGGTCTACTAAGTCTTATTCTTCTATCTCTTTATATCAGCTTAGATTGGGAAAAGATTAAGAAATTTATCCATAAAATTATTCCAAATGGAAACGGATCTATTTTCGATAAGATTGTTCATGAATTAGAAATTTATATTGGTTACTGGGTAAAAGGTCAATTTATATTGATGTTTGTAATTGGTATTTTTTCCACCACAGCTCTTTATTTTCTTGGAAATCCGTTTTTTCTATCCCTTGGTTTGATAGCCGGCTTACTTGAGATTATCCCAATCTTAGGACCCCTTATCTCAACATTACTTGCTGTTACTGTTGCATTAGCTTTTGGTGGTCAAAATATAGCGATTGTTACACTAGTTATTTTTTACTTAATTCAACTTTTAGAAAATAACTTACTTGTTCCAAAAGTGATGCAGAGAATTTCAGGATTTAGCCCAGTCTTAATTCTTTTAGCATTTCTAGTTTTTTCTAATTTCTTAGGAATAATTGGTGCAATTTTAGCTGTGCCAATTTTAATGTTTATAAATATTTTAATTAAGCACTTAATAATTCAAAAAAATCAATAAACACATTTTATATTTTTGTTTCTGAGAGGAAAAATGTTCCTGATGGAGTTTAACTTTTTGTTTCTGAGAGGAAAAATGTTCCTGATGGAGTTTAACTTTTTGTTTCTGAGAGGAATAAGCCGGATTCTGTACTTAGTCGTTTTGTATTGCTTTAGACAATACTTAGCGATTAGTTAGCGACTATTTATCTAGTGCCTCTGCCTCTGATCTCCCCGAGAAAGGTAGTAACGATCAAATCGGAGTTGCTGCGGGTGGGATTGCCCTTTTCAGTTAAAACCATCTCTTTCGAGTGCAGGTCTTAAATAGTTTCTGTTGCTCTCAAATAGCGTCAATTCGCCATCTGCTCCATACCCTTTTCAAGGCGGGAGACTAGCTGTTTCCAGTCGGAGGTTGCCCTCCATCCCCTTCTCTATGCAGTCCGGACTTTCCTCTAAAGCTCACGCTTTAGCAGTCGCTTACCTCTCAGAAACATTGATATTATAGCATTTTTTGATGTTTTTTTAAAGTAATGGTAATATATTCTCTATGAATCCTAAGAATAAATACATCGAACTTTCTAGATTTCAACGAAGGTTAATTAGATTCTTAAATACTTTTTTAATCTTTTTTGCACTTCCTCTAGCTCTAATTTTATATTTTAATTATGCGATAAGCAGACCATCTCAAACTTTTAAAGAGATAAACTATAATCTAAAGGCCGGTGCATCTTTAGAAACAATCTCAAAAGATCTTAAAGAATTAGGTGTTATCAATTCTGAAAATTTATTTATAATTTACTCTAAGGTTTATAGAGTTTACCCATCACTTCAAGCAGGAATTTATACATTCCCTGCTGGATCTTCCTTGAAACAAGTTATAAGTCAGCTTCAAAGCGGTTCAAATGGTGTGGCTTTATTATTTTGGGAAGGAAAGAGGCTTGAAGAGTTTGGAATTTTAGCTGCCTCAAAACTTTCAGCTTTCAATTATGAAAGGTTTGTTGAGAAAACACGAGGCAAAGAAGGAATGTTATTTCCGGATACCTATTTCTTTTACCCATCAGCAAATGAAGACGATGTTATTAAAGCTATGACTAATAATTTTGAGGAAAAAATGAATAAAATAAGAAAAACTGAATCTTACCAGAAAACAAATTTAACCGACAATCAAATTTTTATAATCGCTTCACTTCTTGAGAAAGAGGCTCCAAAAGGTGAGCAGAGAAGGGTAATTGCAGGAATTATTATAAATAGACTTGATAATAACGATCGACTTGGTATTGATGCTTCAAATCAATATGGTGTTGCAACAAGAGGTGTTTGTCCAAATAATTATACTAAAAAAGTTTGTCCGGATTTAGAAACTGCTAAAACTGTTGTTTGGTGGAAATCTGACCTAACAAAAAGTGATTTAGAATATAGCACTCCATTTAACTCTAGAACTGAAAGAGGTTTGCCTCCTCATCCAATTTCAAGCTTTGGTGAAGATGCCATCGTTTCTGTAATAAACTATATTCCTACAAACTACTATTACTATCTACATGATATTAATGGTGGAATTCATTACGGTTCTACAGCCTCCGAACATAGCGCTAATGTCGCAAATTATATTAGATAGAACTAATAATAGATTTCTTCCTATTTATTTAAGTCCTAATTTATAGCATAATTTAAAAATGGTAAGTAATAATTTAATCAAGTTTGAAAATGTTTTCAAGTCATATCAAGGTGATCAAGTTCTTGAAAATATAGATTTTGAAGTTGATCGTGGCGAGTTTGTATTTCTAATCGGTTCTTCCGGTGCAGGTAAATCCACAATTATTAAACTACTTAATAAACAAGAAACTCCTTCAGCAGGAAAAGTTTATATTGATGGAGTTGATCTTTCAACTATTCCTTTTGAAGAAATGCATAAAATTAGAAGAAAGATTGGGATTATATTTCAAGATTTTCGAGTTATCAAATCAAGAAATGTATTTGAAAATGTCTCAATTTCACTAGAAGTTGTTGGCGCAAAAGAATCTCTAATTCATGATGTTGTTCCAAATATACTTTCAATGGTTGGGTTACAGCATAAAATCTATAAAAATCCTACAGAATTATCTGGCGGCGAGATACAAAGATTAGCGATTGCTAGAGCATTAGCACACGAGCCCGAGATTATAGTAGCTGACGAGCCAACAGGTATGATTGATCCAAAGGCATCTGGTGAGATAATGAATTTATTACAAGAGATTAATAAAATGGGAACCACAGTTCTAATGGCTACGCATGATTATAATATTGTTAATCACATGAAAAAAAGAGTTTTAAAAATTTCAGACGGAAGATTAGTTTCAGACAAAAAAGGTGGTACCTATCATGACTAGTCTAAAATCGCTAATAGAATTTTTAAAAAAAGAAAAAGTTATTAGCTTAAGCTCTATATTAGCCATATTCATTTCTTTTACCTTACTATCTTTTATATTTACCTTTTTGGTATTTTCAAATACCTCTCTTAACTTTCTTCAAAAGCAAGTTCAGGTCCGAGTATTCTTTAAAGACTCTTTTGATCAAGATCAAATCAAACAGATTAAATCCGAACTAGAAAACGATAGTAAGGTTCTGGAGGTTACTTATACTTCAAAAGAAGATGCACTTAGAATTTTTAAAGATTTATCAAAGAATGACCCAGTATTACAAGAGTCCCTTACAACAAATATTCTCCCAGCTTCGTTAGAAATTAAGACAAAGGATGTTAAAGATTTAGACTTTTTTTATGAGGAATTTTATAGTAAAGATTATGTTGAAAGTGTTAAATACCTTAAAGATATTAAGGATAAGTTTCAATATTATTCAACTGTTGTAACAATAATCTGTTTAATTATCACCTTGTTGTTTTTCATAGTATCTTTTGGAATAATCCTCTCAACAATTCGAATAAATATCTTCCAAAAGAAGGATGAGATTGAGATAATGAAATTAGTTGGTGCTTCCGATGATTTTGTTCAAACCCCATTTATTCATCAAGGAATCGTTTATTCAATGGTTGGATCCTTCTTTGCGGGATTATTATTTACAATAATTCTATTAACAATTTACTTCACAAATTTCCTTGGTTTGAAAGACACAAACTACCTATACCTTGTGGGCAACTTTAAAATTCCTTATTTACTTTTTGTGGTACTTTTAGTTGCAGTTATAAACTTACTGGGTTACTTACTTGGAAAGTTGGGAAGTAAAACTGCAATTAAAAATTATCTAAAAGTTTGAAATGAACTTCAAATACTTTAATTTTTATATTTTAATTTTTATTTCCTTAATTTGTTTTACTGTAGTTTCAAATGCACAAGACTCCAGCGAACTCTTACAGAAAGAGAAAGAGTATCAGCAAATTTTAGATAATTTAAAAAACAAATCGAATACTTTACAAAATGAACTTGATTACCTCGATAATCAAATTCAATTAACTAATTTAAAAATCACTGAAGTAGAGAAGAATTTAAATCAGAAAAATATGCTACTTTCTGATCTCACAAATTATATAGAAGCTCTAACTAAAAGAATTTCCAAAATAGATACTACAATGTCAATTCAAAATGAAGGATTAAAAAAAAGAATAATAGAGAGATATAAGTCAGGTTCGGAATTAAATATTTTAAATTTATTAAATTCAGGAAGTACAAGAACAGCAATTATTAAACTTCAATACCTTCAGGAGCTAGAGGATCAAGATCGAAAGATTTTATCTTATATGAAGGATACAAAAGCGGATTACAGTGTACAGCAAAAATTAATCGAAAAGAAGAAGCTTGAAATAGAGGAAGTTAAAAAAGAAATTGAAAAGCAAAAAGAAAGTTTATTAACTTATCAAACTTCCTTAAGTAGGCAGGATAAAGATAAACAAAATTTATTACAGCTTACTCAAAATGATGAAGCAAAGTATCAGAGGCTTTTATCTCAAATTCAATCTGAGATTGACGCTCAAAATATAGCAGTCGGGGTTGAGGGTAAAGAAGGTTCTAGAGTTAAGAAAGGGGATGTAATTGGGTACTTAGGAAATACAGGATGCTCAACAGCGCCCCATTTACACTTTGGTTATATGTTAGGTTCTAAATCTGTTGATCCTTACCCCTATTTAAAAGCTCGTAAGTTAAGTTGGCCATTAACATCTTACAAAGTTACCCAGTATTTTGGAGATAATTACAGCTTCTATATGAGGAGATTTGGAGTACCAGGACACAATGCTATTGATTTAGTAGATGTAACAACATCGATTGGTGCACCTGTTAGAGCTGCAGCTGATGGGATTGTTCACTATGTTTCTGACGCAAAAGTTTATTGTCCGGATATAAACAATACAATTGGAAAAGGTGCAGTTGTTGACCATGGTGGTGGGGCTAAGAGTATTTATTGGCATTTGAGATAGTGTTTTGATATACTTTGAAACTTATGAAACTTAATAAACTTTTAATAACTATAGAAAGATATTTACCATTAATATTAATGTGCATCTTTATATTTATCCAGTCTTCAAGAAAGGCTGTTGTAATATCTTATGACGGAGATACTAATTTTCTAATACATAAGTTAGCTCATGTTGTTGTGTATATATTATTATTTCTAACATCAATCCGAGCATTTAAAAATTTAAAATATGCATTAATATTCACAATCTTCTATGCGGTTACAGATGAAATCCATCAGATGTTTGTTAAAACAAGGACATCTTCTTTTACTGATATGATGATTGATTCCATTTCTGCATACGCAGCATATTTATTTATTGAAAAATATTATAAGAAATTACCAATTATTTTGAGAAAGTTTTTTGATTTATAAACCTATGTTTAATGTAAACGTGCATTGCAAAAATGTTGAAGAAACAATATCAGTTGCTGAAAAATTCATAAAAGATTTAGAAAGTAAGAATATAATTATTTTCTTAAATGGTTCTCTTGGAGCAGGTAAAACTCACTTTACAAAAGGAATTTTTAAAGGATTAAACTTTGTTGATTACATTCAAATCACATCACCTACATTTGATATTGTGAACACTTACAAAGAAGATAATCTCAAAATTAATCACTTAGATTTGTATAGATTAGATATTTTGAGTAAAGAGGATGAGATCTGGTTGAATGAAATTATCAACGAGGACTGTCTAACAATAATTGAATGGGGAAATAAATTTGAATTTAAAACTTTAAAAAAATCATATTATGTAAATATTTTTATAGAATCAGAAAATGAAAGACGAATTGAAATTTCTTCTAATTGATACTTCTATCGAAAATATTACTAATATATTATTAGTTCTTGGAGATAAAATTTCTAATGTTTCTTATAATGAATCTAGAGCACATCTTAAAAATTTAATTCCCGGTATAAAAGAAATTCTTCAAAAAAATAATTTAGAAATCTCTGATTTAAATTTTGTTGCTATAAATGAAGGACCTGGATCATGGACTGGACTTAGAATTGGTTTTGCAACAATCAAGGTTTTTTCTTTATTAAATAAAATCCCTCTTATAACATTTAGTAGTTTTGATTTAATATTTGTAAAAAATAAAATTCATGATGGAATTATGTTAATTAAAAGTTCTGATACTAATTTTTATTACTGTATCGTTGAAAAACAAGAGATTATAAAAAAAGGCATTATCAGTGGGTTTGAGCTTCTAAATAAATATCCATCAGAAGAAAAATACTATCTTGAGGAAGATGAAAAATTAATAATCTCACTAGTGATTAAAAAATTTAATGATGGAAATTTTGCAGATATTTATGATGTAGAGCCTGACTATATTACAGAAGGTTTAATTACCTCAAAGTTTGAAAAATAAGATGAAAAAAGATGTAATCATACTAGCCATAGAAACTTCTTGTGATGATACTTCTGTAGCTGTTGTCAAAAATGGTACAGAAGTACTTTCTAATATTGTTTGGAATCAGAATAAAACTCATGAAAAATTTGGTGGTATTGTTCCAGAGCTTAGTGCTAGAAGACATTTAAAAGTAATTAATTATGCAATTGATGACGCAATTAAATCTTCTGGTATTAATTTAAAAGATATCGATGCTGTTGCTGTTAATAATCAAAAAGGTTTGACTAGATCTTTGGTTGTAGGTGTAGCTGCTGCAAAAGCAATCGCTTTTTCTTTGAATATTCCTCTTATATCGGTTCATCACATCGAGGGCCATATATATTCAAATTTGATCTCTCACGCTGAATTAAAGTTTCCTCATTTATGTTTGACTGTTTCTGGAGGACATAATTTATTAGTTTTAATAAATAATCATTTTGAATACGAAGTTATAGGAAATACGTTAGATGATGCGTGCGGTGAAGTATTTGATAAAGTTGCAAGATTTTTAAATTTGGGTTTTCCAGGAGGACCCATTATTGATAAATTATCAAAAGAAGGAGATCCAAAAAAGTATAAGTTTGCAAGACCGATGCTTGATCAAGATAATTTTAATTTTAGTTTCTCTGGACTTAAAACTGAAATTACAAGATTTTATGAAAAAAATAAAGATAATAGTCAGATGAAAATATCCGATGTAGCTGCTTCTTTTCAGCAGGCCGTTGTTGATACATTAATTGGAAAAACAATTAAAGCTGTTAAAAAATATAATTTAAATCAAGTATCTGTTGTCGGTGGTGTTAGTGCTAATTCAAAGTTGAGAGAGGACTTTAAGATTTATGAATCAAAGTTTGGTTTTAAGGTTTTTTTCCCTGAGTTAGCTTATACAACTGATAACGCCGCTATGATTGGTGCAGTAGCATATTATAAGTACCTTAAAGGTCAATTTGAGAACCTTAATCTTGAAGTTTTCCCGAATAGACCGCTGTAGTTATGATAAAATTTTAATATGAAACACATATTAGTTACAGGTTGTGCCGGTTATATTGGTTCAAATTTGACTGATTTTTTATTAGATAATAATTACGTTGTTGTAGGAATTGATAATTTAAATAATTTCTATTCACCTAAAATTAAAAAACATAATATTGAAAATGCATTAAAAAATAAAAACTTTGTATTTTACGAATTAGACCTTTTAAACTACTCTAAAGTTGAAGAAGTACTTGTTAATAATAAAATTGACTCAATAGTTCATCTAGCTGCTTATGCTGGAGTAACTTATTCTTTTGAAGACCCTTTATTATATGTTAGAAATAATTTAGAAGTTACAACTAATCTTTTAAACATGTGTGTTAAATATAAAGTAAATAATTTTATATTTGCATCATCAAGTTCAATTTATGGTGATTCAGAAGCTCCTTTTAAGGAATCAATGAGTACTGATGCTCCTTTAGCTCCTTATCCTGCAACCAAAAAAGCATGTGAGGTGATGTGTAAAGTTTATTCTCATTCATATGGAATTAATTCAACAATCTTTAGATTTTTTAATCCTTTAGATATTCGAATAAGGCCTGATCTTGCGCTAACTAAATTAATTAGATCAGCTCTTTATGGAGAAGAATTTCCTCAATACCAGGATTTAAATTCTACAGGAAGAGATTATTGTTACTTACAAAATATGCTTGAAGTAATAATGCAGGTGATTGAAAATCCATTAAGATACGAAATTTTTAATCTTGGAAACTCAGCACCTGTTACTTTAGGTCACTTAGTTGAAGCTGTTGAAAAGGTTGTTGGTAAATCTGTTAATTTAGTCAGAATGCCTGAAAGAAAAGGAGAGATGACATTAACTTATGCCGATGTTTCAAAAGCAGAAAAGATGTTGGGTTATAAATCTAAAACTCCGATTGAATTTATTGTTAACAAATATTACAAATGGTTTATTACTCAAGATGAGTGGTATCAGAAAGGAAATTATTAATGTCTAAAAATAAAAAATTAGTTTCAATTGTTATTCCTTGTTACAACGAAGAAAAAAATATAGAGAGATTTGAAAAAGAATTAATTTCAATTTGTGAGAATTTTAAAGATTATGAATTTGAATACATTGCAATTGATGATGGTTCCTCAAAAGACAAAACATGGGAGAAGTTAGAAAACTTATCAAAGAAACATAAGAATTTTATTTCTATCAAACATTCTAGAAACTATGGAATGAGTGGTGCTTATCAAACTGGTTTTGACACCTCCGCGGGAGAATATGTTTTAACCTATTCTTCTGACTTAGAAATTCCTGCGAAATATATTAAAGATGTACTTCATGAAATGGATAATGGAAGCGATATGGTAAACACCTTAAGAAGTGGTAGATGGCAAGAAAGTTTAAAAGGTTCCTTATTTAGAAGAATTCCTTCAAATATTGCTCAAGGATTTATTGAAAATATTTCAAACTTAAAAATTAAAGATAACGGATCAGGTCTAAAAGGTTTTACAAGATTTATTGTTGATAACATGCGTCTATATGGCGAGATGCACAGATTTATGCCCGCATATTCTTCACTTTACACAAATCAAATTAAAGAAATTCCAGTTGATTACGAAGAGAGAAAGTTTGGGGTTTCAAATTATGGTTCTATTTGGAGAACAATAAGTGTATTTCTTGATTTATTTACTCTAAAATTTATGTTAACTTTTGCAACAAAACCCTTTTCTTTTATGCCGGGTCGAGTTTTTGGTTCTGCTGGGTTCCTATCATTCTTATCTGGTTTTGCAATTTTAATTTATGTTGTTGTTTATTTAAAATTAGGTTTGAATCAGAATATAAATGATAGGCCTTTGTTCTTTGGTGGATTGATTTTATTTGTTGCTGGAATTCAGTTAATGATGACTGGATTTTTAGGGGAATTAATGATGAGATCTTATTTTGAAGGTAGCGGTAAAAAACCTTATATAGTACGAAATAGATTAAATTAATTTCTCTTAGGAGTTAAAAAATTATCTAATTCTTCTTTTAATTTCTGATCGTTATTATTTCTAAAATTTTGGATTAGTACATTTATAGTTCCTTGAATCTCTTTTATTTTTTCAACTTCATTTTTTGGGGTTTGTACTGATAAATTGTCGTTCATATAATCAATAGCTTTTGAATAATTTTCGTTCACACATTGATAGATAGTATTAAAAGTTTGGGTTTTACACCATCTTTCATTAATAAAAGATACATAATTTTGTTGAAGAGTTTGGTCAATATTTGTCGAGGCACTATATTTTCCTCCGTTAACTTCGACTGCTTCTTTAAGTAGGTTGCTTGTATCTTGGTTTGCAAAAATAGTTATTAGATCAATTCTTTTTACAACTCCTCTTGCTTTAACTGCAGTAAGCGCTGATTTTAGATCCCCATTACAATCATCCAAACCATCTGTAATAACTTGAATTAAATTATTTGCTGTTTTATCTGGGAAGTTTTTTTCTGCTTGCTCAATCGTATAAACTAAAGGGGATTTTCCGTTTGGTACATATTTCTCAAATAAGCTGTTAATTACTTCGTTGTTATTTCTTTCTGGAATAACTTCGTCAAATTTTTTAAGTACAAAATTTGCAACACAGGATTCATTAGCGGCAATACCTGATAGACTTCCATTATTTCCAAATGAAGAGATTTGAGTTTGCATATAAGAGTTATTAAGATTACTTATTAAGTTTTTAGATAACTCCTCTTCTATGAGTTGATATTTTAACTTTGTTCCTACTGCAGGAATATTCATTGAAGTTGATGCACTTACTAAAATAGAAACGTACATTGGTTTTTCTATTGGAGAGTTGTTACAGGTTGGAAATTTGTTCTGACAATAGTCGGTTTCAGCGATATATGTATTTAGTATAAGTTCTTGTTCTACAAAATTAGGAATTCTATCCAAATCACTATCTTGATTATATTTTGTTAGATCTGCTGACGGGGTATTAATATCTTTTGAGATACTAATATTATTTATATTTTTATCATTTGTAGATATTGTTGAAATTACAATTCCTATAATAATTACAGAAAATATTAAAACAGCACAACCACCAATAATATAGTAATTTCTATTTACTGGAAGCAAGTCATCTTGGCTGTACATGAATTTATTATACTATTCTTTGAGATATACTAAATATGTATGAAATATAAATTTCGTAAAGGATTTTTATGGGGAGTTGCAATCTCAGGTTATCAAACTGAAGGCAATGGAGTTAATACCGATTGGTGGTATTACGAAAAAAATAAAAAGAAAACCGATAAATATCCTGAAGAAGAGAGTGGAATTGCAAATGACTTTTGGAATAGGTATGAAGAAGATATTGATTTAGCTAAAGAGCTTAATTCAAACACAATTAGGATTGGAATTGAATGGGCTAGAATTGAGCCTAGTCCTGGTAAATTTGATGAAGAGGCAATTTTTCACTACAAAAAAATACTTCAGTATGCAAAATCAAAAAATTTAAAAATATTTTTAACCATCCATCATTTTACTATTCCTCTTTGGTTTTCAGAAATGGGAGGGTTTATCAATATGAACTCTCCAAAAATCTATACGTCCTATGCAATGAAGTGTCTGGAAGAATTTAAAGATTACATTGACTTTGTAATTTCGATTAATGAGCCAGAAGTTTATTCTTATATGGGGTATATCCGGGGATCCTGGCCGCCTAAACATCACTCTAATCTTGAAGCAGTAATTGTAAATCTTAATTTTTTAAGATGCCATTCTATGTTTTATAAACTTGCAAAAGAGAAATACAGTTTTCCAATTGGGATTGTTAAAAATATTGCTGCTTTTTACGCTAGAGAGGATAGCCCTCTGGATAGATTTGCATCAAGTATTTTTTACTTTGTAAATTCACAGATTTTATTAATTCCAATCCTTAATAAATTAGACTTTATTGGGCTAAATTATTATTTTTCAAATCAAATAAAGAACTTTAATATACAAAATCCCTGCGATCCGGAATCGGATACAGGTTGGTGGATTGACTTTGATGGATTGAAAAATGTTTTAATTCAATTAAGGAAATACCAAAAAGACATTTATATAACAGAAAATGGTCTAGCGGATGCTTCTGACGAAAAAAGAAAATGGTTTATTAAGAATATGTTGATATCATGCCATGAAGCAATCGAAAATTATAATGTACCTTTGAAAGGTTACCTGCATTGGACACTTTGTGATAATTATGAGTGGCACCACGGATACTGGCCACAATTTGGTTTAGTAAAAATTCAAAGAGACAGAACCCTTAAGAGAGTTAAAAGACCATCTTTTGATTTCTACCAACTAATCTGTAAAACTAATGTTGTAGAAGATACAATTTATTAAAATGAAAAAATTTAAATTTGCTAAATACACTTTAATAACGTTACTAAGCTTAATTCTATTCCCTTTTATGTTGTACCTATACTTAGCTCCTACAAAAGCTGAAAAGGTTACATATGGGTTAAATTTTTCGAATAAATATGCTCAGGAACTGAATTTAGATTGGAAAAAAACTTTTGATGAGATATTGTTAGAAGTTCCCACTAAAAAATTCAGAATTGCTGTTTACTGGGATGAAGTTCAAAAAGATTCTGTTAGTTATGATTATTCAAATATAAAATATCAACTAGATGCTCTAGAGAAGTATCCAGACAGTGAAGTAATTTTAGTTTTTGGTAGAAAAGTAATAAGGTATCCGGAGTGTCATGAGCCAAAATGGTGGCAAGAAATTCGAGACGAAGACGAGAAGAAAGTTGTTTTGTTAAATTATATAGATAGAACTGTTTCCGAGTTAAAAAGCTACAAATCTATAAAATACTGGCAAGTTGAAAATGAAGCAATGTTTCCGTTTGGAGAGTGTACTTCTTTAACAAACCTTTCTGAAACCTTAGAAAAAGAAATTGAGGTTGTTAGAAACCAGGATACTAGAAAGATTTTAATCCAAGATTCAGGAGAAGGTGGTTTTTGGATTCCTTCTTCTAAAATGGGGGATTATCTAGGAATTTCGATGTATCGAAAAGTTTGGTTTGATCTTTTTGGTATGTTGACTCAAAATAGTTTTGCACTGAAATACCCCCTAGGCCCTTCTTTTTATAAAATAAAGGCGTTTTTACTAGGTATCCCGGTTGAAAAAATAAAAGCGACAGAGGTTCAAGCAGAGCCTTGGGGACCAGTTAGAAACTATATTTTGAGAGATGAAGAGGTAAATAAAACTATGTCTAAAGAGGATTTTATTGCAATCTTTGAGTTTACAAAAGAGTCCGGGTTTGAGGAGTTTCATTTATGGGGTGTTGAGTGGTGGTATCACATGAAAAAAGTGCACGGAAATAATTTCTATTGGGACACTGCAATCTCTAAAATTAACCAAAAATAGTATAATATACCTATGTGTTTAGTATGTAGCGCTGTAACTCAAAACCCCGCATGCAATCTGGCTTCCTGCCCGATTTCAATGTGGCAACAAAACTTAAACCTAATTGCTATGACAGTGAGCCCAATTTTAGGAGGTATTTACGTGACTATTAAAAATATATGGAAAAAATAAATAAAACGGATCTATACTTATGGGCTTTATTTATTACCCAACTTTACTATTTTAACTTGATAATTCAAGCAGTTTCTGTTTTCTCTTATAGAGTTGTATCAGCTACTTCTCAGTTAGTACCTTTCGTAACTGTTACATACGCTATTATTTTATTCTTATTTTTTTCAAATTTTGGAAAATTTTATACGGCTTTGAATAAATCGGATTCGTCTGAAAAGATGGAATTATTTAACTCCTCTCTTATTTCTTTATTAGTTATATTTTTCTTAAATATAGTTGCGGAACTTTTGACTTCCAGAATTCAATTTTAAAATGAAGCTTAATCCAAAACAAAACGATGCAGTCGAACATTACGAAGGACCCGCACTTGTTTTAGCTGGTCCTGGTTCTGGTAAAACCAGAGTTTTAACAAATAGAATAATTCATTTAATTAAAGAAAAAAATATTTCCAGAGATAACATTCTTTGCGTTACATTTACAAATAAAGCTGCTAGAGAAATTAAAGAGAGAATCTCACATACATTAAACGAGAGCGATAATTACGTTTCATGGGTTGGTACTTTCCACTCTATTTGTTCTAGAATCATCAGAAAAGAAGGACATTTGGTTGGGATTGGTACTAATTTTGTTATCTATGATTCCAAGGATCAGCTTGCTGTTGTAAAAGAAGTGATGAAAGCTCAGAACTTAGACATTAAAAAAGTAAATCCACACGCAGTTTTATCAGCCATCTCTTCAGCTAAAAACGAATTAGTTGATGAGCAAGAATACTCTAGAATGACACACTCTTTTTTTTATAAAAATGTAGCCAAAATTTATCCTTCATATCAAAAAAAGTTGCGAGAAAATAATGCTTTAGATTTTGATGACATTATTATGCTTACAGTCAGGTTATTTGAAAAATATGATTTAGTTTTAAATAAATATCAAGAAACATTCAAGTTTATTTTAATCGACGAGTACCAGGATACTAATAAAGCTCAATACACTTTATCTAAAATGCTTTCGGCCAAATACAATAATTTATTTGTTGTTGGAGATATGAGTCAGGCTATATATTCTTTTAGAGGTGCTGATTATCGAAACATTCTTCAGTTAGAAAAAGATTATAAAAATATAAAAGTATATAACCTTGATCAGAATTATAGGTCGACTCAAAAAATATTAAAAGGTGCTGTGAATGTTATCAAAAATAATTCTTCACACATTCATTTAGATTTATGGACCGAAAATGAAGACGGAGAAGAGATTGATTTATTTACAGGTATGAACGAGCATGAAGAGTCGTTGTATATTTGTGATTCTATTTTAAGGAATGTGAGTATGGGTCTAAATTTCTCTGATTTTGCAGTTCTTTATAGAACCAATGCCCAATCAAGAACCATAGAAGAGTACCTTATTCGATCAGGTATCCCGTACAAAATTTTTGGAGGTGTTGGGTTTTATGCTAGAAAAGAAATTAAAGATTTAATCTCATATTTAAAGGTTTTTTATAATCCTAAAGATTCTATTTCGTGGGAAAGAATATTAAATACCCCAACTAGGGGAGTTGGTGATAAAACTATTGAGAAGATTAAAGAAGCTAACTTTGACTTGGATTTAATTGATTCCAAAACTAAATTCCCTTTTTCTGAAATGATTAAAGAAGCGGATCTTCATTCAACTTTAGAGCTACTTGATTTAGTTTTAGAGAAAACAAATTATATTAATTGGATTAATGATGGAACAGATGAAGCTCAGTCTAGAATTGAAAACATTAAAGAGCTTAGATCTGTTGCTTCTCAATTTTTACTTTTAACTGACTTTTTAGAAAATGTAGCATTGATAGAGTCAACAAATAAAGCCACTGGACATGAAGTTGAGGCTGTAACTTTAATGACTGTTCACTCAGCTAAGGGGCTTGAGTTTGAACATGTTTATATGATTGGTATGGAAGAGGGGTTGTTTCCACACTCCCAATCATTGATGAATCCTGAAGAAATTGAAGAAGAAAGAAGGTTAATGTATGTTGCAATAACAAGAGCCAAGAAAAAATTAACCTTATCAAACTCAAAAGCTAGACTTTATTTTGGAAATATACAAATGAATATGCCAAGTAGGTTTTTAATAGAAATTGGTAAATTAAATGAGATTAGAAGTTCTAGAATTTAAATATTACTTTAATTGACCGCAGCCTGGAACTCTCCACCAACCGCCCCCAGAAGCTGCTACAGAACAAAGATCTTTTGATGTTGTGAAGAATTTTTTAGATGCAAGTGAGAAGTCAACTGAAATTTCTCCGGAATTTGTAATTATTTTGAATGTTTCGGCGGGAATTGTAAAACTTTGTTTTAAGATGTTTGCATCTTTAAGAATTTTTAAATATTGTTTTTCTATATAGCTGTTAGATACATCGACAGTACCTCCTTGAATAATATATTGTTCTAATGATGCTTGTAGATTTCTGGCGATATTAAAGTTTCCAACATCAATTGCTTGATTTCTTTGATCTAGAAAATCTGTTCCTGAAATAACCGCTGTGGCTAGGATACCGATAATAGCAACAACTATTATCAATTCTATAAGTGTAAAACCAAAATTATTTTTTATTCTAGGCATATATTAATAATATAGTTATTATATAAAGTGTCAAATCTTTTTAAGAACTATGCTGAAGTAGTTTCTATTCGCTCCGAATTTAAGCTTTTTAGCCCAAGTAGTTTCGATAGTTTCAAGATCGAGATAGAAAACATTTTCAAATTTTGTCATTTGTAGATTAGAAAGTTTGGAGTAATTTTCTTTTAAGAACTCTACCTCCTTTTCATTCAAGTCCCTAAGGTTAAGTCTTTTAGTTTCCTTTTCCTCAAGTTCTTCATTAAAACCAAAAATTACTTTTATTTCTCCTTCTGGTTTAAGCCACCCAGAAATTCTTTGGAAAAAATCTTTATCAACTGTGACACAGTATTTTAATAAATTTCCCCAAGGTAATATAATTGAAATTTCATCATAAAAATTTTCAACCTTTGGATCATAATTTTCAACTGAGCTTTGGATTAATAGAGCATTTTTAAGTCTTTTTCGATTAATCTGTCTTTGATATTCTTCAAGGTTTTTGGCAGGATCAATTCCGATATATAAGTTATTGGGATTTTCTAAGGCCTTTTTATAGACATATCTTCCGTCTCCGGTCCCAATATCAAGAAATTTTTTTTCGAAATTTGAATTATAATGCATATATGAATAATGATATTTTACCCTTTTGGCAAGAAATTGGAACTTCTACATCCATTATTGCCAGGAAAGTAGCTGAAAAAATAAACTCTAAAACTTCTCACACAGGAACCTTAGATCCGATGGCGTCAGGAGTAGTTTTGATTTTAAAAGGGGATGAATATTTTAATAAGGAGAAATATATTCAAAATTACAAAACTTATAACTTTGATATTCTTTTTGGATTTAGTACTGATACTCATGACGCTTTAGGGCTTGTTGAAAAATCATTTAATGAAGATTTTGAGATTAGTGAAAAAAAATTAAATGAGATTATAAACTCTATGATTGGAAAATATCATCAACAATACCCTGATTTTTCTTCAAAGAAAGTCGGAGGAAAGTCTTTATGGGAATATAAAAGATTAAGTTTACCTGTCCCAGATGTTTTTATAGATGGGGAGATTTTGGAGGTAAAATTGGGAAATCTTCATAAAATATCTTATGAAATTGAAATAAAAAATTTGATTGAGACAATTAGAACAATAAAAGGAAATTTTAGACAACAAGAAATTATCAAAAATTACCAAAGTCTAAAATTTCCTCCTCACTTTTTCAAAATTAATTTAGAAGTCAGGATGAGTAGGGGGATGTATGTCAGGGGTTTGGTTAGAGATATTTCAAATAAATTAGATATTCCAGCAATTGTTATAAATCTAATTAGAACAAAAGACGGTGATTTTAGTCAAAATGATTGTCAATTATTAAATGAGTTCTTTAAAGAGGAGCTTCAACAAAATCCAGATTTTCTAAATCCAGAGTATAGAAATCTGTGATATTATTTTTGTTATGAATGTAGAACTAATTTCCAAAAGATTAAAAATTATCGAAGATATGCAAGAAGAGTTAAAGAAAATTAGAAACTCTATTCAAGACGCTTTAGAGTCAGATGCTGATTTCCAGGCCTTACAAGAAACTGTTAATCAAAATAGAGTAGCTGTTAAGGAGTCTAGAGATAGAATCTCTGAAAAAGCTATTATTAAAGAACTTGATGCTCAAATGAAGGAGAAAAGAAAAGAGTTAAAAGAGATCAAAGAGGTCCTTTCCCAAGAGCTAGCTGATTACTATCGATCAGAGGGTAGTATGGAGGTTGAAGATCATAATGGCGATATAAAAAGAATGAAATTTAGTGTTTCTTTAATTAATTAAATTTGATATAATCCCAATATGGCTTTAGGTAAAAAAAGAAAAGAAAAACAAAGAAAAAGAATCATTAAAAGAACCATCAAGAGAAGAAAAAGAATCTCTTAATCTTAGCTTAGGTTCTCTTTCTCCTCCCTTTATATTGATGAAATCCACACTTTTATCCAAAAATAAATCCTATAATTTACCTGTATTTTTAACAGATGCTACATTTGGAGTTGTAAAAGCTTTAGATTCCAAAGACATTTCTGAATCTAAAATTCAAGGTATTGTAGTTAATACCTACCATCTTCTTAATACTCCAGGTAGCAAGGTAATAGAAAATCTTGGCGGAATTAAAAAGTATATGAACTTTCAAGGGTTAGTTGTCACCGATTCTGGTGGTTGGCAAATTTTCTCACTTATCCATAGAAATAAAAAAGCTGGAAAAATTACCGAAAAAGGAGTAGTTTTTTCCTACGGAAAACTGAAGGGAAAGTTGTTTACACCTGAAGACTGTATTGAAACTCAATTTGAAATTGGATCAGACATTATTATTTGTTTAGACGACTTTACACCTCCAAATGTTGATAAAAAGAAAACTTTAGATACTGTAGAGAGAACAATTAGGTGGGCAAAAAGATGTAGAATCCAGTATGAAAAAAATTTAATAAAGTACGGTTTTGATGATACAAATAAACCTCTTTTATTTGCTGTGGTTCAAGGTGGGGATTTAATTGAAATGAGAAAATATTGTATTGATAAACTTTTAGAAATTGGTTTTGATGGTTACGGTTTTGGTGGATATATGATTGATGAAAATGGGGACCTTGATTTACAAGTTTCGGAAAAATTAGCTAAATTAATTCCAGATCAGTTTTTTAAATTTGCTCTTGGTGTTGGAGATCCGTTTCAGGTAGTTAAATGTTTGGATTACGGATGGGAGATTTTTGATTGTACCCTTCCAACAAGAGATGCTAGGCACAAAAGACTCTATAACTTTACTAAAGAAATTAAATCGATAGATGATTTGCAAAATAAAGATTTTTTTAAATACCTTTATGTAGGAAAAGACAAACTTATAAATACTACTGATAAAATTTCTGAATACTGTGATTGTTACACTTGTCAGAATTACTCTTTAGCTTATCTTAATCACTTATTCAAAATTAATTCAGTATCTGCCCAAAGACTTGCTTCTATTCATAATTTAAGGTTTTATTCAAAACTTTTTGAAATCTATACCTCACTTAAAAACAATTAAATTTAAATTAGGTTAAAATTAATTATGCCTGTTATGGATTTATCACTTTTTTGGATTTTACTTATTATTTTACAATTGATATTTCTATCGTTTATTTCAAATAAGTTATTTTCCAGGATCTATATTTTGCTACATAAAATTTTTAAAAAGGATACTACTGTTGTTTTTATTGTCAGCTTGTTATTTCTTCCCGGCACATTTATTCATGAGCTATGTCACGCTATGGCCGCAACTTTTTTAGGATCTAGAGTTACAGCTTTTTCTATATGGCCGCGAATTGAAGGAGACGCTATTAAAATGGGTTATGCAGAAGTTGAGGTATTGGATATTTTTAGAAACTCGCTAATTGGTATTGCTCCACTCTTAATCGGAACTTTAGCTTTATATTTTTTATCTGCATCGTTTCAAAGTGCCGAATTGGTTTATCAAATAATTTACTTATACCTTATTTTTCAAATCTCAAACTCAATGTTTCTATCCCCGGCAGATGTACGAGAAGTTAGGATTTTATTTTTCATAGCAATATTTTTATTCATACTATCTTACATAGTTAATTTCTACTTTTATAAACTAAATTATTTCCCACAAGATTTTAATTTTCTATACACCTCAAGATATCTTGAAACATTTAAGACGCTTAATTTCTTTCTAATTTTTCCTTCCATCTTTAATCTATCTCTATTTTTATTAGCAAGGATTTTTATAACTCATAAAAGATATTGACATGATATGTCAAATAGTGCTTTAATAAATTGAAGATGAAAATAATCTTGCCCGTTTTTATTTTAACCACATTTAAATCTAATGTGAAAATCCAAGGAGGTGAATCATTGTGCCAGTAAAAAAGAAAGCTACAAGAAAGCCAGCTGCTAGAAAGACTACAGCTAAGAAAGCAACTGTTAGAAAGACTGTTAAAAAAACTGCTGTTAAAAAAGCCGTAAGAAAAGCAGTTAAGAAAGTAACAGCTAAAAAGACTACTACAAAAAGAAAAACTGCTTCTAAAAGAAAGTAATTTATCTTTTAAACAAAGGCGAAATTTTATTTAGGTAAAGTTTCGCCTTTTGTGTACTTATTTTTCAAGAAAGAATTTTGTAATGTGTAAAACATGTAAAGCGCATAATCCTGGAAAATCTACCTCTATTAAGAAAAAAACAACTACTAAAAAATCTAAAAAGAAGTAGTTGTTTCTAAATTAGCTTTTTTGAGAGGAGCGGTTTACCGCTCCTTTTTTAATATTAAATATTTGTTATCGTCTAGAGAGAACTCTTCTAAAACAACAAAATTTGATAGAATTTTTTTAATTTCTATAATTTCCTCAATATCAAAAAAATGGCAATATCGATGTATGGAGAAATCACCCTTCCATCCCAAAAAGTAATCATTTTTTTCTATTTGATAGAAATTTGGTTTGAAATTTTGATCAGCTTTATTCAGGTTAAATTGCCAAAATGATAAAACTAAAATTCCGGATGAATCTATTGTTTCTCCTAATTTTTGAAACCATTCTTTTCTATATTCACTGCTTGGGATATGGTGAGTGACTCCAAATACTGTAACCAGATCGTATTTGCTATTAATTGCTTTTAAATTTGAAATTACATCAATTTCAGAAAATTTATAATTAGGGTAATTTTGCTTGTTTTTATTAATATATTCAGCAGAATTGTCGACTCCGTAATAATCAAATTTTGCATGATTTTGAATTAAAAAATCTAAGAATCTTCCATTTCCGCATCCTAAATCTAGGATTTTTTGCCCCTCTTTAAGGTACTTTTTAACATTTCCAAAACCATCCCAAAAGTTATTTTTCCTTGATTTATCAAAGCTTTCGTTGTGTTTAGAATAGAAATCTTTATTTATTTGGTTTATTTCTATAATCCCTTGATTTAGCATAATTTAGATTTTAATTATATAATATAGGTTATCATTTTATGCAACAAAATAGAATAAACCTAGAATTAAATAAAGAAAAGTTAAAACAGATAATACTGGCTCTAGTCGGTTCAAATCCTAAGAATTTAAAAGATGTCGAGAAAACTTTTAGAAAATTTCTGTCTATTGAAAAGGAGGTATTTTCTAAAAGTTTTATTTTAACTTCATATGAAAAATTAAAAGATGAGCTAAATCTTTCAACTGATCAAGAGAAGATACTTTTTTCCTTAATTAGGATGAAGGAGACTAGAACTATTTCAGGAGTTACTCCTGTAACTGTTTTAACTAAACCATTTCCATGTCCTGGTAAATGTATTTTTTGTCCTAATGATGTAAGAATGCCCAAATCTTACCTTTCTGATGAGCCAGGGGCACAAAGAGCCATTTCAAATAAATTTGATCCTTATTTACAAACTTTTAATAGGCTTCTAGCTTTTAAAAATACAGGACATCCCACAGATAAAATAGAACTTATTGTATTAGGAGGAACCTGGTCATCGTATCCTGAAACATATCAAATCTGGTTTATTAAAAGATGTTTTGATGCCCTAAATGATTTTGAAGAATACCAAACTTCTGAAATGCTTAAGTCAGAAGAAATGAATCTTCCTTTTGAAGAGCATAAACTCGAGGAAATTGATGGCTCTGTATTAACTAAATCCTACAATCAAATTATTTCTAATGCTATAAAAAATACAACTAACTTATTAAACGAAGTAGCAACTTGGGAAGAATTATTTACTGCGCATAAAAGAAATGTGAATTCAAAATCAAGATGTGTTGGTCTTGTTCTTGAAACTAGACCAGATGAAATTAACGAGCAAGAGATTATAAAAATTAGAAAACTTGGTGCAACTAAAATCCAACTTGGAATCCAAAGTTTAAATGATGAAGTTTTAAAGAAAAATAAAAGAGGGCACGATGTTAAAAAAACTATTGAAGCGATAGATTTAATTAGAAGGGCTGGATTTAAAATTCATGGTCACTATATGCCAAATTTATACGGTTCTGCACCTAAAATGGATATTGAAGATTACAAAAAAATGTTTAGTGAGATTTACTTTAGGCCTGATGAATTAAAAATCTACCCTTGTTCTTTGATTAAAACTGCAGAACTAATGCAAGTTTATAATGAGGGTTTGTGGAAACCTTACTCTCAAGAAGAATTAGCTGAGGTTGTTTGTTTTACAATTTTAAATACACCTAGATATTGCAGACTAACAAGAATTATCAGAGATATTCCCTCTGATGATATTGTAGAGGGTAACAAACTTACAAACTTCAGGCAAATTGCTGAGGCTTTAATTAAAAAAGCTGGTCAAAAAGTTTCAGAAATTAGAAGTAGGGAGATTAAAAATAAAAAATTTGAAAATGAAGAAATTAAAATTAAGGAAACTGAGTATGAAACAACATCGACCAAAGAAATATTTATAGAATATATAAACGAGCGTGATGAAATTTTTGGTTTCTTAAGACTTTCCTTACCAAAAATTTCATCATTTATACCCGAGCTTGGTGATTGCGCTATGATTAGAGAGATCCATATTTATGGACAAAGTACTGAGATTGGAAAAAAAGATCCAAAAAATTCTCAACATCAAGGTTTAGGAAAAAGATTAATTCAAAAAGCTGAGGAGCTTTCTAAAGCAAACAGATTTAATAAATTAGCTGTTATTTCAGCAATTGGTACCAGAGAGTATTACACCAAAAATGGTTTTGAACTAAAAGAACTTTATCAAATTAAAGAAATATGATTTAATTTACTAAATGTCTAACCAAAAAATTACAGTTTACGGAGCAATGTGGTGTCCTGATACATTAAGGGCGCTTCATTTCTTTACTGACCATAATATTGAAATCATATTTAAAGATATAGACTCGGATATTGAGAACACTAAATTTGTAGAAGAAACAAATAATGGTATAAGAATTATCCCAACAATAATTCTTCCTAACGGAAGTATCCTTGTTGAGCCCTCCAACGCAGAACTTGAGAGAGCTCTAACAAGACTTAGTATTGAATAAATTATTGTTCGATTATCTCAATTGTATTAATTAAAACATTATCAACAGGTTTATCGTTTACCCCAGTTTGTACAACACCGATTTTTTCAACAATTTCTAAACCTTCTATAACTTCACCAAAATTTGTGTGCTTACCGTCCAGCCAAGGAGTTGCTTGTGCAATTACGATAAAGAATTGACTTCCGTTAGTGTCTGGACCTGAATTTGCCATTGCAAGAGATCCTTTAACAATTTTTTGATCTGATTTCTCGTCTGGGAATTTGTAACCTGGCCCTCCGGTCCCGTTTCCAATAGGATCACCTCCTTGAATCATAAAGTCTTTTATAATTCTGTGAAAAATAAGCCCATCATAAAACTTATTTTTAGCTAAATAGACAAAATTATTAACTGTTAAAGGTGTTGCTTTTGCATACAGCTTTATCTTAAAAGTACCTAAATTGGTGTTAAATACTGCTGTATACGATTTATCTGGGCTGATAACCTGGGTTGGTACTGGCATCTTTGTTTTATCCATTGCTGTTTGTCCTTTATCTTGATTATTTGATACTTGTTTCTCTTTACCTATATTTTGAATCACATCTGCAACCGGGTCATTCTTCTTGGGACTATTTTGAACACCAAAAAATAGAAGGCCGACTGCTACAATAATTCCTGCTAGTGGTAGATATTTTATCAATTTATTATCCATTTTCAAATTATATCTATAATTTTGATATAATTCCAATATGTCTTTTTTGATTTCTGACTTCTTTGATTTAGACAAAATTGAAAAAATCAAAGAGAGCAAAACTAAAGTTTACTTTTTTACCCACAAAAAAACTAAAGCCAAAATTCTTTTTTTTGATAATGCGAATGAAAATTCAGGTTTTTCTACTTTTTTTAAAACTCCTTGCGAAAATTCTAAAGGGACGACCCACATTTTAGAGCACTCAGTTTTTGAAGGTTCAAGAAAATATGATCAAGAAAATTCGCTAGATTTTATACTTAATAACTCACTTAATTCCGCCTTTAACGCAATGACCTTTTTGGACAAAACAGGATACTATTTTTGTTCCTCTTTTCCTAAAGATTATATGAACCTTTTGGATATTTATTTGGATTTTGTTTATTTTCCAAAATTAGAATTAAAGACACTAAGAAAAGAAGGACATTTCTTTAAGAAAACCGATAAAGGTTATGAGTTTAACGGAATAGTATTTAATGAAATGAAGAATTCTCTTCTTGGGTTTTACTCTAAGTTTTATGACAGTATCAATGAGCTGTTCGAGCAGGGAAGTTACTCCTATATCGCGGGCGGTAATCCAATTGATGTTGTAGATTTAACACACGACGAGCTTGTGGGATACCATAAAAATCACTACCACCCGTCAAATTCTTATACGATTCTTTATGGAAAAATAAATAAGCGTAAAGTATTTGAAAAGCTCAACGAAGTATTCTCACAGTTTGATATTAAAAAAGATGAAATAATTTTAGATGTAGTCCCAATTAAAGAATCTAAAAAAATAAATGTTAGTTTTCAAAGTACAAATGACGAAGACGGTTTAAATTTCTGTAAATACTATTTATTGGAAAATTTAGTAAACGAAGAAGATTATCTTTCTTTAGATGTAGCAAAACACTATTTATTGAGTTATGATTTTTCACCTTTACGAAGAGTTTTAGAGGATTCAGGTCTTTGTGTATCAGTCGAAGATATGTATTTAACTGAAGCTAAATACCCTATTTTGGCAGTATTGTGCCGAGGAGTTTTAGAAAACAATATACCAAAAATAGAAAAACTAATTGATGAAAGTTTACAAAAATTTTCAAAAAATATTTCTACTGACATTAAGAAATTAATTTATAAAAGATATGAATTTAAACTTAACGAAATTGAATTTTATCAAAATCAAGCTGAAGATATTATGTTCTCTGCAGCAAAATTTTTAAACTACGGTTTAGATCCTTTAATTGGACTTAGAAATTCAATCTCACTTAAAAAAATAAAAAGAACTACCCAAGGTAAAAATCTTGAAAACTTTATCAAAGATAATTTATTAAAGGCTAAAACTCTTTCAATAACTTTTACCCCTGATAAAAAGTTATTAGAAAAATATAATTCTGAATTAGAGAAAAAATTAGAATTAAATTTGAAAAAAACTAATTTAGAAAAACTTGATTCCGAAATTGAACTTCATGAAAAATTTTTGAATAAAGAAAAAATAGAACCAAAATATTCCTCGCTTAAAAAAATTAAACTACAAGATCTAAATTTAGATGTTAAAAAATATTCTCATAAATATTCAAATAATGTTTTTACCTCTTACTTAAATTCAGGGGAAATTATTAGAACTTCTTTTTACTTTGATATATGTAATTTTGATATCGCCATGTTACCCACTTTAGGTATCTACCTATACATAATTAATCAAATATCAACAAAATCTAATAAATTCGATAAACTAGCCTTTATAAAAAAGAGTTATTTTGATCAATTAAATTATGGAATAAGTTATATGTTTGACCATCATCAAAATAAACAGTTAAATCTTTTTTACGTTGCTGCAAAATATCTAGAATCTGATGCTGACAAAGTGTCCGAAATTTTTAAAGAATTAGTTCTTGATATAGATTTTACTGATAAAGAAAGGATTAAATACTTATTAAGTGAGCAGCTTGATTCAATTAAAGAATCAATACAAGAAAATCCCTTAGAAAATTCTGTTCAAATTGCTCAATCTTACCTCTCCCCTGTTGATAAAATTAATTTTGAAATCAACTCTTTACCCGCAATGAGAGAAATTAAAAAAATTCTTGCAGATTTTGAAAACGAATTTCCTATACTTGAATCAAATTTAAATCAAATTCATAAATATATTTATTCTCAAAATGCAATTTGTAATTTTGGAATTTCAAAAGAAATAGAAAAATATTCAACTAAACATTTAGAGGAATTAGTTAAAAAAATAAATATAAACTTAGTTTCAAAAGATAAATTGTCAAAATTAAATACTGACTTTTTCAAATTTCCAGATAAAAGTATAAATTTATTCTATAACTCCAATTCAGATACAAATTTTAATGTTCTAGGCTTGAAATATAGCAATTTAAACTCAGAGGATAAATCAATAATAAAAATTCTAGAACCTTATATGTTTCAATATCTTTGGGAAAATATAAGAGTTAAAAATGGTGCGTACGGTGCATTCTGGACTTTGAATAAAAATTATGAGTATGGAGTTTTTGGTTCTTATTCTGACCCAAAGCTAAACGATACTTTTAAAACCTATCTTAATACTAAAAAGAAATACGATATTTCAAAATTTAAAAATTATTCCTTTGAGAAGATGAAATTAAAGTTTTTATCAAAGGAAAAAATTATTTATAGAAACGCAAATCTGTACTCAAATGCTTTTTCTTATTTTATAAGAGGTATTTCTGATGAAGAGCGTGAAAAGTCTCTTGCTAAGAAAATAAGAATAAATGCTGTAGATTTTAAAAGTTTAATTAAAAATGTTTTAGATTATAGTTTTAACATTAAAGTTATCGCCACAACTACTGATAGAATGAAAGGTTTCTCTGAAAAATATCAGGAAATAGATTTAAATTAAAGTATAATTACACTATGAATAAATCTAAAAATATTACAACAAGAGCTGAGGATTTTTCTGAATGGTATCAGGATATTGTTGAACAAGCAGGTCTTGCTGAACATAGCGTTGTTAGGGGATCTATGGTTATTAAACCGTATGGTTACTCTATCTGGGAAAATGTTCAAAAAGAATTAGATATTCAATTTAAATCTCTTGGTGTTGAAAATGCTTACTTTCCATTATTTATACCTGAAAGTTTTTTAAAAAAAGAAGCTGAACATGTTGAAGGTTTTTCACCAGAGTTAGCCGTTGTAACAATCGCGGGCGGAAAACCTCTTGCTGAGAATTTAGTTGTAAGGCCTACATCAGAAACAATTATTTACGATACATTTAAAAATTGGGTTTCTTCTCATAGGGATCTTCCTCTACTAATTAATCAGTGGGCCAATGTTGTTAGATGGGAAATGAGGCCTAGAATGTTTATTAGAACAACAGAGTTTTTGTGGCAAGAAGGTCATACTGCACACTCAACTGCAAAAGAAGCCGATGAATTTGCGTTAAAAATTTTAAATATATACAAAAATTTTGCCGAAGAATTTATGGCAATCCCCGTTATTGAAGGTGAAAAATCTGAAAATGAAAAATTTGCTGGTGCTATAAAAACTTATACAATCGAAACTATTGTGCAGGATGGAAAAGCAATTCAATTTGCCACTTCACATAATTTAGGTCAGAACTTTGCCAAAGCCTTTGATATTAAGTTTCAAAATAAAGAATCTAAAGAAGAGTATGTAAACCAAACCTCCTGGGGTCTTTCAACAAGAACTATCGGAGCTTTAGTTATGTCTCATTCTGACGACAAAGGTTTAGTTCTACCACCAAAAATCGCTCCTACTCAGATTATAATTATTCCAATTCTTGGATCTAATAAAGACATTGCTGATCAAGTTTTAGATAAATGTGCTGAGATTAAAAACCGACTTGATCAAACGGGTTCTTTAAGAGTAAAAATTGATACAACTGATAAAAATTTTGGTGAAAAGAATTACTATTGGGAAAAAAGAGGTGTTCCTCTAAGAATTGAAATCGGTCCAAAAGATATTGAGGCCGAAAAATATATTGTTTCAAGAAGAGACCTATTAACGAAAGAAGTAATTGATGAAAGCTCTATAGTTGATTACTGCGTAAATATGATGAGTGAAATACAATTATTTTTATTTCATCAAGCTCAGAATAGAGTTAGTAAGCAAATAATCAAAGTAAGTGACTATGAGGAGTTAAAAAAAGTTATTGAGGATGGTAGGGCAGTGTATGCGTTCTGGGATGGTGATTCTAATGTTGAAGATAGGATCAAAGAAGAAACAAAAGCAACAATTAGATGTAAACCTTTCAAAAAAATAAGTGAAAAAGGAAATTCAGTTATTACAAATAAAGATCAGTCAGATCTTTGTCTATTTGCTAAATCATACTAAATAAATTTTTATTGAGCTTATTTTAAAGCTTCGATCTTACTAATGGTGGAATCGATGGCTACAACTGCTTTGTTATAGTTAGCTGAAAAGGCGGTTCTTGCTTCTGGTGTAATTTTATTAGTCTCTTTAAGAGATTTCAGAACTATATCGTAAGAATCAACCAAGAGTTTGTAATCAGCGATCATTTGAGAATGAAGCGGTTTAATATCTTCTTTAACACTCATTTGCATTAGATCCTGGTAGTTTGCAAAGAGGTTATCGGAAGCAAATCTTACCTGATCTATATTTTGTGTTGTTGCATTAACATTAATTGGGGCGTTTTTAATAGTTGTAATTGTTTTAGATTCTATGTCAGCGACTTGTTTTTGATACTCTGAAACACTAAGTTCTTGAGAAGCAGGAATAACAGGTTGCATTGTTGTTTCTGTAGTGGGCTGTTGGTTTAATGGTGGGGTTATATTTGTTTCAGTTCTTGATCTTAGAAAGTAAAAACCGCCACCGAATACTACCAAAGCTCCAAGAATTCCAGCTACAACCAAAATAACTTTTTGAGTGTCGGGATTGGAATTTTTAGTTCCGCTTGATAGGGAATAATCTGCAGTTGCGTCGTATTGGATGTTTTGTAAAGTTTCTGGAGTTTCTATAGTAGGTGTTTTTTCAATATTAAAATCTGTTTGTATCACAGGTGCTGTAGGTGTAAAAACAGAAACTGGTTTGATTTCTTCTTTTATTGTCAAATCCAGTGGAGTCTCGTCTTCTAATTGAATTTCTGTTGAAGGAGATTGCTCTGGGACAATAGGTTTTACAGCATACTCTGGAGCTCCCTCGAAAAAGTTTAATTTTTCAGGAAGTTGGGATTCTGGTGTTTGATTAGATTGTGGATTTTGATTGTCTTGGGTAGGATTCATACAACTATATTATTATGTTATTTTTATAAAAAAAGCAACTAATTTATTTGATTTCCTTCCTTGAGTTTATTGTACTCGTCAGTAATAATTTTACAGTTTTCTACCATTTGTGAGGTAAGTTTTGTAATTTTAGTTTCTGGTAAGGTATTAACCACAATATTTGAAGGTTGTTTATTATCAGTTTGAAAAATTTGAATTTCTTCTACCATTCTTTTTGAATCTTCAACAAAAGACAGTGGTTTTTCAATGACTTTTGTTTTAACTTCGTAATAACTTTTTTCTATTTCAGATAAATCATCAATTAATTCATTTGGTTGATTTTGGATACTTTTTCCCTGAGTAACAAAAAAAGTTGTAATACCTATTAAACTAAGAACTAAAGACACAATTTTTATATTTCCTTGATTATTAAAATTCATATTTTGTTTTATTTTTTGGCAGTTGTCCGAAATTTTCGGCGGGAAGTTTTATAGTACCTTCTACCTCTTAAATGTGTCAATAGATAATTTGACAAACATTTTATAACCCTATAGAATTAGACTCCGCTATCTAAGAGGAGAGTTATGAAGAGTAAGGTACTAGTTGTTCTGAAGATGGTCTTAGATGCACCAGATTTTCCGTTTTAGAGCCGCCTTACTTATTTGATACTAATTCGTATAAAACGAAGGTGGTATCTTACTCCAGGAATTATGATGTAAGTGCTGAATTTTCATATCCTTATTCAGGATTATTGAAGTTATTTAGCAACAGACTAGTTCATTCTTTTTCTTTTGATTTAAAAGACGGAATTAAAACTTCCTATCTTTCCTCAAGAGATTATCAAGAAGAAATTGTCGACTACATGATAAAATTGAGCAAACGGAGGGGAGACTGAGAGTTATATACTCCTACAGAGCCATAGGTAATTACACCTTAGCTTTAGTACCCCCGTTTTGGGGCTCGTGTCAAACCGAGCCCCTCACCACTTTTTCACATACAAATAAAAAACACAAATGGTAAAATATTCTAATTCTTGGGGAATCGTCTAACGGCAGGACGCCTGTTTCTGGCACAGGTAATTGGGGTTCGAATCCCTGTTCCCCAGCCAATTTACTTTAAGACTTCTAAATTTTGATCTAAAATAGCTTCGTCAGTACAGAAGCTGATTATGTAGACTTTTTTATCAAATACATTATAGATAGGTGAAAAATATTCTTTTCTATAGATAATATTATTTTGGAATTTTTCAATTTTTGGTATTTCTGTAAAGTTATTAGCGTGTTTAAAGGTAGGGTTTCTTAAATATTTATTATTTAGAAATCTAGAGTTAAAAAATTTATCAAAAGACTCTCCTCCTTTTACATTTCTAATCACATAACATTTAACTTTTCCGTAATTTAGAACATTATCTAATTCCTCTGGGTTAACATCTTTAGAGCTTAAATACCTTGAGATTGAGCCGTGCGTTGAAATTGATGATTTGAATCCCGTTTTTTGATGAAGCATTAATGTTTGTTCGAATTTAATTTTTATTGAGTTATGAAATTCAATGTTTAAAAATAAGATATATATAAATAAGGATATTGAAATAATTAAGGTAGCTAGATTTAATTTTATCTGATTTTTAAACACGTATGCAAAAAGAATAATGAGTAATACCTCAATATTAAGAAAGTATCTATCGTAAAATGATTCAGAAATTAATATGGCGCAATAAGTTAGGATTATTAATACTGAAGTGATGAAGATATATTTATCTTGTAAATCTTTCTTTGAGAAATTTTTAAACTTAATTATATGGAAACTTTTAAAAATTAAGAAAGATAGAAGAGCCGATAAAAGGCCTTTGAAAATAACATTATCAACAAGATTTAAACTATGTTTGAAATTTGATTCGCAGAAATAACATTCTGCATGAAAGACATTTCTTAAATTAAAAATATCAGTTATGAAAATAAGGTATGACAGCGGAATTATTAAAAGGTAGCTTAATTTTTTAATAGGTGTAGTAGTTCTAATTGACAGTATAAGTGGAGCAAAAGTTAAAGATAAGTATGTTAAATATAAAGGTGTTGAAACTATTTCATAAATAATTTCTTTAAACCCTCCAAATAAACTGGTTAACTTTTCAAAACTAGAGTTAAAGTTTGTTCCTACAATTGGGAAAATAAAGTTTATTGAAAACGGAATTAATAGTCCTGCGGCAATAATTAGTAAATTTTTATTTTTTGATTTCTTTTCTATAAATATAAAATAAAGAGCGTATGTAATTAAAAGCAAAATTCCAAATTGTCTAATAAGGATTGATGCACTTGCTAAAGTAATAGCTAAATAAAAATTAGTTTTATTTTGATTATCACTATATTTAAAAAAGAAAAATAACGACCAAACCATAAAAGATAAAAAGTAAATCTCTGTCATAAATGAAAGAGATGAAGATATTGTGTATGGATTAATCAGTAAAGCAGCATTTGATAATAATTTAACTTTATTATTTAAATTGAATAATACTAATATTTTATTAAAACCAATTAAAAAAATTATAAAAAATATTATTGTAAGTATTCTTAACGAGTCAAAAGATAGTCCAAAAATATTTGACCAAAGTAACCCCAAAAATCCTTGTAATATAAAAGAGGCATCTATTAATGAGTTTTTAACAAACTTTCCTTCTGAGAAATATTTAACATGAAGTATAAAATCCCAGTCGTCATTAACTGGATAATTACCAACAGGGTATATAACCCACACTGCGAATAAATAAACAACAATTGTTGCGATTAAAATATAGTATTTTGAAAATATCCCGGGTTTCATACTTTTAATTATAATTCATAAAATTAATGAATAATAGAAAATTAGGTTAAAATTAATTAATGACAAATAGATTAAATGCTTTTTTAGTTTTATTATCAGTTTTTGGTATTGTTGCTTTTTCATATTTTAAAATTCAAACCCCTGATATTAAAACTATGGATTCCCAAGAGAATGTATTGCTAACCAGTATCCCAGCTAGTTCCTCCCCAATTCCTGAGCAGGAGGAATCATTAGATAAAACATTTACTTCTACAGTTTCTTACAATGTACCCGAAAATGGTGTTCAATCATTGTCAATAACTGTAACTCTTAACGAAAATATAATTACAAATATTTCTATCTTACAATCAAAAGGTGCAGGTAAATCTAGAAATTATCAAAATAACTTTGAAGCTAGTTATAAATCTTTAGTATTAGGAAAAGATATTAAATCCGTAAGTCTCTCAAGAGTAGGCGGTGCTTCAAGCACAACTAACGCTTTTAACCAGGCAATAAAATCAATAAATAGCCAATTATGATTCCAAATTTCATCTTAGATAATTATCCTGCCTTGGGTACTTATTTTTGGATTGAGGTGTTTGAGGATTTGCCTTTAGAAAAGATTTCAGAAATATCTGAAATAATAAAAAAGGAAATCACAGATTTTGAAAATAAATATTCAAGATTTAAAAGTGATTCATTGGTTTCAATACTAAATCAAAATTCCAAATTAGAAAATTCTCCGACCGATCTCATAGAAATGATTAATATTTCATTTAAAATATCAGAACTTACAAATAATACATTTAACATATGTTTATTAAATCAACTTGAGAAATCAGGTTACGATGCAAAATTAACATTTAAGGAAAAAGATTTCAATTTACCAATTATAGTCCCAGCTTCTGAATTATTAAAAATAGTTGGAAGAAGTATTTACTTAGAAAAAGATTACAAAGTTGATTTAGGAGGAATTGGTAAAGGTTTTCTTGTAGATAAAATTTCAAAAATTATTAAAGATAATTTTGGGATAAATTATTTTTTAGTGAACGGTGGTGGTGATATATTTGTGACTTCTGATAACGGGAACCCAGTTGAAATTAACTTACAAAATCCAATCAATAATTTAGAATTCATTGGATCTGTTTATTTGAAGAATCAAGCTCTATGTGCATCTTCCCCATTTAAAAGAAAATGGAAGGGAAGTGTGACAAATAAAATTTATTCACACATTGTTGATTCAAATGGAGTAAATAAATTCAATTCAAGTTTTGTTGTGGGGGATAATTCTGTAACTTGTGACGCTATAGCAACTGCATTGTGTATAGATGAAGATTGTTTATTAGATTTTAGTGAGGTTACATTTTTAGTATTAAACTCAGATGGTAAGATACTAAAAAATACTTTTAGGATGTAAAATTATAATTATGACAATTGCTAAAGAAGAGCTTAACAAAAAACTTGCAATCGCAATTTACATTATTTCGATATTACCCTTTTTATATTTACTTGTATCAGATACAACAATTGATTCATTTTGGTATCGATTTGCTAATATTTCAGGATACATTGGTGCTTTAGTCATAATTTGGCAATTCATTTTTGGAAACAGGGTGATTAGTAAGTACATTACTTCTGACTACGACTGGTCACTTAGAGCCCATATTTTCTTAGGGGTAAACGGGGCATTATTTGTACTTTTACACCCAATCCTTTTGACAATAGTCTATCTTAGAGATATTAGATTTATTTTTTTACCAGATTACAGCTCCGACTTTAGTACAGCTGTCTCAATTGGGAGAGTGGCTTTTATCTTATTTCTTTTGATTTGGTTATCTAGTTCGATTTTTAGAAATTCATTAAAATATAAAGTTTGGCTTTATATTCACTATTTAAGTTATCCAATGCTTTTGATGGTTTTATTCCACCCTATATCTATTGGATCGTTACTTTTAACTTACCCTTGGGTTAATGCCTACTGGTTTTTTTTAACAATTGTTTCAGGTCTATTTTTTATAATTAAAATCAAAAATATTTTTAACATAGGTTCAATTAAATTTAAGCTAAAAGAAGTTACTGAGTATCCCGGAGGGAATTGTATTTATACTTTCACCCCAATTAATTCTAAATTTATACCTAAAATCGGTCAGTATTTTTATATAAAAAAAGATTTTTTTGGAGAGGCGTATCCTTTTACAATTTTTAAATTTGATGAAGTAAGTGGAGATATTTCTTTCGGAATAAAAATGCTTGGAAAATATACACAGGACTTATCTAAGTTACAGATTGGTAACACTGTTTATATAGATGGTCCGTATGGTGAATTCACATTTGAAGGACAGAATTCAGATCCTAAGGTAATCCTTGCTGGAGGAATTGGGATTACTCCTTTCTATGAATTAGTTAAAAAATTTGGTAATGATAAAACTTATTTGTTTTATTCAAATCAACTTTTAGATTACGCTTTATCAAGAGAAGAGTTTAAGAAATTACTTGGTGAAAGATATTTTGATTGCATTTCTGATGAGAAAGTTGATGAGTCAAATGTTATTTGTGATTTGCTAACTGCTGATGGGATTAAAAAACATCTACCTTCAGAAATTATTTCTTCTGCAAGATTTTTTATTTGCGGAAGTCCTGGATTTATGAGATCTGAAATCACTAACCTTGAATCAATTGGAGTTAAAAAATCTCAAATCTATATTGAAGAATTTGGATATTAACTATATTCTTATTACATGAAGCCTAACTCCAAAAACCCCAAATTTGGAATTACTGAAAAACAACTTACTATTTCAATGTTAATCCTTTCAATTTTTTTTGCGATAGTTCCTTCAGCAATTGTATATTTTACTAGTAACAAAAAAGATACCTTTTCAAACTACTACGCAAAAAATGTTTTGAATCTTGGGGTTCAACTGATTATTGGGTATGTATTTTTATTTTGGTCAGGTATTTATACCCTACTAGCCTACTTAATTTGGAACTTAATTTTAGTTTTTGCTTCTATTACGGCATTTGAAGAAAAAAGATACAAGTTTCTTCAATTTTATAGAATTATCAAATAGACCCAATCTTGTTGATATAATTATCATTTATGAAGAAGTTAAGTTCTCTATCCATATTTTTCCCCTTTTATAATGACGAAGGGACAGTTATATCTCAGATTGAAGATGCGTTTAGAATTGGTTCTTCTGTTTCTGAAGAATTAGAAGTTATTGCAATTCATGGAGGAGCATCTAGAGATAGAACTTTTGAGAAAATTCAGGAAGCAAAGAGTTTATTTCCTGAATTAGTTATTGTGGACAAAAGTAAAAATACAGAAGGATATGCTGTTATAAAATACGGATTTATTAAGGCCAAAAATGATTGGGTTTTCTATACTGACGGAGATGCACAGTACTCATTAGAAGAACTTCCTCTTTTAGTTTCTGTTCAAATTGATAATGAGGCTGATGTTGTTAATGGTTATAAGACTAAGAGAGGGGATGGATTTGTTAGATACTTTCTTGGTGATATGTATGCAAGATTTAGTAGATTTATTTTTGAACTTCCAATTAGAGATACAGATTGTGATTTTAGGTTAATTCGAAAATCTTATTTAAATAAAATTGAATTATTAAGTACTGACTCTTCTATTTTAGGTGAATTGATTAAAAAACTAGAATTAGTTGGAGCTAAGTTTGTTGAAGTTCCTGTTTCACATTTTAAAAGAACTTATGGTGTTTCAAATTACACTCCGTTTGATTTATTTAGAGAGAAACTTATTGGCGACTTAAAACTTTATTTTAAGCTTAAGAAATTAATTAAACTTGGGTCAGGACTTAGAATTATAAAGTTTAGTTTGGTTGGTTTTTCAAGCATTGCTATTCAAATTGCTTTATTTAATGTGATAATTTTAAGCTCAAATCTTTCGCCAGCCTTGGCAACAATTTTAGCTGATCAATTAGCTATAATTAATTCTTTCATTTTAAATAATCAATTTACATTTAAAGATAGAAAGCATACAAAATTAAAACCAATTGCAAATGCATTTGGTAAATTTTATGTAGTTGTGATGACTACAACTTTAATTCAGGCTCTGATTGTTTATCTTGGAACTTCCTACTTTGGAAATAGTTTTTATACTTCAAACTTCTTCTTTATTCTAGGATTAGTTTTAACTTTCTTTATTAATTATAAAATTCAAAAAAATATCGTTTGGTTTAAATAAGTTAAAGTTATAACAAAAGAGGAGGGCGAGGTAAAACCTCGCCCTCCTCTTTCTACACTAAACACTCGGTTTTCAAATCTACTTCTTATCTGTTTTAAATATAGATGTAGGTGCGTTTGTTGTTTTATAAAAACCACAATTTTGAGCAATAACTTCTGTTTTTTTATTTTCTGGAATTGCCTGGCTAAGTGAAGTTAGTACAGCACAATTACAGTAATTAGAAATACTTGAGAAGTTTTTTGAATCATTGATTTCTATACATTCTTTTTGAAGTCTAACTGTCATCTCATAATAAGATTCTGCTGGGGTTGTGACCAAAGGTTTTATAGTTGTTGTTGGATTTGATTTTCTATAATATCCACATTCTTGAGCTTTAACTTCTTCTTTCTTTTCATTAGGGACACTTTCATCTAGCTCGTAAAGGGATAGACAACTACAGTACCCTGATAGACTTGAGAAATTCTTAGCATCGTTATTTTGCATACACTCTTTTTCAAGTCTATCTGATTTTTGAGAGTAAGATTCCGGCTTTTTAGGAATAATACCTGTAACTGTTTTTACAACTTTCCAATCCATGTCATCTTCCTGCAACTCGCCCTTTGAAATTTTTTCCATAGCTGACCAACTTGAGCTTACAAAAATACTTACTCCTATAATGATTGCGGCAATCGTTAAGCAGCCACATCCGAAATATGAACCAATAACAATTTTAGATCTCTTTTCATTTTCATTATCTTTGACATAGATAACATGGTGAATCATATCGTAAACATTTTGTTGTTTTTTATCGATTAAACACCAGAAGTAAATTCCAAAAACTGCAGGTACATAAAGAAAAAGGCCTACATAAGGTATGTAAGCTAGGCCTGAGGCGACAAAGGCCAGCAAACTGAAGATGATGTATCTAATAGCAGCTTCCTGAAAGGTTAAGCTTGTGCCATCTTCTTTTTGAGCTTTAATTCCAACGAACTTCATTCCTGGAGTTTGGGAATTTTTTGAAAGATAGTAGGCATAGTAAATAACTGTTGCAACAGAAATTAAAATACTTACTAAACCAGCTATTATCAAGAAGGTTATTCCTACAGCTTCTGCAAAGCTTTCTATGTTACTTATGTTTGAGAGTGAAACCCCTGCAAACAATACAAACACTATAAACAAAATTCCGAAAATTAATAAATTAGCCAAGCCGATTATAATATTGTCGATTAAATAGGCTGCAAATCTTGAATGTTTTCTAGCTAAATTCATATTTATTCCTAACTAAATTACTTTTGAAGGTAACTCTTACAACTATTTACTATTGTATTTACATCTGTCTGACCTTTGTCGAATTCTTTGGATGCGCACTCGCAGTAGGCTGAAAGGTCTACTTCTTTAGTAGATGCGGTCATGCAAGCTTTGTAGAATTCAGAATTTCTAGCTGAGCTTGGGCTTGGAATTGTTTTAATTGTTGAAGTTGTTGTGGTTGTAGTAGTTGTTTGATTTGGTACTACTTGTTTAGTTTCTTGTTTCATTTCTTGCTTCATTTGAGATTCGTTTGTAGCAGGAATATTTTGTACAGCATATGAGCCTAACCCCGCAATCGCAGCTATAAGAGAAGCTACTACAATAAAGAATAGAGGGCAGCCACAGCATCCGATTGTCCATTTGGCTTTTCCTGTGTTTTCGTTTTCAGAAACATAGATTGTTTTAAACATTTTGTCATATAGATTTTGTGCTTTTTTATCAAAAATACACCAACCAACCCATAGCGCTCCTATTACTAATGAAAGAAAACTTCCTATGTATGGAATCATTTCGATACCTGCGCTAATTATTGTAATTAGACCTGCCTCAACAAACGCTCTGAGAAATGCCCTTCCAAAAGTTAGAAGTGAGCCGTCTTCTGAAGTGAGTTTAATGCCGATAAATTTAAGTCCGGGTGTTTGTCCACTCTTAGATTGAAAATAAGCAAAATAAGATGCTGGAATTAACCAAGTTATAATAATTACCGCAAAGCCCATTATTATTATAGCTGGAAGTGCTAGTGCTGTTGCATTTAAAGCAGTTAAGCTGGCCGCTGTTCCTGCACCAATTAAAATAACAATTAGTCCGGCAATTATTGCTACCGGGATTGACAGAAGGGTAATAATTAAAATATCAATTAAATAAGCAGCTAGTCTTGAATAAACTCTAGCTAATTTTTTTGATTCAGGCTGTTCCATTTTTATAACCTTTCGTGAGTAACAACTACTCCACTTTATTATTAAAGATTGAAATGATTGTGTCAATCTTATCAATATTTTTAATTTATCTTTTTCTTTCTCTAGATCTTTGTTGAGAGGATAGAGTTTTCTTTCTTAGTCTTAGTTTTGTAGGTGTAATTTCAAGAAGTTCGTCATCTTCAAGAAAATCTAAACATTGTTCTAGGGAGAAGATTGTAGGAGGAGTTAGAAGTAGCCCTTCTTCTCCAGCGGATCTAACGTTTGATAAAGCTTTTTCCTTACATACGTTTACTTCAAGGTCTTCTTCTCTTCCGTTAATTCCAATAATCATTCCTTCGTAAACTTCTTCAGCAGGGGAAAGGAAAATTGGTCCTTTATCTTGAATTAAGTGGATTCCGTAAGTTGAAGCTTTTCCTAATGCTGTTGCAATAAGAACACCTTTTCTTAGTTTTTGTAATGCAGCCCCAACTGGTTCGTATCTTAAAAAGATTGATGAAACAATTGCTGTACCTTTAGTTAAAGTCATTAAAGACCCTCTAAGTCCAAGAATTCCCCTAGTTGAGATTTCAAACACAAGTCTAGTTGTAGAAGCTGTGGCTTCTTCCTGGAAAGTTAGCATACCTTTTCTTCTACCGACCTCAGATTTAACAGCACCCACGTATTCGTTTTCAATATCAATTGTTAGTTCTTCAATTGGCTCTGATTCAACTCCATCAATTTTTTTAGTGATAACTTTTGGTTTACCAACACTAATTTCAAAACCTTCTCTTCTGAGAGTTTCAAGGAAAACTGAGATATGTAGTTCTCCTCTTCCAGAGATAACATAAGAGCCGTCTTCCATAATATTAAATTTCATAGCTACATTGGTTTGTAATTCTTTTTCGATTCTTTCTAAAATATGCCTTGAAGTTAGGAATTTACCCTCCTTACCCATATAAGGAGAGGTGTTTGGACCAACTGAGATAGATAGGGTTGGATCTTCGATTTTATTTGATGGTAGAGATTCTGTTAAGGATATATCTGAGATTGTATCTCCAATACCTGCATTTTTAATTCCGGTTAAGGAAATAATATCCCCAGCATCACCAATTTCAGCTTCAACTCTTTTAAGACCTTGTGAAACATAAACTTTATCCACTTGGACCTTTTCGATTTTGTCACCCTTAATAAGGTTAACAGTCATTCCTGGTTTAGCTTGTCCGGAAAGAACTCTTCCAATTGTGTATTTACCTTTATAAGAATCCCAGTCTAAAGTTGTAACTAGCATTTGAAATGGTTTGTCATTAATTTTAGGGGCTGGAATATTGTTAATAATAGCTTCAAAAATAGGGGTGAAGTCGGCTGACTCGCTTGAATCAGTAGGAATCGTATCCCAAGCTTTTCCTTCTCTACCGATTGCGTAGATTGTTGGGAAATCTAACTGTTCTTCTATTGTAGCTAATTCAAGGAAAAGATCTGCTAATTTTGAGTTTGTAACATCTATCCTTGCATCCTTTTTATCGATTTTGTTGATAACAACAATAACTTTAATTTTTTGTTCCATTGCTTTTTTCAAAACAAATTTGGTTTGAGGCATTGGCCCTTCCTGAGCATCTACAAGTAGAAGTGCTCCGTCAGCCATGTTTAAAGTTCTTTCCACTTCCCCTCCAAAGTCTGCGTGACCTGGTGTATCAATAATGTTAATTTTGAAATTCTTATAATTTACAGTAGTATTTTTAGCAATAATTGTAATTCCTCTTTCTCTTTCTTGATCGTTTGAGTCCATGATAAGAGAAGCACTCATTAATGCTTCGTTTTCTCTAAAGGTTTTAGATTGTTTAAGTAAACCGTCAACTAAGGTTGTTTTACCGTGGTCAACGTGTGCAATAATAGCTATGTTTCTAAGGTTCTTTGAATTATCCATAAGCTGAAATTATATCCTATATTATTAAAAAAGAAACTCATATTTTCGTTTGATTATTACTAAATTTAATCTAGAATAAATATATGAATACTACTATGCACGAGAATCAGAGAGTTGCTGTTTTTGTCGATAATCAAAACATTTACTATTCTGCAAAAAACATCTACAGCTCCTTAATCGACTTTGGCGCTGTTTTAAAACATGCTCTTGGTAAAAGAAAGCTGATTAGGGCTTTCTCTTATGTCATTAAAGCTGACGTGGGTGCAGAAAAAGAATTCTTCAACGCTCTTTCTAAAATTGGGTTTGAAGTAAAATCTAAGGACCTCCAAGTTTTTTATGGAGGAAATAAGAAAGGCGACTGGGATGTTGGTCTTTGTATGGACGTTGTAAGAATGATTCCTAAAATTGATGTTTGTGTTTTAGTTTCTGGGGATGGAGATTATTCGGACCTAGTTGAATATGCAAAAAGCCAAGGTGTAAGAGTAGAAGTAATCGCTTTTCAGAAAACAGCTTCTTCAAAGCTTCTTGAAATCGCCGACTCCTTTTACGACTTAGGTTCCGATACTAAAAAATTCCTGATTACAAAATGAATCTAAGGACTCTAAAATTATTACCTTTTGTTGTTACATCGTTAATTCTATTTGTTAACATATTTTTAAATTTAAAATATAAAGATCGTATTTTACCTAACACCTATATCACGGGAATTTATGTCGGCGGTCTAACAACAAACGAAGCTTTGGAAAAGATTAAAATATTAGCCCCTGTTAACAAATCTATTACTCTAACGACTCAAAATAAAGATTATCTCTTTAATTCAAACTATTTTAAGTTTGAATATGATATGGAGAATTCAGTAAAACTCGCTTATCAATTAGGTCGGTCAAAAAATGAATTTGAAAACATTCTTGTTAAATTCAAATCCTTGGTCAAACCTAATAATTTCAATTTTGAATATACATACGATAACTCTTTAGTTGACGTTGAGGTATCCAGAATCGTTGGTGAAGAAAAAATTAGCGGAAACGATGCTGAGTTTGTTATTAATAATGGAGCAATAGATATTAAAAAAGAGAAGAGTGGTTATTCTGTTGATTATGATAGGTTGAGTAAACTTTTAAATACTGAGCTTTCTTCTGATAAAGATTCTTTCATTAAAATTCCTTTCAAAAAAAGAGAGCCTGAAATTCTATATACTGATTTAGCCTCAATTAAAGACGATGTAAGTAGTAAATTTTATAAAAGTTTTACTCTTAATTTTTTTGAAAAGAGAAAGTACCTCACACCTAAAGAGGTTTTTTCCTTAATTAAAATTAGAAAAAATAAAGATGGTATCTATTATGACCTAAACGAAGAGCTTTTGAAAAAGCTTACTTTTGAGATTAGGGAGGTTGTTGATAATAAACCTAGAGCAAGAGTTACAAAATTTGAAGGAGATAAGGTTTTAGCTTTTGAGATAAACCAGGAAGGAAGTGTTTTGGACGAAGCAAATTTTAGAAAAGGTATTAGAAGAAAGCTATTTAGCGAGGAAAATTCTATGGACCTGCCCTCTGTCAAAATTGGAAATAATTTTCCAAAAGAATCCTACGGAATTAATCAATTAATAGGTATAGGCAAATCCACTTATTTTAATTCTATAAATTCTAGAGTTCATAACTTAGCATTGGCTGCTGAAAAAATAAATGGAACTTTAGTTGCGCCTGGTGAAGAGTTTTCTTTCCTTCAAACAGTAGGGCCAATTTCCTCCACAACTGGTTTTCAAACTGCATATATTATTTCTGAAGGTAGAACTGTTCTAGGCGAGGGTGGTGGTGTTTGTCAGACTTCAACAACACTTTTCAGAGCCGCCCTTAACTCAGGTCTGCCAATAACATCTAGATATCCCCACGCTTATAGAGTTGGTTACTACGAACAAGATGCAAAAGTTGGTTTTGATGCGTCAGTTTATTACCCAAGTTTAGATTTCAAATTTAGAAACGATACTGGTCACTATGTATTAATCCAAACTGAAGTTGATAAGAAAAAATATGCTATGTCCTTCTACTTATTTGGAACTAAGGATGGTAGAGAAGTCGAGGTCACTGATCCAAAGTTGTATGGATTTATCCCAACACCCGCACCTGAATATATAGAGGATAAAAGTCTAAAGCCTGGTGAGATAAAACAAATTGATTTTCCAGCTTCAGGTATAACTTCTGAGTACGAAAGAATTGTGACTCGAGACGGAACTCAATTGTCAAAGGATGCTTATAAATCAACATACTCTCCTTGGAAAGCAATCTACTTAAAAGGCCCTTCCAAAAAATAATTAGTAATGGTGGTTAAACTGAATTAAGGATTCATCTCCTTCTTGAGTAAGTGTAATCTTTATTTCTTCTTTATCATTTAGGTAGCTAATTTCAATTAAATTATCTTTTTCATACTCATAATCGTTTTGATAATTTTTAGATCTAAGAATTTCTTTATAAAAGTCCCTGAGTTCAGTAATGGGTTTATTTGTTTTAATTATCAAAGATGTGTTTCTGACGTTATCTTCCCTTGAGATTTCTTCGTAGTGTTTAGGAAGAGGTAAAAAAAATCTCTTTTCTTGTGTAGCTCCAAGAACTTTAGTTTGATTTGAATTAAGTTTATCTTCAAAATATTGGGTTGTTCTATATGAAATCCAGAAAACTGAGATTATAAGAAGGACTGCTATATTTTTCATAACTTAATTATACCTGTAAGGCGGGCTTCGAGAAATTAAAGTGAAGTCTGAAATTATTAACAAGTTGGGCAAAGTCTTCATCTGTATAAACTTCATTTTGAGTAAGGGGGATATGATGCGACCTCTTACTTTCACTAACAAATTCTGTAGGTCTATAATTTTTACCAGTTATACTTTCTAAATCCCTGTAAAGGGTATTCCTAAACTCAATAAAAATATTTTTGTTAGTTAAGATATCTAAATCCAAACATACAACCTTACGTTTATTTTTTTCTCCTTTTATATACTCCTCGCTAAAATCAATTCTAAGTTGTGGTTTAAATATCTCTAAATGAACTGGTAATGCACCTTTAGTAATATTTGATTGTATAAAGTCCTTTGATTGGGCAGAATATTCGTCCGAATCTTTTGACCTATAGGCAACAGAGAATCTGGCCTCACCTAAATCACTCGGTCTTGGATTTGCTAGTCCTTCAATATGATAGTTTTCATTAGATAAGTTATTTATATAAAATTTAGGGTTAGAATATTTTACATTTAATGAGCTGGTTTCTGAATTTGGTTTGGCAATTAAATACATAATTCTATAAAAATCTGCAACTTGACCAAGATCTCTTTGATAAACTTTTACAAATTTATCTAGATGCAGAAGTATTCCTCCAAGCTCTCTGATCTTAATTCTTACCTGAGGATTGTTATTTGCTTCAGGTTTTAATGCGTTAATTTCTTCAGCAACTTGTTTCATTAGTTTTTGAGTCTTTTCTATATAAGAATCAATGTCACCAGCACTTTCTTCAAGAGTTTGAAAAATCTCAGAAGTTACTAAATTAGCTTGTTCAATATTTTTTTCTATTGATGTAGTTATAGATGAGCCCTTGTTCCTTTCAATTTCTGCTTTGGAAATTAAAATTGGATTTTCAGCATTAGGTATTTCCTGAAATCTTAATAGATCGTTTCTCATGGCTTCAATTTGAGATATTTCTATTGGTGTTGACTGTGGTAAGTCAAAATCAACAGGATTTATCGGTATAAAAGTTTGTGGAATTTGATAGGGTTTGAATTTAGAACCCTTTTTATTGAAATCTGATATAGCTGCGGTATTACCTGTCCCTCCTTGAGGTTCGCCTTTATCTTGGGAATATTTTGGTTCGAAATTTAATCTGAGCATTGAATCTATAATTACATAATTATCTATACGCCTCAAGTTTCATTAGTTTTATATTTTGATGAAATATTGATATAATTCCCTTGCTTAGGCCCTATCGTCTAGCGGTCAGGACGTCAGATTCTCAATCTGAAAACCGGAGTTCGATTCTCCGTAGGGTCACCAAGGTTTTTGTAATATAATCGATATGTGTTATATCAATTTTTAAACTTTTTACTTTCCATAACTATCCTAATTGTTCCAACTCTAGCTGTTTCAATTATGATTTATAAATTTAGAGAAGAGTTAAAATCATCTAAGTTTTACATTGGTGGTTTATTTTTACTTGGGATTTTTTTTCTTAATAAATTACTTTTCTCAAATCAAACTTTAGCTGCACAAGATTTTAATAATATTCAAATAACTTTTAATAGTTTTTTTGCTGAATCTTTTAGAAACTATCTCACCCCGCCACTTTGGTATACAAAAATAGGGGGCGGGCTTGATGCTTTTTCAAACCCGATTGCAACTTATTTCTCTCCTTTTAATTTTATTTATCTTATTTTTTCAGATGTATACTTTGCTACCAATTTGTTTATTTTATTCCAAATTGTTTTTCTAAGTACCACATCCTATCTATTATTTAGAGAATTAAAGTTTTCTAAAGCTCTCTCATTTTTTGGAGCAGTAGCTTTTACTTTTAATGGTTTTCTTGTAATGAGGTTATCGCCTGGAGTTGGGGTTGAGTATTTGTATACCTATAAATGGATACCGCTAATTTTGCTATTTAGTAATAGAGTTTTTGTTGAAAAAAAATACAACGAGATTTTATTTTTAGGGATTTGTTTAGGATTTACTTTTGAAGGAAATCCAAACATCGCATTTGGAACTTGGTGTTTTTGGTTCTTATTTATATTGGTAACTCAGGGAAAAAATATATTTAAAATTTGGAAATTATTTTTTACTGCAATTTCTTTTGGGTTATGTTTTTATGCTATTAAATTGGTTCCTGGAATTGATATGATGTTGACATCATCAGGTAGAATTTCGGGCACTGTTGGCGGGTGGAGAACTTCCAGAATGAAACTTTATGAGTATTTGGAATATTTTTTACCACTGAGTCATAAATTTATGACCCCTACTTTTTCTCCAGGAGTGATTGTAATTTTATTTTTTGTTATTGGTCTGACTCTATTTGCAGTTAAGCTTCATAGAAAGCAAGAATTTAATTATATTGAGAAATTTGCGGCTATATCTTTTTTGATAGGTTCCTTCTTAAATACAGATAACCACATTTCAGAGATTTTCTATTCCTTACCAATTTTCAATAGATTTACAGTAACCCCGTCTTACCTCTCTTTTTTAATGTTTCCCATTATTTTCATAGCACTAACTGGAATTCAGTTTCTGCATACTAAAGTCTCAAAATTTAAATATTCATATCTCTATTTGTTAGGGGTTTCGTTTTTAGTTTTTCTGGAAATAATGTTAGGCCCCTCCACTTTTGGAACTAAAACATTTAGTTACAATTTTTCTAAAATGAATTCAAGGGAGGTTTACTCCTATCCTCACTATCAAGAACTTACAAAAGACGGTTCTAAAATGTTTTATTTTAATTCTTATAATAATTTGTTTATGTACCCATATGGCATTGAGCTTCAAAATTTATTTACATTTAACTCCTTTAAATATTTCTATGAAAGTTTTGATTCTGAGGAATTTGAAAGTGAAAATTTGGAAGTTAAGAAAAGGTACTCAGATAGAATTGTGGACCTCAATACACTAGCGGATCCGGATTTAAAGTTGGTTTCTGAAATAAGGATGAGAAAATTAATGGAAAGTGATTTTCAATCTCATGCCTTGACTGAGAGAAGAGGGGAGTTTTATGAAATAGCCAATTGGAGTAAAAAATTGTATGTCTACGAAGTTAACTCGAACAATACTTCAATCAAAAATCTTTCTGAAAATCCATTTGAAGCTACTTTTAAAATAACTTCTGAGAATTTTTACAACGAAAAACTTCTAGCCTCTATTTCATATTCGAAATGGTGGAAAATTACAAATCAAAAAAATGAAGAGCTTCAATTTAGTAAAAATTCATATGGCTTAATTGAAATTCAAAATGTAAAAGTAGGTGACACCCTTACATTAAAATACTTTAATCCGCTAATTTATATTGGAATGTTTATAACCTTACTTTCTTTTGGAATTTTTTTAAAACTTAATTTCCGAAAATTATAAGTTTTTCTTCAGCTCTAGTGATTGCCGTATACAGCCACCTTTTAAAATCTTCATCAGATTGATGCTTAGTTCTTTCTTCAAAAAGAATAACTCTTTTTGCTTGGGAGCCTTGTGCTTTATGGACTGTTAAGGCGTAACCAAAATCAAATAAATCTAACCCCTGGGTTTTATAACTCCTATTAATGTTATTAAGAGTTGTGCCCGAGTTAAATTGATCTTTTGAAATAACTCCGTTGTAATATCTTACAGACCCATCCATATCAATTTCTGTATCATAGGCTACTTCACTTTTAGATTTTATGTATTTAATGTAACCCTGCATCCCGTTATAGATTTGTTCAGTGTGGTTATTTCTAAGACAAATAACCCGATCATTTTTTTGGGGCGTTTCCCCTTCGAAGCCCAGGTGTCTTCTAACAGCCTGATTAAGTCGTAATCTTGTATTGTTAAAGTTACATAGTATTAATGTATCTGCATCATAAGATGTAAATAAATCTTCATAGTATTCATGCCCTTCGCTCATTGGAACTTTAAAAACATTTTTACTCCATTTTTGGTGGGGAATTTTACCCTGCTCTCTAGCTAAAATAGAGACCTGGATAATCGGGTTATTCTGGGCTTGTCTGTGAATATTCTCTAACTTTAATAATGGTTTATCCATCAGATTAAAAGTACCTGATATTGGTGGAAGCTGTCCGTGATCTCCAACAGCAATAATTGGAATTCCATAATATTTTAAGTCTTCCCAAATTTTTTGATCGACCATAGATGCTTCATCGACAATTATTAAGTCATAGTCAATTTCGGTATCTTCTTTTTTTATCCATCCTAGAACAGCACCTCTGTCGTCTTCAATTGTTCTATAAATTAAACTGTGAATTGTTGAAATATCATCTTTTTTAAATATAGCTCCATTTTGTACTAATTTGTTTTTTAGTACCTGAACTGCTTTTCCTGTAAAAGCACAGAAACCAACTTTTAATTTGGGGTTTAGATTATTTAATTTTTTTCTTAATTCTGAAATTAAAGTTGTCTTACCTGTTCCTGCATAACCGCCTAGTGTTATAAAATCTTCTTTTTTATTTTTAGATTCACAAAAGGAAATTAAAGTTTCGATAGTTTTGTTTTGATCTGGAGATAATTCAAACATTAGAGTATTGTAAGCCTTATTAATCTTTTACCAAGTACACACTTCTTAAAAAGAATAAGTTAAATACTATAAATAATAGAGGTGTAAGTTTTATCCCCGCTTCATTACCAAAAAGTTTGAAAATTAAAAATATTAAAACAGTTCCTATAATCCTTCCAATATTTAGAAATAAGTCAGCATCGAATAAAAATTTATATTCTGAGTCGCTGCTTTCCTTTTGAATATCTAATTGATTTAAAAACATAGGGACAAGTGAGAGGTAAATAAAAATATTTCCGATTGATTCGATAGTGTTATAAATAAAAGCAAATTGATTTGAGTAAAATATTATTAAAAGAAAACTATTTATAGCTAAAAGTAATGTACCCAAAGCAATAACAATTTTTCTATCCTGTTTTCGGATATATCTTCCGATTAAATAGATTACGACCGCTGAAGCAATCGAAGCCAAGGAATTAGCTTCTCCCAAAAGAACTTCGGTTTGCAAAACATATAAAATTAACAAGGTAGGAATCAAAAAGCTATTAGATTCTCGAAGTCCAGTTAAAAAATAAATCTTTCTAAATCGTTTCCATTTATCATTAGGATTTTTAAGAATTATTGATTTAACAATTGGGTTTCTAAATGTTCCTTTGATTAAAAAAGATCCTGAAATAGTTAGAACTATAATTACAAAAATTGCTGCAATTAAATATAACCGGTCTTTTGAAACGCCCCAAATTTCGGGATACCCTAAGAAGTTTCCATATATTGTATTAAATAGTATTGAGATTAAAGTTGCGCCTGAAAGAAAGATTCCGTAATAGTAGTCCCTATTTTCATCTTTGGTAGTTTGGAATTCCATAAAATTTCTATTTGCCCAATACAGACCGCTAAATAAACCTAGTAACATTCCAAACAAAATAGTATTGAAGTAGTTTGGATTTACATTAAAAATGAAAAATAATAATGATATGCCTTGAAGAATAAGCCCGGAAAAAGCGATATATTTAACGTTAATTCTTTTTAGTAAATAAGCATTAAGAAAAAAACTTAATGGAATAAATAAATAGAAAAAAAGATTAAATAGAAGTATTAATTGAATATCGAAGGTTTTATACCAAAAAAAAGAATTAGAAAAAATATAAATCATTGGGGAAGCAATCTCAAAAGAGAGATTTGAGATTAAGAGTTTAATTGCGTTTTTATTTAATCCGTTAAAGAATTTAATTTCTTTAAAGAACGTCTGGGCTGGATTGGTTAGGTTCATTTTCAATAGATTGGTAATTTAGAAGCGAAGTTATTCCTATGATAATAATACATACTGTTAAGGCGTCCATGAATGCCCAAATATAGGAAAGTATATACCCTCCTAACGAGTTTCCTAAAAGAAAATAGGGTCTATAGACGACTAAAACATTTGAGTAATCTTTTGCAAAAACCGATAAAAATAGGTACGATATTAAGACTAATAGAGCGTAAAAATTGGATATAAATAAACTCTTTCTTAGATCAAGAAAAATGTCGTTTTTTGCCGTTAAATCCATATAAAAATAGTATCACATGGTCTTGAATTTGACACTCTATTTTAATAATGTTATAAATGTATCGCGTATATAAAATTAAGTTGCCTCATTAAAAGAATTTATGAAAGAAATAGTATATATGACCCAAGAGGGTCTAGACAATTTAAAAGCAGAACTTAAAGACATTATTGACGTTAAAAAACCAGAAAATGCTTTAAGAATTAAGACAGCAAGAGATTTAGGAGACGTTTCAGAAAACGCAGAATACTCAATTGCCAGAGAAGAGCAAACTATGCTTGATATCAGAGTTTCTGAGTTAGATTCTCTTTTAAAAAGAGCTAAAGTTGTTAAAGGTGAGATAGGAGAAATCTCAATTGGAAAGAAAGTGAAAGTCCACGTTGAAGGTGAAGACGAAGAATTCCATATTGTTGGTGAGCCAGAAGCAGATCCATTAGCTAATAAAATTTCACACGAATCCCCATTAGGAAGTTTACTTGTTGGTAAGAAAGTAGGAGATACTTTTGAATTACAAATTCCAACCGGAAAACTTACTTATAAGATTATTGATATCAAATAATTTCTATCTTTGGTAGAGTTCTTTTCGTTGATTTTTTCAATAAATTCACTAAAATAGTTTCATGGCTTCCTTAAAAGAACTTAGAGATGTACGAATTTCAAAATTGGACCGATTAAAAAAACTCGGTATTGATCCTTACCCCGCTATTTCAAAAAAAAGTATTGCGAATAATACAGTTTTAGAATCTTTTGAATCATTAGAAAACTCAAATGTTGAGGTAACTGGAAGAATTTTTTCAATTAGAAAACACGGTAAACTGTCTTTTATTGATTTAAGAGACGCCTCTGGCTCACTTCAAATAGTTTTAAAGGAAGAAAATCTCAAAGAATTCAATCCTAAATACTCAGAACTTAATTACGAAAATCTTGATTTATTAGATACAGGTGACTTCATAGAAATTTCTGGAACAGTTTTCAAAACCCAAAGAGGTGAGAAATCTGTCGATGCTCTAAAAATTAGAATTCTCACAAAAGCTTTAAGACCAATGCCGGATGCATGGGATGGTTTAAAAGATAAAGAAACTAGACTTAGAAGAAGGTATCTAGATACAACAATAAATAGAGAGGTGTTTGAAAGATTTACTCGAAGAGCTAAATTCTGGGAAGCAACAAGAATGTTTCTTAGAGAAAAAGGTTTCTTAGAGATAAATGTTCCTGTGTTAGAGCAGATTCCTGGGGGTGCTGATGCGAATCCTTTTATTACTCATATGGACGCAATTGATCAAGATTTCTTTTTAAGAATTTCTCACGAACTTCAACTAAAAAGATTAATTGGCGGTGGTTATGAAAAGGTCTATGAAATCGGACCAAGATTTAGAAATGAGGGGTTGTCTGATGAGCACTTACCTGAGCATATGGCCATGGAGTTTTATTGGGCTTACGCCTCCTGGACCGAAGGAATGGAATTTGTCAAAGAAATGTTTAATTATGTTATCAAATACGTTTACGGAGATAAAAAAGTTTTCAACATTAAAGGTTTTGAGGTAGATTTCTCTAAAGATTGGGAAGTGATTGATTTTAACGAAATCATGAAAGAAAGATTTGGTGTGGATGTTCATAATTCTAAACTTGAAGAAATTAGAGAAGTTTTGAAAAAAGAAAAAATGCCTGCCTCTGATGGTGTTAATGTTCCTAGAGCTGTTGATGCTTTATGGAAAAAAATTAGAAAAACAATTGCTGGACCTGCTTTCCTAATCAATCATCCTAAATACATCTCCCCGTTAGCTAAAGCTAAAATTGAAGAGTTACATATTGCTGAAAGATTTCAGCCAATTATTGCAGGAAGTGAGCTTGGAAACGGCTGGTCAGAAAATAATAATCCTCTAGATCAGCTTGAAAGCTTTATGGAGCAGCAGAAGATGAGAGATGCTGGTGATACTGAAGCTCAATGGCTGGATATTGATTATGTTGAAATGCTTGAATACGGAATGCCGCCAACATTTGGATGGGGACATTCAGAACGAGTATTCTGGTTTTTAGAGAATGTTACTGCAAGAGAAGGTGTTCCATTTCCGCAATTAAAATTTGAAATCGACGAGTCCACAAGAGAGATCTACCCATTTGTAAATGATATTTATGCGTTTAAAAATAAAAGTATAAATAAAGAGATACTTAATGATAAATATGAATTAATTTCTAGAAAAGAGGCTGTAGAGCTTTTAGAAAAGCACGTTGCTGATGATTACCAAAAAATGCACTCTAAAATGGTTGCGAAGGTACTAGAAAAATACGCAGCTAAGTTTGGAGCTGATAGGGAGCTTTGGTATCAAACTGGTTTGCTTCATGATTTAGATTATTACGAATATCCCGAACAACACCCAGAAGTTGCTTTAAAGTGGTTTGAGGAAAGAAATTTTCCAAAAGAATTAATCCACGCTGTAGAAGCCCATGCACACTCAAAAAATCAAGTTGATCCAAAAACAAAATTAGCATCATGCTTGCTTGCAACAGATGAGTTGTGTGGTTTTATTTGGGCTTATTCTCTTATGAGGCCAGGTGGTTTTGAAGGAATGGAAGCTTCATCAGTTTTAAAGAAATTTAAAGATAAAGGTTTTGCAGCTAAAATTGATAGAGAAGAAATTCAGGCTGGTGTAAACTTTTTTGGTGAAGAATTTAAAGAGCATATTGAATTTGTAATAGATGTTTTAAAGGAGTTTAAAAATGATTGATATTAGAGTTTTTAGAGAAAGCCCAGAAAAAGTTAGAGAAGCAATCAAAAATAAGGGTATTAAAAATTTAGATTTTAATAAAATTTTAGAGACTGACGAAAAAAGATCTACTCTTTTAAAGGAAGTAGAGGATTTAAGAAATCAAAGAAATAAAGTTTCTGATGAGATTTCAAAAGTAGCTGTTTCAGAAAGACAAAATCTAATTGACTCTGCATCTGAAATTAAGAATAAATTAAAAGAACTTGAAGAGGAATTTGAAAAAATTGATCTTTCTTTCAAAGAATTATTTATGCAAATTCCAAACATACCTGCTGTGAATATGCCAATCGGTCATGGGGAGGAAGATAACATCATTTTGAGAGGATGGAGTAAGAAATCTGGAAAAGTAGACAGCCCTATTTTAGGAGACGCTTCTTTTGTTGATAAAAAACAAATAGCCTATTTAGACCATTTAGAACTTGGAAAGAATTTAGATATGGTTGATGTGGAGAAATCTGCTGAAGTTTCTGGATCTAGATTTTGTTACCTTAAAAATGACGCAGTCTTATTGCAGGATGCTATTTCATATCTATTAAAAAAGAAACTCCAGATGAAGGGTTTTATGCCAATAATACCTCCCTTACTTGTTAAAGAAAAAGCTTTATACGGCACTTCTCACTTTCCTGAAGGAAAAGACCAGGTTTATAAAATTCAAAATGAAAATGTTGAAGAAGGTCAGGATTTATATTTAGTTGGAAGTTCTGAACCTGTAAACTTTGCTTATTTTATGAACACAAATTTTGAAGAAAAAGATATGCCTAAAAAGTTTTACGCTCAAACAACTTGTTTTAGAAGTGAAGTGGGGTCCTGGGGACGAGATGTTAGAGGGATAAAAAGAGTTCATCAATTCGATAAACTAGAAATGAACGCAATCTGTACTCCAGAAATGTCAGAACACATTTTTAACGAATTTTTGGAAATAAATGAGTGGTTATTACAAACACTAGAACTTCCTTATAGGGTTGTAAATAAATGTACGGGAGATTCGGGTTACAACGCTTCTTATTTTCAACACGACTTAGAAGTCTATCGAAATGCAACTAACGAGTGGATGGAGACAATGACTGCAACAAATGCTTCTGACTTCCAATCTAGAAGATTAAATATTAAATATAAAACACCTGAAGGTTTAAAATTTGCATATACACTAAACGATACTGGTGTTGCTTTTGGAAGAATCTTATTAGCGGTAATGGAGCATCATCAAGACGCTGAAGGAAATATAGAAATTCCAGAGGCACTTAGAGAGTATCTTGGTAAAGAAAAAATTGTTAAGATAAATTAATGCTGACTTCTAAACCAAAAGTAATTTTCTCTATAAACTCTGAAAAAAATGGACACCTTAGGGTTGTTGATAATAATTTTGGAAGAGAGCTTTTAACTGAAGAAGGAGCCATACTCTCGGTATCAGAGAATCACTCTAAAATTAGGGAATACTACTGGGGATTATTTCCAAAGAAAATAAAAAAATATCGTGACAATGTAAAACGAGCATTAGTTTTTGGTTTAGGTGGTGGTTTAGTTCAGAACCAGTTATTTAAGCTGTATCCAGGAATTGAGATTACAACAATTGAGTACGATTCCTCCATGAATGATATTTACAGTTATTTCTTCTCTGGGGATAAGTATCCTCTACACAAAATAATAAATATGGACGCCAAGTTGTTTGTTAAAAATTCTCATAAATTTGGTGATTATGAAAATTACTTTGATTTAATTTTTTTGGATACATTTAGTTCCTTTAAAGTTAAGGAATATGATAGTTACAATGGTTTGTTTTCAGTAACTAAAAAGTTATTAAAAACTAACGGTATTTTTGCTGTTAATATGATTGTTAGTACAGATCCTATGTTTAAAGAAGGTTTGGAGTATGTAAGTCAGCTTGAAAAATTTTATGAAAAAACCGAAATTGCATTAATAGGTTCTTTTGTTGGAAACTCTAATCTTCTGACTTTCTCGTCTGATAAACTTAATGTATGACAATTTTTGAAGCGGTTATTTTAGGTTTTGTTCAATCTTTAACAGAATTTTTACCAGTTTCTTCTTCTGCACATTTAATTATTCTACCTAAGTTACTAGGTTGGGATCAGCAATCTCTTACAATTGACTTAGTTTTACACTTAGGAACCTCTCTAGCTTTGATTGTATATTTTGGAAAAGATTTGTGGAACATCATTACTCATTTCTGTTATGACGTTTTTTATAATTCATTTAAGAATAGAGAGATTAAATTTTCATCACATACGCGATTTGGATTTTATTTACTTGTTGGATCAATTCCCGCAGTTCTAGTTGGCCTAACCTTTGGAAGTTATATTGAGGAAAATGTTCGTGACCTCAAGTTAGTTGCTGCTTTTATGGCAATCGGAACTTTTTTAATGGCTATTGCGGAGTATAAAGTTAGAAGAAGAACCGTTTTTAAGGAAGTAGGTTATTTTAGAGCTTTATTCATTGGATCCTTTCAATCCCTAGCCTTGCTTCCAGGAGTCTCTAGATCTGGTGCAACAATTTCTGGAGGAATCTTAAATGGGTTGTCTAGAGAAGATTCTGGAAGATTTGCTTTTCTTTTAGCTCTTCCTGTTATTTTGGGAGCAGCTGCGATTCAAATTACTAAAGATTTCAATTTAATTCTTGATAATATCTATCCTGCTCTCGCAGGGTTTTTATCAAGTTTCTTATTTGGTCTTCTAGCTTTACGAATTTTAATGGTTTTCTTAAAGAAAGGAACTTTAATTCCGTTTATTATTTATAGAGTAATTCTTATAATTTCTCTACTTTTCTTCACCACAAGATAAACCCTGATTAAATGCTAGAATATCATCATGATTTTTTCTTTATTTGATTTTAATGAAAAAGAAGTTAAAAAATTAGCTAAAATTGTTGATCAAATCAACTCTTTAGAAGAAAAAATTGTTAAGCTTTCTGAAGAAGAAATTAAAGCTAAAACTAAAAATTGGCAAGATAAATTTTCTGAACTTTCCAAAGATAAAAAAGCCCAAAATTTAAATGAAATCTTACCTGAAGCCTATGCTTTAGTTAGAGAAGCTTCTAAAAGAACAATCGGAAAAAGGCATTATGATGTTCAGCTTATGGGAGGTATCGTACTTCACCAAGGAAAAATTTCTGAACAAAAAACAGGCGAAGGTAAAACATTAACTGCTACAGCTCCTTTATACTTAAATGCCCTAGCGGGAGATGGCGTTCATTTAGTTACTGCAAACGATTACCTTGCTAAACACGGTGCTGGTTGGATGGCCCCTGTTTATGAATTTCTTGGACTTAAGGTTGGTGTAATTGCTTCTGATGGGGCATTTACCTACGATAAGAATTTTAATAATGAAGAAGAAGTAGACGAATACATTAAATATCTTAAGCCTTGTTCAAAAAAAGAAGCCTATCAATGTGATGTCACCTACGGTACAAATCATGAATTTGGATTCGACTACCTTAGGGATAATATGGCTTCTCATTTACCTGAAAAATCTCAAACAAATCCTTTAGGAGATATGGGGGTCCACAACTTTGCTATTGTCGACGAAGTCGACTTTGTATTAGTTGATGTGGCTAGAACTCCTCTTATTATTTCCGCACCTGCTTCAAAACCAACTGAAAGATATTACGACGCTGCAAAAATTGTTAAAACTATTATTAAAGGCACAGACTTTGAAGTTGAAGAGAAATTTAAAAACACATCTTTAACGGATCACGGAATTAGAAAAGTCGAAAAGATGCTTGGAATTGTAAATCTTTATGAACAGGATTTTGAGATGGTGCACCTAATTGAACAAGCACTATCCGCTAGGGCTTTATTTGAAAAAGATAAGGATTATATTGTAAAAGATGGAAAAGTTATTATTGTTGATCAATTTACTGGAAGACTTCTACCAACCAATAGATTTTCAAACGGATTACATCAAGCGATTGAGGCTAAAGAAAATTGCCCAATTTTAGAAGAATCAAAAACATTAGCTGAAATCTCCTACCAAAATTATTTTAGAATGTATAAAAAATTGGCAGGAATGACAGGAACTGCTGAAACTGAAGCCGAAGAATTTAGAAAAATTTATAATCTTGAGGTGGTTGTAATCCCAACCAATAACAAAGTTTCAAGAACTGATTTTCCTGATTTGGTTTATAAGTCAGAGCCTGGAAAATTCAAAGCGGTTGCTGATGAAATCGAAAAAAGGCATAAAGACGGGCAACCCGTTTTGGTTGGAACTACTTCTGTTGAAAAAAGTGAACTTCTGCACGAGCTTTTAAAAAGAAGAGGGGTAAAACACGAAATTTTAAATGCTAAAAATCACGAAAGAGAGGCTTCAATTATTGCTCAAGCTGGAAGAAAAGGTGCTGTTACTGTTTCAACCAACATGGCTGGAAGAGGTGTCGATATTTTACTTGGAGGGGATCCTGCGACTGAAGAAGAAAGAGCTGAAATTAAAAAATTAGGTGGACTTTTTGTAATTGGTACCGAAAGACACGAATCAAGAAGAATTGATAATCAGCTTCGAGGTAGAGCAGGAAGACAGGGCGATGTTGGAGAATCTAGATTTTACATTTCTCTTCAAGATGACTTAATGAGAATTTTCGGAGGAGCTCAAATTGAAAGTTTAATGAACTCTCTAGGTCTTGATGATACAACCCCAATTGAATCTGCAATGGTTTCAAAATCAATTGAAAGAGCTCAGAAAAAAGTTGAAGGATTCAATTTTGATAGAAGAAAGCAAGTTGTTGAGATGGATGATGTAATGAATGTACATAGAACAGTTATTTATAAATTAAGGGATAAAATATTACATTTAGGATATTACGGAATTAATGAAGAATGGTTAATCGAAAAACTTCAACAATACGGAGGTCTAGAAGTTGAAAATGATTGGGCAAGATTTAAAACTAAAATGGGTGAAAAAGATTTCTTGTTATTCATTTCTCAAGTTATGCTCCCAATAATTGATGGAAATTGGATGAATCACTTGGTCGATATGGATCAGGTTAGGGATGGAATCGGTTTGAAAGGGTATGCTCAAAGAGATCCAATGGTTGAATATAAGAGGGAAGGTCACGAGAGATTCGAAATTTTAATGAGAAAAATTTATACAGAAACTGTAGAGAGATTGAGAAATATTAAAGAAGTTGAAAAAGTAAAAGTTGAAGAAACTTTGCCTGTTGAAAAAGCTGTCTATAATCAGGACGATTACTCTGCATTCAAAGATGAGGCTGACGAAATAAAAGAATCTAAACCTAAGACAATTGTTAGGAGTGAAGAATCTAAAATTGGAAGAAACGATCCTTGCCATTGTGGAAGTGGTAAGAAATATAAAAATTGCCACGGAAAATAAAGTCAAATTTCCCACGGAAAATAAAGTCAAATTTCCCACGGAAAATAAAGTCAAATTTCCCTATTTATTCCTAAAATTATCCATATATAATTTTTATTACGTCTTATTCTAAGGAGGGTAATATGGAAAACTTAGACTTGGGTAAGTTCCTTGCTAGGCTAAAATCAATCATTTCGCTGGCTAGGAGGTATCAAACTCATTCAGGCATCAGAATTTCGTTTTCTGAACTCGAGAAAATTAAAAGTGACTTTATTAAGCAAGGTTACTTTAGAGAGGCTGAGGATGTTGATTTGATAATCGAATTCCTTCGTCAGGAGAAAGACGGACAAGACTTGAAACGACAAAAAATTGTCGAAATGACAGCTAAGTTGTCTAAAGAATTGCCTGTTGGAAGAATGGTTGTTTTTAGGCATCAAAAGGTCAATTTGACCGGTAGCGTTGTTGGTTTTCTTGGTGATCGACTATTGGTTTCGGTTACCAATTTAGGTGTTAAAAATGATATTTATGAGGTTAGTCCTCTGGATATCAAGGTTTGACCTAAATTAGTATGGGGCGGAAAGTGTTAATATTTAACACTTTCCGCCCTTACTTTCCCTGGCGTTATACTAACCTATAGTTATTGACAAATTCATAGTAATAACCTATAATAATCAAGATTTGTTATAAGGAGAGAAGAGATGCGTAAGGCAATTTTTGTGATTGTTTTGGTATTCGCGCTGTTCACTGTAATAGTAATACCGGCATCGGCCGCTATTACGCCGGCTCCTGAGCCGATTACTAAGTGGATATCTGGTGCTTCAAAGTCTTTTCGGCCTGCGGCTGGATGGAATTGCTGGGGAAATAAAATAGGATCCCACGTTGGTCCTATTGTAGTACGATTTTCCAAGCAGCCACCAGCTGCCTGGAATATGGTATACGCCGGATGTGCCTACGAGCCAACTATCACCAAAGAGCGCCGAGCTCTTTGGGCCAAGAACAAGTACGGTCGTGTATTTAAAGTCGTAGACTATAAGTAACACCGTCATTAGGCGAGGTTGTGATTAATTTCACTCCTCGCCTTTTTCATTTTATAAACATTTTAATTTGAATCTTCGACTAAATCTTATATAATTAAATAGCAATTTTGCATATTAAGGAGAGTCTATGCGAAAACTTATTTTTGGGATTGGGTTTTTGATACTGTTATTGTTTGCAAGTTTAAGCACTGTGCAAGCTGGGCAGTTTATCAAAAAAACCCCGACTCCAACACCTATTGTCTTACGACCAAAACTAAAGGTATCAGCAGCCTCAAAGACCGTTAAAGTCAATGTAGATCTGGGCGATATCTGCTGGGGAAATGTAATTAGAGTTAACTCTAAAGACACTTTTTACAACAGTATGGTTCGTTTTACTTCGGCTCGAAAGGGTGTTGAGCTCTCAAATGCGTACTGTGTTTCAGATCTCTGGCGCTGGATTGTCCAGCAGTGGCTTCGGCTAACAACAGGCAGGTTCTGGAATATGCGCAGTTATTGAGAATATTGAATGGTGGGTTGTGAAACAACCCACCATTCAATCACTTTCCTTTTTAACTGTATAATTAGATTAATGTTTACATTTTTTTCACTCTTGGCAAAATTCACCAGTTTAATTTTTAGAAGTTTTAAGCTAGGTCAAGGAACAACAATTATCTCAAATATTTACCTTAAATTTTTTCCTAAGAGTGTAAATTTTGATAAGTATAAATTCTCAAAAGGAATTATTTTTATCACAGGAACAAACGGCAAAACTTCCACTTCTAAAATTCTTTCTGATATTTTAGTCTATCTAGGCTACAGTGTTTTACACAACAAAACCGGAGGTAATATTTTAAGATCTGTCTTAGGCTTATTTCTGCTACAAAATAATAATCAAAAGAAAAACGAATATGACTTTTTAGTTTTAGAGGTTGATGAAGCTAGTGTTTATGAAATGGCTAAATACTTTCAAGTGGATGTATTAATTGTGCTTAATTTTTCCAGAGATCAGCTTGATAGATACTTTGAAATTGAGAATATTTCAAATTCAATTCACAGACTTTTGGTTGAAAATAAGGATATAAATTTAGTTTTTAATTCAGATGATATTTACTGCGAAGAGATAGCCGCTGGGATTATAAATACTAAAATTGCGTTTAAGAAAAATTTAGATTTACTTAGTATCTCAAATTTAAACGAAGACTTTATGGCTTATAACCTAGACGCAGTAGTTAAAGTTTTATCAGGATACGGATATTACCCAAAAGATTACATTACTGCTCTAAAAACAATTAAAAAGCCATATGGTCGAGGTGAGGAATTAATTTATAAAGGAATTAAATTTAAATTAAATTTAGCTAAAAATCCATCCAGTTTTAATAGTAATTTAATTGAATTGTCAAAGAAGAAAGGTTATGAGAATTTACTTTTTTGTTTGAATGATGAAACTCCGGATGGCCGAGATATTTCTTGGATTTATGACATTGAGCCTCATTTAATTTATGAAGTTGCAAATGGCAAAAGCCTTTTCTTTTCAGGTCATAGGGCTTTTGAAATGGCCAATAGAATCACTCTGGCTGTTGATGAGTCTAAGAAAGTTTTAGTTGATACTGAAATTAAAAATATAATTAATCAAATTATTAAAAATAAAGTAAATGAAATTGAAGTAATATGTAATTACTCTTCAATGCTTCAATTTAGAAAAATAATAACCGGAAAGAACATTTTATGAAGTTAAAAATTCTTTATTTTTATCCCGAACTTTTAAATCTATATGGAGACAGAGGAAATATTGAGGTTTTATTCCAAAGAGCTAGAAGAAGAGGAATCGATGTTGAAGTAAGAGAAGTAAAATTAGGTAAGGTTCTAAACAAGTCGGATTTTGATGAAGCAAACTTTGTTTTTATGGGAGGTGGTTCGGATTTAAATCAAAAAACACTTTATGAGGATTTGTTACTTAATAAA
>Ga0247837_1000504_pt1 | contig 82534 bp, 64 predicted proteins | sample LaCtaG_2_FD_187115 | JGI IMG/M metagenome (GOLD analysis project Ga0247837, IMG submission 187115) | Freshwater microbial communities from meromictic Lake La Cruz, Castile-La Mancha, Spain - LaCruzMarch2015_14.5m | ecosystem: Environmental > Aquatic > Freshwater > Lake | place: Spain: Castile-La... | reverse complement strand
GACTCGAGATTGGCCGGTAGGGAAGTTGCGGAGAATTTCCGCCCAACGGTCCTTGGGAACCTCTGTGGACTCCAGAATTCTGGACTCGTCTGTACGCTTGCGGACTCTATCCTTCATAATAACGAAGAACCCTTTTTTGTGTCGCATTGAGCAGTGGCTGATCCAAAGCGCCATTCGAATGGCTTTGTTGTCAGCGCCTTGGAAGCTGATAATCGCGTTGGAAGCCATAATGCTTGCACGAATCCGAACTTCCAGCCAAGTACTGCGGAACAACTTCTCCAGGTCAGCCGAATTCACAGCGTCTGAGACTTGCTCAATCAGTAAAGTGTCCTTCGTGTCTCGACCCGCCTTTTGAGATATCCGCTCTCTGCCAGCTTCGTCTTTGTGCATATAGTCCGACATCAAGTAGTTGCCCGTCAGTGCACCTGCAATGCACAGCTGCAGTGGCCACAAGCCGTCATTTCCCAATACATCTATCGAAGTAGCGAGTAGTTTTGGACTAATGCCTAGCTCGACCAGTGCACGCTTCATATCATTCCTCGCAACAATGACATCTCTCAAAGTTTCCGCATCCACGAAGTTGTCCGCACACCAGCGAGTTTCCTCACTGCTAGGGCCGGGGCGGGAGAGGGAGTTGCTAGGGTTGGACTGGAGGAAGGCATTGACCTTGCTGCCGTGTTCGTGCAGCCATATATGAAACAGGCGCAAGGTCCCAATCATGTCGCTTTCGGAGTCCCACCTCATTTTCGCCTGCTGCACCTGCACCTCCTTCTGTGCATCTAGGAAAGTCTCATACTTGAAAGACCGGAACAGGCCTTTGTTCTGCGCTAATATAGCAGCGATAGTGACCGCTTCCTCCATACAGCCGAACACCGCTCCAAACAAGCAAAGTCTCGTGAGACGTAAGTTGCAGGGCATGTGCAAGTAGACCTGTCCCACCCAGGTCACTTCCTTTGCGTCTGACAGGGCGCCCTGGGAATTAAGGTGCTCCTCGGCCTTCTCGATTTCCTTCAGTTCCAAGGGCTGGAAGTCCTTATTTTCGAACAAACTGGTGATGTTCCCTACGCCCGTTTGACGCAATTTCAGCATTAACTTGTCTAGTGGAAACCGGTGGATTTCCGGCTTGGAGTAGTCATACAATTGATACTGGAAGAAACCTTCAGGCATCAGGCGGAAAATCACTCCTTCTTTATACCTTTCCACTCTGCTGGACCGCTGGCGAATGAGAGACTTGGAGGCCCATTTGATAATTTCCTCTTCTAAAAGCGTCGCTTCATCTTGGCTTCTTTCCAGCGTCAACCCGAAGTCAATAACTATGCGAAGAGTCGGAATTTTTATGGTGTTTTCGATCATAGTGGTCGTGAAAATTAGCAGATTTTGCGAGTCTTTGAGAATTTCATGCTGGCGGCGATCAGGAATGGTAGTTTGGAGGATCAGTGGGGAGTAAGAGCCAGGCTCAATGTCCGAGTTCGAGGTGACCATTGCTCTAAGCTGCTTGCAAAGGTCCAAATTTGGTAAATACACTAAAATGGAACTGCCAGCTTGCGCCCACAGCGCTTCTTTCAGCTGCTTTTCAACTACAGCCAAGGCTATTTTCATAAGGATTTCGCTAACGCCAGTCAGTCTATCATCCCCGTTTCCCCTAAAAATTTCCCTTGCAGGCTCTTCATACAGACCTTTGAGTTCATTCACTTTTTCAAACAAATTGCCCAAATAATAGGGCTTCACATCATAGATTTGGTTGCCGCTTTGAGGCTCTGGATTGGCGGGTTTCTCGATTTCGGGCAGGGCGATGCGAGGCTGTTCCGCCCAACTGACTACTCTTTCCGCCTCTTCGTCCGTTTTCTTCAAAAACACTGAGAAAATGTTCACGTCTGCTTCAGAAAGCATCAAAACCAGTTTCGTATTTTGGCTCTTTTGTATCAGTTTCACAGCAATTTCATCCTCCAAACTGCGTCTATTGAAATCGTCCATGAGGATGTACCTCCATATCGGCTGCTTTTCCGTAGTCCTCGCAAACTTATCCGCGAAGCCTCTTGCAGTCATATAGAGGATCAAAGTGTCGCGACTAGTCTTTCTCTCCTGGTCGACATCGTATCCAACGATAGCACCAAGTGGAGACTTGAGGCGGAGACTGAGGGAGCGGGCGGCTGCCAGGGCTTCTTCTTTGGTCTGGGTGGTTACTAGCATGCGTGTGCCTTCGACTTTGATGTATGTCTCATAGATGATCTCAGGCATCTGCCACGATTTCGCAGCACTATTGGTCAGCTTGAGGACCAGGACTGAAGATCGCTCTAAGAGATATACAATTTGCGGACGCTTGGTGGTCAGAACAGGGTCTTCCACCAGTAGTTCAGGGGCAGCGGCTTCAGGGGCAGGCGGCTCGGCCCTTGCATCTTGTTTCTTCCCACGGCGAGACATTATTATATCCGTAGAGGCTTAGAGGTGGTAGGGATGCACAGCATTCCGCCTGCAAAGACTCAAATTTCCATGGAAACCGCCTAAAGCAGCCTGATGGACTCTGCACTATATCCCACTTCTGTGACTAGTGTAAGTGGTTCCACCTAGAGAACGGCACTAACCTGCTTATCTAGATCTTGATGAACTTGAGGATGTCCACGCTCTGGATCAAATTGCCCTCCACCATGACCACAGGGCCCTTGGGCTTCTGAATGACATTCCCCTGCTCATCCTCCTCTTCCTCCTCATCGTCGTCCTCCTCCACCATTCCCTTTATAGCCATCATCTCGTCAATCAGGTCATCAGTGGAGATGTCGTCCACTACCACGCAGCCAATGTGCAGTTTGAAAATGCCGTAGCCAATTGGCACTTTCTTGAAGTCGTCTCCCCACTTTAGTCCCTCCCGCGCCACTAGGGTGGTGATTTTCTGGGCGACTTCGTCGAGGTTCACGGAGGAACTGGCGGGCTTTACTTCGAAGACGACGTTGGACTTGCCAACTACGACCTTGTGCTCGGCGGCCTTGGAGGCTGCGAGTTTCTTGGCTTCTTCTTCGGCTTCGGGGTCGTCACCAAAGAGATCCACGTCCTCGTCTTCAGCTGCAGCCACTGGAGCTGCGGGCTTGGGAGGAGCGGGCCACGACTCCTTCACCTTGGTGGTGAAGAGCGACATTAGGACGTACCAGGCGTAGAGGTAGGGGTGGGTGGCGCTGCTGGGCACCTGGGCACCGAGTTCCTCGAACACCTTGGAATCCAGGGAGCTGGGCGCGTCGCCTGTGAGGAAAACGTGCTGGGTCAGACTGGCTTCCAGGGCACTTGGGTCCGCAGCGCTCAGTGCCATTTTGTTTTACAGCCACTCGTGTCCGTCCCCAAGTCTCTTCCATATCCCCACCAGTTTCCTCTGCACGGCTATGAAATATCAGCCTACTGGTTGATTGTGGCTCTAAAGACCTGATATTGGGACTGGGACAGACTGTCTGGGATTAACTCTAGTGGCCATATCTATTGAGTATACAAGTTTTTATCTGCAATAGACAGAGTGTTGTCCTTATCACTGAAAAATAAAGACTCCATAGCCCATCGCATCTTCTGTAATGTCCATATCTGTATCAAATATCCGAGATTGTATTTAGCACCGATTCCTGCTATAACACTCCGCTTCGCAAGAAATTATTTTGAACAGCATCTGATTGAGTATAGAAAATGCACACTTCGTAGCATCCTCAACTTCTTAAACGCCCTATCACCAATAAGAACAAGCATATCGCTTAGACAAAGAACTCTGCCAACTTTCCCATCATTTCCTCTATATCACTAAACACCACTTGCACTCGCACTGACTTTCGATTTTTCACTCCAAAGGCAGACAGTCTGCTTCGTTTACAAGCCACTCGACTGTGTGCAGAAATCCAGGCGTTGCCGAATTTAGATAGTAATTGTAATGGCGCAGAGATGCGAAATGTGTAGAGAGTTGGGGTTTTGCCTGGTCTGCCCTTGCCGCAACCAGCCGAAAAGCTTCTGCCGTGGCTGTCTACTCAAGCACTTAGCAGTAAGTCCAAGAGACCACGCAGAGCAGCCTACGGAAGAGCCAGACGGGTACTGTCTCTTAGACAGCAACCCTGCCTACCACTTCTGTCTCTGCGGAGTGTACGTCTGTGCAGCCTGTCTGCCTAACCACCTGATCCCTGGAAGCAACCACATGCTCTACCCCATGGATCTCTTGCCTGTTTATAGCCAGGACAATAGCGGAAGGCTGCTCCGGCAAGGAGAGCTTTTAGACAAATTCGCAGTAATACTAACCGAAAAGTCGCATGAAATCCGACCAATACTCATAAAAAAAGTCACAGACACATTCGAAGAACTGCATCAATTCCTTCAGGACTCGAAGACCAGAGCACTGACTAAGGTCAATTCGTACGCGAACGAGTTCGAAGCTCAATGCGCAGCTGCAATTCAACAACTGGAGACTATGAAGTACAACCTTCAGTGGACTGCTCGGACTGAGTTGGAGGCTGCTGTGTTGGGGGAAGACTGGACCTTGGTGGAAGATCTCCGCGGTAATCCTGCGGATTGGACTTTCGATTTGGACGAGTATAAGAAGAAGTGGGAGTCGCTGAGTCGGTTGAAGAACTGGAACTACCTGTTCCAGCCTCCAGCACAGGAGCCGCACTATATAGCCATTGCGAATGGGAAAACGCAACTGTTTTCCCTCCCTGCAATGAACCAAGTGCAAGTGCCAACGAAGCTAGCGAGGCTGGACGGGTCTCTGCTGTGTCTTCCCAGTACGGAGTGGTTCTTTTGCGACAACCATTCCTGTCATCAGATCAGTTCCGACTTCTCAGCCATGCAGCCTCTATGCGAACTACGGGAACACCGCATTAACCCAGGTCTAGCCTACTACCAAGGACTGGTCTACCTCTTCGGAGGACACAGGACTTCTTTCCTTTCCTGCACTGTGGAGTGTATCAACCTAGATGACCGTTCCTCTCGCTATGTCTCTAACCATTTGCCAGTCGCCTGCCACAAGTGTATGCCTTGCAGAATCGGCAATATTCTCTACTTCGGAGCTCTGCCGATGCTTTGTTCTGTGTATCTCTTTCACTTGCCTACGGAGCGATTTGAAGCCGCTAGAGTTCGCTTTGAAGAGCCGGGTAGCAGTATTTCGATGGCTTTTCCTAACAATGAGGTGATCTTTTTGTCTGGTGGATGTGTGTTTGCGTATAGATCCCAAGAGTCGGAAGTTGTGAAAATGGGAGTTGGCATAGTGGAGGACTTTGATGGAATTATGGCGCCTGTGAAAGTCGGGACCACTTGGTATTTCCTGGGGAAAACAACTGATGTTAACACAATTCTAGCGATGTCAGAGAGCGACAAAGAGATACAGCACGTAGGTGTCTTCGAGGAAGGGATCTTCTACTAGTCTTCCTAATCCTTAGCAGGGAGTTCTTTGTCATGATGGCGCTGAAGTGTGACGTTTGCAGAGAGGTAGCGGTCTGTCTACTATGCGAATGCACGACTCCCCCAATCTCAGTGTGCCAGTGCTGTCTGGCTCAGCACCTCGAAGACAGTACTGGGGAGCACTCGCAGGTCAGTCCAGGCGCTGATGCAGACTGTCTGTGTTCCCGGGATGGGATGCAGGCGTACCACTTTTGCGTATGCAATGAGTATGTGTGCGGCTCCTGTATGTCTCTCCATCACCCTCCCCGCGAAGAACATCATGTATATCCGATTACCTTGCTTCCAGTTTTCCATCAAGATAGCACGGGGTCACTGCTCAGACGAGGGGAACTTTTAGATAAACTGATGACAGCTTGGCAGGAGCAGACTAGTGGACTGAGACCCAGATTGGTTAAGAAGGTGGCTGACACTTTCGATAGTCTACAAAAACTGCTCCAAGAATCTCGAGAAAAGGCACTTGCCCAGGTCATTAAGTATGCTAAAGAGTTCGAGAGCGAGAGTGTTGCGATTGTGGAGAAGTTGAAGAGTCTCAAGTACAAAATAGACTGGCAACCTGACACTGAACTCGAAGAAATCATACAAAGAGAGGACACAAAAGCCCTCTCAGAGCTGCAAAGCAGTATTGCGGACTGGACCTTCGAACTCGAGGAGTTCCAAAAGAAGTGGGAGTCTTTGAGCAGACTGAAGAACTGGAAGTATTTGTTAAAAGCCCCAGCCCAAGAGCCCTGCTGCTTTGCTGTGGCGAATGGGAAGACTCAGGTCCTAGCCCTGCCGTCTCTCCAACCTCTGACAGTCCCTCCACGCTTAGCAAAACTGGATGGGTCTCTGCTCTGTCTGCCTAGCACAGAGTGGTTTTTCTGTGACACTACCTCCTGCTCCCTTATCACACCAGACTTCTCCAGCCAACGCAATCTTTGTACTCTCAATGTGTCCAGAAGGGAATCAGCTCTTGCTTACTACCACAACTGCGTATACATATTCGGAGGCCACTCAATCAAGGGTGTCTCATCTACAGCGGAGTGTGTGGATTTGGACAGCCGCTCCTCTCGTACTCTCGCTTGTCCGCTCCCTATCACTTTCTTCGGAGTAGCGCCGTGCAGACATGAAGACACTCTGTATTTCGGCTGTGTTCTTTTTTATCAGGGCGGATATATATTTCATATTCCCACTGAACGCTTTGATCACCTGTCAATTCACTTTGACTCCGCTGGACTAAGCATCGCAATGTCTTTTCCTAACGACGAAATTGTGTTTCTCTCCTATTCTGGCCTGTACACGTTTCTACTGCAAGGAAAGGAAGGCCTCAAACTAGCGGAAGGCACTGACACCAACTACAATAGCGAAACAGTGCCTGTGAGACAGCAGGGAATTTGGTACTTTATAGGAGTTTCGGATAATGTAAAAGTGATATGTGCGATGGAGGAAACAGACAAGGAAATCAGACATGTAGGAGTAATTGAGAAGCCTGTGGATTTCCTGCAGCAACTGCTTGCGAGAGGTTTCAATCTCAATAGATCTAGCTCTTAGTGCAAGTAATTGCAGAGTAATGGCGCTGAAGTGTGACGTCTGCAGAGAGGTCGCGGCCTGTCTACCCTGCGAATGCACGACTCCCCCAGTCTCTGTGTGCCAGCGCTGTCTTATTCCGCACATCAAAGGCAGTCCTGGACAGCACTCCCAGCTCAGTCCAGGCGCTGACTCAGACTGTATGTGCTCTAGGGATGGGAAGCAGGCGTACCACTTTTGCCTGTGTAATGAGTATGTGTGCAGTGGTTGCTTGTCTCTGCATCACCCGCCACGAGAGAAACACCATGTGTTTGCTATTGGCCTGCTGCCTCTCTTTCACCAAGACTGCACGGGGACGCTCCTGCTACGAGGGGAGTTGTTGGACCAAATATCTACAGCTTGGCAGGAGCAGGCTAGTGGACTGAGACCCAAATTGGTTAAGAAGGTGGCTGATACTTTCGATAGTCTACAAAAACTGCTCCAAGAGTCTCGAGAAAAGGCACTTGCCCAGGTCATTAAGTATGCTAAAGAGTTCGAGAGCGAGAGTGTTGCTATTGTGGAGAAGTTGAAGAGTCTCAAGTACAAAATAGACTGGCAGCCTGACACTGAACTCGAAGAAATCATACAAAGAGAGGACACAAAAGCCCTCTCAGAGCTGCAAAGCAGTGTTGCGGACTGGACTTTCGAACTCGAGGAGTTCCAGAAGAAGTGGGAGTCTTTGAGCAGACTGAAGAACTGGAAGTATTTGCTAAAAGCCCCAGCCCAAGAGCCCTGCTGCTTTGCTGTAGCGAATGGGAAGACTCAGGTCCTGGCCCTACCCTCTCTCCAACCTCTGACAGTCCCTCCACACTTAGCAGAACTGGATGGGTCTCTGCTCTGTCTGCCTAGCACAGAGTGGTTCTTCTGTGACACTACCTCCTGCTCCCTTATCACACCAGACTTCTCCAGCCAAGACGACCTTTGTACTCTCAATGTGTCCAGAAGGAACCCAGCTCTCGCCTATTATCACAACTGCGTATACTTATTTGGCGGCTATACTGGTATGATTGTCCCCTCCACTGTAGAGTGTGTAGACTTAGATAGCCACTCTATTCGCAATCTCGCCTGTCCTCTCCCTATTTCCGTACTAGGCTCTCTTCCTTGCAGATACAAGGATTTTCTCTATTTCGGCTGTGTAAGGCTTTGTTCCAAAGGCCACATTTTTAACTTGGAGACTGAGCGATTGGTGGAGCTGCAAATTGACTTTGAAACTCCTAATGTTAGTTTGGCTTTTCCCTTTCCAAATGACGAAATTGTGTTTTTGGTTAATTCCGGTACGTTTACTTTCTTAGTGGAAACCAAGGATTTCTTCCAAATCGCCGAAGGCAGTGATATGAGTTTGGATAGCTACACTATGCCTCTCGGATATAGGGGAGTTTGGTACTTCTTAGGAGTCATTGACGGGACAAAAAGGCTTTTTTCTATTGATGAAAGCAGCAAGGATATCTCGCAGGTTGGAGAGTTTGAGGAGTAATGTTTCGAAATGGCTTAAATAGATATCAGTTAGGAAACAGCAGGGGCTAATTTGCCTGGCATGTTGGGTAAATATATGTTTATTTCGCACTTCTGAATGATTCCATCAGTTAGCACATCTCTCCAAGCCGTCTCAAGCCAAAGGTATGAGAACCGCCGCTATTCGCCACATTGAAAATGTCTCTATCCATCGAGAACTTCGACGAAAGACGAAGCCAGCCGCCTTATTTGACCAGTCCCCGGTCCCTTGAGGCCTGCCGCAGGAAAGGACTAGACCCCTCAGACCTGCTTTTCCGCCCTCTCGACAGCTTCCTCAAAGACCCTGCAGTCAGAAATGACCCCGAAGCTGCTCAACTGCGCTTCGACCACTACGAGAAGAAACGGCAAAAGAGGATTTCGGCAGTGAAGGAAGTGAGGAGGAAGGTGATCGAGGAGGGAAGCCAGGGGAGTAAAGGCAAACAGACGGAACAGAGTGTGTCGTCGCAGGGGAACAGCGCCATGATCGAGAGGGAGAAGAAGGTGTTGGACCAACTGCAGAAGCGACAGCAGCTGGAAGTGCAGAAGATGATAGAGAGTGAAATGCGCTCTGAGGCCGTTCGAGCTAGAAACACTGAGAAAGAAGCCAAACGCCTCGCCAAGGACGAAGAGCGGAAACGAGAATTGGACAAACGACACGAAGAGCAAGAACAGCGCCGCCAGCGCGAAGAAGCCCGCAAGCGCTCCCAAGCAGAGATGGAAGCCGCCGAGCACAAGAAGCGAGCCCAAGAAGAGTACACACGCAGCCAAAAGCGTGTAGAGGAGGAGAAGGAAAAGGAAGTGGAGAGGAAGCGGGAAGCGGCTGCACGCGAGGCTGAGAAGCAGCGGAAACAGGCGGAGTTCCTGAAGATGACAGAGGAAATGCAGCGGCAGCAGCAGACTCAACTGGAAGCCCGGAAAAAGGAACTCGATGCGAAGGAGCAAAGACGCAGAGAAGCGCTTGCAGAGATGCAGAAAACCCGGCAGCAGAAAAGTCTGCAGCGACAGAAGCAGAAAGAGGTGAAACTGACCGCAGCCCGCTGCAACATGGAGTCCATGCTGCAGAACCAGAGGAGCAAGTTCGAACAACGCCAGGCGCAGATTGAGGAAAAGCTGAAGACCTTTGAGCAGGACCGGGCTGCAGTGCAGGAGGCTGCGAAGGCCAGAGCAGCTGTCAAGTCTCACACTATCGACAAAATCAAACAGGAAAATACCCGTCTTATCGAGGCGAAAAGAGACCAGTACCAAGCCAACGCCGCCAAGGCAGAGCAGCGCCAAACCCGCATACTGCAAAAGCGGGAGGAAGAGATGAAGGCTCGCCAGGCTCAAGACCAGATCAAGCAGGAGAAAAGCGACCTGGTGAAGAAGCGCATGACTGACATTGAGCGCTCTCGGATTCAAGTGCTGGCCACCACTCAGCAGGAAAAGGACGCAAAGTTGGAGGAAATGAGGAAAGAACGGGCCCACGAACTTAAATTAAAGCGTGAGGAAGAGGAACTAAAGCGTCAAGACCGAGTTGAGTCCATTACTCAGCTAGCCCGTGCACAGGAGTATGAGAAACTCAAACTGCTCGAAAAGATCCAAACTGACAGTCAAAAGACCCAGCGATTACTGTAACCTCTCCCCAGGCAAGAGAAAGCGGTGATTATGGAACAACGGCGGAAGCTAAGAGACCAGGTCGAGGCTCAGAAGAAAACCATCATGGAGAAGTTCGAGCAGGTCAAGAAACAAGGCAGTGGGAACCTGAGCACTCAGGACTTGTCGGCTTTGCTTAATGTGTCAACTAGTCCGGTCCCTGCAACTGCTTCTCCGGTGAAGTTGCCGGCTGTCACCCCCTCGCCTCCGAAGCCTAACACCCAACCCGCCAAACCCAAAAGCACCAAGCCGTCAAGCATTTCCCCTATGCGCCAGCGTCCTTCGCCCGCGAAACCAGACGCCAAATCCGCCGAACAAATTGGTCGTGAGAAACTTAATGAACTGCGCAAAAAGCAAAATGAAGAACTGCTGAATGTGCTCGACGAGGAACAGAAAAAGGAGGAAGAGCGCGAGCAGCGCCTCACAGCAGCTTCAGACCAGGACAAAGCGAAGCTAGAGAAGGGCTTTGGCTTGGAAAGGGCGAAGGCTAGTAAGAGAGTGGTGGGACTGTCAGAGTGAGTGCTAGACAGACAGCACAATAAGGCGTTGAGACACTTGGCTGGGAGGTATGGGGTGAAGCTGGAGTGAAGACTTAATTAGGCTTACGAACTGCAAAAAGCACATAGGACGAATAGAGGAGTTTTGCTTATTGCAGGAAACTTCCCTTTGGAGACTAATCAATTAGTCTTCGGTAAGGAAATAGTGAGAATTCGAAATCAAGACTTGAGCAGGGTTTTGCATCCGCGGGCTGAATGTGTGCGTGAGGATTGGTACTCAGTGCCATTGTTGTCAGTTGGTGTAGCAAATGCAAAAGAGCAGTGTGACAGTGTGCATCCGCGCTCGTCCTTTGTTTCCCAATGAGGCTTGTGAATCCTTTAGCTACGCCCCAACCTCTATCAATCTCCTCTCTTCCGGCTCCAAGTCTCCCACTGCCTTCACTTTTGATCACGTCTTTTCGCCCTCTGCAAGCACGCAAGAACTGCACACTAAAGTCGCCAAGCCTATGATCGCGAACGTACTTGAGGGCTACAACGCCACTTTATTCGCCTACGGCCAAACGACCTCCGGGAAAACCCACACAATGGTGGGTTCTGAAGACCACCCAGGCCTAATTCCCCTAACAGTCGAAGACCTATTTAAAAGCATGGAGCGTGCAGAGCGTGTCTATCGAGTCTGGGTGTCCTACCTGGAAATCTACAATGAAGTCGCGAATGACTTGCTACAGCCTCGGTCCATTAACTTGAAACTGAGGGAAAGCCCTGCTGAAGGCTGCTATGTCCTCGGTCTCAAGCAAGTCCGTGTTTTCAACGCTGCAGACGTAATGCAGTTACTGGAAATAGGGGAGAAAAACAAGCATTATCGAGAGACCAAAATACACGACCACAGCTCCCGCTCCCACTCAGTTTTCAAGATAAGGATTGACAGCTCGGAAAGAGGCAGGATGGACTTGAATGAAGAGGAGGAGGGGAAACCTGCAGGCGGGATTAGAGCATCTGTGTTCAATTTGGTGGATTTGGCAGGGTCGGAGAGACTTAACGATAGCGGGTCTGGAAGCATTGCTGAGACTTCGCATATCAATAAGAGTCTGTTTGTGCTGACGAAGGTGATAAATAAGCTGGCAGACGGCCCTATTGGACACATCCCCTACCGCGACAGCAAACTAACTCGAATCCTGTCCAACGCCCTAGGTGGCAACTCCCACACAGCCATAATTTGCACCATTGCCCCTGCAGCCGCCAACCTTTCCCTGTCTCTCTCCACTCTCCGCTTCGCTTCTCGCGCCAAATCCATCGTAAACAGGCCTGTTATCAACGAAATCCTCGATGATTCGGAACTATTGGAGTCTCTGAAAGCGCAAATTCGCAGGCTGGAAAAGCAATTGGCGGACAAAGAGGCTCTATGTGAAATGGACCACTCCAAATTACTGCAAGAAAACGCAGATTTGCGGGCGAGATTGGAACTAAAGGAAGAAAACGCAAAAGTCATGCACGAAGTCCAATTTCTGAACGTCGAAGTCAGCGACCTTATGGCCAAACATGCAGAACTGCAGCGCAACTTCGACATCCAGCTAAATCTCCGCAGCGAATTACTCCGCGAAAACGGAGAACTGAAGAGCAAAGGCAGAATCGGCTTCGACATGCAGAAACAAAGGGTGGAAAACGAGAAAAAAGACGCAGTCGGGAGAGTGAAATCCGCCTGGATCCGAGCTATTGCAAAGATGAGAAACGACTACTTGCAGGAAATGACTGCTGTGGACGACTTATTTTACGAGCAAATGCACAGTTGGTTGGACACTCACAGTACAGACTTGAAGGAAAACCAGGACTCGGTGGCTTCCACTGCTGTTCCACATGCAAGAAAGACCAGGAAACAGATTGAAGTGCCGAAAGGGACGCCGACGAAACCGCCGTCGAGACCTGGGACTTCGCTGAAAAGCATTAGAAACGTGAGTTCTACGAGGACTGCGGAGCCTTTGCCGGGGTCGAGACCGCGCTCCTCTGCTCGTAGGTCTATTCCTACGAGGGGCATCGTGGTAACGCCTCCGCCTCCTAGGAGAGAGAGAAAGTACTTAGTGCTGGAAAGCGACAGCGGCAGCAACTCCGGCTTCTCCGACGGCGAAGCCAGCACTTCCCACCCCAAAAAAGCCCAAGAAGAGTGGAAAGAGGAAAGAAACAGCGACTCTATCAGTCCCGACCGCCGGCCAGAAGACATCAAAAGACCCGAATTCCTGCCTCCGCCTATCGAAGAAGACTGCAAAGAGTCTGTCGGTGCTGTTGCTATAGTGACTGAGCCGGGGTCTAATGTGCTAATGTACGGTATGAATAAGGACGGGTGCTGCGGGGAGAAGAGTACTGCTTTGCAGTGTACTAAGCCTGTGTCAGTGAGCCCGGAGTTTGTGTCGATTTCCCTTGGGAACTCGCACAGTGCGGGGATCGACTACCAAGGAGTTGTGTTTACCTTTGGGAGAGGGAGAAATGGCCAGTTGGGCCAAGGAGGGCTTTTTAGCACTGAAAGGCCGCAGCCAGTGGCTCACCCTCTCCACGGTGTACCAGTCCGTAAGGTCAGTTGTGGCTCTGGACATACTCTCTGTGTCACTATGGACGGCTTGGCCTATTCCTGGGGCTTTAACGAGGACGGACAGCTGGGCTTGGGGGACCAGTATGACCGCTTGCGGCCCTTTTTGGTGAGTTATTTGAAGGCGAAAGTGAGGGATGTGGAGGCGGGGTACTACCACTCTGCAGCCATTACAGAGGAAGGGGCGCTGTATACTTGGGGCGCCAACCCCGATGGACGGCTTTTCCGACCTCCAATCCGAATCCGCTATCAAAAGTTTAAGTGCGACACTATCCCTACGAAAGTCCACGATTTAGTGGAGATTTCCAGCCTTTCCCTGGGAAAAACTCACTCCATCCTACGGACTTCTGACGGAGCAGTGTACACTGCAGGCACCAACAACCACGGAGAGCTGGGTGCAAGTCAAAACGCAGAAATCGACCAAGCCTTTTTCCGCGTCGCAATGTTCTCCGGAACTTTAAAGTCTAAAAGTGTGAGCTGCGGAGACTCCTTTTGTCTGGTTTTGACTCACAAAGGCTCAATATACACCTTTGGAAAAGGCGGAGACGGACGCCTCGGCCTGGGCGACACCCACGACCGCTGTTCTCCGCAGTGCGTAAGCACCTCTATGCGGTTTAAAAAGGCCTCCTGCGGGTCGAGACACGTACTAGCGATTCGAGAAGACGACGAGTTGCTGTCCTGGGGCTGCGGCGCCTACAGCCAACTCTGCACTCAGACAGACGAAGACTTGCTCGTGCCCACTCTGGTGGACCTCAGTTCCAAGACTGGCTGCTGGGCGAGGGACGTGGCCAGCGGGCACTACCATAGTGCAGTTATTACGGTGTAAGGACTATTAGTCGTCTAGTGAAGTCCGCAGGGAAACTGAGCGCGAGATTGCCATTGGCCGGGCGAAGTCTCGGAACATGGCTTCGATGCCGTGTTGGGACTTGGCGGAAGTCACATAGATTCGAGGGGAAAGGCCTAAATTGCAGCTTTCCCGACCTTTGCGCTTTAGCACTTCCGCGGACTCTGCGACTGTATCGCTTTTCGTTACCACAATTGACAACACACCCAGTCGTCCCTGCGTCCGCAGCATATCTCCATATAGAGCAATATCATCACTCATCTCCTTCGCTGTCAGTCCTGCGTCCAGTACCAATAGAACCACGTTGTAACCTCTGGCCACTAGTCCCTGCGAGACCTCCCAGACTTCCAGTGTTGTGACTGTAGCAGAGTCACTGAAGGTGTAGGCCTTCACTCCGACTTGGTTGGAAGAGGTGGGCGTGCAGTCGTAGGACTTGCGGAGGAAGGCGGAGAGGAGCGCGCTCTTGCCACTGCCTTTCCTGCCCACAAGAGCGATGCGGATGGAGATGGCAGGAGGCCGGACATCGGAATGCTCACAGCCCATGAGTTAGTATGGAAGTGCAGCTATTGGCTAAAGCTTAATGTAACGTGGAAATCTGCCTGTTTCGATATACTTCTACATCGAGCAGTCATCCATATTGTACATATAAGTCCTTCGATTGGAAAGCGAATTCCCTACCTCACTATCGATACACTACGCCTAGCGCCTGCATCCTTGCCTCCACCTCTTCCAACTCTGCCAGTTCCTTCCACCTCCCTGAACAGTGCCGCACTGCTAAGGAATGCCGCTCAGTCTTGGAATCCACGTAGCTGGCCTCTCCCTTGTGGGTGCTTTCTGCAGGTCTGCGAGAAGCGCTGGGCACTGGGGATAGAGACTTGAGCGGGACTTTGTGGGAGGAAAGGGACTGGGGAGGAGGGGTGAAGGCGCGGGAGTGTAAGTGAGGCTGAAATGTGCATTTCGAGGACTCAGTTTGACGCATTTCCAGGCTTTTCTCATATGTCCGGGACTGAGAAAGCCGTTTCTTCGCTAAAAGTCGCTCATACACATCCTCCCTACTTTGCCTTTCAGTATAGGATGCATTAATTTGTGGGCGAAAGACACATTCCGAGTCCAGTGAGCAATCCGGACTAACACTTTTCTTGAACTTGTGTAACTGTCCCCAGTAGTTCCTCGCCAGGAAGTCTCTAAGCGGCAATTGCGACTTCGAGAACATATTGAGTGCCCTTCGAACTGGACTTTTGCAAGCATTTCCAGCCTCATTTCGGCCTTTCAACAGCCCTGAAAACTGACTTTTCAGTCGCAATTCTCCAATACTTTCTCGCTTTTTCCTGTCCTCCAAGCCTTTTTCATACAGATGCAAAGACACATCTGACGGTCTGGCCCGGCTATACACATTGACAGTTGGGGAAAAGGGGAAATCCGCCTCTCGCTGCTTTGCCCTGTTCCTCAGCTCTTCCAGCCTTTCCTTTCGCTCTCTTTCTAGTCGCAGTAGTCGGTCTTCTACGCTTTCTTCCTTCCACTGTTTCCAGATTCGTCGAGTTTCAGGCGTGACTTCGGGAGTTCGGCTGTCTTCCAGGAGCTGCACAGAGCGGACTGCTTCGTAGTGCATAGCGTGGTGTCTCCAGTCCGTTATAGGACTTTTGTACCCTTCAGGTCTCGCAGTGGACTTGGAAAGTCGCCCTGAGGACTCAGCGGGAGGCCGTTTGGACCCACCAAAAGGCGAAGTTTGGCGCTTTTTGGGCTGGGAGAATTCAGTCTGGATGACCAGTCCTTCTGCAATCAACCGCTTGAGGGAGTCCATGGCACTGATAAATGTTCATAAAGGACGTATTTAAGTCCGTCGCGAAGGCTTTTTCCCGCTGGATTCGCCCCAGTCAGTCCTCCTCTCGTCCCCACCTCACCCTAACACCTTTGAAAAAACGGCCAGTCCCGCCTCACCTCAAACGCAAGCTGTTTTCCCTCTTTGTCAGGATCAATGCAGTGGGACGAGAACTCCCTTCGGTCCTCATACCCTGCAGACAGCGGACAGAGACGGAAGGACTCAGGGATATATGTAAGGCCAATGCAGTCTCGAGAGAGGTTAAAGGCGCCCACTCGGTCTATTATCCATTCTACCTGGCTTTGTGGGACGCGCCGGTCTACTACCAATGTCACATTCTCGTACTCCCCATGCAGCACCGCGTTAGTCTACGGCCTTTAAAGACCTCCATTCCCTGCGCTATCAGCGAAGTCAGCTTCTCAGAAGAACTAAATGTCCTAAAGTCCCTCCACACCACCCACTCAAGTTACACCTCCAGTGACAGCGAAGAGAGCGCAGTCCTAGCCTAACTAGGGAGAAACCCGCTAGACTGCCCGCAGCAGCTTTAGTCGCTGTTAGAAATGGAGAAGAGCAAGAAGGATTGTAGTTGGGATCGTCCTCAGGAGTACGTGGTAAGGGCTTTGGCTCTCTAGGGCCCTCCCAAGCCAGCCAGTCCATTCAAATAATGTTCAGAAAGCGACTGCACAAGAGACCAGCCGGAGACTCGGCCTCCGAGCCAGTGTGCGACTCCGCAGGGAACCCCACTCCCCAGTGTCTGGTGTGTCTGGAAAGACTGCTGCCTGCTGTATTGAGAGGCCTGCTGCCCTGTGGCCACGCCCAGTTCTGTCACGACTGTATCGAGGAGTGGAGTCGCACTTCCAACAAATGTCCTCTCTGTGCTGTCCGTTTCCACACGCTCAAACTCGTGGCTCAGGACGAAGACGGGAAGATGCTGGAACTGACCACTAGTGAAGTGGCGGACCAGACACTTGCGGAAGACCCCGGAGTCTCCTGGGAACTGGTAGCCTGTCAGCTGTGTGGGTCTGATGAAGATGAGCATATTTTACTACTGTGTGATTCTTGCAATGCAGGGTACCACACTTCCTGTCTGGGGATGGACTGTCTGCCCTACTTGGATGCTTGGTACTGTGATGGGTGTTTGCCGCTGTTGACGCAGGAACAGGCAGAGCAGCAGTGGATTGCGATGGAGAGAGTGGGCAGGGCGCGTAGACACAAGAGAATCACGAAGCGCACTATAGAGCCGCATAGAAGGCGCCTAAGGCAGGTGGAGATAATGTAATAGAGATAGCGAATATATGCGATTTCAGGTGTTTCCGTGACTAAAGGCGAGATTTCCCTTCATATCTGCCTTTGAGTACTGGGAAAGTTTGCACTGTTTCAAAGAGAAGGACGTCTAAATCGACTGCCAAAAACTTGTTTTCGCCTCGAACTGCCTACACTTCTTTATCTCTTCTTATCGATAAGAAAAACGATACAATTCCAGACTTTATGGTAATCAAGGTAGTCAGGGCCTGTGCACCTATTTCCCTCTTTACCTCCATTTATGGTTGTAAATGCTCCCATTGCTTCTCTTGATTTCCCAGGCTCTCGGCCAGTCTGCTACTATTCCCTCTACTCCGATTAACGCCTTCAGTACGGTCAATACGATGAGTGGAGAAGTCCTTTTCAAGCAAAGCGATGCGACAATGATCTTCGTCCAAGACCCATCTATCCTCCGTCTTCGCGCTACTTTGAAAGTCCTTAGTGGAGAAGCAGACTTATATGCCATGGCTGAGGTTGGAACCAGTCAACAACTCTGGATGTCGACTACTGTGGGAGACGATGAAATCGTGATAGAGGCCTCAGACCCGAAGTTTACTGATGGAGTGAAACTTATGAGGTCATTTGTGTTTGTGGTGGTGGGGATGTCTCAGCAAGCTAGTCAGTATGCACTCACTATCAAGGCGGAATTCGCTACGCAGACACTTGCGGCTCTACCTGTGTCTCTGAGTGAGTTTATGAAGGCTACCGAGAGACTCAACATTCACTCTATGAGCCTGTTCGACGGAGTGATTTCGGCCTTCACGAAGAGACAGACTATGTCTGGGGAGTTAGCCAAGCAGCAAACCACAGCTCTGTTGATCACTGTGACCAATCCGTCAGTGAAACAGCTCCGGGCGACCCTGCAAGTGGCCTCCGGCGATTGTGACCTATTCGCTGTCACACGCGTTAATCAAGTCGACCAAAAGTGGTCTTCGGCGAAATTGGGAAACGACGAAATCGTGATTCGAGCGGATGATAGGAAATTCACCGATGGGCAAAAGTTGAAAAGAGATTTCGTCTTCGTAGTGATTGGCATGTCTACAAACCCCAGTGCCTATGAACTGACTGTCACTGCGGAATATGCCTATACAACTCTTATAGCCACTCCTGCAGCATTAGCCAGCTTTGTACCAGGACAGGACTCAATGAACTTAGTGATAGCGAACGAACCTCTGTCAGCCTTTACAACGAGACAGACTTTGAAAGGGGAAATCGAGTACAAGCAAGCAGATGCGATGCTCATCACTGTGCAAGACCCTAACACCCGGATTCTCCACATCAAGCTAACTGTTCTCTCCGGGGATTCAGACCTGATTGTCGTGTGTGAAGTAAACAATGTCGAGAAAACGTGGCAGTCTCTCAAAATGGGTAGCGACGAAATTATTATACGTGCAAACGACCGGAAATTCACCGATAACAAAGGTCTGCAGAGAGATTTCATAGTTTTAGTAGTTGGAATATCAAGGGCAGTGAGTTCATATGAACTCGTTGTCACTGCGAACCCAAGCTCTACAGCTTTCGCTGCTGTAGTGGACGACTCTGCAGTAATGCAGGAGTGGTCGGAAGAGTATGAGAGAGGAGAAATTAGTGCGTGGTGGGTGCTTTCCGTAGCTGCTGTGGGAGTGGCTGCAGCCTTCTGGATGTGGACTGACCTGAAGGGAGCTCAGAAAAAGTCCAACTCGGAATTCGTTCTTCTCTAGTAAAAGAACCTTCGAGGGAATTAAGCAGATAGTGAGAAGACAAATTCGCTTGCCTCGCTCAGACTTCCATAAATGCATACATTCCCAGCTCCTGTGAAGAAGTCGAATCAATAGTTTTTATTGCCACATCAAGGACTTCTCCAAGTGCAAATAGGTAAATCGAGGCAGCGTCTTGGACTGAGAGAGTGTTGCACATAGGACGAAGAGTGTTGATGGACTAATAATGGTGTCAGAGGAGACAAGAGACGAGGTCTTCCGCAAGATGCGTGAGGATGCAGAGAACTTACGGTGTTTCGACTGCGACGCCAGCGACCCACAGTGGGCTTCGGTCACCTTCGGAGTGTTTATCTGCGATATCTGTGCTGGAGTGCACCGTGAATTGGGACTGAACCTCAGCTTTGTCAGATCTCTTCGGTATGACATATGGAACCTCAAGCAACTCAAGGTGATGACTGCTGGCGGGAATCGAGCCTGTCTGCAGTTCTTTGTGGCCTATGGAATGCAGAAACAGACTCCTGCAGCCTTCAAGCTAAAAACGAAAGCAGCCCAGTACTACGCCCAGCTACTCGCCGCTGTAGCCGAAGGACAGCCCTGCGCCACTCCTGCTCCTGCTACCAGCGAAGGCATGCAAATGGCCGACTTATACCCTTCCCTCGACCCTCTCCCATCCGCCCCTCCCCAGGACCAAAGCGGCAGTATGCTCTCCAGAGCCTTACGCCGAGGGGAAGAAGTCGGAGGCAAGCTATTAGACCGTATCAACGAAGCCAGCAAACACCCAACAGTCAAGAAAGTGGAAGGCAAAACCGTCGTCGCCTTCACCTTTCTCGAAACCAAGCTGAGAGAAGGCACTGACCGCATCGCTGAAAGCAGCACTTTCCAGTCTGCGAAGGAGAAAGCTACCAAGGCTATCCACGACGTATGCGAATCCTCGACTTACCAGGCAGCCAAGGGCACCGCCTCCAGAGCCGCCCAGAGCGTCAGCACCTCCATGCGAGGACTCTACGACCGTCTCTGGAACCAGCCCTCCGCCCCTCCTTCCTAGCCCTAAGCAGGAATTATAGAAATGAGCGCAGAGGACAGGACTGTAGAGCAGCGCACTACTGAGTCAGGGGAAGAGATGGTGACTTGGACGTGTAGAGCGAGTGAGGAAATGAGGCAGCCGCATGACTTTTTCGTGCCTGTGAGTAGTGTGCATAGCACTCGAGAGGGAGACTTGTGGGTGGTGAAGTTGGAACTCGCAGGGAACTTTTGGAACTTTAATGCAGTTGCGGAAGGCAATGCTGACTATGAGCCGGAGAAATGCTACACTTTCGTCAAAACGACATTAGCGGCAATGCTCGCTGCGGAGCAACTGATAGGGCCATATTCCTTGGAGCTGGAGCAGCTGTATACCAGTGCTTCCGGCAAAATCCTGCTCTCGCCTTTGGTCAGTTGGAGTGAAAAGACGACCGGACTTCTCTATATTATGGAAGTCATCAAGAACAGGTGGGACGAACAAGACTTGGAATTAGCCTTCACCAGACAGCTATTTCCCTATATGGATACCCTGGGACAGTATGCCGAAGGAGAAGGAGGACTGCAGGCTGCAACGATCTACCTGAACATAGAAGTCACCGAACATGTCACAAAAGCATTAAAAAAGGTAAATAAGATGATGAGAAAATCGGACCTGACTCCCTTTATACAGCCCTTCACTCCAGTAATCCAACTAGTGCTTTCTATCTTCCCACTGACTTTCTCAATATGTCTAAACCCCAGATGTCCAGGGAAAGAAATAGGCAAGGTTAGTGTGTGTTCCCAACACTACTACTGCAGTGAGGCCTGTAGGAGAGCTTGTTTGAGGCCGGGAAAGGCGGGCTGTGGGCTGTGTGGCGGGTATGACGGCTGTTCTTGTGGAAAAGCACTATCGTCGGACTGGCGTATGCCCTATCTCGGCTCAGCAGTATATGAGTTGACTGCGAATTACTGCTCAGAGGCTTGTTATAAGCAGGAAAATCCGTCTAATCCTTCCCTACCCGCAGACTCCAGCTTATCTTGTCTCTCCTGCGGAGCCTTAGCGGAAGGCGGCTTGAAGGTGAGGATGGACTGCAGAGTGCACGGCTTCTGCTCAAGCCAGTGCTGCAGCAATTACCTGCAGGAAATGGTGCCTCCTGGGTTCGAAATCGGGGGAAATTGCTTGGAATGCTCAGCAGGACTTCTCAAGTTGTTCGGTCGGAATGAAAATATGCTTCTCCGAAAAATGCTTGATTCAGTAGATTTATCAAGGGAATATTATATGCGAGTCAAAGATGCGGAGTCCTTTACTGCACTATTTGATCTCATAAACATACTGAAGGAATTCTTCCTACAGGGATCCCCGAATTCAACAAAATCGCTTAGCGTTCAGACTCTGCACCGTTCTGTCTACTTCCTGACCTGTTGTGCTTGCTCCAAGCCTGTGTACGTGCATAAAAGGTGTAAGAAGGAAATGCTCACTTGGGCAAATTCGCCTTATTTGATCCGATGCGAACTGAATTTGCATGGAGTTTGCTCTACAAGTTGCTTAGAAATCTTGAGGGAGCAAAGTGCAGGCCGCTGTTCCATTTGTCCTAACTCTGCAATTGACTTCGCTATAGCGGATACACCCAGACTTAAGACGCACCCAACCCTGGAAGCCTTGAGAAGGACTGCTGGCCAAATTCGACCCTGCCAGCATGCCAACCAACAATTCCTTTCTTTGCCTTTCTGCGCTCATGAAGCCTGCACGGACTGTCTGAACTCGCTACTGGGCAGACTGGAGAACGAGTCCTTCACTTGTCCGGTGTGTCTTCAAGTCGCAAACCTCGAAGAAATCTTCAAGTTGGCCTAGCAACCTACATCATTCCTAGCCACAACTTAAAGATCTGCACCATTAAATGGCTAGAGCGCGTTGGTAATGACAGTGTACCAAACGCAGCTCTTGCAGCAAACCATCACGGTGCTGGTGTTCCAAGCGCTCTACTCCGGACTACCACGACTGCGTGTGAAGACGAAGTAACATAGCTAACTACCACTTAGTACGCAGTGCTTGGGCGGGACTTGGGTCCCCGCCCCAGAACTCCAGTGGCGCTTGGGACAGGTCTGAGAGGGGCAGGAATAGGGGGTTGTTGCGCCATGCCACAAGGAGACTGGGGGCGAAGTAGCCCACTAGGTTCCAGTTGTACATGTCGATGGTGGAGAAAGGACCTTGCACACGGCCCTGCGGGTCCTTGTACCGCCAGGCCTTTTCCAGCGGCAAAGAGTAGGGAATGCAGCATATAAATCCCTTCGCATCCGCCACTCCACTTGTGAAAATCAGCTTTGCAAACGGGTCTCTCGCCTTGATCTGCTCCTGCAGCAGGTCTACAAAGAAGCGAGGCGCCCGAGTGTCGAACTCAGGCAGCGAAGGCGCAGGCAGCACTGAAGGAGCCACAGGAGAGGTCAGAACTGCAGGGGCAGTAGTGTCTGCGGCTGGTGTGAAAGCACTGGGTAGTGCCCACTCTGGTAAAGTTTCCTCAGGGTCTTCTTCCTGCTTCAGCTTTTTCTCCATTTCGCGGTCGATTTGTGAGTATTGCTCGGTGAGGAGGTCTTCTTGGATGGAAGGGAAAGCGCCGTCCCCTGAGACTTCGAGTGCGATGGTGAAGCCTTCCAGTTCCCTTGGCAGGTTTCTGACCACGGCTTTTTTGTCTACCACCACCTTCAGTGGCTTCGTCTCCTTGGCCGTCTCTACAGGCTTGACTTCAGCAGGCTTAGACTCAGGCTTGCGCTCCAGCTCAGACTTGCGCTCTATCTCCGGCCTGGCTCTTTCCTCTGCCAAAGTCTTCCTATCCGCCTCTGTGAACCAATCCGGCACCTTTTGTGGGCGTTCCCGGGCATTCACATCCTCGCCCAAAACATGCTGAAAGTGATGGTCTGGACCAGAGAGAGGCGGAACACTAGTGTCGAGGGTGACTTCCGCTATGCGGTCTGCAGGTTCATGGAAAAGCGGTGGGTCGGAAGGGACGTAGAGCGCTAGAAGTTCATTCCGATGGTAGCGGATGGAAGGAGCAGCATCAGACTTTTTAATGCGCCAGGCGGGGTCGGGACGTACTTGAGGATTTGACTTTCGTGGCTTGGGCTTATCAGACGACATTGAAGAGGCTGAATATGACTATGGGACTTAGCTGAATGGCTTGCAGTAGTTCTGCACCTGGGCTTTGAAGTAAACCACTGGAGTGACAGCAGCGCCTTCAGACCGCAGTTTGCTCAGATCCGTCAGTAGCTTCAGCACCTCTCTATCTCCGGATAAGTCTCGGAGAAGTTGGAACTCTCGTCTGAAGGATAAACTGGCGGAGTCGCATGTGTAGGGGTCTAGTGGCGCTGCTGTAGCCTTGCAGTCTTCCGTTTCTTCCTCGTCAAGGAGACCTCTGGCTTTGGGGAACTTGCAGGTGAGGCACTTCACGAAGTAGACGAAAGTGCGTAGTAGTGGACGTTCATAGTGCGGAGCTAACTGCAGTAGTCTCTTCATAAAGCTGCCCAACACCTCCTTCGAAACCAGTCGTTTCTCCAACAGCAAGCTAGTCAGACACCTCACCAACTGCTCCTGCTGTGCGAAGTCTAGCGGAGTGGCTGACAAGCAGGTGTAAACTGCCTTTGTGAGCACTCTGTCTTCAAGTTGAACAGTTTCTCCACATAGTTTCATGATGGATAGACAGGACTCTGCGCATTCTAATAGCCGTAGGGCAGGCAGTTCTCCCTTTTCCACTACTTGTAGTAACTCCCTCAGTAGAGCCCACACCATTTCCACATTGGTCACAGGCGCCAGCCTAATCAGTCCTTTCAGAACTGGAGATAAAAGGTGCGAATCCAGAAATCTGCGAAAGACGAGTAAATAAATCCCTAAAACTTCCCCTAAATCCCTGCGATTGGCAGTGGCCAGCGCTGACTCATTTTCCTGCCCTGCAAGTTCCAAATCATGGTCCAAATCCGCCTCTATTCTCGACCTTTTCCTATTCTTAGGTGCTGAAAGGACTGTGAAATCGATAGTTTCTAAGGCCGTTAATAGGCCGACAGGGACTTGTTTATAGGAAATCGACCTCAGGATTTTGTTAACTGCTCGGAGAGCTTTGTAGCGTTGGTCCAGGTTGTTGGACAGGATGATGCCTTTTAAGGCCTCGGCGACTAGGCCTGGATTCAGTCCTGCGTACTTGGTAGCGGTTTTCAATAGTTCGTCTGTGAGGTTAAAGTGGGGGTGTTTGGCTATCAATCGACATGCACATTGGAGGGCGATTTGATGTCCACTGCTCATTTGCCGGAGTAGCAACTGGACGTAGTTTTGATACTGTCTGAGCAGCAGCGCTTCATACATCCTGAGCGCTTTCACGTCTTTGGACAGGGTTACTTTCGCCTCCTCCGCCTGCGGCTTTACCAGGTACTCAGGAATAACATCTTCGAAAACCGCACAAAGCGACCCTAACGCAAGTCCCACAGTGTAGTCATCCGCCCCGTACTCACACAACTCTATCAGTTGTGCCGCTCTCCGGATCTACATACACTTTACATGCAGTTCAGGACAGGATAGGATCGTTGAGCAGAGGTGAGCGATTTCTATGCGCTGCTGAGGTGGGTCTAGGGCCTGCAGGTCCACTGTGACTTCGGGCTTGGAGGAAAGGATGCGTGTGTTCTGCTTGGCTTGAAGGGAACGAGCGATCCTTTTGTTCTTCCTGCCCATTACAGAGAGACGGAGCGTGCACAGTCATATAAAATTCCGCTGACTTTAGGGGAAAAGCAGCTATTTCTTGGGAAAGTCCTTAGCTATGTATACCGAACTACAGCATTTTCACTCTTCTTATGCCCTAAATAACCTTAGCAATGGTCACCTGTGAATTATGCCTCACCGCCAAAGGGGCAATTCGCAGGCCGAAAAACAGCCAAACTCTCTGCAAAGCCTGTTTCTTCCAAACTCTCGAGTCCGAAGTGCACCAAACCATCACCTCTAATAGCCTCTTCAAGCCTGGGGACAGAGTCGCAATCGGTGCCTCTGGCGGCAAAGACTCCACAGTCCTCATCCACCTCCTCGACCTGCTAAACAAGCGCCACTCCTACGGCCTCGACCTCGTCCTGCTGTCCATAGACGAAGGGATCAAGGGCTACCGGGACGACAGTCTGGAATGTGTGAAGCGGAACCAGGCCAGGTACGGACTTCCCCTGCACATCGTGACTTATAGAGAACTGTACGGCTGGTCGATGGATGAAGTAGTAGCGAAAATCGGCAGGACCAATAATTGCACTTATTGTGGAGTGTTTCGCAGGCAGGCGCTGGATAAAGGAGCTGCGGCTATTGGGGCAGTTAAAATCGCTACAGGACATAATGCGGATGACATGGCGGAAACCGTGCTTATGAATATACTCAGAGGAGATAGCTTTAGGCTGGATAAGAGCACGGCGATTGTTACGGGGGAAGAAGGATCGATGCCTCGCTGCAAGCCGCTTAAGTATATATATGAGAAGGAAGTGGTGATGTATGCGCATTTCCAGCAACTCGACTACTTCTCTACAGAGTGCATCTACTCGCCTTTTGCCTTCCGAGGCTTTACTCGAGAGCTTCTCAAGGACTTAGAGCGAATTCACCCCCAGAGCATTATCGACATCATTCACTCAGGCGAAGTACTGGTAACAACCGGCCAAGGCCCCGTCAAAATGACCTGCTCCCGGTGCAACGCTATCAGCAGCAACCCAGTCTGCAAAGCCTGTAAACTCCTGGAACTGCTAAATAGCTAAGGCTTGCAAGGACACTCCCACACTCCAGTAGTATTGCAATTCCGGTCTGTAGCGTATTGCAGCAAACTGTGGCCGTAGATGTAGCGGCCCACCCCAGAGGACGAGAAACAAGGTCTGGTTTTAGCTTCTTTGTCGGCTTCTTCTTGATGGTCGCCGGTGATGTTGACGTAGTCCATTACTTGGTCGTCTGTATGTCTCATTGTGAAATACTCCATATCTCCGATAGCGTCTTCGAACCAGTAAATCGAGTTATAGTCTTTTATGAAGTTCTGCACGATTAGATAATAGGCGCCTTCGGACCCACTATTGGGCATATCTTTCAAATAAACCTCACTAATAGTCTCAGAACCAGCACTAGTCGTTAGAGTGATTTCGTGGTTCATAGGGTCGCTCTCCGGGTCAGGGCTGATATAGGAAACTATGCACTGTTTCAGCTTTGCAAGGACTAAATTCACCATGTTTGCGTGGTCTTTCCACCCTAAGACATTGCTGAATTCCTTTTCGCGGAAGTACCAGATGTCTTTCATGTACTTTTCGTTGGATTCACAGTCCCACAAAGAGGTGAAATTGCCCGTTTCGCCGATATCTAAGTCGCCACCGAATTCCGGTAAAGTGCTCAAGTGGCGCAAAGTCCAGTAAGTGTCGTAATGGACCACAAGGCGCTGCTGATTGTCCTTAATGGTCTTCACCAACTCCGGATATTTCTGCGCGAACTGCTTCGGAAATACATACGTGACTCCCGGCATCACCTGCTCCAAAGCACCAGTATCCGACAAGGGATAATAAGGAGTCATATGGTTCCCATGATCCGACGCAATTACAATAACAGTCCGATTCAATTCTCCTCTATCATTCATTTCCTCCAAAAACTCAGCGAAGTCCGGGTCCAAAGTAGTCACTACGGCTCCTGAGGATTCGTGTGCTTCTTGCAAAGGGATATGCACCACTTTCCCAAAATCCGCGTAATTGTCCCAAAAGCTGAAAAAGTACTGGAAAATGCGGGAGTGGACTTTGTGGCCTTTAATGCAGCGTCTGCGTAGGGAGTTGACGCCTGTGAGAAGACTGAAAGTGTGTTCGTAAGGGTGGTAGTCGGGGTGGCACCAAGGCAGGAAGGTGTGGTAGTCCACTCCGAATTGGTCCCGTCTGAGGAAGCGATTTGCCCAATCTTCGCAAAAGCCTAGGTTATGCCTTACCGTTTAGATATAAAGCCACATTACCCTGGGATCTGAATATATCCCAGTACGGTCGTCCTGCCCGGTCCTGTCGAAACAGTGACCCTGTATACATCGCTTTCGTATTAAACTCAGTATTAAAGCCGACAGTCACCATTCTCAGCATTTCCGCAATCTCAATAACTCCCATATCCACCAATTTCCGTAAAGTGCTTCCCGTCTCCTTCATAGTCCTGATAAAATGCGCTCTCGACAAGTTGTCAATTTGAAATACGACTAAATTCATACGGTCCTGCTTTGGTAGTTGCGACAATTTATCGAGGATTCCCTGCTCCTTGACATTTTGCACGAAGTAATTTTCCTCATTTCCGCAAAAAACCTGAAAGTACTCACTTTTTATCTGAGTTCTGCCATTTCCAGGGAATGTATATTTGACTTCTTGGTCTTTTCCTCTGTCCTTCCAGGAGTTTAAGCCGCATTCATCCAATATCCACCAACTTTTCCGCTGGGACATAAAATCCGGATTTTCAATAATGGTCACATCTCCAGAGTCGCACTGCAGTCTCAAAGTGCCTTCTTGGGACAAAGACGCGAATTCTTGGATTTGGGGACAGTCGTTACTGCCCACTGCTTAGGAGTTACTGAAGAAATTGAGGGAACGGGTAGGGATGATGGAGAGCCAGGGAACGCTGTGTAGGTCTATTGAACACTGCGACCACTCTAGTTCGAGGTTCGAGGAAATGCCGTGATTCCAGGATTTGAACACTGCGGAACTGGCTAATATCCAGGCGGACCAGAGAGAAACAGTCAGGATCAGTACACTTCCCCAGCAAATTAGCGGGGGAACTGACTTCACCAGCTTAGCGGAAAGGAAGCCCAATGCAGACAGCAGAAACCCTACTACAAACACAAGCAGAAAAACCGCGAAGTTGTAATGTCCATGATTCACCAAAGTGGTATCCGTGTCAGACATCACCACTCTCATAAACAACATCCACCCACACCCCATAGCCACCACTTTGACTAACACCCTGACCGACTTCAGTCCAAATACAGTACTCACTGTAGCTCCTAGCATCATTAGTGTGGCAAGCACCATGCACACTCCCAACAAAGCCATGTTTGCGTGGATGTAGCCCACACTGCCGCCGCGCAGGGACAGGCTGTAGAGCAGGGAGGCGGCCTCCATGCTGCTCACGGTGAGAAGGAAGTAGAGGAAGTTGTGGTTGCAGAGGAGGGAGCGGAGAGGGGAAGGGGAGTCTGAGGACATTTCCTATTATAGGAGAGTTTGCAGCGAACAGTTCTGAGGATTTGGGAGTAAATAGGGGAAAGGGTGTGAAGGAGGGAAATAGCCACATCGGTGTGAGTAGTATGCAGCTGTACGCCTAAATTCTATACATATCGGGCCAATTGTAGTATTTACGGCTTTTATATGCCTCAAAACCCTCAAGTTGGCTTCTTCTTGCGGAATAAACAGATAGTCACGGGAAGTTGCTGCCTAATTCCCAATTTCAGCATTTCAAAGCATCAACTTCTATCTAACAATCCGCCTTCCGCCCCAGTTTAATCACCCGACCTAAGCCATTAGTTACATAAACCAGCTTCACTGGTCCGCATGCAGCGCCCCAATGCTCGACAGCATCTCAATGCGTCCTCTCAGCGTCTTCAACGTCCCAGTGAGAGACTGAGTCGCAGTGAATCCCTCCTCCTCCCCTAAATGCAGGCTACATAGGCCTTACTCAATTTGCCCGATTAGCTGCTTTAGCTCGGCTTCAAGGTTTTGACTGGCAGAGAGGTCTTCACTGGTGTCGAAAGGGGAAGGACGGAGGGAACGCTCTATAGGCTTTTTGCGGAGTGCGGAGGCAAGCTGCGCTTTTAACTGCTCGATTTGAGTGGCTTGGGCTTCGATAAGTTTTTCTCGATCTGAGTTAGGCGGAATTGAGAGGGAAGTGGGGACTCTGCTTTCTTGGGTACTGGAGGGAGCGACTTTCGGCACTCTGCGGAATTTGCTGGAGTCCACTACTATTCCTGGCTCCGGGGACTGCGGCTCGAGACTGCAAAATTGCTTGATTTCCGCTTTGTGTCGCTTTTCCAAGTGGTCAATTTGGGCTTTAAACCGCTGTTCCGCCTCAGCCAATTCCTGCTGCATGCTCCTTTCCCAGTCCTCCTCCTTCGCCTGCAACTCCAACTCATGCTCCACTCTCACGATTTCAATCCTTTCCTCATACTCATTCCTCACGCTTTCCAGTTCTCTCTCCGCCGCTGCCAACTCCTCCCTCAGTCTCCTTTCCCCCTGTATGCTTTCCTTCGTGGCCTCCACTTCCTGTCTGATCTTTTGGATTTTCCGCTCTTGGTGAGCGTAGACTTTCTGCAGTTCGAGTTTGTGCTCTTGGTGCACGCGGACGAGTTCGAGGTTGAGACGGTTGATTTCGTGCTGGGAGCGGCTGAGTTCCAGGCGGAGTTCGACGGCTTCGTCGGCGAAGCGAGAGGTGAGTTGGCGACTGGTAGTGGCGCTGGACTCTCGCCTGTGGACCGGACCCTTGTGCTGCGCCCCCTTCATATACCCTTCATGTAGACACGAAAAGCTGGGCGACGCATGTATCTGCAAGTTCGGCGTCGGCTCCGTCGATATGCTCGAATTCAGCGACGACGGACTCAGCGGCCTCTCCTCCTCCTTAGCGCGGAAAACTGCCTTGATGTCTGCGGCTTGGTGCAGGCCTTTCATAGAGATCCAGCTCTTGCCGAGCTGGTACTCCTCGTCGGAGTCTATGGACATTTTAAGTGTGGACGTTATCTAAGGGCTGGGTGGTCTGGCGATGTATTGGAAGTGGAGTCGAGAGATGTGGAATTTTAGGTGATTTTTCTGCATGGACTTTTTGATCTGGTGATATATGTGTTTGCAAGGAACGACACATATAGGCAAAAGGGACTAGTTGATATGGGAAAAGGCTTAAAGACCTACACTGCTAAAGATGCGTTCCTGTCTCCGGGAACAGACTTACTGCCAATTTTACCTTGGGATGCAGTGCTGCAGGCTGAACAGTCAGTCGCAAGTCCTCTATCGAACTCAGCGAATTTCCCTTTCGAACCTGCACTGGCGCCTTAAAAGCCAGCGAACTCCCCACAAATTTAAACCTCTGCTTGCCAAAGTCGCCCTGCACGACCTTCTCCCTGACCTTCAGACTCCCCAGTCTCGTCTCTATTCCCTTCAAACTCTCCAAGTACCTTTGCGACTTGGTCTTTGGCTCTAAGGGCAGGGCCACACTCACTTCCAGCGTTTCCTTTCTGCTGGTGGTGTTCGGCCTGGCTTTCCAGTCTAGTCGAGTTTGATACAAAAAGTCCTGTCTAAACCCTACCGATTCGCTGCGTTCGTCAACTACTTCGACTTTCACCTTTGGCTTCAACCCGGGTCGAAGTACATTTTCCTCAATAATATACTTATTTTCCATGATAAAAGGCTCTGTCGCTCCTCGTTGGTTACTCAGCAAAGTACTGATTTTCTTGTTTATCAGTTCTTTTTGCTGGTTTGTGTAGCGAGTCGGGCGATATTCTTGTGATTGTATGCATTCTTCGACTTCTGATGTGCGTTTGGGGAACTTTTCCTTGCAGAAGTGGAGGACTTCGGAGTGCTCTCGGCTGACGTGCGTTTGAAGGGACTGGAAGAGGGGCACGAATTGCCTTGTTAGTTCGCGTACGTTCCGGACTAGGACGGAATGCGCCTGGATTATTAGGTGCGGAAACCGCGACTTGGCCAGCGCCAGCGCCCTGTCCCTATCCAGCGGCCTCAAAAACTCCTCCACCTCCTTCGCCGAAAGACACAAACACACCAGCGGATTCTGCATCAAAAGCCCCGCAAAGTCTTCCGCTTCCTTCTCCGTCCCAGGGAACACATTGCCATACGCAGCCACCACTTCCTTATAGGACAGGGACAGGTAAGGCTTTACACTGGTGAAGAAGAAGTCACTGGCGCGCTCTCTGTCTATGTCCAATTCAGTGGGGAAACTGCTGAACAGTTCACTCCGTCTGCGGACACCAGAGGTCATGGAAGAGGACTTCGGGGGCATTAGTCTGCTTTCTCGCTTTGCGGAGAAGCCTTTGCCGAGTTCACTGGTAGCCGCTTCCAAGGCTTGTTTGAGCGGCTTGAGGTCTGGAGGGAAGCGAGGGACGTGCTCCGCAGTCACTTTAAGTCCCTGCGTGCACATTTCACTGATTTCTATGGCTTGCAAGTAAACATCCAGTACCAGTTTCTCCACTTTCTTGGTAGTTTGCAGGTCTGCCTCCCTGTCTCTTTGCTCCTCGACGGAGAGGCGGAGCATGTTCAGACTCAGCTTGGACTCTCGCTCTTGCATTAGGCTTTTGGTTTGCTCGAATTGGTCGAGTTCGGCGCGGAGCTCGTCGCATTGCTTGCGCTTTTCGTCGTGCTGCTTAGACAGACCTCGTAGGTGAGTTGTTGAAAGACCAGTCCCAGCGACGCTTCCTGGTACGCATAGGCCTTAAAGGCTCTGAGCACCTCCCCAACCGCCTCTGTACTGGCATAACTAGTCCCAGCTTCTCCTCCTTCCTTCGATTCCCTTATCACCCTGTCTAACCCTCACCCCATAATCGTCGCAAAGCTGGTTTTAAAGCTCGCCAACATCGACTCCGAGGCCTGCAGCTGCTTCCGAGTAGTCACAAAGTCCACCAAGTCGTGTTCTACCTGGTGCAGCATCAACTGGTGAGCGACCTTTTTGTCTTTCAGCTGCAGACTGCGCAGACTCATCTTTTCGAGGCTTTCCTGCACTTCCTGTTCAGTGCTTTTCTGCAGAGTGTGTTGCGCTTTCATGCTTTCTTTGAAGTGGTAGCGTAGGTCTTCGTTGGTTATTTTCTGCTTTATGACTTCGTTTTCCGCTATTATGAGGTGATTCCGTGCGACGAATCGAGTCTGCAAGACGCTTTCGTGCTTGCGTAAAAAGCGCCTGTGCAGGTCTCTGGCTTGCTGCATTCTTTCCTTCAATATCAGCTAAATAGACCTTACAGTGGAGGCCTTTTCACTACTAAGTTTCTGCAAAATGCACTCACTTTCCGCTTCCAGCAGTAAACACCTTTGCTCGACTGCTGCGACTTCCTGCTGCAAGTCAGCGGACCTTTCCAGCAGCAGCGGGATGTGGTCACTGTAGGAAGTCTTGGGAGTGCGTAGGGATAGACGGAGAGAGGTAGCGGAAGTGCTGGGACGGAGACGCTGGGATAGGGGAATTACACCCTTTTGAGTCCTTAGTACGTCTTCACAGGTGACTTTCAGAAGTTGCAATCGGTCTTCTTTCTGTGCGTTTCCGCTCAGAAGTCGGTCCAGTTGAGTGCGGAGTCGCTGCACTTCGGCTTCCTTCACGGAGCCAATGGAATCTAAAAAGGCCACGTGGTGGTTGTATTGGTCCTTCAACTCCCCTTCCATTACCTCCATTTCCTGCGTTAAGCGCTCTTGTCCGGGGTCTGTCGTTACCCTGGTTTGCACTCGAGAGGAATTAAGCAGTTCGGAGGTTTCCAGCCTCGAGGCTTTGTCCATTATATGTCTTCCGACGAAAGCTCAGGGGAGGACTATCAAGACACTGCTTATGAGTGGGAACTGCCCTACAAGCCTGAGAAATCCGCAACTCTGGAGTCCAGGTACAGCAGCGCAGTGAACGAAGCGGCCTACGTCCCCAGCAGTCTTTCCTCTCAAATCGTCTCTTCAATCCGCATTTCCCAACGAGAAGTGGACGCGAATCGCATCAGAGTCAAGGATAAAGGGGACAGGGAGACGCATGAGTTGGTGCTGGATGCTCGGACGAAAACGGTACTCTACAAGCTGATCAGTACAGAGCGGGTGAAGACCATATATGGCTGTGTGTCCACTGGCAAGGAAGCTAATGTCTACTACGCACAAGACGCCGCTGGCGACGAATTCGCTCTAAAGGTATTCAAGACCTCAATCCTGGTATTCAAGGACAGAGACAGGTACGTCGTGGGTGAATTCCGCTTCCGAAGGGGGTACTCGAAGGGCAACCCTAGGAAGATGGTGGCGAAGTGGGCGGAAAAGGAAGTTAGGAACTTGAAGAGAATTGCGCAAGCGGGAATTCCCTGTCCTGAGCCAATTTATCAGAAGCAAAACGTCATTATGATGCGGTTTTTAGGTAGTGATGGAGTCCCGGCTCCTCGGCTTAAAGACGTCATTTTCGAGTCCTCCGTAATCGACTTCTACCGCGAAACCGTCAACCTCCTCCGCAAAATGTACCAAGACTGCAAGCTCGTGCACGCAGACTTCAGCGAATACAACCTCCTCTACTGGAACGACCGAGTGTACGTAATCGACGTTTCCCAGGCTGTAGAGCACGACCACCCCCACGCACTGGACTTCCTGCGCAGAGACTGTCTCAACATCAACGACTTCTTCAGCAGGTCTGGCTGCCAGGTTGCGTCGCATAAAGGACTTTTCGACTTCATTACGGATTTGACCCCTATGGATTTGGAAGAGCGGTGGGAACGCGCTATGGAGGCTGCACAGGGGGAAGATAACGTCTTCATGGAAGTTAACATCCCCCGCACACTGCAGGAAGTGGAAATCGTGAAGGACAGGTCTGAGCAGGAGCCCCTGTTTCAGAAGCTGACAGGGCTTATCCCTGTGGAGGATAGGAAGCAGGTGGAGTCCGAGGATGATGCGGACAGTGAGGAATCGGAGGAAAGTGCGTCTGAGGAGGAGGAAATGGACCAGGAAAAGCGGCAAATTGGGGATGCGATGTATGGCGGACTGACGAAGCAGGAACGGAAAGTCAAGGTCAAGGAGGAAAAGCGTCTCCAGCGCTCACAGAAAATGCCAAAGCACCTCAAACGGCAGAAAATCAAAAAGACCACCGCGCACAAGCAGCGTTAAGTTAGTTTTCACCTCTCCATACTTCTAGCTATAATGGACGTAGCCTTTAATGGCTCTGACGGATTTGGTAATAATGGAGTTGTTGGGAGAATTCTACTCAGACTCGGTTTCCTTCCTATCCCAGATGGTGAACTTTCTTCATACCTATAAGCCGCCTCTGGAGCTATCGACAGCCGTTAAGGGACAACAAATGATGAATTTTGTTAAATCGCTGCCAAGGTTTAGGCCCTCTAGTCAAGTTGAAGTCGTCTTTGAAATTTCAGAAAAGCCGGAAGTCGTTATCGATGTCTACCCTGAGGATTCCTTTCCTCCTCCTAGTCCACCAAATGAACTCGAAACGCCTTATATAGAGAGAAGAAGAGGCAGCAACAGTGAGAAATTTTCCTTCACAATGAGGCTTGGGGAAATCGGGATGCACGCGTTCCAAAGCCACTTTAGAGACATGTGGGACTGGGGACGCTTGCTTTTCGCCACTCATCAAGCAGCAATTTCAAGCTTGGAAGCGGAGTCAGAAAGCAGTAGGCCGCTGAGGTGGAGTACGTGCATAGGTCTGGCTATGCTCGAGACCATGAAAGCCCTGCTACTTTGGATTGCAAAGGCTTCTTCTCTGAACGAATTACTGGAGTACCTAGCTGGAAAGTTTTGGCTGTACTGCTTCCTGTCTGGATGCGAATTCGAAGATTTTCTAAGAGCTCCTTTTATGTCTGAACAAGGGAGACGCGGGCTTTTCCTTGCCCAAATCCTGGGCAGCGCTGGCTCGAAAACAAGTGACAACTTCATGCCATACCGCGAACTCGCAGAGAAAGTGGTATTCGGAACCACCCCATATATCCATTGTAGTGGCGAGGCAGCTAAAGAGGCGATAAATGTGAGACTGCAATCGAAAGTAATAACAGAGGCTTTCATGGCCTTTTGTGCCAAGTTTGCAAACCCCCAGTTTATCCTCAGAGACGAAGAAGACTTTTACAACTATGCACGGGACTATTTAAAGAGAATGCGAAGTTTCGAACTACGGACATTCGATGCATACGGTTGGTCCTTGCCCAACCAGTATATCGCCGTGGAAGCATTCATGGACTGTCCGCGTGAAAATCTGATGATTAACTCGATTTTCGTGGTGTTCTTACATGAATTGGGACACTCGATTCTGAGAAGATCAGCGAGGACAATCAAGGAATATATGCAGATTTCTACTCCACGGGAATCGCACGCACCTTTTCCTCAATTAGACGCTGCATCTCCTACATGGAACATAGTGCATCGTAATGACCCACTACTCAGCTCAATTCAGCCAATGAGCTCTTTTCACCTAGCAGGCCCAGGACCTGTCCCAGAGGCCGGCAACGACCTGGAAACGCTCCTATTTGGTAGTCGAGTGCAATGGATGACTCAGCACATTGTGCATTTCTTCGAGCAAGAAGAAGTGTGGAGCCTGCCAGTTGCATTCTTCAAGGAGAGATTTATAGCTGTGCATCAGATTGAACCGCCTCCAGGGGAGCCATTTGTTAGTCTCAAGCATGATAAGGACGATGCAATTCGCTTTCCGACGAATTGGTGCGCTTTCAATAGGAGTGCAAGACTGTTTCCGCCTTCTTTTTCTAGCTAATTAAAAGTAGTTCAGTCGTCAAGAAGACCTAAATAGATAGTTTTCATTGAAAATCAGAATTGGCCGATCTACTCCGCTACTTTATTGCTAAACTTCCTCCTGCGCACTACCCGCACTCGGTCTCCCACACTAATCCTGCCGTTATTCCTTCTAATCAGCCACTCCCCGAACATCGGCAGTCCCTCCACACTATGCATTTCCTTCAAAGTCCGATTCGGCTCCTGGTCTTCGTCATACTCCAAAGTGTCATAGTGAATTGTTGGTGCAGGGCAGCGTCGCACAGGCTTCACTCCTATCATTTTAACGTCCCCAATTAGCACTTCCGCCCAGGTGTCTTCGGTAAAGGCAGGAGCACCTTTTATAGTTATGTTGCCGCGAAAGACGTCGATGGACATGTCTTTGTTCTTGTCGGGTAGAGCTTGGCGCAAGACTTCCATACTTTCTTCGGCGACTAGGTGGAAGTGTAAAGCAGCTGCAAGGTTGACTTTCGTGTCTTCATACTTGGTCTTAAACTCCTCATGCGGCTCTCTGAACTCCGCAACTCTCACAAGTTGATAATCCGACTTCAGTACTTCCTGCAGAAAGGCAGCCACTGCAGGGCCTTCACTCCTGACCTTCCTCGGATGTCTGAACACCACTATCTCAAACACCTCTCCTGTGAGTTCCTTGTCCACCTGGAGACGAAATTCCCTTTCCCCGGATCTCAGTATCAAAGTCTGCGGGTTGCCTTCTGCGTTAAGAAGCAGTTCTGGGACTATGCGCAAGAGACGAGGCTCGACTTTGAGGTTGATCATGACGTGGTTTTGATCGCAAATCGCCCACATTCGATCGAATTTGATCCCTGTTTCGTCCACTTGCGCGGATTTCAAGTGCACTCCGGCACAGCCTTTGACAGGGAAGTAGACGAGGTCGGTGACTGAGATGACGGAGGCGGGGCGACGCAGGGAGAAGTACAGGGTTGCAAGGACAAGTAGAAGGGCAAGGACCCAGCCGAGGTCAAGCTCCATGCTTATTACTAGGAATGGACTATCAGTAGAGAGAAGTACCAGCGGCTTTCCTCACAGCCTCAAGTATACACAGCCTCCTTTTGTTCCTACTACTATCTAGTTTTAGTATTGTGACTGGCCCGGCTGGCACTCCCTCTCCCTACAGGCTACACACTGCCCATAGTCTCAACAGCCCAGCCCGCAGCCACTACGTAGCAAATCGCCACTCCCTTCTCCCCTCCTCCGAACTCGTTTTTCCTGTCTTCCGAGTCTATCATCAGCACTTCCAGCTGAGTGGCTCTGCGTCTGGCCTGCAATTCCACTTCAGTCTGCACAAGTAGGAAGTCTGAAAACTGCACCCAGAGCAATGGCCCTTCGGTACCCTCGAACTCTATAATCGTCACACCGGGGTGCGTTCGAACTGTTTCGATTTTTAGTTCTGAGCACTTTTTGACTTTTTCGGGGGAGTCGAGTCGTGCCAAGTCCTTTAGGCTGATAGGGTTTGAGGTGGAAAGACGGGTGGAAATCATTAGTGTGCGGACTGGATGAGCTGTAAAAGTAGGTCGTCCCACTCCAATCCTGCTAATAAGCGAAGATTTGACCACTAGCGGGCCAGAAGTTTCCATGGGAGCAAGGAGCGAAGTCAGTTCCGCACTTGTATTGAACTCATTTCCTTGGTAGACTTCTAGGATCTGGCGGTGGGACTTGTTGGTGAGGAAACTATCATCCAGCAGCTTGGCTGTGCGGTACTTCGAGGGGATTTCGAATTGCTGAGCCCAGAGGACATCTTCGTGGACGTCTTCCTTGAACTTCTCTCTCCCATCATACGACCCAGTAAACAGCGCCTTTGCAAGCACACTCTGCACCTGTCCCCCCGCTATAAACAGCGACGGACTATACGCGAACATATTCTCCACCTGATACCTCGCCTGGTTCCTATAGCAGTCAATGGAGCAAATGGCTCCTTCGAACTGCAGCAATCTCTCCATATGCAGTTCCGTCTGCACCAGTTCTCTGTGTATAGCCTTCACCCACTCCTTAGGCAAAGGCTTGCTCAGGCCGGATTTCCGCGTTGCGAGTCGAGACATGAAGTCCGACTCCCGTAGTAGACTGAAACGGCGAGAGACTAAGGTCAGAGAGTGCAGGAGGTCGTAGACAGGCAGGAAGTCGAACAGGACGGTTAGTAGAGTGTCGTTCAGCTGGCTTAGGCAAGAGGCACGTCGGTCTGCCGTCATGTAATAGATTACAGCAGTGTCGGACACTTATAGACACACGGGAACTACGATGGCGGGGAGGGTCTGATGGAGGGTGGGTGGAAAGAAGAATGCAAGAAGTGGGAAATAGGCGCTTGTGAGGCAGGCATGGGCTGCTATTCGTAATGTGGCAGTTTGCCTTAACAGCCACTGTTCTATTCCAACTCGGAACTCAGCTAAGACTGATCTCTTCGGTCTTTAACCACATTGTGGTTCCGTCTATGAAGAAGTCCCCCTGCTTTCCCCTAACACCCTATACTTTCTTTCCTTACACTGTCAGTTTCCGACCTCTCACATCCTTCCCTAACTCTCCCACAATAGTCACCTAAATCCCCTTCTCATCCCAACTTGCAAAATGTGGGTGCACCTCCGCCGCTGTTTCAGCCACAAGGCCTGGGCCACCGTCTCCCCCAAGGACATGAGTTCCGCTCACCCAGGCCTCGTCAAAAACCTAGTCGGCGGTCACTGGGTGGACTCCTCAGTCACAGTCAAGCTGCCAGACCCTTTGACCGGGGAACTATGCATGGTCGTGCCTGAAACGCAAATCCCTGAAACTGCGCCTTTCATTGCGAATTTCAGAACTGTGTCGAAGTCGGGACTGCACAACCCTTTGAAGAACGTGGAGAGGTACTTGCTGTACGGAGATGTGTGTCAGAAGGTGGCCGCGGCTCTGCATCAGAAGGACAATTTCGACTTCTTCGTGAAGCTGATACAGCGGAACTTGGGGAAAAGCACAGGACAGGCAGCAGGCGAAATGCGGGTTGTGCGGACTTTCTTCGAGAATTTCGCAGGCGACAATGTGCGTTTCCTAGCAAAGGGATTCAGTGCTCCAGGGGACCATTTAGGCCAGCAAAGCCAGGGCTACCGCTGGCCCTACGGCCCTGTGGCCATAATCGCTCCCTTCAACTTCCCCCTCGAAATCCCCATGCTTCAGACCATGGGCGCCTTGTTCATGGGCAATCAGGTGCTTCTCAAGCCGGACCACAGGACTGCTATCTGCACTGAGCAATTTATCCGCTTGCTGCATTACTGCGGCATGCCCACTGGAGATGTGAGTCTACTCAATGGACAGCACTTGGCTGTGGACCATCTGATTAAGAAGAACTTGTTCCGCTTGACGCAGTTTACAGGGTCGTCGAAGGTGGCGGAGTACTTGAGTGAGGCGACGAGGGGCAAAGTCAGGCTGGAAGATGCGGGATTCGATTGGAAACTGTTGGGTCCTGATGTGAGCGATATCGACTACGTCGCTTACCAAAGCGACCAAGACGCCTACGCCTTTTCCGGACAGAAGTGCTCCGCACAGAGCATTCTCCTCGCGCACACAAACTGGGTGCAAGCAGGCCTCTTCCAGAAGCTGAAAACCCTAGCAGCCCGGCGCAAACTCGACGACCTCACAATCGGCCCAGTCATCACCTGGACCACTCCCAAAATCCAAGACCATGTGGACAAAGTGGCGGCCCTGCCTGGCGCTAGAGTTCTATTTGGAGGGAAGCCGTTGACTGGACATCAGATCCCAAGTGTGTATGGAGCTTTTGAACCCACGGCTGTGTTTGTCCCTATGGAGCAGCTGCTGGCTAACTTCAAGCTGTGCACTACGGAGCTTTTCGGTCCGTTTCAAGTGGTGACGGAGTGGACTGACGTCAAAAACGTGTTGGAAGTGCTGGAAAGGATGGACCACCACTTAACTGCGGCAGTTGTCAGCAAAGACGCAGTTTTCCTCAATCACATCCTCGCGCATTCAGTCAATGGGACGACTTATGCGGGCATCAGGGCGAGAACCACAGGCGCGCCTCAGAACCACTGGTTCGGTCCTGCAGGCGACCCCAGAGGAGCGGGCATTGGCAGTCCCGAAGCAATTCAGATGGTCTGGAGCTGTCACCGCGAAATAATCCTCGACCAAGGCCCGATTTCCGCAGGGTGGAAGACCCCTCCGGCTAGCTAAACAGCATAGCGGCTCACAGAGACAAAATGGCTTATCGAGAGCAGACCCACAAATCGCTATATCGCAAGGCGGGGATGGGACGCAATTCAGAGTTAAAGCAGCGGGTGAGGTGCAGAGCAGTGGCGGGCAGTGGGGACTCCTCTCTGAATCACTCAATTAAGACCCTGGCGTTGGGAAACGGTCTGTTGCTACCTGGAAAAGGGAAGCAGGTCGAGTTGCGGGTCAAGTCGGCTTCCCAGTCCAGACATCAGTCCCCGCTGCAGAGGAAAACAGGGTCCGGGTCTCCTCCAATAGCCAAGAGAGAAGGGGTGAGGTCGAGCACTGGACAGCGAGGAGGTGTCCAAGTGCCGAGCAGAGTCCACTCTGCCAATACCACTCCCAAGCGAGGTCTCTCCTCTTCCTTCCTCCAACTCAGAGTGGAGCCTCCAGCTCTCCTCGAAGACTTGAAGAGGAAAAGTGCCATTCATCGCCGCGACCTTTCACTAGAAATCAAGCCTTCTCGCCACCGCGAGCCTGTAAACGCCAACACCTCCGCCGAAGTCCTGCTGCACCACCCCCGCCACTCGAGTTCCGACAAACCCACTCCCCCCTCCAAAGCCGCCCTCTCCTCCAACTACACCCAGGCCCAAGACTCCAGCAGTGACCGAGAAAAGCTGGGCAGACACCTCAGAAGGTACTACCTCCAGAAGCACACTTTGCCTACGACCACTAGCGACTATTACCGCTTTGAAAAGCTGGTTGGGAAGGGAGCGTTTGGCACTGTTAGTCTCGCTACTCACAAACTAACAGGCCTGCAAGTCGCTATCAAGTCTCTTGACAAAGCCTACATCCAGGACGATCGAACTCGCCGGAAAGTCTTTAATGAAGTCATCAATATGCGAAAGATTTCAAACTTCCACGTTATTCGCTTATTCGAAGTTTTCGAGTCTACTCGGCATTTCAACATGGTTTTGGAGTACTGCGGCGGGGGAGATTTGCTGCACTTCGTGAAAACTCGCGGAAAACTGCCAGAGTCAGAAGCGAAGTTGATATTCTACCAAGTGACAGAGGGCGTTTTCGCCTGCCACAGTCGAGGCATTGTCCACCGCGACGTGAAACTCGACAACATTTTAATAGACAGTCGCAGAACCACTGTCAAGTTATGCGACTTCGGCGTAAGTCGCATGGCAGTGCACGGCCAAAGGATAAACGACCAATGCGGAACTCCAGCCTACATCGCTCCTGAGATAATCGTAGACTGCGGGTACGACGCCTTTTACGTGGATTTGTGGAGTATGGGAGTTATGCTGTATGCGATGGTCGTTGGTACTGTGCCCTTTCGAGCTGGCACTCTGCCGGAACTGCACAAACTGATATTGAGAGGGAAGTATATGCTGCCGGAAAGTCTGTCTCCGGAGTTGCAGCACTTGATAGCGGGCTTGCTGCAGCTTCTGCCGCACAATCGCCTGCATCTGGAGGAAGTGCTGAGTCACCCTTGGTTCTCGAAGACTATTGATGAGACTCAGGTGGCGGATGGGGCGACTTTGCGGTTCACTGGGAGAGTTTGTGCGCATGCGGCTGTTCAGCCTGCGGACCAGGTAGACCAGAGGTTGCTTGCTCAGTTAGAGAGGTTTGGACTGCCGGTGGAGTTCACGTGGCACTGTCTCCGGCTCAATGAAATCAACCACGCCACGGCTACTTATGAACTGCTAGCAATCGCAGGAGACAACTAGGAAATGCTATGGTTGTGCCTAAATGAGTAGTCGCTGTTTGCACGTCTCATAGCTCTGTCTTTAAGCCGAATAGAAGCCTGAATAGAGGGCTGGAAGCAGCGGTACATCTCCTTGAGTATGTCCTGTATGACCCCCAAGTCTCCCTGCAGCACTAGCTCCTCAGTGAAGAACAGACGCGTGGGGAAGCCTGGCAAAGTCCGCAGTCCTTCCAGCAGTTTCCGCACGTTATTCAGTGCGGCAGCTGTCGTTTTCGGATGCGCAGTAAACCCCTTGATCTGTTCTTTCCTAGTCGCTTCCACTATTTGACACAGCAACACTCCGTTCCGGAACCCCTCGGCTTCACCCAGTCGGACTCCCTTGGGCACAGGAATTCCAATACTGTCCATCCAGAGGAAAAACCGCTCTTCCGTGAGGTCTGCAGCCTTTCTTTCCCTGCTAGAAGAGCGGTCCGTGCGACTTGGGAAGCCAGGCGACTGCAGGCCTTGGGGGTTAGCGAGAGTGCACTGGTCTTGCCGGTTGAGGCGGAAGCGGGTGAGGGGAGACTCAGAGGGCAGGTTTGAGGTGGACGAAGGTAGGGGAATGGAGGCCTGTTTCCGGGCTAACTCCATTGCTTTCGATACGTCTCCTCTGGGAGTAAGGCTTTGCAAGGCTGAGGAGTAGCCTTTCCCGGCGTACTGTCGGCCCAGGTAGGGTCCGTCTCGGTGGTAGTCCGGACCTCTTTTCCTCGCAGAGAGTCCGTCACTGTACCTATGCAGGTCCTCCAGCAGGCCCATTATAGCCCCAGTCTCCCCTGCGGCTATTTCTTTTTCCTTCCATACGAACTGCTGCGACATGCGACTGCTCTTCCTAAGCGGCTCCAGTGCTTTTCTGATGTTGGCAATGGCCACTGCTTCGGACTTCGGGCCTCTGGTGACTCCGGGGAGAGTGCAGGGAAGCACTTTGGCCACTAGGTCGCAGAGCAGCACTCCACTGCGGAGTTCGCCTAGGATGTCGTGCAAGTCTTGAGGACAGGTGGCGCGCCCGGATACCCCCAGTGAGTATATCCAATTGACAACACTCATTTCCAGCCTCTTCATCGCAGTCGCCGAATAGGGCAAATCCGACTTCGGCTCAGGCGCCTCCGTAGCCTCTCTAGCCAGTCCCGGATACGCACTTCTAAGCGCCCACAGTAGACTCCAAAGCACCTTAGTACTGCCCTGAGCTATCCTTTCCCCCTGGCGCAGTAGGGAAAGCGGCAGGGAAGAGTTCCGATCGCGTAGCAAACAAAGCGCCTTTTCCACGTTTTCCCGAACCGCCTGGACGCTTTCCGGGCTTTTGGCGATATTGGGTATCCGCCACTTCTCGAGAATGGATACCAACTCACACAGCAAAACCCCGTTTTTGAGCGGGTCTGACAGGTAATGTTTGCCTTCGAAGCCCAAGAGAGGACCCAACTTTAAAGCCACTAGCCAGTCCTTTACCAGCGTTTCCATATCTTTGCTGATTGGCCCGGGTACATAGTCAGCTGCTGCGCTCTTGACTAGGGCTGAAGAGCTGTGTTTCGGGGTCGATTCAGACTGGGTGATTTGGGCGCTTTCAGGCCTTTTCGGCCTTCGCAAGGCCTTTGGAAAGCCTATGGCGGCTTCCACACGTGTAGAGACAGTAATGGATATACTCCTGTCCCGGGAAGTACTGCGTGAGCGCTGCACATCCAAAGCCCCTGTCGACAGCTTAAACAGACCCCGAATATCCTCAATTACCCCCCACACCACATCCTCCGTCCCAGCCATCAGGTCTGCCACTGCCCACAAGTAGCGGGAATTCATCTTATCGAACCCTCTGAGGTAGGCTAAGGCCTTGTTGAAGTTGGCCTGGATATTGGTCCTATGCCTCGGGTTCCTTTCCACACCCTTAATAGCCTCCATCCTGCCTTCCAGCCTATTCACCAGGTCACAAATTAGTACTCCAGAAGTGCATAAGCCGGGCAAATCCTCCATTTTCACAGTCCTCCGGACTAGGCTGAGGGACTGGAGCCAGGCGAAAAGGCGCTCTTTGGTGGATTCGGAGACTGGGGAGGTTTCGGGGCCGGCTTGCTTAGGCGGTTGCAGGGGCATTTCGGAGGGGAGGGACTGCTGGGGACGGTGTTGGGCGAGCGGAGGCCTGGAGATGGCCTTTGTGGGAGTCAAATTGACGGTTTTAGGCGGGATTTCGTCGATATTCGGCCGAGATTGGGCTGGAGGAGGAGTTTCCGCGGCTGATTTAGCCTTTAGAACTGGTCGCAGAGCACTTATTAGTCGCCCTGTGGCCTCGAATTGAGGAGAATCCGCCTTCCTAGGCCTGGTTTCCAGTCTCAAGCCTGCCACAAAGCCAGGGTCCTTGTACTCCGCCCAGAACTTCAGTACTTCAAACAGAGTTTCTTCGTCCTCATACAAGTCTTCAGCCCGAATTCTCAGCCTTTCTGGTAGAAAAGTCTGAAATTCCCTCAAAAACAGGCCCAAATTATGCACTCCGTCCTGTCGATTCCCATCCAGCGCCACATAGCCGCGTCTTACGCCCTGAATCGGTCCTTTGGCAGTTAAGTGACAGGCTAAGTCGCATAGAACCATGCCGTAGCGCAGGTCTGCAGGGCCAGAAGCCAGCATGCAGGAGTCCACGTCTAGGGAGTTGACCCAGTCTAGCAGTATCCTTCGCTCCTGTGTGGACAATACTGACTCTCGAGGGTCGAAGCGCCTGTGCCCGGCTTCCATATAAATGAAAGCTGCCCCGATAGTTGTGAAGGTCCTGCGCAAGGAAGGCGACTCCGAGCAGCGGGAGTGCTGCAGGTACCTCCTCCTCGGCCCTCGGTGCTCCTCCCCTTACTTCCACCTGGCTCTCCAGCACGTCTTTAGCTCTCCAGCCACTGCCAACTGCCTGTTACTCCTAGTCAACGCCCTGGGCAAGCAGGTTTCTTATGAGGACTTGGAGGATAATGGCACGTATTTTGTCGTTTTTGAGGCGGGAAGCGGGGAGATGTTCGAAGAAAGTCGGATGTTGGATGAGGAATTAGTGGATTCGCTGCTTAGCGACCCATCTCGAGTGAAAGTAATGCTCCCAGACGCCTATTTACGTCTACAAATCGACCAAATTCGCTGCAAATCCGAAGAAATCGTCCGCGAACTGACCTACCGACTGGACTACAGTCGGGTCCAAATGGCCACAATCAGCGAAAAACTAGGGAAAGAAGTGGGCTCCGCTAGTGCCTGCTTCCTCGAATACGCCAGCCAAGTAAACGCTGTCGCTTACAGGCGTTCTCTTATAGTCCCTGCTTTGACGCAGGGCTTGTCTGAGGCGAAGAAGCTGATTGCGGGGCTGAAAGCGGTTAGGGAAAGTCAGACAAAGGCGATGTTTATTAAGCCGACTTTGGCGAGGGTGAGTCCGGAGCGACTTCCGGCTATGTCCATTACTAAGAAAATGCTGGCGGAAACAGGGCTGTCGGCCCAGGAATTGCGGCGTTTCCTGCGCTTCGCCTCCCGCACTCCCTCCGAAGTGCCTAGCGAGTCCTCCTCCCATGTGGCTTCCCCCAAGGCCCAGCAGGCCGACTTAGACCGCTCCCGCCTCTCCAGCAGTCTCCCCAACGACGCCAAGTCAGTGAGTGGCTCAGACACCAGCGGGACCCGGGAACGGAAAGTGCTCACGAGACTGAGAGATAAGGCGAAGGCCAGTGAGGCAGTACTGCAGACTACGATTTCCGCGTTTGTGCATGAGGGGGAGACTATTACGAGGATACAACTGATGGTGGTGGGCGGGTACTTGAAGGTGGCGGGACTGGGTAGGAGGGGGAATCGGACCAGGACGTTTCAAATGGGAGAACTAGAGGGAGTGAAGCGACTGGATGAGGGCGAAAAGACGCTAGCGGTCAAATTCGCGCAGAGACCAGAGCTCAAAATCGCATTCACAGATGAAGCCACCTACTATAGCTGGGTGGGCGCCTTTGAAGACCAACTCGCTCTCATCCGCGGCTCTTTTTCCAGTCTCTTTGTGCGTTGAAACTAAGGAAGCTCTGGACTACTCTCCAGTCCCAAACGCGCCCAAGACGGCCTCTCTTAGTGCTCTTCAACGCTTTCCTCCGCTTCATCCTCCCCATAGAAAGACTCACTCCTAACCACAATCTCCATAGACCCGCTGTTTTCCCTGTCTTCTTTGGTAGTATTGGGCATCTGGAGGCAGTCGCCCTCCCTTCTGACTCTCAGCACTGCGATAGGGTTGCTGTCTTTGTGTTCTTTGATGAGGGTGGAGCCGCGTGTCCTAGAGTCGATGCGAGACCGAGTTGCACTTTTTTCAAACGCCGAAAGCGCAAGTTGCGTTTCATCAACTTCACTGGCCATTTGGACGTTATCGCGAGTGAGCTGGTCATTGAGACCAGTGACTTCCAGCAAGTCCGCAGTGAGCGCCTCCAAGCGTTTCCCCAGGCTTTCAGCCTTGGCGGACAAGAGATACACCTCTTCCTCCCATTTCTCTTCTACTGCAGACCGCTTTGGCCGCTTGAACGACTCTTCCTGCATAGAGCGATACACGTCCGGAACTGGTCTTTGCAGGTCTTTCGCTGCAGTGAACATAACAGTAGGCTTCACAGTCGTTTTTCCTTGTATCAAACCCGGCTCTTCCTCACTTTCCGATTCTTCTTCGTCGCTGTTGGAGTCTCGGCGGTGTCCGGAGTTGAAGCTGAGGTCGCGGCGGGGCGCTTCCTGGTTCCATTCGCTGCCTATACGGCGATTTAGAGGGTTGCGCACGGAAGCCTGGGCTCTGCTCAGGTCTGCGAATAGCTGTTGGCAGAGTTCTTGCAGTTGCTCCTTTCGTTCCCTGGTTTTGTGCAACTCTCGGCCGACTGCTTGCAGCTTCATTCTCGCCTTCTCTATGAAGTTGTGCATTTTGAGTGTAGACTCAGAGAGGGAAAGTACAGTGATGTCTTTGCTTTTCCGAATCAGCTCCACTTCCCTGCTCAGTGCCTCTGCCCTTCCGTCCAGCTCCACCTTGATTTTCTCCCTCTTGTCGATCTGGTAGTCCAGCTCATGGATCAAGTCGTCGAATTCCTGAGTCACTTCCTGTTCCTTCTCCTGGTACTCGTTTGCAATTTGTTCGTTTATGAGGGCGCGGCCTTGGGCTTCGTTGCGGTCGCGAATGCTGACTTTCAGCTCTTCTTCCAGCTTTTTGTTGCGCTGCAGCAGTTCTTGGATGCGCTCGGGGTTGCTGGCTGTGTCTTCGGTCGTTTCTCCGGTGCCTGCAATGCAGCGAATGCTTTGCGCGAGGACGTCATGCAGCAGCTGGTGGTTGGTAGTCAAGCTGGTCTCCAGGTCGTCAATATAGGTGCGGAGCTGGTCCGTCTCGTGCTGCATCAAACACAAACCAGCACTGCGCCTCGGCCCCAGCTTGTCCCCACTAGGCAGAGTCTGCAGGAGCTGGCGAGAATCCATATACTGTGTCACAATGGCAACAGACCAGTATCACCATATCTCTGTACTTATCGACATTATATCAGTCCTGTGAGTGCGTCTAAAGCGCTCTGCGCCTCGGCTGCGTTGGCAGCTGTATAGCGCCGCAGGATGGAGTAGTACCCCAGCACTTTGGCGGCTTTGAAGTGGGGCAGTTCGAAGTCGTGCAGACGAGTGCTGGCGATTATGACGGTGCGGGAGTAAGACTCGATGTCTTGCTCTAAAGAGCTGATTTTTGAGGTGAGTTCTTGATGCTTCTTCGGATGTTTGTCCACATTGAGGACTTCGAGCTTGCCTTTGGCCTTAAGCAGACTGGCCACTCGCTTCGCTCTCTGCACTTTAACGGCCTCCAAGCTCTGAAACGCCTCCAACAGCGCCCTCAAGTCCATGACTTCCACCTGCGCCCAGTCACTAAGTCTCCTCATTCCCTCCACTTCCCCTTTTTCCTTCCACATCCTGAAAGTCTGACTTTTCCTTTTCTCAGTTTCCCCGAAGAACTGGGACTGAAAGCCTTCCAAGCACTCCCCCAGTCTGGCCTGCGTCTGCTCGAACAGCACAGCCGCTGTGCAAGTCCTGCAGATAGTGTCCGCGACATTGACCATAGTGCTGGTGATTGCAGAGATAGCAGTGCGATTGGTGCATAGAGCGGCTTCTACCCGGGGCTGCACCTCAAGTACGTCGTATTCAGGGAAAGTGGTGATGTAGGTAGTCGCAGTGCTCCTTATGGAGGCCGCCTTTTTCTTCTCTATGAGTGCTTTGAAGTCCGTCTCACTGCGGATGAACAGTTGGAACTCCTCTCCGCCGTACAGAAAAGGCACACTCACGATCTTTTGCAGGAACACTTCCAACAGTCTTTTGCGCACTTGTATGAAGTTGGCCTCAGTGTTGCCCTACTTGGAGACTACGAATGCCACTTTGCCAGGCACTGGAGGGATGAACACCCCCGGCCATTTCTCTGCATAGCAGTCGCGCAGAGCTCGAAAGTCTCGGTATCTGCGGTGGATGGAGAAAGTAGTGGACTCGTCTTGTCCCTATGTAGGAGTTACGTTGATGGCGTAGAGGACGTGCCGGTGCAGTTTGGTGGCTTTGACAGTGGACTCGACGATTTCGATGGTGACCGCCTCGCAGTCTTGGTAGGTCTGTGGACTGTCAGGCTTTCCTTGCAGGGAAATGCCTCTGGTCAACCTCTGAGTCTCCATTGTTTACTGACTACCAATGCGCAGACCCACGGACCTCAGCACTTGCTTCATCTCCTTCACTTGACTCTCCAGGTCCGCACTTTCCTTCATACTTTCCGCGCACCTCGAGCCCATGTCCACGTAATGCTTGTGAATCAGACTCATGACGCTTTCGACTTCTTTCGCCTTCAGCGCGAACTGGGTCAACAGTGGGTTTTGGATTTCAGTGGAAGTGAGCAAATCGAAGGCGTGGATAGCCTCAGGGGAAACCTGTCCATTGGCGATTTGCTTCGCCAGTTCGTAATTGCCACTTTCCTCAGCCACTATAATTGCCTTCATCTTTAGCACCATTGTGTGCATATCCGGCACTCCCCGCTTGCGACTTTCTCGCTTGTTCGTCAACTTCCGCACCACGAGGCTCTTTATCTTCTTGCGAGTTTCCCATAGTTCGGGGACGGCGGAGGTGGGTTCGTACTTGAAGGACTTTTCGTAGTCCAGAATGGGCGCTGCGAGCACTGGCTGTCTGGACAAGGAGTCGATTTTGATGAGGGATTTGCGCTTCTTTTCGACTTCTTGCTTGATTGCATTGTTTCTTTTGCAGATTTTCTCTAGCAACTCTGTAGTGAGGGTGAGAACAGTTGTAGACTCGACTGCTTTACACGTAAATGCAGTTTTCCCGCCTACAAGCAATAACTCCGCACACAGCACCGACCCCATGCTAAGTTCATCCAAAGGCAGTTTCTCCATCGTAACTCCAATATGTCCTTTCCTCTTGACTGTTATTCTTCGGTTCGAAGGCCTCATTTGAAAGGACTGCCAGCGACTGATATCGCTATCACTCTGCACCTTTTGCCGGCCGGCCGCAGGCTCCTCTTGCGCCATTTTCACCTTGCCGAGTTTGGCGTCTGCAGTGGTGAGGTAGGTCTCGACCTTGCCTTCGAGTAGGAAATAGGCCTTGGTGACGGTTTGGTCCAGGTCAAAGAGGTGGTCGTTGGGACTGAAACGCTCAGTGGGCAGACTGTATATGAGGTCATCCATGTGCTTGGAGGACAGGTTTGAGAAGTATGAACATCTGGAAAGTGTGGTTTTCAGGAATTTCTTCCAACTGTCCTTATACTTAGCCGAAACCTGCTTCAGGGACGTGCCTACATCCGGGAACTTCTTCAACATCGTCCCAAAGTCCTCCTTATCCAAACTCGCAATGCTCGCATACGTCAGCGTTCTCACAGTCGCAGTCCTGATAGTGTGGTAAATTAGTGCAACTTCCCCAAAGTGTTGCCCCTTCTCCAGTACCTTTACTCTGTGAGACTGTTTATGCTCATTTAAGATCTCCACCTCGCATTTGCCGTTAGCCACGAAATATAGAGCCCGCGGCTCGTCGCCTTGAGTGACGACCTCCTGCTCCGGCTGACAGAATAGGTTAGAAAGGTGGTGGAGTACGAAATCCGCCAAGTCTTGGTTCCCCCCTAGAAGCACATTTTGCTCCGCTATTGGCTTGTATATAAACGCGTTTACTTCTCTTTCCAGTGACGGAGACAAAATCTTAAAAAACTGCTCGAATTCTGACTGGCGGTCTAAAGACCCGTGTGAAGCTATGAGGAAATCATTCACTTTGATACGAAGTTCCTTGGAAAGCTTCATATTCATCATAGCTGTATTCACAGAGTCTTGAATGTTGTCCATTTTTATGCTTTTGCGACTTAAGTTGGACATCACGACTGTCATTTCTCCGAAAAGGATGGCTTGCACGATTTGTCCGAATATGATCATGTTTGAAGCGTAGAGGAGTTCCCACTCAGTTTGAGGCCCGATTTCAGCACAAATCAGCATAAATATAGACGTATAGAGGCTAATTGAGTACTGCTTGAAAACATCCGCATCGTACAGCGCATGGTGTCCGTGCTCATTGAGAAACTCACTGGGCGGCACATACATTTCTCTCTGCTTAATGAGCATGAACCAAAAACAGGCCTCCAGATGAATGTACATCGCTAGAAGCGATAGCATTCCTGCTAATTTCACAAGCAATTTGATGCTTTCCGTGGTTTTCCAGAACATTAGCACCTTGCTCAGGCCGAAGAGGCGGATTGTTTTGGCCAGTTTGAGCAGCATCCAGCCGTTGTCTCGGCCAGTGCTGGCGTAGTCTAGCATTTCGATAGGCAGAGCAGCCAGTAGATCTACTGCAAAAGCCCCACTCCGCAGATAGTGCTGAATTACCTTTTTCGGGTTACTGACTTCGTCTCCAGTTTTACTATCGATGTATGTAATTCGGAAAGAAACCAATACATCCATAGCGTATATGATGTCAATGAGAGAGTCCGTTAGTATGAGATACCACTCATACACTATTTCCGGCTTGAAAACGACCGCCACAGGGATGTAGAAGCAGTTGTATGACACGATCACCATGATCAACAGGTCCCACAGGCGTCTCCAAGGGTTGGACAGGGACAGCATGGGCAGCCAGGAGGCTGGGGCCGCTTCTTGCTGGTTTTCCTTCCGGGTGGCTTCGATGTTGCGAGTGATCGTCTGGTTCCTGAGGTCGGACTGGTGCATTTTGAGGGGGGCGGCTTGGAAGGGAATCATGGAGCTGATGCGAGGAGCTGCGGCTGGGACTGCAGGGTCGAGGGGAGTGGAGAGGTAGGAGCTGGAGCGGGAGGGGGAGGAGGCTTCTTCGGGGCTTTCGCTCATATTTTTGCAAGGAATGGACTTCGAACGATGCTATGTTTAACTAGAAACCCACTGAAAACTTCCTTCCAAGCAAACTTCCCATCGCCCCTCGCAGACCACTAATAGCGGTTCTAGCTGCTTTTCCCCAGCAAACCCCAGCCCATTACAGCAGGAATGGAGGCCAAAGACCTAGCGCCTCCCCCCTTCGAAGCCTGGGCCACAGTGTCCATCAGTGACACAGACTCCGACTCTCAGGACCACTTCGACTTCGACTTCCCCACTTTACTTGACGAAGTACATAGGAAGGAAATTGACTTGCAGCGACTTTTGGAGCCGGAAATACTGCAGAGGTTAGAGCCTACGCATAGCTTTCTGGGCAGGTCGCTGGAGGCGGAGTGCAAGAGCGTGCTGGAGGCCTTGAAACTGTATCTGCCGGGACTGGAGGAGGATGCGAATCTACATGAGGAGTTTAGAGCGCTAAGGGCGAACGAATTTAGCAGTCCTTCACGTTAGCTTCCATCTGACGCCTGAAGCCGCACTCCGCTGTACCTGATCTCTATCTCCGCAAATAGCAGGGCTATATAAGTCCTTAGCCTGGCTGAGAAGGCAGGAATAGAGAAAAGCTACTTCTTGCCTCGCTTGCGACGCTTGGCGGGCTCAGACTTGTAGTGCGTCTCCATCTCTGTGAGGAACTCCGCCCTGCGGGAGCTGTTTTCGCGGATTTGGGACATTAGGTCGGTCAGGTCGCTACTAGGAAGAGCCTTCTTGGGGGCGGGAGGACCGGCGGTATCGTCGCCCTCGTCTATCAGCTTCGCCACTTTTTTTTTACTTCTTTCGAACTTCTTGGTCCTTTTCAACTCTCCTTTTTTTATGAACTCCTCCAAAATCCCCACAAACCGGCCCACATCTGCCTCCTCAGAGAGGATAATGAACTCCAATATCCGAGTAACATCCCCCGCCCTTTCCTCATAGAACTGCTTCAAGTCCTCCTTTTCCTCCTCCGACCCTTTATACGTCCTGCCAAACTCCTCAATGTCCTCTGTCCTGACCTTCGGGAACTTCTCCCGGTAGTAGTTGTAGGCCTCGAAAAAGGCGGAACTGTCCTCGTCCGTGTCTCCTGTGAGGTCGTAGACTCTCCGTCTGTCAGCATTGTTGAGGATGGAGTAGGCTTCTTGGAGACGGATGAAATTGCGGGAAGCGGCTTCGTGGTCTTCAGGGTGTTTGTCGGGGTGGACACGGAGGGCCATTAGACGGTAGGCCTTGGTGATTTCTGAGGGAGTGGCAGTGCGCGGGACTCCCAGCAGGTCATATAGAGAAGGCTGAGGCTCCATTCCCGGGTAATGGTTATATGACTCGAGGAATATGGAGAGGTAGTGGGCATTTCGGCTGGGACGAGAGAAGTTGCAGCCTAGAGAATGCTGCAGTGCTAAAGCATAGAAAGGAACAGAGTGCAGTTGCATGTTGGACTGTGTGCTTAAATAGGACAAGGAATCGCTCCAAGCAGGGCGAAAAGAAGTGCTGGGCATAATAAGATAGACAAAGATGTGTATGTGTATAAACTAGAAAAAGCACTTGTTCTAGGATAGTCATACTGGACTTGGCTACACTGTTTGATCTGCTCAATATAGGCCGAAATAGAGCCTTATATGTGCAAATCAGCACCCTTTCGCTCAAAGTCTCCCACTTCTTTCATATTCCTCCCTATTTCCGAATATCTTAGCAAGATACCCATTTTTTCGCCTACGGTTAAGGCTATAGGTCGTGCCGAGTGGATTTCATCCTTCCCCCGAGTTTCTCAGAGTACACTCTGCCCATTTCCTCCACCGCGCACTTCTTCGCCGTCTGAATGAATACGGACTCCTCGGGATTGCTCAGGTCGTCGACCGCTACAGTAGCATGGGTCTGGGCTATGCAATCTGGACTGATGCATTCGATGACGCAGAGTTCGGGTGTGGGTGCGGACTTGCACTGGGGCTTGCAATCAAAGGCTTTGCGGCTGTAAACTCGCTCGCCAAGGATGGGATCGATGGGGTGGGCCGAGGACTGAGAGAAGGCAGGAGGGGTGACTAGCAGCAGAAGCAGCAGGACGCACCTCGAAGCGGACATTAGATTATAAGAGAGTGTATCTGGGCAATATGGAGGATTGAAAAGAGACGGATTATCCATGAAGCGGCATAGCTCTCCTATATATTTCTGCTTTGGCAGCGCCTACTACCTTACTCTTTTAGCAGGCTAGATTCGAGTTCTATAAGTCCGAATAGTTCCCTACTATAGTTGCGGCTTTCACATATACATATACACAGATTTGCATTGCCAGTCTCACATTCTTGGATAAAGTCAGCTGCCATTCTTCCTTTTTAAAGGATAAAATGCCCCGCGAAATCATCACACTGCAGACCGGACAATGCGGGAACCAGATCGGAATGGAGTTCTGGAAGCAGCTCTGTCTAGAGCACGGAATTAACAATGAAGGAGTGTTGGAAGAGTTCGCCACAGCCGGGGATGACCGCAAGGATGTGTTCTTCTACCAAGCAGATGACGAGCACTACATCCCTAGAGCCGTGCTCATGGACCTCGAGCCTCGAGTGATCCACTCCATCCAAACATCTTCCTACTCCGGCCTGTACAACCCAGAGAACATCTTCACGAGTCGCGAGGGCGGCGGCGCAGGCAACAACTGGGCGAGTGGGTACAGCCAAGCAGAGAAGGTGCAGGAGGAAGTGTTGGATATGATAGAGCGGGAGGCGGATGGGTCGGACTCACTGGAAGGGTTTATCCTCATTCACTCTATTGCGGGAGGGACTGGGTCTGGGATGGGGTCGTACTTGCTGGAAAAGCTGAATGATCGCTACCCAAAGAAGCTGATTCAGACGTACTCCGTCTTTCCCAACCAACTGCAGACCTCTGACGTAGTGGTGCAGCCCTACAACTCTCTGCTGTCCTTGAAGCGACTCACCCTCAACGCAGACTGTGTAGTAGTCCTGGACAACTACGCACTCAACCACATCGCAGTGGACCGACTCAAGATCCCCAACCCTTCCGTAGCCCAGACCAACTCCCTAGTAGCCACTGTAATGGCTGCATCGACCACCACCCTGCGCTACCCTGGATACATGAATAACGACTTGATAGGACTTATCGCCTCCCTGATCCCAACCCCCAGGTGTCACTTCCTAATGACCGGGTATACTCCGTTGACTGTGGAGAGACATGTGAGTTCAGTTCGGAAGACTACAGTGCTTGATGTGATGCGGAGACTGCTGCAGCCGAAGAACATCATGGTCTCCACCAATACTAAGAAAGGCGTCTATATGAGCATTTTGAATATCATTCAGGGAGATGTGGACCCGACGCAGGTGCACAAGTCCTTGCAGCGGATTCGCGAACGCAAACTCGCCACCTTCATCCCTTGGGGACCCGCTTCCATCCAAGTCGCGCTGAGTCGCAAGTCTCCCTACATCGAGACCTCGCACAAAGTGTCTGGCCTCATGCTCGCCAACCACACCTGCATTAGCCAGCTGTTCGAGCGAATTGTGCAGCAGTACGGCAAGCTCCGGTCTCGCAACGCCTTCATGGAGAACTACAAGAAGGAGCGGATTTTCCAAGACAACTTCGATGAATTCGACAACAGTCTGGAAGTGGTGAATCGGCTGATCGAGGAGTACAAGGCCGCGGAAAGAGAGGACTACGTGAACTGGGGCTTAGAAGAGGGCGGCGGAATGCGGTACGAGTAGCTAAGTAGTGCGTTTAGAATACAGTGTCGACCTGGTCCTTCGCCTTGTTGAGACGGTGGGTGATGCTGCTGGCGGACACTCGGTTGGTGAGTTGGAACTGGAACAGCAGAGTGATGTCTGTGCCTTTCTTCCTGTACAGGAGACTGGGACAGCGGAAACACTGCACAGCCAGGCCTGCTAGCACAAGAACTGCCCAGGCTCCCAGTAGTATATAGACGCCGGTAGTGCGTCTTATAGTCTCGGTTTCGTGGAGACAGTATAGGACGCTTAGACTGAGGTTGCCGAGCAGCAATATACAGTGCCAAAGGTTTGGGCGACTATAGTTGTAAGGACTCGTCCGAATGCTAACTCCTGTAAATGCCAATATAACCGCTGAAAAGGCAATGCCGTGGGCAAGCGGCCACACTCTTTTCAGCGTTTTATTGAGCACTATGAGCGTTACTTGAAATACTGTTTTTTCCATTAGATAAGCGGGTGAGTTTTTCACATGCAGATTCGACTGCAATAGCTGCCATAGTGGGCGGTAAAAGACTGCCGGAGGGACATAAATGACCAGCGAAAGCACTGCCAAAGACACATACAGGGTGTGGGGAAACACCCAGCAGTGCTGGTAGCAGTCCTTCGTCAGTACTGCATCCGTGAGTTGCCTGCCTGTGGCTTGATCACATAGAAACACCTCCAGCAGCACAGATATGATAGGAAGGAAACACACACTGCCCATTACAGGCATTAGCAAGTCGGTTAGAGTTTTGAGTGTTGGGAAGATGCATATGCGATCAGTGCATCTCCACAAGTCGTAGTGGAGCATTAGCAGGGCGAATAGCCAGAAAGCGCACATAGCGAAGATGAAGTCGAGTAGTAGCCAGAAGCCTCCCTGGGACATTGAGAAAAAGGACTGCAGGTCGAGAGTAAGGCTTTGGGTGAGGGCTGGGAGGGACTGAATGAGCTGGGAGGTGTCGGGACCCATAGCCAGGTGCTGGAAGAACTCAATGACGAGAGATCCAAGAACCACTACGTCACTTGTGGAGATTTCCTCTTTCTTCACTAGCCTGGGCACCTCCTTCCTCCACCACTTCCTCCAAATCACCCAGGTAGTCACACCCACCACTGCCACTACGAAGTAACACACACACTGCATTATCACCCGGCCGACTGTCGTATCTCTCAACTCTCTGCTTTGAAATGGACAATCAATGTCAAAAACAACCGTGTCGGCAGGGACTTGAGAGCTGCCGTCAGGCCAAACAAAGGTGCCGATTTGAGTGATTAGAGTGACGGAAGTGGGGTTGTATAGTAGGACATTGGCTAATTCCCAAGTGTTGTTTTGGGCCCAGTAGCGAAGATTGCGGATGACGATGCTCATTTGAGAGCGGTCGTTGGAGGAGGGGTCGATAGTCACGAGGCCGGAACAGCCATGCAGCTTAGTACCTCTAATAGCAGAGATAACCGTTTGAGGGTTTTCCGCGTTCTGTCCAGAGTCAATAATGAAGTCGAGCGCTTTCCCCACCAACATCATAGAGTCATAAAACAGACAGGCGCCCATAGGCGGGTCCGTCTTCATTCGCTTCCTAAACCTGTCCTGTAAGCCTCTGCCCTGACCACCCACGTAAGCCGCAGGAAAGGCCATGATCGAGCCGGAGAGCAGCTCTTGAAAAACTTGCATGTCAGAGGAGGGGAAAAAGGACCAGATGTTATCCACGAGCCAGGTCACGGCCACTACCACTACATCCCCTTTGCGTAGTCCGGCTTCGTACATACTTAGGATTGAACGTAGAATCACTGCCTTTTCAATACTTATCAGCAAGACAGGTCGAGCTTTCACTCGCACTAACTCTGCAAACACTTCCTTCCACCCTGTTTCATTGTCAGGGAGCAGTCGCAGGTCCTCGCTGTTTGCTAATTCTACCCCTGCTTGCTTCGCTCCGTGTGCAAACAGCTGGTAAAAGCCTTGTGACCAGATGTTGTTGCGGTACAGGACTGAGCATCTTCTCCAGCCGGTCTGCTTCAGCCACTCCACATAGAAATAAGCCATGTACGCGTCAGAGACAATAGTGCGGACGAAGTGAGGGAATTGCGTGGAGTTGGAAAGCAGGGGCAGCATTACTTCCGAGCCAATGATAGGCACGGCTATGTTGACTGAGGCGAAAAGCTTGGAAAGCCCGATAACACCGGCAGTGCTGAAGGCTGCTGATAGGGCCGAGCCGAATTGAAACTTGAGCTTCTTCGCATTTTCCACTGCTGCTGTCTTGTTGAAGTCCAGAATGCCGTAGTAGTAGGACTGGTACCGGATTTCGTAGTTAGGAAGGATCGCTGAGTTGGCGTTAATTTCCTCTAGGGCATACAAAGCTCCCTGGATGTGTGGTGGAAAGCTCTCCTCATCAGGTGTGTATATTTCCAACGGCAGTGTAAGCAGGAGATGTGCATAGGGACTTGCAGGGACTTGCAAGGTGCAGCCAGGGAAGAGCACAGGGCCTTGCAGTGCACAGCCCTCCACTGAGCACTCGCCTACATCTGCATACAGCTTTCCGGAGGAGCAGAACAGCACTTGAGAACTGTACGGAGAGTGGGCGATTTGCTGCAGGGCGAACTGCACTCTTTCTGTGTTGTTCGCTGGAATGTGAGTAAAGGAAGAGAGATGGAACAGGCCGCAGCCAAGCTCGGCTAGCAGTTCCGGCTCAATGGCATTGGCAAGTGAACTCACAATCCACACACTCCCAGCCTTATATAGTTCCTTCCTTTTCCCGGCCCGCAGGAGTCCATTCGCCAGCTCAGTAGGGAGAAGAAGCACAAAGAAGCGCTTGCCTCTAGGCTGCAGCAGCCTTCCCGCCAGGTTGTCCAGCAGGTCTGCAGAGGCCTGTGCAGGCAGCACCACAGGGTCAGCGTGGGGAAAGCGCTCCTGCAGGTAGGCGGCTGTCTGTCTGCTCAGGGGAGTAGAGGTAGAGACCAGGTTAAATGTCGACCAGGAGAAGGAATTGAGAAGAGCTGATATTGCTTCTCCGACAATAGGTGAAAATAACCCGGATGCAGCTATTTCTCCGTCAACGTAGCGATATAGGGCTGAAATGTGAAGGGAAACAGCCTGCAGCCGAGCCCAAATCACCGCATTATCAGTCATATCCACCACAGTGACGGGCTGCTGCACTACCAGCCGCTCCAATTCCTCCCCACCACCACTCACAAGCCACACCTCACTCCCAGGCACTGCCACCAACTCACTCCTCAAGTGCTCATCCGCCACAAGCAGTACAGTCTGCGCGGAAACCAGGCTGAGTAGAGAGATTAGTCTCTGCATCCATTAATTCTAATCTCGAAGTATCCAAGGAAGGGGTTGTTACTAGGACAGGAAGGCGGCAGGCCATTTCGTCTCACGAGGGACGTAGAGCTTGGGTCGCTTGGCCGCCGCAGACTTCTCAGGCTGCGGACGTCGCTTCAGGGAGACGCTAGGCACTGGAGAGGGGGGAATTGGCGCATAGAGCGGAATTTCCGGGGAAATGAGGACTTGCTGCAGTGCAAAGAGCACATTATGCAAAGTGACTGCCTTGTGCCAGGTCTCCGGACGCACAATATTCAAATCCACCAGGCCTGTGGATATGTCTACATTGGGGTGCGCCACTGAATTGCGGGCCTGCACCCAGGGCGGGTGGAAAGGGTAGCCAGCAGGGATGCACACCACACAGTGAAACACTTGAGTGCGGAAAGGTCCGATTAGAGGCGCGAGAGACACTGGCAGGCAGAAGGTGAAGTGTTCGAGAGTGGGCGGGGACAGGAAAGTCTGGATGTGCGGGTTGGGACAGGGGTTGTTGGTCATCTCCGCGTAGTCTCGCTTTAGTCTTCCCTCTGCCACTGACAGCAAAGGACTGAATCGCTCCTTGCAGCCGCTTGATTCCATATCTTTATTATCTCCACTGTTAGTAGACATTACCGCGCTAACGCTATACACTAGCCATAGCTCTATACAGGACCTGCAGAACTGCGAATTCCCTACATTATTGGGCTCCCTACATCGAATAGTCTACCTGCCTCTACTCCTTCTTCCCCTTATTGACCCTTTTCAGCACTCTGCCCATGATAGTGGTGGGCTGTTTCTTCATACCGGACTCAACAGGCTGCACTGGCAGTTCCTCCAACACCGCTGAAAGGATATTCTGCATAGTGAGGAGCTGGCCCACTACCTGTGCTAGACTGGTCTTCATGCTTTGCACTTCCGTCTCCACTGCCTGCAGTCTGAGTAGCGCTTACTTCGCAGAATTGGTGTCTTCGTGAGGATTTGCGACGTCTTCAGTTACCTCCATCACTCGGTCATGTCCAGCCAAGTCGCGAATGTTGCCCTTCTGCGCCTTCAACTGCACCAACTCCATCGTTTCCCACAAAGACTGCTTGTTCCTGCGAGCCCTTTCATTCGCCACTCGCACTACTTCTCTCTTCTCATTGGGAAACTCCTCCAGCACCTCCATGAAGTCTTTCTTCGTGAGTACCAGAAATTCGCATTCTCCGTAGCAAATTGCATTGTTTAGCCTTGGTATTTTCCGGATTACTTCGATTTCTCCGATGTAGGAGCCTCGGAGGTAGCTTTTGTACACGATTTCAGACCCTTTGACTACGAAGTTTACTCTTCCGCGAGTAGTGAAGTATACTTCGTCTGAGTAGTCCTTTTCTCTGTACAGGTAATCGCCGTTGTTGATTTTGAGAGGCTTGAAAAGGGGCATGACAAAGATAGTGAAGCTGGGGTCCTTCTTCGCAAAGAAGGGAAACTCCTTGTAAATCCCGTTGTACATGCTGGACACCACTTCAAAGCGCAAGGCTTTGGGCAGTTCGTTGAAGAGCGAGTGCTTGTCGCTCCACACTGTGCCTTGCTTGTAGGTGTGGTAGCGAATGGCATTGCGCACTTTCAGACGACATTCAGGGGAAATGCCGGTTTCTTTGGAAAACTCCTGGATGGCCGCCATTTTGGCGCTAAGCACACTTTCACGAGTATCGATTGAAGTCAGGAAGCTGGACAAGGACCCGACAGTGAAGGAGTAAAAGCCTACTCCGATGAACATCCAGACCACGCACAGGACCATTTCCAGCTCTGTCTTGCCCGCTATGTCCCCGTACCCCACAGTGGTCACCGTCGTCACGGCCCAGTAGATGCTCAGGATGTACTGTGTCATGTTGTCTTCGTCAGCGTAGCCGTAGCGAGTGACCCACGTGTTCACCCCGAAGTCGTACACCTTGGCTGCGAAGTACCAGAAGCACCCTGCGATGTGCACGCACAGCAGCACGGAGAAGAGGAACTTTATCAGCTTGTACAGGCGAGAGTTCAGCTGCAAGCAGTCCTGGATCTTTTCCAGGAACTTGTGGTCTTTGTAGTGGCGGAAGGCCTTCAAGATGCGCGTGACTCGGAACAACTTGTACATTCGAGGCACACGCGCCAGCCTCAGCATGTTGTTGTACTTCTGAGAAGGCACTGCTTGCGCTGCAGCGTCGAAGTAGTCGACGAGGGAGAAGGGCAGACAAGCCACAAAGTCCAGCAGGAACCACCCCGCTAAGTAGTGCTTCATGATCTTAAGCCGGCTGGACACTAGACGACCACTGGTCTTGTAGTACATGCAGAAGAAGTTGATTACTACATCCAGGAAGAACAGTCCGTCTATCGTGAACTCTATGATTGTCCAGGCGTCCCAGAAAATAACAGGTTCGAAGGCAATGCGGTAGGGCATGATGATAGCTGTGTACATCAAGATAGTAGTGAGCACAATGTTCCACACCCTCACAAACATCGAATCCGGGTGCAGTAGCCAGGCGTGCTTCTCTCTATCAGCGAAGCTTCCAGAGTCCATCTTGCGGAAGTCCTCCTGCTTCTTGCTTTTCTTCTCGATTAGTTCGTCGATGTTGGCCCTGTAAAGCATGTTGTGGTCGAGGAGTTCGTTCGAAGTGCCGTAGACCAGGATTTCCTCACTGACTTTCTTCAATGCACGTTCAATTTTGGTGCGGAAGACAGCTCGATGCCAAAGGCCAAGATAGCGTGTGCGCTTGGCAGGCGTTAGGTTGGCATAGGGCTCAGCAGCCCCAGTGGGGATTTTGAGGGAGAGATGTCGGGGAGAGGACAGACTGTGGTCGGTCAAGGCTTGCCCTTCTGCACCTTCAGTGGACCTGTAGTCGCTCAGTGTTTCCTGCGGCTTAATGGTCTTACCTCTTCTCATCTACTTACTACATCCATATCCACCTGTCTAGAAGCGAGCTGGGTACAGAGGTCGTTAGTGAAATAACACAGACCTCTCAGTTGCTCAGTTCTCTCAGCTAGCAATACTCACAGTACAACTATCCCCGTAGAACTTGATAATGAAGGCTGTGAAGCGCCAAGGCTGCAGCAGGCCCTTCCACCGGGTTCAACTCCTGTCCTGGCTGGTAGTCTCTGCACTGGGTTCCCTCTTCTACGTGCTTCTCGCAAGTCCTCTTACAGCCCCGGGCTGGGTGGTCATCACAGCACTCTATTCCCTTAGCTTTGCACTGTGCTTGCTCTTCGGACTCCTATGCACTATTAGCGACCCTACAGATGCTGCAGTGAAGAAGGTATTCAAGGGAGGCAATGCTAGTCGAGAGTTCAGTTCTACCCTATACCCACGGCTCTGTACTCGCTGCAATACGCATGTAGCCGCCCTCAGCAAGCACTGTAATAAGTGCAATCGCTGTACTGATAGATTTGACCATCACTGCGACTGGCTGAATAACTGCATCGGCGGAGCAAATTACCGCCTGTTTGTGCTGCTTCTTGGGACGCTGGAGATCTGGACGGGACTGGAAGTGGCCGTGGCAGAGCAGGTGCTGGAGGGGATCTTCATGGGTAGAGAGCCAGGCAAAAGCCTTGTGCGTGACTTCGAAGTAGGCGACGGCGGGTACTGCTACCTCATGGCACTGATGGGCATGGCAGTGGTCTGCATGCTGATTGTCATTGGCAATGGCTATTTGATTCTCTTCCATACCTGGCTGCGGCTCAAAGGCTTGACTACTTACGATTTCATCATGGAGCGCCGCAAGCGGCAGTCACAAGTCAAGCCTATACCAGATACACTGATTATGGCGAGGAAAGTCGAGAATTCCAGCACTTTAATGGAACTGAACGGGGCTGCAGCAGGGGACAACCGGGCTAGTTGTGCCCTGGAGCATAGAATCTATACCCCGTCCTGCGAAAGCGACTTTAAGAAGATGTTTTCCCGCACTATCGACAACAGTTCCTTTCCGTCCTGTGACAAGCCCACAGACACTGACTTCCAGCCCGCAAACAAGCGGCGTCGAGCCCAGGAAAGCATTTTCAGCAGTGCAGAGGAGGACTCGAACAGCGAAGTCGCCAGCGAGCAGCAAGTCCCAGCCAGACAAAGGACTGGCCCGCTGCCCTGTAGACCCGAGTTCCCTTAGTTTATTATGTATTTTGCGGAGAAGAGGACGCTGGATGAGATCATCCCAGGTCTCTTCCTCGGCTGCTACCTGGAAGCCCGCAACAAGCAGCTGCTCCAGACCAGTGGCATCACTCACATCCTCAACGCAGCAGAGGGCCTGGATAACTGCTTCCCTGCCGACTTCACCTACCGCCACGTCCCCATGCAAGACCTAGACGAGCAGCCGCTACTGCCCCACCTCCAAGACAACAACAGCTTCATTGACGCAGCACTGCAGCAGGGCGGGAAGGTGTTTGTCCACTGCGCTGCCGGAATTTCGAGAAGTTCTGCAAGTGTGATTGCCTATGTGATGTGGAAACTCGGACTGAAGTTCAAGGAAGCGCTGGAACTCACGAAAAGAAAGCACTCGCAGACGAGTCCGAATTCAGGGTTCGTGAGACAACTAAGGGAGTTCGAAGTGATACTGGTAAGAGGCATACAGCGACCCCAGGAGACAGGCGAGAGATTCCAGTGCAAGTACTGCAGCGCGTTCTTGTTTTCTGCTGATGAAGTGAGTTCCCACAGTGATACGGACCTGTGTCAGAAGTACTTCATCACTCGGCCGGAATGGTTGGATTTCTGGGACCTCTATGAAAGCCGGAGCATGCTCAGGTGCTGCAAGTGTCGGCGGGAAATCGGAGAGCAGTGCAGAGAGGGACTCACTTGTCTCTGCGGCTTCACAGTGAAGCCCGGCTTCCGCCTCGACGCAGAGCAGTAAGAACTACGCAGTATAGTGCACGGCTAGGTAAGGGTACTGAGACTACCTACTTGCCCTTGCCCTTCCTTCGCACTTCGTACTCCTTCGCTGTGGCCAGTCGCTTGCGCAGTGCTTCTTTCTTTTCTTCCACTTCTCGCCTCTGCTTCACTTCTGGGAGCTGTTGGTAGTTCTTCGCCGTCAACTCTCGCATTTCCTTCTTGTTCACCTTGGCTTTGGACCCTGAGGCCAGTCGCTGCATCAACGCGTGGTTCCCAGGCCTCTTCGCCTCTTCACTGTAGTCGAAGTCCTCTTTTTTAACATGCGCAGTTTTCCCTTTCATCATCTCTCTCCGGATGGCCAGCAGCTCCTCCTTCGTCTTCTCATGCGAGCTGCTGGGTTCTTTTTGAGTTTCCGCACGATTACTCATGCGGGCAATGAGGGCTTGTTTACGCTGGAGGAAGGCCTGGGAAATGGGAGTTGGGTCTGTATCGGTGTGCACGAGTTCTCCGCCTACAGGCTTGGTGTTGCTGCGGTGAGACTCGATGAAGTCGAGTTCAGAGAGCTTGTCCTCTTCAGTGAGTTTAGAAGCATAGGCTGCAGGCTCTTCTGCACTCAGTAGTTCCGAAGACTGTCCCAGAGTGGGGGTGAAGTCAGGCTTCTTCCCCAACTCGGCTTTGAAGGCGGAGTACAGTCCTAGCTCCCCAGCAGCTCGTTTCTTAGGTCTCACCGCCTCTCTTTCGGAGTACTTGGAGGCCAGTGGACCTTCTAGGGAGGACTCCGGAGTGTCGTCGGTCCGGATGGGCGAGCGCTTATGCAGCTCTGCAGTGGGCTTTAGAGTGCTGCTTTGAGGAGTGAAGGCAGAGCTATTGCTGGACTGAGAGAACTGCAGACTTTGGCCGAAGGAGCCAGCACTGGCAGTCGGCACAGGCGCATAGGGCGGAGGGTAGTAGGTAGGGAACATAGGAACAGGCTGGTAGACAGGGTACATGTAGGGGACTGGGTAGACCTGGGGAGACAGGTCAGTAGGGGAGAGCACTGTATGCGCCTTTCTTTCCACCTTCTGACTTCTCCCTACCTCTTCCTCAGCCTTCATTTCCTCGTACGGCTTCTTCGTTAGGTACTTCGCTATTATGTCATCCGCAGGGTCCTCCGGACTTTCCTCTCCCCCGCTCTCCTGCAGCTGAGAGTCCTTCGACTCCTCAGATTTGTCTTCGTCCTCCTCGCGGTAGCGGTTATAGCGAGGACTGGGCTTAGCCGGCTCTTCCAGGGAAGAGGAAGAAGAGCCGAGGTCTTGGTAGGGAGTCCGTTTGAAGGTGGAAACAGGGGCTGTGTAGATAGCCTTGCTGGGCAGTCTTGTTTCTTCCTCGGACTCGCTTTCACTTTCGCTTTCTTCGCTGGCGGAGTCTTCGGGAGGCTGCCATGCCTTCTTGGCTGGCATTTTCAAGCTGGGCTTGAGCGCCTGCCTGCCTTCTTCGGCTAGCTTTGCCTTCTCAGCCTGCTTTGGCTTGTAGGTCTGCTTTTCCGTGTCTTCAGGTTTGAAAGGATCCTGTCTTTTCCCTTCGTGGATGTGAATCACCTTCTTATCAGGCTGGACCTGTTCCTCCCTAGCCACCGGGACTTCCACAACTTCAGGCTCTGCTTCCTCAAGCTGGGGAGGCGCCGCAGGAGTCTGCGAGATCTGCCAGGCCCTGGGCTGCTGCTTGGGAGGCTGCTGCTTGAGCAGTAGCAGTTCGTAGTCAGTTTCCAAGGCGCGACGCTTGGTCGCATCTTGCTGCTCCGCAAGTGCAGTAGTCCTAGAGTACAGGACCGGGTCTTTCTGGCCTGCTTTGATCTTCAAGTCTGCATCAGCAGCGGTGATGGCTTTCAGCTCTCTGAGCAAGGACTCCTGTTCCCGCTTGAGTAGCTCCGCTGTTAAGGCCTTCGCTCCTCGCTCTGCTGCTACTTGCTGCTGGCTTTCTCTCCTCTGGGCTTCTGCTTCCTCCTGCTCTTTCAGTCTGCGCAGTTCCTCGTGAGCCAGTTCCAACGCACTGGGGCCTGCGGAGTCATGGCGCTGGACTAGCTGGGGGTTGTGGAAGTGGGTGTGGGAGTAGTCGATGGGTCCAGAGTGAGTTTCGCCTCCTGGGAGAGTGTAGCCCGACTCTGCGTCTTTTTTCCTCATGAGAGCGAGTTGCTCTTCTCGAAAGCGCTGGGCCCGGTCATGAGCCCGCTGCGCCTCTGCGAGCAGAACTTCCTGCCTGCACTCTCGCAGAAATTGGTCCTGCCGGAGACGGGCAGCGCGTTCTTCGGATTCACGCCGGACAGCGACTTCCCCTCTCTCTTGGGCTCTCTCCCTGGCCTGCAACATCGAGGCTTCTTTGGCCTGGCGAGCTTGGAAATGCTGCAGCTCACTGGCCTCGGCTTCCTCCTGAGCCCGACCCATGGTTTCCAGATAGGCTTGCCTCTGCAGCAACAGAGTCTCTCTCTGAGCGAGTTTCTCACTATATAGACGGCGCTGGATAGGACTTACAGCTTCTTGCTCTTCCGCTAGTCTCGCAGCTTCGGACCTGTACACACTGTAGGTCTCTGCGGAGCGCTCGGCCAGGAGACTTTCCTGTCGTCGGACTTCTTGCAGCCGGGCTTGGCGGAGCTGTCGCTGGGCCAGTTCTTCCTTCAGCATTTAAATTATGGGCTGGGGCCTGCATAGTAGCAGTTATGTCGGAAGACAGAGAGCGGACGAATTCGAGTGCATTTCGCTCTGGAGGGAGTGGAGAGGTAGACTATGACCTTGTGGCGGACTATGTCGCACTGCAAGGCGTCTGGTCCAGTCCCAGCGCTCTCCCTCCTGACTACTATTTCGGAGACTTGGTTGAAGCGATCATTGAAAGTGCACACCCGCCCCTGCCCCGGCCCGCCTTCCCTCCTGGCCCGCACTACCTGCCTCTCAAGATAGCAGTGCTCGGACCCAGCTTCTCAGGTAAACACACCCTCGCCAAGGCTCTGCAGGACAGATACGGCATCCGACCCATCGAGCTCAAGAACGTGATCGCCGAGGCTGTGAAGGCAGTGGAGAAGCGCATGGAGCCAGAAGACCCGAAAAAGCGCAAACAGCAGGAAGAGCCCGAACCAGAAGTGTTCATGCAGGCTGCAGAGCAGCTCTACGCAGTTCGAGACAACATCTCGCCTGCCCTCAAAGCAGAAGTGCTGCGAGGGAGACTGAGGGGAGTCTTCGGAGACGAGGCGAAGACACTTGAGGAACTGGAGCCGCCTACGAAGGGGGCGAAGAAGAAGGTGGAGGACTCTCCCAAGCGGAACACACATGGAAGTGTGCTCGTGGGGTACCCCAACACAGCGGCGGAAGCGAAGGAGTTGGAGAGGGTGCTTAGTGGCTTTGTGCACCCGTCGGACTTGCCTGAGCCTGAGGCCCACGTCAAGCTGAGAGACGCAGCACTGCTCATTACCCCCAGCGAAAAGCCCCCGCCTCCAGTCGAGCTGGAAAGGTCGTTTTTCGACATGATCTTCTGGCTGGACGGAGACCTGGACAACATCATCCTCAGGTCCACCCAAAGAAGAACCGACCCCAGCGGTAACGTATGGAACCTGACCTTCAACCCGCCTCCCGACAACCTACTCCCCAAGCTCAAACTCATAGACGACCCAGAGCATACGCCTGACAAACTGACAGCAAAGTATAGAGAATTCGAAGAAGTGCAGCCTGCGCTGTATGAGTGGTTGGGTCTGTTCGGCTTCCACAGCTGCCAAGAGCGCTTGTTGGAACTCATAGAGACTGACGTGGGTGCGAAGGAAGTCTTCCAGAAAGCGGTTGGCAAGGTGGAGAGAGTGCTGAAGCTGAAGGAGGAGCGGCAGGAACTGAACTCGATTGCTGAGCGGCCTCGCTTCTCGGCGACACGCCTGTTCCGCTCGCAGACTGTGGAGCTTTCGCAGGCCACTGCGCTGCCGCTCAATGCTGCTTTTGAGAAGATGAAAAGCCGCTACTTGAGTGCTGTGAGTGCAGCGTTGAAGGTTTTGCCAGAGGTGAAAGTCAAAGCCGGGTACCTGGCGGACGCTATAAAGGCAGACTTCAAAGAGTTCCTGGCTCGCCCAGATACCAAGCAAGAGCAACTGACCCCATTCCTGCAGGCTCTCGACAGCCTGATCGCCTCCAAGCCCTACATCCCTTCCAGCGAAAAGACGGAAATCTTCGACCAAATCGAAGAAGTGAGTGACCAGTTGTGGGAAGTGATCGTGCTGCGCAAGGATGAGGCAGTGCTCGAGCGACAGCGAGTGATAGACAGCACTCCCTACGTGGGTCTGTACGCTGAGGCGATGGAGGTCGCGAAGGAACTGCTGCAGGCGGAGGCGCTGTGGTTCTACTCAGCGCTCAACCTGGAGAAGGACTTCAACCTGCAGGTGCTGCGCAGAGGCTCTGGAGACAAGTTCAACTTGCCAGTGTTGTCACTCAATTTGAAGAAAAGGCAGGAGGCGGAGTATGGGTCTGCTGCGGGGGCGAAGGGCATACTAGCGACCTTGCAGAGACAGCTGATGGAGACCTTACCGCAGGAGACAGGACTGGAGTGTTTGGCCGGGCAGAAAGAGCGACTGCAGGGCAGAGTGGAAATCGTGCTAGCGAGGGTCTTCGGAGTCATCGACGAAATCGGTTCCAACGAAAGCGAAACCTGTGAGTCGCTGGACGACTGGATTGTAGACTCAGTGAAGTGGGAAAACGACAGTGTGAACGAGACTGTAAGCCCCACCTAGTTGGAGAAAGCGAAGGAGGCGGTCATGACGCACGCAGCCATCAAGGCCTTTCAGTTGCCGAGCGGCAGTGAGGTGCAGGCGCATCTGCGGTAGCGTAGTACTTCGAGGTTCTTCTACTTGCAGGTTATTGACTAGCTATAGAGCGGCGCTCAGAGCCGCCAAGGCGGTTTCATCGGTACTGTAGAGGTAGAGGTCTGTGAGTTGGCTGGAGGGCTTGGTCGACTCGAGAGCTGAGAGGAAGGCTGGAATAGGCGTGCCTGGGAACAGAGGCAGAGCAACGGAGTGGGCACGGAGGCCTTCCATAGCGTCCAGGAGAGAGGGAAGGAAAGTGGCTAGAGAGCCAGGGGGAGGACAGGCAAACACCACGTAGTCCGCATCCAAAGCTCCCGCCCTCGTTATAGCGAACTCCCCTGGCTCCAGAGTACCGAACTTCCTCTTCCAATCTGCTCGCTCTCCTTCCAGTCCTCCTGCAGTCACTACCCTGCGTCCCGCTGCGTTCCTTGGCTGCAGTCCAGAGTCACACTCGATCACTAACACTTTCGCACCTGTCAGCTCCGGCTGAGCACTGACTGTCTTGACCCTTCGACCCGCTCTCTGAGCAGAACGGTGAGTTTGCAAGCGAGGGACAGTCCAGTAGAAGGCAAACGCCAGGGTTCCCACTAGCATCAGCACAGGCGCCAGCAACCTTCCGGCCTCCATTACCTACTTAGAGCTGCAACTCCCGGACTAGCATCTTCAACAGTGTCCTGTCCACGTGCTCCAGGTGGTTGTACGGGATCATGAAGGTGGATATACTGAATGTCCTTAGAGCTGGATTGAGAGTCTGGTTCCTCCTCAGTTCTCTTAGAGAGCGAGGGTAGGGCATGCGGAAAAGACTGTTGGCGTGACGACGGTACTGCACTACAGTGAGAAGGAAGTCTGCGGAGGTGTGGTTGGCCGGGCTGAGGTAGAAGTCGAAGAGAGAGGTGGACTTGGGGATGGGCGGGAGACTGCTGCCGACGCGGTCTTCACGAAGGAACTGCAGCAGGGAGCGACTGAGGCCGTTGTACTCAATACCGAAGTGGCACTTGCTCACCCAGGGCTTTGCGCCTGGACAGGCCACTCGGCCACTGCCCTGCACTTCCACCCACGCGTAGTCGAACCTGTTCTTCTCCACTGCCACTCCCTTCAGATACAGCATAGTCCCGCTTGGTGTCTGTGGGTACCCCATGCAGAACCTCTGCCCCACCTTGAAGTCCCGCTCCGCATACAGCACTCCCAGCCACTCAGTCTCTATCTTAGTGAGTTGCACACCAGTCTTGCGTGCAAGTGTCGAGGTGCAGTAGCCAGGCAGGTCCAGTAGAGGAAAGCAGACCGAGCCCATAGTCTGGCCCTCAGTTTCATTGATAGTGATGTTATGTGCTTCCGCCCACACAGACTTCCTCAGTCCCGCACATCGTCTGAACATCTGCGCATACCCCCAAAAGAAGTTTTCCTTGTTCATCACAATTGCGGGAAAGGCGGTATTGTTCCCCAGTGTTTCGTTCAGTTCCTGCAACTTCGTCTCCATCTCTGCAGAGGACCCGAGGGGCTGGCCAAACACATTGGCACGCTGCAGCTCTGCTAGCGCCTCAGGCTTCCACCCGAAACTATTCGTCACCTGCCGAGGGAGGGAGCGGACCCACTGCGCGATGAGAGTGTCGTTAGGGGCGAGAAAGCGTTCGTAGAGGAGGCGAGTGACGAGCTGCACGTCTGAGGACTGGTTGGTGAGGAGGGCGGACAGAGGGAAGGGGTCGAATGAGGTGAGGCACTCTCGCAGGGAGATGGCTGCTAGTGCGTCTCCGATCTCCACAGGCTCAGTCGCTACGAGCACGTATTCCCCTGCAGTTGTCCTCCTGGGCTCCACCTTGTCGAACACAGAGGCAAGTAGGTCCACTACAGGGTCCGCCTGTGCGAGAGACAGGAGAAGCAACAACAGGACCATTGCAATATGGATCAGGAGGCAGAACTGCGCCTAGTCAAGCGGAAGCTGCAGGAAAACCATTTCAACCCTGAAAAGTGCACGTGGCAAGACTCGTGTGAACTGGACCCTCCGCCCAGCGTGTCAGGCCGCTACCTGCATCTCGCAGGTCTTTCCACGGACACATTTCGTCAGAAAGTCGTAGTTTCTGTGACTCTCCGCAATACTCGAGTCCTGTACGCTTTCTGTAAGAACTTTCTCACTCCAGCCGCTCTCCGCACTGAGGTGCTCAATTTGGTGCTGCAGGTCAATGCGAGGCTGCAAGACGCAGTGCTGATCTATAAGCCTATGAAGCGCCAAAGTCTGTACCTGAAGCAAACAGTCTTCCTGGACGCGCGGGTGAGTGAAAGTGTGTTTGCAGCACTGCTTTGGAAGGAAATGGTGAATGTGACGGACACCTTCGAGCGAGAGTTGGAGCAGTTGGCATGCTACCTAGCCCGCTTTGAAGTACCGCAAGTACTCTATGTGAAGAGGGGCTTGTCCGAAATACCTCTGGACCAGGTACGTCGCCTGGCTTCTAAACGCGCCCTGGAAAGCAAGGCTGGAGACGAACTGCTGCCTGAGCGCCTGCAAGACTCAGTAAGTGTGTACTCTCCAGTGGACTACTGCAGTCACCTTTCTATGGGCGCAGTTCAATTGTCTCTCAGCGCCTTCGAAATGTTCTCCCGACTCATGAAAAAGGGCATCGAGCCTCGGCCCGCAGACCTGTCCAGCTTCGTGGTTAGTGCCCAGCTGCCCAAGAAAATGGTGGCTCTGGCCTGCAACAGCTACGTCCAAGTGCAGCCGAGGGACGTGAGGGCAGAGGAGCTGAGCACTTTCCTCGGAATACAGGGACAGACCGTAAGTCCCCAAGAGGCGTTCCAAGTGCTTTCTCTGTGTCGGATGGTTTTCCTCAGAGACTTGGTCGTAGCGCCTGATTTCACCTGCTCGTCTATTAGTCGGGAGCGAGCTCAATACCGCCTGCATCCCTTGTTCCCGATTTCTTGTTTGAAGTCTATCACAATCGACTACTACTTGTGCTGCAAAGCCTACCCTCGGCTGGAGTCAAGCACAAACTTGCACGATGGCCTAGTTCTTTTCCCAGCCTGTGCATCTTCGGACTCCTGGGATCGTCTGGGAACGGAAAGACAGCAAACCCTGCTGGCACAGGCCTGGCAGCTCCAAGACCTGAGCTACATGCCTCTGAGTTCCCTCCCTGACTCAACCAAGCGAGTCGAGCAGGCTAAACTGCTGTTGCCTAAGTTAGTACTGGAGCTGTCGAGACTGCACGCAGCTGGAGGTGTGCATTTGAGACTTACGCCTAGAAGAGTGTGGGTGGACCCCAGGACTTGGGAAGTGCAGTTCACAGAGGGTTGTGTTTTGAGAGAGCGGCTGGATGTGGAAAGGCTGCCTCTTGAGGACGTGCCTTTTGTTGCGCCTGAGCTACTGGCTGCAGAGCCCACTGATCAGCTGTGTCAGGCAGATGTGTACAGTCTGGCGATGGTAATGTGCGACTTTCTTTTCCCTAGTGAAGTTCTGCAGTGTACTAGTGTAGCGGACCATCTGACGAAGGTACGTACGGAACTGCGCAGACCTTACATTCCCAACCTTTTCGAGCAGGAGTACCCCGAGTTCACAGACGTGCTGCGACGGAGTTGGGAAGACAACTACCGTCCTGACCTGCTGAAGTTCGTGTGGCCTTCGAGGTGAGCTAGATAAGTACATGTTACGAACGAGGTAATGGAAGCGGGAAGTTTAAAGCGCAAAGCTGATGTGCCGCTGGAGCGCCCCTGGGCCAAGAAGCCCAAACACAAGATATACAAAGTGACTCCTGGCACTTATTTGGGTACCTGGCGGTACAGTAAGGTCTCAGGCTCAGTTTCCAAAGTCTACATCACTCGACAAGGCAAGGTGCTTTCCGGCGCCCAGGCCGTCCAGAGTTACAAGCTGGAGAAGCACAGTGCACAGCAGACAGAGTCCTTCCCTCCGCTCTGTCTGGAGCACTGGATGCCGCAGGGTCTGGCAGAGCGTTTGAAAAGCAAGGGCGTGTCTAAGTTATTTGAGTGGCAAGCGGAGTGTTTGGACAGGAAAAGCGTCCTGGAGGATAGACGCAGTCTGGTGTTCTGCGCACCTACAAGCGGAGGCAAGTCGCTAGTGGCGGAACTCCTGCTACTGAGGTCAGTGCTCGTGCACAAGCGCAGGACCCTGTATGTGGTGCCCTACATCAGCATTGTGCAGGAAAAGACCCAGCACTTGCAAGAGTGGCTCTCACCGGTCCTGCGTGTGGAGGGCTTCTGCTCGGACCGTAAGGCCTAGACAGGAGACAAGTGCTGGCATCCGTTCATCGACATTGCAGTGTGCACGATAGAGAAGGCCTGCGGAATAGTGAACCGTCTGCTGGAGGAAGGCACTCCTGAGCGTCTGGGATGTGTGGCAGTGGACGAGGTGCATATGTTGGGGGAGGGGGAGCGGGGCGGACTCTTGGAGAACTTGCTGATGAAGCTTGGTGTGTTGCAATGTCAGGTGGTGGCAATGTCTGCTACACTCCCAGAAGCGGAACTCTTCGCTCAGTGGCTGAGGGCGGATTTCTGCAGAGGCACGTTTAGGCCTGTTCCACTTCAGCACTACTTAGTGCACGGCTCTTCTGTGCTGGACAGAAGTCTGAAGCTCACTCGAACTCTGAGCAGTCGCGACACTGTGCACGCCCTGGTCCTAGAGGCTGTGCAACAAGGCAGTCAGACCATCCTCTTCTGTCCCTCCAAACACCAGTGCGAGACTTTCGCTGCCAACCTTGCAGGGAAGCTGCCAGTCATCACAGCTTCTGCCCACCAAGCTATGATGGAAGAAGCCGGAAAGTGTGGTGAGCTACCCCCTATACTCAGCTTTTCACTGTCCCGAGGCACAGCCTTCCACCATGCTGGCCTCACTAGCAAGGAAAGACAGCTGGTGGAGAAGTACTACCGAGCAGGGACTATCCTCGTACTCACTGCTACATCCACACTAGCAGCGGGGGTCAACTTGCCTGCCAACCGAGTAATTATCACGGCTCCCTTTATGGGAAACCAACCACTGACTTGCAGGAACTACCTTCAAATGAGTGGCAGAGCGGGACGAACCGACAGTAAGAAAGCAGGCGAAAGCTTCCTACTGGTGACCCGATCCAGTGAGGCCATAGGCAAGCGACTGTTCCAAGGCGAAGCAGAGCACATTTGCAGTGGACTGCGTGGGCCTGCTTTGAAACGAGCACTGGTAGACGGACTCGCCACAGGCCATATCACCGACCCAGTTTCTCTCACTGAGTACCTCGGCCGCAGCTACCGCGCCCTATCCGATTCAACTGCTTTGCTGGAAGAGGGCGAACGCTTACTGCAAGAACTACGAGCCTCGGAAATGGTCACCGACTTCACCTGCACTCCCATACTCAAAGCGACCTTCGCTAGTATGCTGCCTCCGGATATAGGCTCGCAGCTATCGCTGGAACTGCTGGCCAGAGGAACTGCAGTCTTCTGCACGAACCGCCTCTTTTGGCTCTACCTCGCGACTCCGCGAGATCTGCAAGCCACCCAGGTCGACTGGTGGGCGGTGTTCAAGGCAGTTAGTTCTTTGAGGAAAGAAGACAGAGAGGTGGTGAGCTTTCTTGGACTGAACGAAGATGAAATGGCCCGCTGGGGAAACATAGGCACGCAGCACGATGACACCCAGGCGTACAACCGTCTCGTAGCTGCTTTAGCAGTGCAGAGTCGATTGGAAGGAAACGAACTGAGGCAAGTGGCGGAACTCCTGAAAATGCCTGCAGGAGCACTGCAAAGTTGGGAGCTACAGACGGAAGCAATGTGTGGGATGTTAGTGGTGTACTGCCAACGACTGAATCTCTGGACGTACGCAGCTGTATTCGAAGCTCTGCAAGAGCGCCTGAGTCGCATGAGTTCCGACACTCAGCTGCAGGCGCTCCTCACCCTCGCCTGCATCAAGCCCTTCCGCGCCAGGCAGCTCTACTCCGCAGGACTCACAGACCCGGCAGCCTTGCTGTCCTTAGACCTGCAGCAGCTCGAAGAAGTGTTGCTGCGCTGCGAAGGGCAGTTCCAGTTCGAAGGCAGTGTGCAGGCTCGGGCGCAGTGTCGGGAACTAGCAGTGGTGCTTCAACGACAAGCTGCGGACTGGTCAGATGCAGGCCTGCCTGCATCTGAGGACAACAATGAGCTTAGCGAGGATGAAGGCTGCCAAGAGGAAGAGTCATTGGTGCAGAGCCTTGCTGCCTATGTGGACAGTTCTTTGGAAGCGGATGAGTACCTGGCCTTGCTGCAAGAGGCCTCCGCAGCAATAATATAATTAATGGGTTGTACGCAGGCCAAACATGTGGGTAAATCCGCCAGGTCTGAAGCCACCCCAGCTTACCATGACGCTCGCCTCAACCGTCTATCCATTTACCTCGATACGCACAAAACTGTCATTCACAGAAAACTCCTCCCGTATTTTGAAGACGTCTTTGACAAAAGACACAGCCATCAGAAAGAACTGCGGCTAGCCTTTGTGCCGCTGGAAGAAGAGCGACTCCAAGACCTGGTGGAGGTGCTACCCAACTACCTGCACCTACACAGTCTGCGCCTTTGGAAGGCGAAATTGGGCCCTCAGGGTATGAAGACACTAGCGCCTGTGCTGGAAACCCTGCTGCGGCTGAAGGACTTGGGCCTTGAAGATAACGGGTTAGGGGACGAGGGAGCTCTGGCCTTGGCTCCAGCACTGGTTCACTTGAAGGAGTTGGAAGGCCTGCACCTGCATATCAACCAGATCAGTGACTCCGGACTGCTGGCGCTGAGTGGGTCTCTGCAGGGCAAAGTGCGCTTGAGCATACTCGACTTATCTGAGAATCAAGTCACTACTGCGGGAGCTGCACAGCTGCTGGAGCGCCTGGCCAGTTCCTGTCCCAAACTGGAGACTCTGAGCTTGGCCTCAAACTCCCTGGATACTGCGTGCAGGTCTGTGTTCCTCACTCACATCCCTCACTTGCTCTGCCTTCGAAAGCTCTTCCTTGGTGGCATTCAGCTCCCACCAGAAACCATTTCTACGCTGCACAGCTTTAATCCCCACCTCAACATCTTTACCTAAGTTCATAGTACTGCTTCTTGGACTAGAAACAGGGTCACTGGTAAATGGGAACTTGCGTGTCCAAAAAGACGACTCAGCTGGACACCATCACTCCCAGGGGTCAACTGCGACTGGACGAGTTACGTCAGTACTTCGAAGCTTCACAGAACGACATTAGTTCAAAGCTGCTGCCTTACTACCAAAAGGCACTGGGTAAAGGCTGCAAAGGCGAATTTGAGGTTGCAATTAAGTTTGTGCCTCTAAGCCGGGTACAGAGTGAACACTTAGCACATGTACTGCCCTTCTACAGCAACCTCAAGTCTCTGCGACTGTGGAAAACGCAACTGGGTGTGGAAGGTGCAAAAGCACTGGCTCCGGCACTGGCCGCACTCAAGCAACTCGAAATTCTCTCGCTGGAGGACAACCAGCTGCAGACTGAGGGACTGCAGGCGCTCGCTTCTTCGATCACACTCCTCACAAAGCTGCAGACCCTCGTGCTACACGTGAACCAGATAAACTCTGAAGGTGGCAAAACACTTGCGAGTCTGTGCTCCAGCAACCACAAGCTGCAAGAGCTGCTACTGAGTGAAAACCAGCTGGGGCCAGCCGGCATGGGTGCCCTGGTGGAGGGCCTGCTGTCCTGCGCAGGGTCGCTTCGAGCTTTGGAGGTCGCACACAACAGTCTGCAGCGACAAGGAGCCCAGCACCTTCTTCACGTGCTGCCTCGACTGCCAGTGCTCGAGAAGGTGGTGCTCACAGGCAACCAACTGGGGGAGGACATGGAGCGCGAGCTGTTCGTCAAGGCGCCCACAGTTCACTTCTACTTCTAATATGGACTGCACTCTCGGCTTGCTCTTCTTGCTGGCACTCGGCCTCACCTGTTTGTCTCGCTTCCTGCAGTCTGTGTCCTCCGCTGCCCCGGTCACTCCTGCGACCCAGCTCAAAGACCACATCGTCCAACTCAAGACTGAAGCAGAAGCCTTCAACTCTCCCAGCACCTTCGCCAAGTACGCCAAAATGACGCGCGAGATCACTCGTGAAGAGCAGCGACTCCAACAATTACAACAGGAAAGCAGACCCCCTACACAGTCCTATGAACGCAAGCTGGTGCTCTCACTGCTAAGGAGCTACGCACCAAGTGCAGTGGCAGTGGTTTTCATCGGCTCGCATTGCTCCTTGTCTGGAGACCTGTACGAAGGACTGTGGCCTGCCAGTGCAGTGCTGGGGTCAGTGCAGGAGGGACGTTTCGAAGTGTCGTTGATGGTGTGGTATTTGGTGTGCTGCGGAGTGGCGAGGCAGGCTGTGGCCTTAATAGCTCGATAAAGATGGACACAGCGCCGCGACGGACCTGAGGCCACTGCCTCTGTGTTCTACTCTGGTGCTAATAGCGACCCAGGCTCCTGGAGATCTGGCACATTAGCAACTTAGAATTAGTCTTCGCAGGTGCAAGCACTCTTCCAAACTCTTCTGGACGTCTGGTGTTTGAGCGAGCACTCTTAGTCGAGGCAGCAAGTCCTCCAACTCACAGTCCTCCGCCGCTCCTTGCCAACTCCTCACAGGCACTCCGTTCTCCAGCTGCAGGCCGAAGGCGTACACGCTGTTTTCCAAAATCACCACTTCATTCAGATTGCGTCCCAGCACTCGAAGATCCTTCACTAGTACGCCCTCCACCACTGTACAGTGTGGCCGGCTGAGACGGAGCTTGATTAGATGGTGTGGATCTGCCCAGTCCAGCACTGCATTTGCATACTCAGTCGCTGAGGCAGTGAAGGCGATGAGCTCAAATAGGGGAGCCATCGCTTCAAGGAAGGCTTGCAGCGAGGGTCGGCGTCCACAGTAGACTTTGCCAGTATGTCCCTCAATGCTCACCTGCAATTCCTTCTGATACGGGAAGTCCGGCTTGAGAGAGCAGTGCAGCAGAGTTTCGTCTAGGTCCAAAACAAGGGTCTTGGAGGGACCGCCCGGAAGGCGAGCAGGCAAGTAACAGGGCGGAGGCGACAGTAGAGAGGCGTTGAGTCTACGAATGAACAGGGTTTCTTGCTGACTGAGCAGAGGACAGTCTGGCTTCCACGATGCAGCGAGAGGGTTGTCAGTGCAGGTGGGTTGGGAAAGGGTGGTCTGGGTGTTGGGAGATTTCCTGCTGCCTGTTCGTTTGGCAGCTCTTGGATTGATAGGAGGACTCAGCATAGCGGAGATACTCATAGTGTTCGTTTAAAATAATATTGAAACGCCTGCCATAGTGACTAAGTCTAGAACTGTGGTTAGGTGCTAGTTAGGAGCTTGAAGGTACGGGGCTCTGAGGGTAGAAGGCCAAGCTGTCACTGAAGCTTGCAACCTGCATACCAACAGGAGTGTGCAGCGATATCTCACTCGCAGTGGGGAAGAGCTCGAGTGCTAAAGCAGTAGGCTGCTCCATGTGGGCATCGTAGAGACTCAGGAAAGAGGCCTTTGTGAGTTTTCGCTTGGCCTACAGCACTTCCTGTGCGCGGTTGAAGTAGTGACTCGCGACCTCTTGTGCTTCCCTGTGTGTCGTTGTGGTGAAGTCTTCTAAGAATGGTGCAAAAAAATCACGGCTGAAAACACTACCACTGATGTCCTCCAACTGAGTCGAAGCAGTTCTGAGTGGCAGTGAGCAGGTCCTGCGCATACACCGCCTTGTCTGCAGCGAGACAGTGAGGAAGCTGTAGCCCCAGAGAGTCGAAGCCTGAACAGTGACTGGTGTGTGCAGCGCTACTTCGAAGGCAGCACTCACCCGGCCACACTGTCATAGTCCGTAAGTCTCAAAGGACATCGAAGACTGAACAAGTCCGCGAACAGTTCAGCCGCTGCTTGCCTCCGCACAGTAAAGGGTCCCCACACGTAGTGCATTTTCAAACGATAGGTCTGATTCTCGGCCACGGCCCTGTGCAGTTGGAGTCCGCTGAAGGCTGCCAGCCTCGGCAGCGTGACCTCGGAAGAGGCCACTGAGCCTGTGATTGGAGTGGTGTAGTTGCTCTGTCTTGGGGGAAGTTGCCGCTGAGGAGGAGCTCGAGGTATTGGCGCGAGTAAGTGGCAAGGAAGCTTTGAAGGTCCAAAGAGTATTTGGGTCAAATGGGGAAAGCCTTCGGACCAGGCTTCCAGAGAGATTTGCAGGCCTGAAGCAATGGGAGTGAGCTCCAGCAGAGCTCCTGTTTGTAGCGCAGGCGCTAGTTCCGTAGCCACTGCGTCCAACACGAAGGCACGCAGCGCTGGAGAGCAAAGCACTGCCTTGAGGCAACGTGAGGACGACGGAGAAGGCTGTTCTGGGCACGGGGAGGTCAGAGTGTCTGCGAAACCACAAGGCGTGCTGAGCAGTGGCGCTGAGTAGGTTGAGACGAGAGTTGGTGGCTTTGCAGAAGAGGTCGCAGCAGTAGAGGCCAAGAGAGCCGTCGTCATAGGCGAGGGTGGTGAGCGTTTTCAGTGATACATCCTGCGGCCACGAGTGAGCTTTGAGGGACTGCCGCTTGCTGCAAAGGCCCAGAAGCCTGCTCATACGCCTGAGCAGACCAAAGCACTACCAGAGAGCGCTTGGGAACCACGCTGCTGAGAGCACTAAGTACCAATTCCTCGTCAAAGGTGTAGAGCACCTGATCAGCGAGGAATGCGTGTGGACTGCCGTAGAGCAGCACACTACAAAGAAAGCGCTGCACTGCTCCCAGACTAGAGAAGGAGGCGTAGTGCTGCAGATTGGCAGCTGCAGTCTTGAAGGCTGCCCAGGACGCTTGCAACTGGGTGGAGTTGTCCTAGAGCATTCCTGCGAAGTCGTATACAGCTGCAGGGCAGTCTTGCCACTGTTCGACTCCCACTCAGTCAAGCCCATTTCCAGCACCAGATCTGTGTAGTCGCCTTGGTCTCGCAGCTCCGCTGTCCAAGAATGCACTAAGCCTCTGTTACGAAGTGCTTCGAAGGGACTGGCAGGACCAGAGTAGCCCAAGGCGAACTGCAGAAACTTGTTAGCACTGTTACTTGAGTCTGCACCATGTTCCAATACGCAGTGAAGTTCGAGTTTCTCACCACCTGAGTGGGCACGAAGGCCACCTGATTCAAATGGCTGCGAGAGAAGGGGTTGGGACTGCTCTCTGATGTGGAGTTTCCTGCTGCTGGGAGTGAACCCAAGTACGAGCTGGCCAGCTGTTCCAGCTTCTCCAACGTTGCCCGCGAGCACTGCAAACATATTGCTGGGAATGTATTGACGTCTGAATAGACCCCGGATTTCAGCCCTAACAGCGACTCCTTCGAGATCGGGAACAGGACGAGCTGTGCTGTTGGCAGCCAGCAGGACGTCAGCCAAAGTGGGGTAGAGGTTGGAAGTGCCTGCTAGGGTAGAGACTCGGAGTGCTCAGTGCTTCTGCGAACTGCTGCAGGGCTATGGTGAAATCCTGGGACTGGACTTCGAAGGTGAGAGCTGACACTTCTTTGTCAGTGTTGCGGAGCAGAGACCCTGTGTGAGCACTCGATCGAAGGAGTCTTCAGATAGGAAGCGGCTACTGCCTCTAAGAAGGGTCTGTTGCAAGTACTCCGCCCTGCCAGGGAAGTAGTAGGGATCCGCACTCTAGCCTGTCTTCATAGCGAAGCCAGCTGCGCTCCTGTTGGCGTTGCTTTCGGAAATGAGGGTAACTTGCAGGCCGTTGGGGAGAAGCACTGTACGGTAGGTGACTGGGTCCAGACTGGAAGTCAGGACAATGGATTGCGCGGGAGGGTAAGTCTGCTCAGGAATTAGTCCTGCGCCTGTTAGTAGAGATCAGTGTCAGCATACTAGAAACACTCCGCTGCGCCACTCGTATCTGAAGAGCTGTCGCTTTGGAAAACTCACTTCTTCCATGTAATTAAATAGCACCATCCGCTGCTTCTGTCCTGCTGTAGCCACTTCGCTCTTCCTCCTATCTGGACATTTCTACAGCACTACTCGCCGCGAATTGCAAACAGTTGAATGCCTCGGAATTTGTCCGAGGAGTATGTATTAACACTAGCAGGGTCTAGGATCGAGCAATAGCTTGCGAGGAACAGGTCTGAGACCGAGGTGCAGTACCTGGGTAGGGATGGGGAAGAGGTGCTTGGCTGGGGCCGAGGGCTGCATGAAGTGCACAGCTCTGACAGGTCCGTGCTGGCCGAGGAAGTGCGCTTGTGAGAGCGTGGAGATGGAGTGCCGCATGGAGTTGAGGTCGTGAGTGTGCCTGGGAGTGGTGAGCGCCAAGTCACTGCAGCGGAGAGTGGCAGAGCCTCCCCGAAAGCTGCAAGAGAGCGAGTAGCGGTCCTGTGAGTCCAAGTCCGCACTGTCTGCAAGCGAGAAGAGTGCAAGTGTGCGTGCACCTGCCATACTATGCTACTCCTCAACCTTCACCACCTGCGCGTCGTACACTTTGCAGAGCAGCTCCAGCATGTAGTTTTCGCCTCTCGGCGCTTCGAACTGCGGCAGCGCCAGGGAGTCCAGCGGCATGAGCATCTGCAAGTAGTTCAGTTCGCCTCCGGGAGACAGACTGAGGTGCACTTTCGGACAGTGCAGAGTGGTCAGTGTTTCTACATTGGCGTGCAGGTCTTTGGCTAGCGCACGCTGGCATGGGTCGGTTTCATAGGCTCGCAACTGGGCGCTTTCTCTGAGTCGGTCCAAAGCTCGCTCCCGCAAGTCGCTGTCTGGAACTCACAGGATGACAGGTGCTACCGAGACAGGGGCAGGCGCCACTACAGACACAGGGAGAGCCTCGCGATACTCCATCAGACTGCTGGCAGTCAAAGATCTGGGCTGTGAAAGCGAGGTCTCCACTGCTTGAGGAGAGCTGAACACCAGAGCCAGTGCTGCCAAAGCTACAAGTCCCAATGCCAGAGAGCCGGTACGGACTCCAGAGTCTTGTTCTGTGAAGCGCTCCAGCTGGCCACGCAAGTAGTTGTTTTCACTATTGAGTTGAGCCACCTTTTCCTGTAGCCGCTGATTTTCTTGTTGCAGTTCGCGGTTGGCAGCTTCGATCTTGTCGAGAAGTTGTCGCTTGCGATTACGCGACTGCTGGGCAGAGATGCGGTTTCTGATGAGTTGTTGCTTGCGCCTGCGTTCCTGCTCAGGTAGATCTGCACATGTAAGGTCTGCCAACTGTAGCTGCCGCTGCTGCAGTATTTCATCCGCGGCGGAGTCGCGCACCTTGGCTCTCTGTCTGCGCACCACCCGCTTGGCTTTCTCAGGCGCAGCACTGAGAAGAGACGGGTCCAGACGAAGACAAGCCCTGCACACAGTCATTGAGGACAGCACTGGAGGCGGCTCTGCGCGCCGACGCTTTCTGCGACTGAGCAGCGCCACTTCCTCGACTTGCACGAAGTTCTTCAAGCAAATGCGACACAGCACTCGCAGTTCCGAGAGGTCTTCTTCAGCGGTATGGTCGAGCAGCGAACACGTGTAGTTGGGCTCCTGCTGGAAGTCGTAGGCAGGGAGGTCCCAGTCACACTGCAGCTCTGAGTGGGGAGGTGAGGCACTAGTGGAGCGCGGCTCTTCACTCCTAACAGGCTCGGATGCTATGGACATTTATTATCAGTATCACTTGTACTTCGGCCTATCTCTCTGCTACCAATGCAGAAGTGGGGAGTTCACACACAAAGCCGACTTAACAAGAAGGGGAAGACAGTCACAAATCCTAAGAGATCTGTGCTAGCCACTAGGCAGAGCTGCAATGAAGGCCTGCACTCGACTTTCAATCACGCGAGCTAGTTGCAGCTCTACACTAGCGAGCTTTTCAGCCGCCTCCGCCCGGACGTAGGCCTCTGCGGCCGCTGCAGTCTGCTCTAACTCTTCCTTCGCAGTTTCAAGCGCTAGTTGGCGTTCCTGCAGCTCTGAGATGAGCGCAGCCACCTGAGTTTGCGCAGCAGCGAGTTGTTCCTGCTTGGTCTGCTTGTCGTGCAGGACTCTGCCCAATACAGCTTCAGTGTGCAGGTCAATGTCTCTGCTGTGCTGTTGAAGTCTTTCGGTGGCCTCTTGCTGCAGCTGCTGGCGAAGTTGGCGAGCCAGGGCGTCTGCTTTGGCCTTTTGGAGGACTGACATGTCTTGCTGGAGCTTTAGGGCTCGAGCCACGATCTCTTCTTCCTGCTGGGCCAGTTCATCCTTCTCCATTACCTCACTAGAGCGTGGTTTCCCTTCTCTGTGAATTCCGTATGGAAGTGATGCTCTGATTGGTTTGTCTAAAGGAGCAGGGCAGCTAAATAGCTATTAGTAAGCCAAGGCTCGCCCCACCTAACACAGCCCCAACTCACATACGTTGCTTCGTTTATTCTAATTGTGTTGCGGTAGAAACTAAGAAGGGAATTGCTGCAGCTGATGAACTTGTCAGCCTGGTGAAGGAAACCCCTGCTCTCTGACTAGTGAAACTTCATTACTACCTACCGATAGCGATTAGTGTATAGCTGATACACATGCTTGTAGCCAGTTCTTTTCTTTCTCCTACTAGCGCCAGTGATTTCAGACAGTTCAGGAGTTCTCTTATCTGAGGCAGGTGGATAAATACATGTCAACAGCTTTGACATATTGCTCCTTGGCTTCTCTGGCTATCCTTTAGATCGGCCCCTGTCTCCTGTCCCGTAGTACGCGGCAATGTGAGTGAGGAAGCAGGCCATGGAAAGTTGAGGGCGCAGATCTTGAATCCGATTTCCTTCTAATCTTCCGCCAAAGACGAACTAAAGCGTGCATCAGATCGACATTACGGCAAAAAGAAGTAATCATGAGGAGGGAACTGCTGGGAAGTTGGAGTGTCTGTGCAGGACTTTGAAGCCTCGATAGTGAGTAGCTTGGTGAAGAGTCTGCAGTCAGCCGGGCCCATTTCTCCAGTAACACCTTTTCTGCGATGTTGTCGCGAAGATAGGCACAGTAAAGGAAGTAAACAACTCTCAAGCATGTGAACTGCTTTCCCAGGCTGTGAGTGTCCACTCTCCTTGTGACCTCGCTAGCAAGTCTCTCTGGAGGTAGAGTTCGATGAAGCCATTACTAAGCAGAAGAGCGGCCTCAGTCCTAAGTAGGAAGTTCAAGCCTAGTTTCGGCTTCTTGCTGGCTCCAAAGTAGTTTCACTAGTCCCATGTGCAGACAAAGCAAGTCCCCGCCATTGGAGAACTTTACAATGCTGCAGCTTCTTCAATGCATGAGAATATAGACCTTTCGCTCCTGCCCCTCCACAAATGCGCCTTATTACATTATTTTATGGATATAGGTAAGCAAAAACTGTAAACTTATAAATGCGGTACTCTATTCCCATACTATCATTGGCTATTAAGTTCTTCAAAGTCGCATTAAATAATGACTGCTGGACTGCAAAATAGTCGCACTAGAGCTGCATCGTAGTTGCTTTCAGCCACTACTCACCAATACTTGCAGCCATATAAAGTGAGGAGAAGTCCCCAAACCTAACTTCCAAGGTACCTGCACTTGTTACTCCATGGAAACTTCAATGTTGCATCTGTATACAAAGACTACTAGGA